>VOFC01003089.1_pt1 | contig 18724 bp, 29 predicted proteins | sample 5384161 | NCBI WGS metagenome assembly VOFC01 (sample SAMN12384722, study PRJNA508395) | human gut metagenome | isolation source: healthy gut B | host: Homo sapiens
TTAGTGATAGAACCAACACCTTATTCTACTGGTCTCATTTTTACTTTGGACCAGTGGCTTCACTTCATTGAACTGGAACTATATAAAATGCCTCTAGAGGGTGAGGCTCAAGTCTTGGAGACAAGCAAGACGACCTGCTTCTATATGCGTCGAGGTAAACAGGTTGCATATAGAGGAATATCTCATCACAAGGTTGCCATTGTCTGTGCTAAAGATGAAAAAATGATCATATGATGATGCAGGTATCAGGCCTTGGAAGTGAGCCATTTGATAAAATATAAAGCGAATAAAGACTACTTTTAAGGATGTGGAAGAGTTCATATCAGATTCAAAGGCAAGCATACAACAGTTTGCCAACTATCTTGAAGCAGTAAACAATAAGATAAAGACATCTCCTTTAGAGAAGAGATATCTTACTGATGATGGTAAATCATTAGGAGCTGTCAATGAGATGATGACAGAAGTAAGCTCAATGATACAGACAACAAGAGGCGTTAAACCAGATACATACAAAGGTTATCTAGATTTCCTACTTCTTAAGAAGCAGGCTAAGTATACATTCAAGAGAAAGGAAATGGCATCTGAGATTCTAAGAATGATGATGGATACTGAGGCTTTCAGTAATGAAATGGTAAGAGCTACACCTATGCCTATTGCACTTAAGGAGGCATATTACGAATATCGTTATGGTATATTCGCTGAATAAGATTACTCAAAGCAACAATTTACTTAAAAAGAGCGTTCTTTTTCATATTATGTGAATATGTTATGAATATGTATTGTAATATATAATCATAACTGTATAATAATATATGGCATTGAAAGAGGGGAAGCGGATTATATGATTCAAGAGAAAAAGAATGCTGGTTATGAAGGGGAAGCTGATCAGCATAAAAATTGCCGAAAGAAATTCTCCAATGCTCATATGATAAGAAATGGTTATATTTATACAGATCGTGTTCTTATAATCAAAGCATCTTATTATATGAAAAAAAGGAAAGTCAGTAAGGCCCTAGACGGGCTTTTGACTTCCTTTGATTTTTTATTGTAATGTGTTTTAAATATGTTAGAATAGGAAAGGCTAAATTATTTGTGATTATGAAATGGAGGATAACTTTATGGGGCTACAACTAAGTAGAAACATGAATCAAGCTTGCATCCTATTATTATTGTTGGATTAGGAGGACTTGGTGGCGGTGTCATTGATTCCTTAAAAGGTAAAATAAAACATGATTATGATGATATAGATAGAGTAGAAATGAGAATCGTAGATATGACTTCTCATATCAAGAATACACATATGACAGATGATGAAATCATCATTCTAGATCCTCGTGGAACAGATTGTGATAGAACACTTGGACAGAAGATTTTAGAACTGAATCTGTCTATGAAGGTATAAGAAGTGAGTTCAAGACACTCATTGAAAAAAATGATTTCTATTGCTAGGGAGGATCATATTAATGTCCTTATTGCCTCTGGTATAGTAGGGGGTACAGGTGGAGGTATATTTGTAGACTTCACTTATATGATTCATGACTTATTTAAGGAATGTCATCATAAGAACTATAGTATTTGTGCTTATATGTTTGATGTACAAAGCAACGATGATCAAGAAGAAAAGAATCATCGTATGAAACTTAATGGTCAGGCCGCTTTAAAGGAATTACAACATCATATGAACATTACAACACATGATCATCTTTATCAGACTACAATCGGACAAAGAGAAATTACCTGCAGAAAAACACTCTTTGAAGAATATAAACATATTTCTTTTTTGTCTAGGTGATGATGTAAAGCTAGATGATCTCAAGAAGCGTATGAGTACTTTAATGATTGAAGAATTCTTATACTAAATCAGAATGACTATATAACGCTTTTTCCAATAATTTCTACAGGAAGACTTTCTACCTCTTCCTGAGAATAATAACGTACATCTACAGAAGGGTTCGCTGGTTCTAGAATCAGTAATCCTTCTTTTTATAACCTTTTGACTGTTACTTCACAACGATTAATCAATACGACCGCAATCGTCCCACTTGGTACATCATTACACTTTTTTACATATAATAAATCTCCATCATGAATATGTGCCCCTGACATAGAATCTCCTACAACACGTAAAAAGAAATCTCCACGATAATAATCATCCTGAGTCACCTGCTCATATCCTTCAAAAATTCTCATCAATGAGTAAATCATAACCTGCCTTGACTTCACCTAGTACTGGCTTTTCATAACGTTCTTCACTATTAATAAGTGATTCTACATCTACACCTAATATAAATGAGAGCTTCTCTATCACTTCAGGATTTGTGACCTTTGTATCACCCTTTAACCATCTTGTCACAGTAGAACGGTTCACGCCTAATTGACTCGCAATATATTCATTAGACACACCCATCTTTTCCTTGTATTTCTTTAGATATTCTTTGAAATTCATTGTTTCCACCTCTTTTTTAGGCATTATACAACATAATACAATTTGGTGCAAACAAATGCGTCATTTATTGTACTTACAGAATCATTTTGGTGCAAAACTATTTGATATATGCACCATAGATAACTATAATAAGACTAACAGGAAGGAGAAATAATGATGAAAAAAAGTATATTTATGTATAGATTTAAAAACCTTCTTTGCGTCTTGCGAATGCAGTGAAAGACATCTTGATCCCTTTAAAACCAATCTTGTAGTGGCAGATCCTACTAGAGGTAATGGAGCACTCTGTCTGTCTTGCGATTACACCTCAAATGAAAAAGTATGGGAATTCATAATCGCCGCCGTATATTTGAAATACCTAAGGGTGTTGAATATATTACTGCGATGCCCCGTATGCATCTTTATATGGAATATTCAGCACGTATTTATCGTATCTATTGTCGTTATGTCTCACCTGATGATATTCATGTTTATTCTATTGATGAATGTTTTATTGATATCACATCTTATATGCATCTTTATCATAAGAGTGCGAAGGCGTTTGCGAAGATGTTGATGCAATTATTTGAAGATACACATATTACCATGCATGTGGCATAGGAACCAATCTTTATCTTGCAAAAGTCGCTCTTGATATTATCTCTAAGCATACAAAAAGAGAATATTGGGATATTAGATGAAGAAAGATATCAGAAATACCTATGGCATCATTTACCTATTACTGATTTCTGGCATATGGGAAGTGGAACAGCCAATCATTTATTAAAACTCGGTGTTGTGGATATGCATGGGATTACTCAGATTCCTGAAGAGATACTTTATAAGGAGTTTGGTATAAATGCGGAATATATTATTGATCATGCCTGGGGAAGAGAACCTGCTACGATTGCCTCTATTAAGAAGTATCGTCCTAAGAATGAGTCAATTAATAATTCTCAAGTTCTCTTTTCTGATTATGAATATGAGGATGCAATACTCGTTGTAAAGGAAATGGTAGAACTCAATGTCTTAAGACTTGTGGAATCACGTCTTGTCACAAATCATATAAGTTTATATATCGGTTATTCACGTACAGATGGTGGAGGATGGGCAGGAGGCTCTAGAAAGCTGACAGTCAGAACCAATTCATTGAGTGTTCTGATGGATGCCTTTATTTCTCTTTATCATCTAAAAGTTCAAAAAAGGAAGACTGATCAGACAGATTTCTATATCCTTTGGAGATGTCTTAGATGAAGCTTATGAATCCAATGACTTATTTAGTGATATAGAGGCATTAGAAGAAGAAAAGAAACTTCAGAAAGCTATTGTCTCTATCCGCTATAAGTATGGGAAGAATGCGATATTAAAGCTTATGAATAAACAGGAAAAAGCCACTACAGAAAAAAGAAATACATGAATTGGAGGACATAATGCATAAGAAGGTTGATCGTGCACGTTTATTTTTTAAGCTTTGATGCCTTAAAAGGATTTAAAGAACTACTTCAAGAAGATACCAAAATACCTAGAAAAGAACTATGTGAAGACCAATATTATGAACTTAACTGGAAAATTCATCAAATTCAAGAAGGAGATGAAGTAGAACTTGTCTATTACACAGGGTCTTCTTATTCTAAAATAAGAGGAACAATACAAATAGTAAATCTCAATGATCACTATATTTATATTAATAACCATAAAATACAGACTTAAGAATATCTTTTCACTAGAATTATAATATGTTGTTTTTCCTTGTCCAATCTCTTGCCACACCCTATCTATAAATAGTAACTAAGATATAATAGAGAACAAGAGGGGAAGTGGAGCGTATGCTGAATTATCAAAAAACTATTAATGCCCTATAAGAATTTCAAGGGTGAACATATAATTGTCTATGCCTTTGTGCATAACAGGTCCCTATAAGCTCTCAGACCAGGCATCGACAATCACAAATCTGATTGATACATATCAGCTAGACGCTGATAAGAAGGAAAAGATTCTGCAATATGTTATATGCATGATGCGAGGATCAGACAAAACGAAATCGTCATGAATATTGACGATGATGAGCTTTATATAAAAGCTCAATGAATTTGGGAAAATGTTGGTGGAGATAGAAAATCTCTTCACACAGGAAAGTGCATATTCACAATAATATGCACTTTTTTTTTTTGTTTTAATGCATATGATAGATATTTCTAAAAAAAGTCTATCATATGCTATAATAAGTGTGAAGAAGGTGAATAAGATGTGTAAAACAAGAATACAAGAAGAAATAGAAGTCCTTTATGTCTCTCTATCATCTCGGTAAAGCACCATTATCTTATGCTTTAGGCTTTGGAGAAGTCACTATTACAAGATATTTACAGGGAAGCACTCCTCATCCTGACTATGCACAAGTTATTCACAATGCACTATGTGATATAGACTATATGATGGGTTTAGTGAATAAGAACCATGAAAAGATTGGGACCAGCCTTTAAAAAAGGCAATCAACAGATGTCTCACTCTTAAATCACAATTCTCCTGTTCAAAAAAGAAATATTGCAGGTGATTTCTTATCTCTTTTTTATACACTAGAAGAACTCACACCTATGCAATTAGAATCCTATCTATACTTCATACAGGCTTATTCCTATCCACAGCCACTCTTTCATGAACATTGTGAAGCATGGAAGCAAAGGTGTCATCTATCCTGATGTTTTATCACTTATTCTCTACATTCTCATTTAGAGTACAAGATGATATGCGTTATAAAATCATCGAAGATGCTTATTTAGATCTAGATGAAAATAAGAAGGAATACATAGATGAAATCCTCAATACATTTCTCTCGTTACCCTTTAAAAAACACTTATAACACTCACTAAAACAGGACCATGGAAGAATAATTATAAAGAAGGGAAATAACCATTATTCCTGCAGAAGATATTCAAAACTATTTCAAGAGGCACTAATATGGAACAATTCTATAACATACTCAAAGAATCATTGAATGAAGAAATGGGATGGATGATTGATCATATATATGAAGACTATAAGAATACTGAAGATATATTAGGCTTTGCGTTAAGCTGTGAGAAGATATTACGTCTATACTTTGGTACAGACATTCATGAGCAGCCTTTTAAAGATTTACTATATATATGTCTTATATGTCTATCTTGACTATGATGAAGACAAGATAGAACTATTATTGAATGACTATGACCCTGAGCATAATCGATATATACAATAATACATTTAGAATGTTTATAAATATATAGTAAAAGCATAAATGTAATTTACTAAAAATATAAATAGATTGGATAGCACATAAAAAATGAAGTATAATAGTAAACAGAAAGGAAGTGTTAATTGTGTGGTATCAAGAAACAGTATTTTATCAGATTTGCCCACTAGATTTTGTGGTGCGCCTGAAGTAAATGATGATATTCAGGCTCATCGTATTTTAAAAAATCAAGGACTTTGTCCCTTATCTACAAGAATTAGGAATAGGTGCTGTGTATTTCAATCCTGTATTCAACAGTGATTCTCATGGCTATGATACGCGTGATTATAATCTCATCGATACGCGTTTAGGTACAAATGAAGATTTTGCGGAAGTATGTAAAACACTCCATGAACATGATATCAAGGTTGTATTAGATGGGGTATTCAACCATGTTGGTAGAGGCTTTTTGCGTTTAGAGATGTCCAGGAAAAAGGACCTGCAAGCCCATATGCCAATTGGTTATATCAACTTTGATGGAGATTCTAGCTATGGTGATGGATTCTGGTATGAAGGATGGGAAGGTCATTATGAACTTGTGAAGTTAAACCTAGATAACCCAGATGTCCAACATTATCTACTAGATGCAGTCGATTACTGGATCAAGTGTTTTTGATATAGATGGTTTAAGACTAGACGTCGCTTATTCATTGCCTAGATGGTTTATGGCAATGTTGAGTGATCATTGTAAGAGTTTAAAACAGGATTTCTTTATGTTAGGAGAAGTATTAGGTGATAATGCAGGTTACATGTATACAGAAGCTAAACTAGATGCAATCACTGATTATCCATCATATAAAGCATTCTGGTCTTCATTTAACTCTTTGAATATGTTTGAATATGCCCATACATTAAAGAGAAATGCGATGGATATGTACAGAGGTAGGGATTTACTCACATTTGTAGATAACCATGATGTGAATAGAATATCTAGTACATTAACTGATGAAAGAAAACTTCCATTAGTATTTGGATTACTCATGGCAGTACCTGGTATTCCATGTATTTATTATGGTTCAGAATGGGGTATTAAAGGTGAAAAGATTCAAGGAGTAACAGATGCACCACTTCGTCCAGAATTCGATGCACCTCAACCTAACGAATTATCTGATTTAGTATCAAAATATATTCATATGCGTAGAGGACATAAAGCACTCACACTAGGAGACTATAAGGATTTAGTTCTTACTAATAAACAGTACGTATTAGAAAGAAACTACGAAGGAGAAAAGATTGTAGTTGCACTTAATATTGATGATGCACCTTATACAATCTATCCACCTATTGAACATGGTTCTTATCAGGATTTGATGAGGGAGAAATGGTGGATTATAATGGAGAATTAGAATTACCACCACTTTCAATCACATACTTATATAAACATGCATAAGGCTGAGTAATCAGCCTTTTATAAAGGAGTAGACAATGCAGGAAGATATTATACTTAAACTTTCAGAACAACTAAATATCAAGACAGAACAGATACAAAATACATTAAAACTATTAGAAGAAGGCTGTACTGTTCCTTTTATTGCCCGTTATCGTAAAGAATTAACACATGGCTTAGATGAAGAACAGATTCGTGATCCAGGAACAATATGACTATCAGGTGAATCTTAAAAAAGAAAAGAAGAAGTCCTTACAAGAATAGAAACATTAGGACACTTAAATGATGATATCGTGAAGATGGTCAATGCATGTACACGTTTATCACAGGTAGAAGATATCTATCGTCCTTATAAACAGAAAAAAAAAAACAAGAGCCAGTGTGGCTATTGCAAAGAGGCCTAGAACCTTTAGCTAAGACACTTCTTTCTTTACCACGTACATTTAATGAAAAAGACATCGATGCCTATCTAAACGATACAATCACTTCTAGAGAAGAGGCATTGCAGGGTGCTAAGGATATCATTGCAGAAAAGATTTCTAATGATATGACAGTACGTAATAAGATTGTCGATTCTATGATGAACTACGGCCGACTTGTCACTTCTAAAAAGAAGAATGCAGAAGATGAAAAAGATGACCTATAAGATGTACTATGACTATTCTGAAAATGTCTCACGTATTGCAACACATCGTATTATGGCGATTGATCGAGGAGAAAAAGAAAAGATTCTCACTGTTTCTATCAACATTAATGAAGATTATATCAAGACATTTGTCTCAAGACGTTATATTAAGTTCCCTAAGAGTCCAACAGCCAAATATGTAGATGAAGCCATTGATGATGGCTTAAAGCGTCTTGCTTATCCATCTCTAGAAAGATTAGTCAGAAATGCTCTTACTGAAAAAGCCCAGGAAGCAAGTATTGATGTCTTCTCTGATAATCTAGGCAAGCTTCTCTTACAGGCTCCGATGAAAAATAAGAGAATCTTAGGCTTTTGACCCAGCTTTCCGTACAGGATGTAAGCTCGCTGTCATTGATGAATCAGGTAAGAAACTTACAGTAGATGTTATCTACCCACATCCTCCTGTTGCGAAAGTGAAGGAATCAGAAAAGAAACTAGTAGACCTCTGTACAAAATATGATGTCAATCTTATTGCGATTGGGAATGGTACGACCAGTCGTGAAAGTGAAGCTTTTGTCGCAAATACAATCAAGAAATATCACTTACCTGTAAGCTATACAATAGTCAGTGAAGCAGGAGCGAGTGTTTATAGTGCCTCTAAGCTTGCGATAGAAGAATTCCCAGACCTCCACGTTGAACAAAGAAGTGCTATTTCTATCGCAAGAAGACTACTTGATCCTTTATCAGAACTTATTAAGATTGATCCTCAATCTATTGGAGTAGGGCAGTACCAGCATGATTTACCTACTACCCAATTAAAAGAAAGACTTAACTTCGTTGTAGAAAAAGCGGTTAACCTAGTTGGTGTGAATATCAATACGACCAGTCCTACACTCTTAAAGAATGTTTCTGGTTTAACTCAGGCAACAGCAAATAGTATTGTGGCTTATCGTGAAGAAAATGGTAAGATCATGAGCCGTAAAGAAATGGAAAAGATTCCTAAGATTGGTCCAAAAGCCTATCAACAAGTTTGCTGGTTTCTTAAGAATCGAAGAGGGCAGTGAACCACTAGACCGTACAAATATCCATCCAGAATCTTATGATGCCACTAAAGCTATCTTAAAAGCATTAAACTTAACGACTAATGATCTAGGAACAGATGCATGTAAGAAGGCTGTCTCACAGGCTAACATTACATCCCTTAAAGAACTTACAGGACTAGATGACTATACACTTAAAGATATCCTAGACTCTATTATGAGACCACTAAGAGACTATCGTGATGATTATGATGGACCAATTCTGAGACAGGATATCCTCACATTAGAAGATCTTCATGTAAATGATAAACTAGAAGGTACTGTACGTAATGTTGTAGACTTCGGTGCCTTTGTAGATATTGGATTACATGAAGATGGACTCGTTCATATTTCTAAAATGAGTAAAAACCGTATTAAACACCCAAGTGATGTTGTCTCTGTAGGAGATATCGTAACGACATGGGTAGATACAATTGATGAACAAAGACATAAAGTACAATTAACTATGATTGATCCCAACAAATGAAAAAGATGATTCCAATAAACGGAATCATCTTTTTTAGCTTTCCATAAGTGAAAAAGAATACATCTATACCAAGTAACATAGAAATAGTCAACAATATAATAGACATATAATAAGACTCAGTCAATACACCACATAACAGACACATCTGACTAAATACTGTTTTAATTATGATAGATAATTCTGTTTTCTTATATGTCTGTCTTATATAATCATCATTCTCAGTCACATTGACATGTAACTGACCATTCTTACTCATCTTAATTAAATCATAGACAATCTGAGGTAATGCATAGCTTTTCTTTAATGTCTTATAAAGGTCATGACCTATTTTTTAATCCTTGATCCTTATAATCTAGCTCTTTTAGTACTGTATTACGCTTATGATTAATTAATATTTCAATGAGATTAGAAGAAGGACTGATCTTCTCTAAAGTACCTTCAAGTGTCACCAAACAACGACATAATAGAGTCAGTTCTGTCGGTATCGCAATATCATTACTTGTCACAATATCAAAGCACTTCTGTATCAAATCAGAAAAGTTATAATCAGATAGGCTCTTAGCTTTATATTCACTTACAATTGAATTTAATTGATGTAATAACTGTGTTTCATCTATTTCATGATCTGGTGTGACTAACATCAAGAAGGCTTCTTCTAGATCATAAATATCATCTTCAATTAAAGCCTGTAAAGCAAGAGATAAGATATGCTGAGTAAAGGAAGATACAGTACCCATCATTCCAAAATCTATCCAGGCAATCTTTTCCTTCATCTATTAAGATATTACCAGGATGAGGATCAGCATGAAAAAGAATCCATCATCTAAGATACTGTTTTACGGCAGTTATCTGCCATCTTTAAGGCAATCTCATCTAAGTCATATCCTTCATACTTTAATCTCTTTTATAGCATCAATAGGAATGCCATCAATATAAGAATAAACAAGCAAATGATTGGTTGTATATTCATTATAGACATGAGGTGCTTTAATATAACGAATATCTTTTTGATTATTCGCAAAGACATTCATATTATTTGCTTCATTTAAAAAGTTCATCTCTGTCTGGCTTGTACGCCATAATTCATCAATAATAGAACGATAATCAATCAGATCACCTGTACCAGTCACCATCTTTTAAAAGACGTGGAAACTTATGCATAATACGTACATCAGCTTCCATAATTTCATGAATATGAGGTCTTTGAACCTTTAATACAACCGTATCACCATTTAATAAATGCCCTAAATGAACCTGTGCAATAGACGCACATCCAATAGGCTTTTCCTCTATATCCTTAAATACATTCTCTATTGGCTGTCCTAGTTCTTCTTCAATAATACTACGAATAGTAGAAAAACTAAGAGGCGTAATAGACGCTCTTAGTTTTTCAAACTCTTTACAGTATTCTAGAGGTATTAGATCACTACGCATTGACATGATCTGTCCTAATTTGACATAAGTAGGGCCAAGCTCTTCAATTATCTCTCTTGCCTTAATAGGAGTCAGACCATTTTTAATATCATGTTTCTTGATAATAGAGAGTATTTCTCTCATACGTTTAATATTACTGATTTTCTTCATGATCTAATTCATCAAGCTTCTGGCGCAAAGCATTACGTTCTTCTTCAGTCATGTTTTCTACATGTTCTAACAAGTCTTCACGTGCTTTTCTTTTTAATTCTTCATTCATCGCACGTCCTTTTATTGATGGTATCCTGACCTTTTTTCGCAAGACTATCTGTTAAGTCTTTAGAACGATCAGCGACCTCAGCTGCTACACCAATACCTACAAGTACTGTCTTTTCAACAATTCACTCATAGCCATATGACATACCTCCTTTCACATACTATTTTATCACAACTACAACCAGTGGTTAAGTAATATAGACCTTGAAAGAATAATTGTGCTATAATGAAAAAACGAAAGGGAGTTATCAGTATGAAGAAAGAAGAGTATATAGGTGTATTTGATTCAGGTGTTGGAGGAGTGAGTGTCTTACAGGCTATTCATGGAATGATGCCAGGAGAGAATCTTTATTTCTTTGGTGATTCACTTAATGCACCTTATGGGGAGAAAACATTAGAAGATGTCCAGCAGCTTACCCTTAATTCGATAGAGAATATGAATAAGAAGAAGCATTTAAAGGCCATCGTGATTGCCTGCAATACAGCAACAAGTGCTGCAGTGACATTATTAAGAGAAAAATATACAGATATTCCTGTCATTGGTATAGAACCTGCATTAAAACCAGCAAAGCACTTTCTAAGAAGAACAGCTGTATTCTTGTGATGGCGACAGCCAATACATTACGTTTAGATAAGTTTCATCAATTAGCTGAAAGATATGATAAATCAGCCACTATTATTCCAGTTCCATGTTATGGACTTGCCAAACGTATTGAACAGGGAAATTTAGATCAACCAGATCTCATTGAATTACTTTTACAGATTTAATAGGTCCTTATAAAGGTAAAGTAGATAGTGTTGTACTAGGTTGTACACATTATCCATTTGTGAAAAATCAAATAGCGACAGTTTTAGGTGATATTCCAATGTTTGATGGAGCTTATGGAACAAGTAAACATCTTTATAATTGTTTAAAGGAATGTGATTGTTTAAATGATCAGGAAGAAGGAGATATCCTCTATGGTTCATCCAAGGAAGATGAAATTCTATCTATAAAACATTTATGAATACACCAATTATCTAATAAGCCATTCACATGGCTTTTTTACTAGGAGAATGTATGAACTATATTATTATCAATAAAGATAACATAGACACAGAACATATATGTTGTGCTATGTCTAACAAAAAGAGTCTTCAAAAGAAAGAATGGTTAAAAAGAAAGATTTGATGAAGGTTTAGTATTTTATCGCAGTGAAGAAAGAGGTAAAATGTTTTATTGAATATATTCCAGATCAATATGCCTGGATACCTATTACAAGTAATAACTATATGTATATCAACTGTTTATGGGTATCTGGTTCAATGAAAGGACATGGCTATTCAAGTGACTTATTAAACTATTGCATAGAAGATGCACGTCAAAAGGGCCAAAAGGTGTTTGTATTCTATCGTGTATAGGACGTAAGAAAGAGTTCCTTTCTGATTATAAATATTTGACACATAAAGGGTTTAAGATAGCCGATGAATCAGATAATGGTATTGTACTTATGTATCTTCCATTCACTGAAGGTAATCCTCAGAGTTTAAAAAGAATGTGCTAAACATCCGCATATCAATGAACAGGGCTTTGTATTATATTATACAGATCAATGTCCTTTTACTGATTATTGGAGTGCATAGAAGAAGTGGCAAAAAAGAATACAACATCCCTTTAAAAACGTTTTCATATCACAACACGTGAACAGGCACAGAACCTCCCAACACCAGTTTCTACCTATGCATTATTTAAAGATGGAGAATTTTTAACTCAAGGGATCCTTTAATGAAAAGAAATTCTTAAAATATGCAGGAATAGATATGCAATAACATATTTTCCCACAAAAACCACATTTAGGTATTAAGTTTAAGATATATACTAGAATCAGAAAGTGAGAGTGGTATTATGAACAACGAAAATTTAAAAGATGTTTATGAAAAGCAGAATAAAAAGAAAGTCAGTCGTTTAAGCAAAATATAGGTAAAGCATTTATTGCTGTGGCATTAGGTTTTTGGAGGCGCCGCTGGTTCTTATTTTATGAATAATCAGGGTACTACAGTAGTGACGAAGACTACTACAACTAAAAGCAACAGGTACATCAAATGATGCATCAAGTATCTCTTCTAAGATGACACAAAGTGTTGTAGCCATTACAACAGAAAATATCTCAAGAGATAACTTCTGGTATGGTTCACAGGTATCAAGTGGTGCAGGTTCAGGAGTGATCATGGCGGCGATGGTTATATTATTACCTGCGCTCATGTTGTCTCTGGAGCAAGTACAATTAAGGTCACTACAAGTGATAATAAAACATATGATGCAACATTAGTAGGAACTTATAGTGATAATGATATTGCGGTACTTAAGATCAATGCAACTAATTTAAAACCAGCAACATTTGCGAATAGTGATAAATTAGTACAAGGTCAATCTACATATGCAGTAGGTAACCCAGAAGGTACATTCAGTGATTCTATTACTTCAGGTATCGTATCAGCCTTAAATCGTAAGATTACTGTACAGCTAGACAATGATGACTCGTCTTCATCTAGTAACTATGGTCGTTTTGGTCAGCTTTATAGCTCTTCTAAGACTATCTCTATTTCAGTTATTCAGACAGATGCAGCCGTTTCTCCAGGTAACTCTGGTGGAGGATTATTTAATGGAAATGGTGATCTCATTGGTATTGTGAATGCCAAATCATCCGATACAAATAGTGAAGGTCTAGGATTTGCGATTCCTTCAAATACTGCATTAAAGATAGCGAAAGAACTTATCAACAAAGTAATTAATAGACAAGAAGGACAGAAATGTCCTTTTTTTAATTACCCATAATCAACAGGTCGATCCAATTATTGAAATCATTTTTACACATAAAAGCCAAGAAAATTGAAACTATCATTTCTTATTTTGATAATCACCTGTGGAATGTGGGTATTCAAATCCTTTTTTAGTTAATATTTAGTTTATAAAACAAAATTATATTAGTGTCATGGAGGTATTTTATGAAAGAAAAATTTATTCAATTCATGCAGGGAAGATATGGTGGGGCAGATAAGCTCAACACTCATCTCATGTATTTATTATTTATTTTAGTTATTATAGAGTTATTTACTGGTTCAAAACCATTAATGATCTTAAGCTTATTTTTGATGTTTTATATCTATTTCAGAATGTTTTCTAAGAATATCTATAAACGTTATGCAGAAAACCAGAAATATGTACAGTTTATTGCACCTATTACTAAGAAAGTAAACTTCTTTAAGAAAAAAGAAAAGATAAAACACATAAATACTATAAGTGTCCTACATGTAAACAAGTTGTCCGTGTACCCAAAGGACGCGGAAAGATTGAAATTAGTTGTCCAAAGTGTCATACTAAGTTTATCAAAAGAACTTAGGGGACTAAATATGTTGAAGGTATTACTTATTCCAGCTTTAGATGATTCAAATATTGCACTTATTAAAAAGTCTTGTTCTGATATGAACCTTTTAAAGGTAAACAAAGAAGATTTAACACAGGAAATGATTGATGAAGCAGATGTCATTGTAGGTAATCCACCAAGACAATTTAACTTGAATAGACCTACACTTAAAAGCACTATTATTAAATAGTGCAGGAATGATCAATTTCTTTTACCAAACATCTTAAATAGACAAACACTTCTTACAAATGCAAGTGGAAGCTATGGTCATGCTATCTGCGAACATATGATGGGAATGATCTTAAGCTTTAATAAGAATCTACGTTTCTATTATGATCGACAGAAAGAAGCAAGATGGACACCATTATTTATTGGTAGAGAAATTTATGGCTCAAATGTCTTATTACTTGGAGTAGGGGATATTGGTACTGAATTTGCGAAAGTATTAAAGGTACTTTGGTGCCAATGTAACAGGACTAAGAAACTCTTATAAGGAACATCCAAATTGTGATGAAATCATTACTTCTAAAGAATTACATGATGTATTACCAAAGATGGATTATGTTATTACTTCTTTACCAGCAACCAATGCAACATTCCATATGTTAAGCCATGATGAGTTCTCATTAATGAAAGAAGACGCTGTTGTATGTAATGTAGGTAGAGGTAGTGTGATTGATACTTATGCTTTATTAGAAGCCTTAGACAATAAGTCTATTGGTGGGGCATTACTTGATGTTTTTGAAGAAGAACCATTACCAGCTGATTCACCATTATGGAAAAATCCTAGAGTCATGATTACACCGCATTGTTCTGGCGGGTATCATTGGAAGAGTGTACAGGACTATTATACACAATTAGTCATTAGGAACCTCAATCACTTAAAGAATCAGGAACATTAGAAAAACCTTGTGAATAGAACAAAAGGCTATTAACACTAGTAAAATGGATCCTGTAAAAAGGATACGATGAAAAAAAGGAGATATGAATAACCTGTTCATTTGAGCAGGTTATTTATTATATATACAAATATATTAAGCATTATTCGAAATTATACAAAAATATAAATAAAACTGTTGACATTGAATTTGTTGTGATGTAACATTCAGATAAACCTAAGAGCGGGGAGATAAAACTTTGTATAGGGCTGATAGAGAGCCGGGGATGCTGGAAACCTGGTAGTACCACAATGATAAATGGACCCGTGAGGGCGAGGGGGAAAGGCAACGAGTATCCTAAGACGTGATGCAAACGTTATAATGCAAAAATGTGTTAGCATTTATGAATCAAAAGGTGGCTTAAAGAGTAACATCTGTCTTTTGGGACAGGTGTTTTTTTTATTACCTGCTAACAAGTTGGGAGGAACTCATATGAGGCGATGGCGTCGTTGTTTGAATTGAATCAAAGAAAACAAAATTTATGAAAACGAAGAGGAACAGAACAATGAACAAATTATTAGGAACAGTATTAACTTCAGCATTAACAATTTCACTTTTAGCAGGATGTGGAACTTCTACTAGTAATAAGAAGAAAGTAGGTATTATCCAGTTCATGGATCATACTTCATTAAATGAGATTAAGGATTCATTTGATAAAGAAATGAAAACTTTAGGATATGATGATAAGAATATCGAATATACATTCAAGAATGGTCAGGGCGACACAAATACTTGTGCAAGTATCGCCAATGATTTTTGCCGGAAAGAATTTTGATTGTGTCATGGCAATTGCGACTCCTATAAGCACAGGCAGTCGCTAAACTTGCTACTAAGACACCAGTTGTATTTAGTGCAGTGACTGATCCAGTAGGCACAGTTGACTAGCTCATTATCTAAAACCAGATAAGAATATTACTGGTACAAGTGATGAGGTACAGGTCGATCAGATTATTGATAAGGCATTAGAAATCAATCCAAATACAAAAAAACAATTGGTATGCTTTATAATAAAGGTGAAGCCAACTCAGTGACTAATATTAAAAAAGGCAAAAGCTTATTGTGCTGAGAAGAATATCAAGGTAGAAGAAGCAACAATTGCATCAGTCAATGAAGCACAGAGTGCTGTTAATGTATTAAATAGTAAATGTGATGCGATTTTTGCACCAAATGATAATACAGTAGCAAGTCAATGAATGTAGTGAGTGATGCATGTAAGAAAGCAAACAAAGCCTTTATATGTAGGTGCTGATTCAATGGTTAAAGATGGTGGTTTCTTAAGTGTTGGCATCGATTATAAAGAACTTGGTAAAGAAACAGCTAAAATCGTTGATAAAGTATTAAAGGGAAATAAAGTAGAAAATATCCCAGTTAAAGTATTTAAGACAAACTTAAAAAATCTATGTCAATACAACTACAAAAGATAAATTAGGTATTAAGTTACCAGAAAACATTACAAGCGATAGTAAATATACAGAAATCTAAGGAGTTTTTATGAATAGTACAGTTATTCTTGGAGCCTTGGGAGTTAGGTTAAGATATTTGCCGTCTTATCTCTAGGTTTTTATATATTAGTTTTAAAGTTTTGAATATTCCAGACTTAACAGTGGATGGAAGTTTTACAACAGGATGTGCAGTAAGTGCTATGGTGGCAGTGGCAGGCTACCCAGTACTTGGTATGGTACTTGGATTTGTAGCAGGTGCGATTGCAGGGATGGTGACAGGTTTACTCATTACTAAGCTTAATATTAATGAGATTCTAGCTGGAATCCTTACACAGACTGCTTTTATACTCAGTGAATCTACGTATTATGCATCAGACACCAAATATCTCATTATTTAATCATAAGACAATCTTCAGCAGTACAACTCAGTTTGAACCTTATGATAAATTATTGATTATTGGTGTGATTGTGATTGTGATTACCGTATTATTGAATTATTTCTTAAAGACACAGATGGGGCTTGCACTTAGAGCCTGTGGTGATAATGAAGCAATGGTACGTGCGAGCTCTATTGATACAGATAAGATGAAAATTATTGGTTTAGGACTTGCTAATGGACTAGTTGCTTTAAGTGGTGCTTTTATTTATTTACACAGCAAAGAGGGCTATGCTGATATCACTAGTGGTATTGGTATGATGGTCATCGGACTTGCTTCTATTATTATCGGTTTGACATTCATTAAGAGTGATAAGGTTGCAATATGCTTAGTTGGTACGATTGTAGGGGCAATCTTCTATCGTTTTGCCTTAACAATCGCCCTATACTTAGGTCTTCCTTCAGGAGACTTAAAAAGATCCTATCAGCATTTATTGTTGTGATTGCGATTTCTTCTGCAACACTCAAGAGGAGGTTTAAGAGACATGCTTAATATAAAAGATTTAACAGTTGTATTTAATGAAGGGACTGTCAATGAAAAAGAAAGCCATTGATCATCTATCTCTTCATCTTGAACCAGGAGATTTTGTGACTATTATAGGGTCTAATGGTGCAGGGAAGTCTACATTGTTTGGTGCGATTTCTGGGGCAGTAGAAACAAAAGAAGGAACTATTGTCTTAGATGATAAAGATATCACAAACGAAAAAGAATATGTGAGAAGCCGTACCATTGGTCGCTTATTCCAGAATCCTCTAAGAGGGACAGCTCCTTCAATGACAATTGAAGAAAACTTATCTTTAGCTTATCAAAGAGGAAAACATTTCTCACTTACACCATTTACTCATAAACACCATGATGTCTTTGTAAATGCATTAAAGGACTTAGATATTGGTTTAGAAGACCGTTTAACAACTAAAGTGGCACTTTATCTGGAGGACAAAGACAAGCCCTCACACTATTAATGGCAACTTTAGTTAAACCACAATTACTTTTTTATTGGATGAACATACTGTCGCACTTGATCCCTGCAACATCTATCAAGGTGATGAAATTATCTGAAAGAATTGCGAAAGAACATCATATTACTACTATGATGATCACTCATGATATGGAAGATGCTCTTAAATATGGTAATAGAATCCTAATGATGAAGGATGGAAAAATCATTGCGGACATTGATGAAGAAATTAAAAAGAAAATGACTGTCGAAGAACTTGTAAGAAAATTTACTGAAACAGGAGAAGCGAATGATCGCGTTCTTCTTCACTAGACAAGGATCATCCTTGTCTTTTTATAATGCATAAAAAAGCAGACTGAAGTCTGCTTAGAGGTAGTATTGCTGGAAATAACGTAATCTGATTAAGTCACAGATTGACATGATCTGATAGTTGAAATCAATCGAATCAAACTTACCTGGTACATAGATTACTGTTGTATTTCCATTAAAACATGACTGTTTATATTTACGGTTTTGCGTGATGAGTAATGAATATGCCTTTTCAAAGTTTGCAATTATCATATTTCTTCATTTCTTCTAGACTAC
>VOFC01006386.1_pt1 | contig 18714 bp, 34 predicted proteins | sample 5384161 | NCBI WGS metagenome assembly VOFC01 (sample SAMN12384722, study PRJNA508395) | human gut metagenome | isolation source: healthy gut B | host: Homo sapiens
GATTGAAGTGATACGAAAATATATAGAAAGTCAAGGTGATAAACATTGAATAAGGCATATAAATTTAGAATATACCCAAATGCAGAACAGCAAATAATACTTACTAAAACTTTCGGCTGTGTCCGATTTATCTATAATCAAATGTTATCAGATAAAATTAATCATTATGAGAAAACAAAGCAAAAGCTTTATAATACGCCTGCACAGTATAAGTCTGAATTTCCGTGGTTGAAAGAGGTTGACAGTCTTGCTTTGGCTAACGCTCAAATGAATTTGCAAACGGCGTACAACAGTTTTTTTAGAAACCCAAAAATCGGTTTTCCAAAATTCAAGTCCAAGAAAAGCAAGAGAAGAAGCTATACAACAAATTGTGTAAACGGAAATATATCTATTGATAATGGCTTTCTAAAACTTCCAAAAGTCGGACTTGTAAAGCTAAAGCAACACAGACTTATCTTGTCTAATTATAAATTGAAATCCGTGACTATAAGCCAAACTCCAAGTGGTAAATATTATGCTAGTGTTTTGTTTGAGTATGAAAACCAAATACAAGAACAAGAACTACATGATTTTTTAGGACTTGACTTTTCAATCGCACGGATTGTATAAGGACAGCAACGGAAACGAGCCTCCTTATCCAAGGTATTACAGGCAAGCGGAAGAACGTCTGAAACGTGAGCAAAGAAAATTATCACTCATGCAAAAGGGTTCTAAAAATCGTAGTAAGCAAAAGAATTAAAGTTGCCAATCTTCATGAAAAAGTTGCAAATCAAAGGAAAGATTTTCTACATAAACAGTCAAGGCAGATAGCCAATGCTTATGATTGTGTGTGCATTGAAAATCTTGATATGAAAGCAATGTCGCAGTCGCTGAACTTTGGTAAATCTGTTGCTGATGACGGCGGGGGAATGTTTGGTACTTTGCTGAAATACAAACTTGAAGAAACAGGCAAAAAGACTTGTAAAGGTAAATAAGTTTTTTGCAAGCAGTCAGATTTGCAACGTTTGTGGTTACAAAAATACTGCAACGAAAAACCTTAGTATCAGAGCGTGGGATTGTCCCGAATGCGGAGCACATCACGATAGGGATATAAACGCTGCAATAAATATAAGAAACGAGGGTATGCGGTTAGTTCTCGCATAACTTAAAACAAAATAAACCGTGGGACACACGGGGATAGCTCGCTTATGCTTAGTACATTAGTATTATCGAACGAGAACCGACTGTTCGCTTTTGCACGAAAGGAAGCCCCCCACCTCTTTAGGTGGGGGAGGATGTCACATGATAGAAAATGGAAGTGATAAATAATGGATATGCATTCAAAAAGAAAAATGAGAAAGAATAAAAAAATGAACGAAGATACAAAAAGTTTACCATCAACGAGTATCAACTATGCCTTTATCTTCTAGAATAGAAGAAGTTGATAATATAATAAAATCTAAACCTAAAATTATAATTATGACTAAGTATGATTTGTGATAAGGTAGAGACTGATAAGATAATTAAAAAAGTCTTAATTACCTGTGATTTTACTGGTGATAAAAGTGTTAGTGAAAAAGTATCAGCAATTAGAAAATGAGAAAAGAGCTAAAAAAGGAATTAAGCCAAGAGGATTAAGAGTATTAGTACTTGGTATTCCAAACGTTGGTAAAGTACCTTCATTAATAGAATAGCTGGAAAGAAAAAAGACTGTTGTTGGGAATAAGCCAGGAGTTACTAAACAGTTAAGTTGGATTAGGGTAAATAACGATATAGAACTTTTAGACACTCCAGGAATACTATGGCCCAAAATAGAAAATCAAGAACAAGCCAAAAAACTAGCTTTGTTTTCCTCAATTAAGGAAGAAATACTTCCAAAAGAAGAATTAGCTATTTATGCTCTTTCTATATTATCAAGCCTTTATAAAGATAGAGTAGAAGAAAGATACGGAGTTAGTTATAATAATAATGATATAGTAGAAGTACTAGATATAATAGGTACTAAAAGAGGTTGTTTAGAACGTGGTGGAATTGTATCTTATGAAAAATTATATAATATAATACTACAAGATATTAAGAATAATGCCTTTGGTAACATAACACTAGATAGAAAAAGAAGCATAATCTTCTTTTTTAATTAAAATATTTTCCTCTATAATCATTATATAAAGTTAGTAAACCATTAAAGATATTATCTCTAATCATTCCTTTTTAATCTATAGATAAATTACTATCATTAAGAATAAAATCTATATTTTCTTTTAAAAATTAGTAATAACTATAGATTCATCTTCACTAGGGTAAATACCTTTACTCTCTAAAAGTCCCATTGTTAAATGATGATTTAAACTAGTAATATTCTTTCTTAAAAAACGTTCAATCATAAACTCATCCCTTCTTTTTAAATTTATATGAAATAAATTTTAAAATATGTGATAAACTATTAAGGAAGGAGTGGTAAGATGCCAAAGATTAAGCAAAAAACTAGTAAAAACAGATAAATAAAAAACATAAATTAAGAATGGAATCTAACTTCTACTATCAAAAAAGATTTTCTACAATAGCAGCTATTTCCTTATTTTGCTTTTTATAGTATTAGCTTTTCACTTGTATCAAGTAATGCTAAGAGATCAAGTTAAATATGAAAAAGACTTGAAGCATTATCCACTAAAGAAGTAGAAGGATCAACCGCTCCAAGAGGTAGGATACTTGATCGAAATGGTAAAGTAATTGTTGATAATAAAGCGGTTAAGACTATCTATTATCAGAAAGAAAAAAAGGAAGAACTGCTCTTGATGAGATTAATTTAGCTTATAAAGTAGCTCCTCACTTAAATCTTTCTATTAGTAAATTAAATGATAGGATGAAAAGAGAATTCTTTGTAGCAAAAATAGTGAAAAGATGAAAAAAAAAGAATAAAAGTAAGTGAGTATGAGAAAGTAAAACAAAGAAAACTAACTCAAGATGATATTTTTAGAACTTAAGATTGAAAGAGTAACAGATGATGAGTTAAATAGTTTTACTGATGAAGATAAAAAGCGGCTTACTTATATTACTTAATGAATAAAGGATATACATATGATCAAAAAGTTATTAGAACAAAGGATGTAACAGATGAAGAATATGCTTATATTGCTGAAAATAATAAATCATTAGATGGTTTTAATACAAGACTTGACTGGGAAAGAAGTTATCCTTATGGAGATGTATTTAGAACAATACTTGAACTGTATCAGATAATGGTATACCTAGTGAAGAAAAAAAGCTTATTATTTAAAAAAAGGATATTCACTTGATGATAGAGTAGGAACAAGCTATTTAGAAAAAGCAGTATGAAGACTATTTACGTGGTAAAAAAAAAGAAGTATATAAAGTATTAAACCGTCATGAGCTAGAACTTGTAAGTGACGGTAAAAGAGGTAATGATATTGTTTTAACTATTGATATAGAGTTACAAAACAAGTAGAAGAGATATTAAAAAAAGAAATAGTAGAAACAAAGAGTCAGCCAAATACCAAGTATTATGATAGAAGTTTTGTTGTTATTCAAAATCCTAATACTGGAGAAATACTAGCTATGGCTGGTAAACAAGTGTTACCTGATGGAAAAGGGGATTATAAAATAATTGATTATACGGCAGGAGTAGTTATTTCTCCAATGACATCAGGTTCTGTTTAAAAAAGGAGCTAGTATGATAGTGGCTTATAATCAAGGAGCTATAAAAATAGGAGAGTATCAGCAAGATGAATGTATAAAACTAGCTGGTACTAAAAAGAAGTGTTCTTGGAAAAATCTTGGTAGAATCAATGATATAGATGCCCTAGCTTTATCTAGTAACGTTTATCAGTTTAAAGCAGCTATGAAGGTAGCTGGATACCAATATAGTTATAATATGCCATTTAAAGTTGATAAAAGCATCTTTGATACTTATAGAAATACTTTTCATGAGTTTGGCCTTGGGGTAGCAACAGGAATAGATTTACCTGTTGAGTCTAGGGGAACTTCTAGTGATAATACAGCTGGAGGTTTACTACTTGACTTTGTAATGGGACAGTATGATACTTATACTCCAATGCAGTTATCACAGTATGTTTCAACAATTGCTAATAAAGGAACAAGATATCAACCACATCTATTAAAAGAAGTACATAAATCAACTGATGATGAATCGTTAGGAAAAGTAATTTATACTTTTTGAGCCTAATGTTTTAAATAAAGTTAATACTAAGGAAGAATATTTAAATAGAGTAAGAGAAGGATTTCATGCTGTTACTACTAAAAGTTATGGATTAGAAGAAATTATATTGATGCTAGTCATGATCCTTCAGGTAAAACTGGTACTAGTCAAAGTTTCACTGATAGTAATGGTGATGGAAAAATAGATACACCAACTGTATCAACTGCTTTTATTGGTTATGCACAACTGATAATCCAAAGATGTCAATAACAGTAACTAGTCCAAACTCATCATTAGAAAACTCTAGTATCAATTACTCATCTATGGTAACAAGGAGAATTTCTAAGAGTGTAAGTGATATATACTTTAATCTATATCCATAAAATGCTTGCTAAAACATAAGAAAATATCTATAATATATTCTGTTTGAAAGGAAGAATATTATGACAGAAGATGAATTGATATTTGTCTCTAATAATTATGTGAAACTAAAAGAAGTACAAGAAAAATTAGCTACTCTTGATGTTAATGTTATCAGTAAAAACTATAGATTCTTTGAACAATTAGAAAATGATCTATTTTGCATCACTGTCGATAAGGCTATTAGTGCTTATGATAATATTTTAAAACCACTTATTGTTATGGATACTGGCTTTTATGTTAAAATTATCCAAATAATCCTGATTTTCCTGGAGCTTTTATTAAGACTAATTTACTAGATACTATTGGCATAAAAGGTCTTTTTAGAAAATATGAAAAATGTAGCTGATAGAAAATGTTTATTAAAGGAATGTTTAGCTTACTATGATGGTGATAATTTTAAAGTGTTTGAATCTAGTCAAGAAGGAACTTTAGCATATAGTGAATATCAAGGAACTAATAGTGATAAATATACTAAGCTATTTGGAGTTTTTATTCCTGAAGGGTATTCTAAAACTGTTAGTGAAATGTCAAGTGATGAGAAAGATGAACTAGCTAAGACTAATCCTAACGTCCTATCTTTATTCGCTAATTGGTATAAAAAAGAAAGAAGTAAATGTTTAGTAAAGAAGTAAAAAATAATGACTTCTTTTTCTTTTATTCTTGACAGTTGAACAGATATTCAACTATAATTAAGATGAGGAGGATAACAATGAAAAAATATAGTTGTGATTGTAATATAATTCATGAAGAAAATGTATATAATACTAAAGAGAAAATAAAAAATTAAATACTTTAACTGATGTATCAGACTTCTTTAAAATATTAGGTGATATAACTAGGACTAAAATATTATTTGCTCTTGATAATAACGAAATGTGTGTTTGTGATATAGCTAATAGCTTAGATATGAGTAAGTCATCTATATCACATCAGCTTTCAACTCTAAGAAAAATGGGGATAGTAAAAACAAGAAGAGAGGGAAAGGAAGTTTATTATATGTTAGATGATAATCATGTAAAAGAAGTTTTTGAAGTGGCTTTAGAACATATTAATCATAAGAAGGGAAAAACAAATGAAGAAATATAAATATAATATAAATAATTTAGATTGTGCTAATTGTGCTAGAGAAATAGAAGAAAGTTTAAATAAAAACAAAGACTTTAAAAATGTAGTAGTTAATTTTAATACTTCTAAATTATCATATGAATCTTTAAAAAGAATTTAGTTTAGAAGAAGTTAATCATTTAGTAAAAAAAAATAGAGCCAGAAGCTTATTTATCAGAAGAAGAAGTAGAAACTAAAAATGAATTTTCTCTAAGAATCTTAATAATTGGTTTAACAATCGGTCTACTGGGATATTTCTTAAAGCTACCTAACATAATTAAAATAGTTTTATACTTAATATCTTATGCTCTTCTTTTTATATAAAACTACTATTAATGCAATTAAGTTATTATTTAGGAGTAGAACAATTAATGAAAATTTCTTAATAACTATTTCTTGTTTTGGAGCCTTAGCAATAGGGGAAGTACTAGAAGGAATGATGGTAGTAACTTTATATACCATTGGTAAAAAGTACTAGAAGAGAAAGCTATTAATAATTCTCGTAAATCTATTAAAGGTCTACTTGATATTAAACAAAATTATGCTAATAAGAAGGAAGATAATGGGGTACAAAAAAGTAAGAGTAGAAGAAGTGAAAGTAGGAGATATATTAATTGTAAAAAAAAGGAGAAAAGATTCCTCTTGATGGAGTAATTATCAAGGGTGAGTCAGCACTTGACACTTCAGCACTTACAGGAGAGAGTGAAGAAGTAGCTGTTAAAGCATCATCTAAAGTCCTATCAGGGAGTATTAATAAAAAAGATATTATTGAAATAAAAGTAACAGCTTTATATGAAGATTCAACTGTTGCTAAAATACTAGAGTTATTAGAATCAGCTACCGATAAAAAAACAAAGATGGAAACATCTATTTCTAAGATAAGTAAGATTTATACGCCAACTATTATAATACTTGCTATTTTAGTTATAATCATGTTACCAATTTTTACTGATGTAACACTAAAGTCTAGTATCTATAGAGGATTAACCTTCTTAGTTATATCTTGTCCTTGTGCTATCGCTATATCAGTACCACTTTCTTATTTTACTGGTATAGGTGTAGCTAGTAAGAAAGGTATCTTAATAAAAGGAAGCACTTACTTAGATAATTTAAGTAATGCTAAAAATATTATTTTTGATAAGACAGGTACTCTTACTACTGGGAGTTTTAGGGTAGAAAGTATTGATATTTCCAATGACTCTTATACTAGGGAAGATGTTATAGAAATACTTAGAAAAGGTGAATCATTTTCAAATCATCCAATTGCTAATCAATCCTTTCTTTAAGATAAGAAAGTAAATAATGAGGATATTAAAGATTATAAAGAAATAGAAGGTAAGGGTATATCATTTACTTTGGATGAAATAAAAGAGTATTAATTGGAAATAAAAAGTCTATGTGATTGTGATAATGATACTATTCTTCATCTAAATATTGATGGAGTACATATCGCATCTATTACTATAAATGATGGTATTAAGGAAAATGCTAAAGAGACAATTGATGGATTAAAGAAACATGGAATAAAGACTTATATGTTTACTGGTGATAAGAAAGAAATCGCTCTTGCTATTGGTAAAAAACTTGAAATAGATGAAATTAAGTATGAGATGCTACCAACTGATAAATTCTCTAATTATGAAAAAGTAAGTAGAGCTGCTATTACTATCTTTGTTGGTGATGGAATTAATGATACTCCAGTCTTAAAAGAGCAGATATTGGTATTGCTATGGGAGCAGTTGGTCAAGATGCAGCTATTGAAGCAAGTGATGTTGTTCTAATGAAAGATGACCTTTCAAAAATTTTACTTGCTATTGATATTTCTAAATATACTAAACATATTATGATACAAAACTTGGTGTTTGCTATTACTATTAAAATTTTAATTCTATTATTTAGTGTTTTTGGTTTAGCTAATATGTGGTTTGCAGTTTTTGCTGATACTGGTGTTACCTTATTAACAATTATAAATACCCTAAGAATAATGAAAAAATACAATTAAAATAGATTTTATTAAAAAGTCATAATTTACGAATCTTTATGACTTTTTTTGATATAATAGACTCTTATAATAAAAATAAGAGGTAGTTAATTTATGACATAATAAAACCCTTATTAAATAAGGGTTAAATCATTAATGGTGCGGGTAACAGGAGTTGAACCTGCAAGCCTATGGCACTAGATCCTAAGTCTAGCGCGTCTGCCAATTCCGCCATACCCGCGAATAAAAATGGTGGACCCTGATGGACTCGAACCATCGACCGCCCGGTTATGAGCCGGATGCTCTAACCAACTGAGCTAAGGGTCCAGAACTTCCATTGCTATTTAATAGTAACATATTTTTTATACTCGTGCAAGAGATTTTTTTGCTTTTTTGCATGAAAAAAATTTTATTCGTATTATTATAGGGGAGGAAAAAAGATGTACAAAGCTAAAAAATTACCATTTTTATATTATTAATTAGAACCTACTATATCAACTAAAACTGATGCTTATCACTATGAGAAACATTATAAAACCTATTTAAATAATTTAAATGAGATTATTTTTTAAAAACAATATTTCTACTAATTATGGATTAATAGATTTATATAGCCATCTTGATATCATTAATGATGAAGATAAAAATGATTTTTTATTTAACTTAGGAGGAGTAGTCAATCATGAATTATTTTTTGAATCTATAAAATAAAGAAAAGAAATTACCAGACTCTAATCTATTATTAGCAATTAATAATTCGTTTGGGAAATTTAGATAATATGTATAATGAAATAAAAAGTTGTACTAGGGAATTAAAAAAGGAAGTGGCTACTTGTTCTTAGTAACTGATAATAATAAAAAGTTGTCTTTACTAATTACCACTAATCAGGATAGTCCTTATTTATATGGATTAACACCACTACTTTGTATAGATTTATGGGAACATGCTTATTATTTGGAATACCAAAATGAAAGAAATAGATATGTTGAAAAAATATTAAAAAATAATTAACTTTTCTTATGCAAATAAGTTGTTTGCAAATTGACACACATAATAATTATTGATACAATTTAAGCACTTTGGAGGAAATAAAATGAAAAATACGAATGAATTAAAGACTGAGATAAGTGAAATTATCAAGATTATCGGATCACTAAATGCTAAGAATGTAGAAAGAATTTGTAATAAGATTGATATTTCAATAGAAGACTTATATTATCTTTTTAGTGTTTTTCCATAACAACTTAGAAATGAATACTAATGATAAAATTACCTCAGAAAGATTAGCAAAAAAGAATTAATACAAGGTATGAAAGATATCACTAATGAGGTTGCTAACGATATTGTAATTTGTAATAAAGAAAGTAAATTATATAATCTTTATGAACACTATAAAAGATATGGATTATCACCATATGATATCAAAAACATAGCTAAAATATTAGACCAAGAAGAGATAAACAAAATAATAGATAATTATATAACTATTCATCCTGATATATTTACTACTATTTCAGCTAGTAAAATAGGTGGCATGCTTAGAAGAACATCTTTATATGAACTTAATTTTTATTTAGAAAATGAGAAAGTTAGTTATCATAAAAATTACTTACTAAGGTCTTAAATACTTTTAGATGAAGAAAGTATTCCTATTTATAAAGGAACTTTGTTTGAGGGACTAAAACTAGAAAAAGAAAGAAGTATATCAGAAAAAAGTAACAAAATAAAAGTCTTATAAAATAAGCAAAACAGTTTGACTAGCTTAATAAATTATGGTAAAATCATGGTGTTTGTAGCAAGAGCAGGCCTCTTTTCTCAAACCGCATTGAAAAGGTAAAAACAAGAATATTTTGTACCTTAAGAGCGAGTCTTAAGTAAATAAAGGAGGTATAAAAATGTACGCAGTTATTAAAACCGGTGGAAAACAATATCGTGTTAGTGAAGGAGACGAAATCTTCGTTGAAAAATTAAATGTAGAAGATGGAGCAGAAGTTACATTCGATGAAGGATTAATGATCGATGGAAAAATTGGAACTCCTTATCTTGATGGTGCTACTGTTAAAGGAACTGTTTTAAAACATGGTAAAAGTAAAAAAAATCCGTATATTCAAGTATAAGAATAAGTCTAGAAGTAATCGTAAGACTCAAGGACATCGTCAACCTTATACAAAAATTAAGATTACTAAAATTAATGGATAATTATGATTAGTGTTAAAACAACAAAAGAAAATGGATTTTATAAGAAAGTTGCAATATTAGGACATGCTATGTATGCTGATTATGGTAAAGATATTGTTTGCAGTGCTGCTAGTTCGATAGTTACTACTACAGTTAATGGAATCTTGTTACTAGATAAAGAAGCCTTAACTTATAAAGTAGATAAAAAAGGATTAACAATAATTGTTTGTAAACAAGACAAAATAACAGAAACCTTAATTTGCAATATGATTTCTTTACTGAAGGAATTAGAAGAAAACTATAAAGATAATATTGAGATAAAGTAAGGAGGAGACAAACGTGAAATTATTAAAGTTAAACATTCAATTTTTTTGCGCATAAAAAGGACAAAGTTCAACTTCAAATGGACGTGATTCAATCGGAAGACGTTTAGGTGCTAAAGCTGCTGATGGAGAATTTGTGACAGCTGGAAGCATTCTTTATCGTCAAAGAGGAACAAAGATTCATCCAGGAGTTAATACTAAGCGTGGTAACGATGATAGTATCTTTACAACTGTAGATGGTATTGTTAAATTTGAACGTGTAGGTAAAGACAAAAAGCAAGTTTCTGTTTACCCAGTTGCTGAGTAATACAGTTGCTTTTTTTTCTTTTAGAGAAAGGAGATATTATTATGTTTGTAGATGAAGTAGTATTAAAAGTAATAGCTGGAAGTGGTGGAGATGGTTGTACCGCTTTTAGAAGAGAAAAGTATATCGCTTATGGTGGACCTTATGGTGGAAATGGAGGACATGGAGCTGATATTATCTTTAAAGTAGATGAAGGACTTCACACTTTACTTGATTTACGCTATCAAAAATTAATTAAAGGTGGAAAAAGGAGAAAATGGTAAAGGAAAAAATCAGCATGGTAAAAGTAAAGGGAGCCAGTTGTTATTAAAGTACCACAAGGAACAGTAGTAACAGATATGGATACAGGTTTAGTTTTAGCTGACTTAAAGGGAAAAGACTCATCATTTGTAGTAGCTCATGGTGGACGTGGTGGACGTGGCAATACCGCTTTTAAAACACAAAATAATACAGCACCAAATTTCTCAGAGAAAAATGGGGAACCTGGTGAGGAAAGAGAAATAAAAGTAGAGTTAAAACTCTTAGCAGATGTTGGTCTTGTAGGATTCCCTAGTGTTGGAAAAAGTACAATTATTTCTAGTGTATCAAAAGCAAAACCTAAAATAGCAGATTATCCATTCACTACACATTCACCCACATTTGGGAGTAGTTAGAGCAACTAACAACGATACCTTTGTCATGGCTGACTTACCAGGATTAATCGAAGGAGCTAGTAAAGGTGAAGGCTTAGGTGATAGATTCCTAAAACATATTGAAAGAACAAAAGTATTACTTCATGTTTTAGATATGTCTCATGATGATCCTTTAAAAGACTACCAGTTAATTAATAATGAATTAGAATCATTTAGTGAAAAACTAATTAAAAAAGACATGGTCATCGTTGCTAATAAAATGGATGTGGTAGGTAGTGAAGAAAAATTAAAGGTTCTAAGAGAAAATATTAAAGATAAAAAAGATTTTTGCTATTTCTGCTTTCGAAAAAACTGGTTTACAAGAGGTTGTTGATTATCTAGAGGAAATAGTTTCTAAAAATAGAGAAGTTAATTTATATGAGAACGAAGACTATGAAGACTATGTTTTATATAAGTTTAAGGAAGAAGAACCACTTACGATTGAAAAAGAAGATGACTGCTTTGTTATAAAAGGTGAAAAAGTAGAAAAATTATTTAAAATGACTAAATTTAGTACTGAAGAAGGAATGTTACGCTTTGCTAAGAAATTAAGAAGAATGGGAATCGATGAAAAGTTAGAAGAAATGGGCGCTCAAGATGGTGATATGGTCAGAATACTAGACTTCTATTTCGAATTTAAGAAAAATTAAAGATAGGAAGAGTAAATGTACAATGAAATAGTAAACTTAATAAAAAGAAAAGAAAAAAGATATTGATGATATTACCTCAAAGTATTTAGCTAATTATCTTTACGTTGTAAAAAAGTAAAAATATTCTTCCACCTTCAGTTAGTTTTGATGAAATAGTTAATAATGTTTTAAGATTTGAAAGAATAGAATTCTTTGATGATAATCACTATTTAACTGAAAAGAATGGTAAAGATTTTAAGGGATTACGAGATATTAAGAGTAAGACTTTATTTATTAGAGATAGCTTAGATGATGAACTTAAAGAAATTACCATATATCATGAGCTTCATCACACTGCTCAAACATCACTTACTAATCTAGAAACAGGAGCTTGTGGTATTAATCAACATGAAAATTATGGAAGAATGATAATGGAAGCTCAAACTCAGTGGTTTGCTGAAGAAGTATACAAAAATATTCATAATGTTGATTTTCAAGAGAAGGAGATTCCATCTGAAAATTTAAGAATGCAAAGTGGTGGAACTGTAGTTTCTAGCCTTCATAATTATGAATTGTATGATTCTATGCTTAGCAAATTATCAATCATTATAGAAGAGCCCAAAGAGTTTTTTTGTTACAATAAATTATCTTTATGATAATGACCAAGGAATGAAAATGTTAGAAGAAAAATATAACCAGGCTTTAGAAAATCATAGAACAAAGTATGATTTTCTTAACATGATGTATATTTTTGATTATGTCTATGCAACTGATCTTATGGGATATGTTGAAAATCAAAATAAAGAAAAAATACTAAGTGGTGAAGAAACTAGTGAAACATATAGAATATATGATAATGTTAGAAGCGAAACACTATCATTTGCTAAACAAGAAAGGTATATAACTTCCTTTGATACTACTACTTTTTTTAACATTATTAGAAAATGGCTGTGATTGTAGTGAGTTTGCAAAATATATTTTAAATAATCAAAAAAGGGAAATAGTTAATAACTACTTAGAAAAAAGAAAGATACAGCAACTAGTGTTTCTACTTCTTCTAAGAAAAATTAAACTTATTTCTCGTAGTAAAATTACTTGCTAATAAATAAGTATTGTGATAATATGTATGTAGCAAGAAAACTTGCATAAAATAAAAAAGAGGAACATTTATTTGGAAGTGAATGTCTCCTTCAATTGTTTTTTGTTGTTGACACTCTATCTTGATGAAGAGTGTCTTTATTTTAGTTTTTTACTACTAATACCAATAAGGTAGATAGCAGTAATATTAATGAAATTAATCTAAGGAATTTTAAAATAAAAGTCTTAGTTTTCATCAACATCACCTCCTTATAAAATATATAAGAAGGATGACGCTCATCTATAAATGTTCCTGTTAAAAATAATAGCATAGATATAGTAATTAACTAATTAAATAGATAATACTTTTTAAACATTTAAACTTTTCCGTAGTAAAATTACTTGTTAATAAGTGAGTATTGTGATAATATGTATGTAGCAAAGAAAACTTGCATAAAATAAAAAAAGAGGAACATTTATTTGGATGTGAATGTCTCCTTCAAAAAAATGGGGATGACACTCTATCTTGATGAAGAGTGTCTTTATTTTATTTTTTACTGCTAATACCAATAAGGTGGATAGTAGTAAGATTAATGAAATTAATCTAAGAAATTTTTAGAATAAAAGTCTTAGTTTTCATAAATCACCACCTCCTTATATGTTTTATATAAGAAGGATGACACTCAGCTATAAATGTTCCTGTTATTAATAATAACATAGATAAGATAATTAACCAATTAAGTAGATAACACTTTTTAAATATTTAAACTTTTTTCGTAGCAAAATGCCTTGTTAAATGATGAGTGTTGTGATAATATGTATGTAGCAAGAGAACTTGCATAAAATAAAAATAGGAACATTTATTTGGTAGTGAATGTCTCCTTCAAAAAGGGATTTTTGACACTCTATCTTGATGAAGAGTGCTTTTTTATAATCTATTACTGCTAGTACTAATAAAGGTGGATAATATTAATGAAATAATTAAGGAATTTTAAAATTAAAATCTTAGTTTTCATCAACAACTTTAAATATATAAGAAAAAATAAAGTCTTTACATCAAATAAAAATTAACCAATTTTAAAAAATATTTTAGTATTTCTCGTTTGCTTATCTAAATCCTTGTTAAATTATAATTGTTTGATAAAATCTTTATAGAAAATGTAGGTGTAAGATATGTATTTAAAAGAAATAGTAGTGAATGGTTTTAAATCATTTGCTGATAAAATAGATATAGTATTAAATGATGAAACAACCTGTATTGTTGGACCGAATGGCAGTGGAAAAAGTAATATCGTTGATGCGGTTCGATGGGTACTTGGAGAACAATCAGTGAAAACTTTAAGGGGTGACGGTGCTATGAGTGACGTCATCTTTGTTGGTAGCGCTTCACGAAAAATGAAAAATGTCGCTTCGGTAGAACTGGTCTTTGATAATAGTGATCACTATCTAACAGTTCCATACACGGAAGTTTCAATTAAAAGACGTGTATTTAGAAGCGGTGAGAATGAATACTTTTTAAACAACCAAAAGTGTCGTCTAAAAGATATCTTAAATTTATTCTTAGATAGTGGTATTGGAAAGGAATCATTTAATATAATTGGTCAAGGTGAAGTTCAAAAGATTCTAAGTGAAAGTAAAGGATGAACGACGTCTTTATCTTTGAAGAAGCAGCTAGTATTTTAAAATACAAGAAACGAAAAGAAGAAGCTTTAAGAAAACTAGACCGCACTCATGAAGCATTAGATAGAGTACAAGATATTATAACCGAGTTAGAGCTTCAAGTAACACCTTTAGAAAAGACAAAGTGAAGAAGCTAAGAAATATCTTGAATATAAGAAAAACTAGAGTACTTGAAATAGCACTTCTTGCTTATGATATATATCATTTAACAGAAGAAGAAAAGTTAAAAACACTGAGAAAGAAAAAGCTAGATGACGAAGTATTAATCGCTTTGAAAGAAGAAAATGTTAGAGATAGTAAACTTTTAAAATTTAAACAAGAAGAAGATGAATTACAAAAAAGAGATAACCTTTTGTTCAGAATGAATTAATAAAAACTGCTGAGGAAGTTGTAAGACAAGAAAGTAGTTTAGAATTATTTAAATTAGAACGACGTAAGAAAGAAGAAGGATCAACTGATGAAGAGTTAAGAATCTTGTTAACAGAACAATCTAAAGATAAGAAAGAATTATCACTACTTGATACAGAACTAGAAGAATTAAAGGAAACACTTAAGATAAAAGACGATGAGGTAAAATACTAAAAAGAAGGAATTAGATTCTACTAAGATGGCTAAGAAAAAAATTATTTAAGTGAATATAGTAAAATAGATCAAGATCAATTAAGTTATAAGGCATAAGATAGACTTTTTAGTAAGCGAAGAAGAAAAAGGTTCTAATCTACCAGAAGTTATTCGTTCTACCTTTTAAAAGAAGAATCGTTAAAGGGAATCTACGATACGATTGGTAATGTTGTTACAACTGATGATATTTATGCTAAAGCTTTAGATACTTCTTTGCTGCTAGTAAAAAATTTTGTTTTAGTAAAAGATGATATCTGTGCTAAAGAAGCGATTAGCAAATAATATTAAGAATAAAAAGAAAAGGAAGAGCAACTTTCTTCCCTTTAAAATATTATTAAACCAAGATATATTCCACAAGATATTAAAAATAGTTTAGAAAGAATAAATGGCTATTATGGTATTTTAGCAGATAAAATTAAAACAGAAGAAATGTATAAAGATGTAATTTATAACCAGTTTGGTCTTAGTATTACTAGCTAAAGATATGGATAGTGCCTTAGTAATTGCAAAAACAGACTATGAATAAATACAAAAATAGTTACTCTAGATGGTGATGTCATAAATACAGGTGGTTCTATGAGTGGTGGAACTTTTTATAAAGGAAGAAGTTCTGTTATGATAAGGCAAGAAATAGAATCACTTAGAAGAACTTATCAAGCCCTTACTAAATCAAGGCAGAAAGTGTTATTAGACATTAAAGAAAGTGAAGAAAAGATTACTACTATAGAAGATATCTATTATAAGTTAGATAAAGAGTTAGAAAATATTAAAATTACTATTGCAGAAAAAGAAAAAGAGATATAAAGAATTAAGTGCTAACCTAGTAAGAAAAAAAATGAATCTATTAAAAGATTAGAAGCATCAACTGATAGCTTTGATCAAAAAAAAGAAAAAGAACTTATTGAAGAGTTTTATAGAAAAAGTACTTATAAGGAAAAACTAGAAAAGAAGAAAATATTCTTAGATGATAAATTAAAAACATTAAAGAGTAATCTAGCTAGTTTTGAAGATGAAGATACCTATGAGGGTAGAGTCTTAAAGAAAAAACAAGATACTATTAAAAACTTAGAAATAGAATTATCAAGAATTGATGTTAAACTTAATAGCTATTTACAAACCTTAGCAGAAGAATATACAATGACTTATGAAAAAGCAAGGAATGAATATCAGTTAACAGAAGAAATAGAAGAGTCTAGAAAATTAGTTAATCAATATAAAATGATTATTAAAGACTTGGGTATGGTTAATCTTACAAGCAATAGAAGAATATGATAGAGTTAAAACAAGGTATGAATTTTTACTACATCAAAAGAAGACTTAGAAAAAGCTGAAGCTACTTTTATTTGAGATAATGGATGAACTTGAGCAAGTAATGAAAGATGAGTTTCTAAAGACTTTTAATGAGATTAAAGAAGAGTTTAAAGTAGTCTTTTCTAAGATGTTTCATGGAGGAAGTGCTAATTTAAAATTAACTAATCCAGATGATTTATTAACTACTGGTATTGAGATAATAGCATCTCCTCCAGGTAAGAAGTTATCAACTATTCAGTTGTTATCAGGTGGTGAGAAGACCCCTAACCGCTATTAGTTTATTATTTGCTATATTAAATATTAGAAAATTACCATTTTGTATATTTGATGAAGTGGAAGCAGCCTTAGATGAAGCTAATGTTCTCAGTTTGGTAAGTATTTAGAACACTATAAAAACAAAACTCAGTTTTTAATAATAACTCATAAGAAGAAGACAATGGAGTATGCTGATACTTTATATGGTATTACAATGCAAGAGTCTGGAGTTTCAAAGCTTGTTAGAGTAGAAATGGAAAATAAAGAGGAGATACTATAGGTGAAAAAGACTAAAAAATATTCTCCTCCCAAAATAATAGGAATTCTTCTTCTTCTAATTCCTATTATTTTTTTCTTTAGCTAAAAATATAAATCTAAATAATGATACTTACTTTATTATTAAAAGTGGTAACAATATTTTAAAACATGGTATTTTTGTATATCGAACCATTTACGATGCATCATAACTTTTCTTTTGTAATGCAACAGTGGTTGTCAGCTATTATTTTTGCAGTTATTTATAATATAGGTGGTAATCTAGGAATATCTGTTTTTATAACTAGTTTATTTACAGTAATTATCTATCTATTTTATAAATTATGTTCTTGTGTAAGTGATAATAAATACTACTTATCCTTATTTTTAACACTATTATTTTCTCTTATAATGTTACCCATTTTTATAACATCAAGACCACAAGTTATTTCCTTTGTAATCTATCTTTTATACTTTAATCTATTAGAACGATATGTAAAAACTAATAAGACTAAATACTTAATACCACTCCCAATCTTATCACTATTAGAGATAAACCTGCATGGATCGCTTTTCTTTATCTTGCCATGCTTTATACTGCCTTATATAGTAGAAGGAATCTTAAAAGAGTTTAGTTGTTTTACTAAAGATAAATATAAAGTAGGACCACTATTAATTACTTTTATACTTGTTTTATTAACAGGATTTATTAATCCGTATGGCACTCGACATGTTAACTTATACTTATAAGGCCTTAAATAATCCTTACTTAAAATATCTTTGTAACAGAAGTTAAACCACCATCTATTAAAGAAAACATCAGGATTAATAGTTTATCTAACTATCTTTGCTATCCTAATCTGTTACTATTTTTTCTAAGAGAAAGATAAAGATTCGTTATTTCTTTTTATATCTAGGTACTACTATTTTAACAATTTGCTCTATTAGAAATTATTGTTACTTATTAATAGCAGGACTATTTCCTTTGGCAGATTATTATAAAGATAGAGCAAGAAGTTATAAGAAAGTTAATCTTACTAAGATAGATAAACTTATGGTTATTATTATAATTTGTTTCTACTTAATAATCATTTGTAATATAGTAGTAATAAAACCAGATAAACATCCACTAGAAAAAAGTAGTTAACTATCTTGATAGTCATACTACTAAAGATGTTTTACTATATAATGATTTTAATGAAGGAAGTTACTTAGAATTTAATGGTTATAAAACTTATATAGATCCACGACCAGAAATATTTTTGAAAAGTATTAATAGGCAAGAAGATATCTTAAAAGAATACTATAATTTGCAAACAGGTAATTTAAAAAATAAAAGACTTTTTAGCCAAATATAAATTTACCTATCTAGTACTATCTGATAGTGATGTAATGTTCTATAAAGATGAAGAACTTATTGACTATAAATTAGTATACAGTGAGAAAAACTATAAAATTTATATACGAAAATAATTTTTCTTGATATAATTTAGTAAAGGATATGGTTAATGTGAAAAAAAGAAGCGAATTAAATAAAGATAAACAATTAGAAATAATTAAGGATGAGGAGAAAGAACAACAAGTAAAAATCATCAAAAGAATTGTTTTATTAATTATTATCATTCTAGTAGCTTTTTTCTTTATTTTATATGTAACGGAAATAGCTACTACTAAAATGATTGTTAAGGAAGAAAAAGTAGTAAGTAGTAAAATAACAAAATCATTTCATGGCTATAAAAATAGTT
>VOFC01002696.1_pt1 | contig 18707 bp, 35 predicted proteins | sample 5384161 | NCBI WGS metagenome assembly VOFC01 (sample SAMN12384722, study PRJNA508395) | human gut metagenome | isolation source: healthy gut B | host: Homo sapiens
TATATGATATTATTTTTGGGTTTGCTTTTCAAATATTAGTATACACTTGTTTTTATTCATCAGTGTTATTTCAAAGATTTATGCTTATATTTGTATTAATATTATTTTACTTACTTCTATTATCAAAAGCAAATCTGGAAGAAAGGAAGCTTAATATACTTTGTATAATCTATCTGCTTTTTTATGTGTGTATTTGCTTTAAACAGCTTTGCCAATACTGTAACTAATGATATAAAGTATCCTTACTCTTCTGCACAAGAAATGGCAAAAATACATAAATGAAAATTTGCCTGCAAATACAACAATTTTAATAGATGCATCAATTATTGGTCAATCGATTATACCTTATTTAGATACTGCTAATTTCTATGATATAGCATATAATTCATATGTTACTTGTGCAAATGTATCACATGACAAAGAAAGAATATTAAATGCTTTAAAAAATTTAGATAAAACTTACTCTGGCAAGTATATAATAATATGTAACCATTTTGTGCCACTTGATCCTAGTTATTCAGAACTAATTTTTGAAACTAAAAATAGTATGATTAATGAAATATTTTCATTGTATTACATATATTAATAAAGAGAGTGCTTAAATTTAAAGCACTCTCTTTTATCTTTGATTATTTCTTTCTCTTGTTTCATAATTTATTAAATTTAATTCATAATCTTCTCTATGTTGCTTTTTACTATTGTATCTAATATAACTCCACATTGTAATATTATCATAGCCAAAATTTCTAATCCAGTAGCAAGTATCGCTGATGGTATTTTGAAGATATATCTATACTTTACAAATTCCAGTATAACTGGAATTCCAATAATAATTCCTAATAACATTATTATAATGCCAATACACCAGAAAAATTTTCTAGGTTTGAAATCTTTATACATTTTAATTATAGTCTTTATAACCTTCATTCCATCATTTACTGTGTTTAACTTAGAAACACTTCCCTCGGGTCTGTCTCTATATTCTATTGGTATTTCCTTTACTATGAATTTTTATCTAAGGCATGTAATGTCATTTCTGTTTCAATTTCAAATTTTGAGCTAAGAACTGGAATGTTTTTTTACAAACATCTTGTTAAAAGCTCTATATCCACTCATTATATCATTTAAATTTGATTTAAAAATTGTATTAATAGCTTTTTACCAAATTGTTTCCAAAATTATGAAACATTCTTTTTTATTTTTTTTTTATATATGTGCCATTAGATAATCTATCACCTACAACCATATCTGCAGTTTTGTTTCTTATAGGCTCTATTAATTTATGTACGAATTCTGCAGGATATGTATCATCAGCATCAACCATAACATATATATCTGCATCTATTTCTCTAAACATTCGTCTTACATACATTGCCTTTTCCTTGATTATACTCATTTCTTACTATTGCATCACATTTGCTGGCTATTTCATAAGTTTTATCTTTTGAATTATTATTGTAAACATATATATCTGCTTTTGGCAGCTCTTTTTAAAGTCTTCAATTACCTTTTTTTATTGTTACTTCTTCATTATAACATGGTATTAAAACAGCTATTTTCTCATTATTCATCTTTTTTTATCCTCACTTTTTCCTTTTTTCTTTGTATGCCCAAAATTTATTTAAAATAAAGTTTAATGGTATTGTCACCACTAAATTCATTAGTGTAGCAATATAGTGTGGTATTCAAGTAGTTCTTCTTCTATATATAATAGTATTGCTGTTAGAAAAACTCCCGTTATTGAATATGAAGCATATACTTTTAAGAAGAGATTTCAAAAGTTTCTTTCTTCTTTATTTTCTGTAAATACAAACCTTCCATTAACATAAAAGAAATAAATACTGTAATTACAAATGCAATTATATTGCTTATTTGCTCGTGTAAATGTAACAAGTAGTATGCTCCATTTGTAATGGCATATGATAATACAGTATTTATTGCTCCAACTGTTCCAAATTTTATAAATTGAATTAGTGCTTTTTTAAATTCTCTTTATTTTCCATATTTTCACCTAAAAATTTAATTTTTATTGTTGTAATCCTAAGTGTTCATAAGCTTTTTGGTAATACTACTCTTCCTCTTGGAGTTCTGCCTATAAAACCTTTTTGCATTAAATATGGTTCATATACATCTTCTAAGGTTTCAACCTCTTCTCTCCCTATTGTTGAGGCAAAAGTTTCTATTCCAACAGGTCCACCTGTATAATTAACTATTATAGATTCTAATATCTTTTCTATCAATATTATCTAGTCCCATATTGTCTATTTCAAGCTTTTGCAGTGCAATATCTGCTATTTCTTTAGTAACATTTCCATCACCTAGAACAGAAGCATAATCTCTAACTCTTTTTAACAGTCTATTTGCAATTCTTGGGGTTCCTCTTGAACGTTTCGCAATTTCCATTGCTCCCATCTTCATTTATGCTTATTTCCATTATCTCTCTGCTGATCTTTTTACAATAGTTTTTTAGCTCTTCTATTGTATATAGTTCCTAGCCTATTTTACAATTCCAAACCTATCTCTGAGTGGAGTTGTAAAGTGAACCTGCTCTAGTTGTTGCTCCAACTAAAGTAAATTTAGGCAAATCTAATCTTATAGACCTAGCACTTGGACCTTTTCCTATAATAATATCTAGATTATAATCTTCAAGAGCGGGATATAAAATTTCCTCTACACTTCTATTTAGCCTATGTATTTCGTCAATAAATAAAACATCATTTGGTGCTAAATTTGTAAGTGCTGCTAAATCTCCTGGTTTTTCAATTGCAGGGCCTGAAGTTATTTTTATATTTGAATTCATTTCTGTTGCGATAATATTAGCAAGAGTAGTCTTTCCAAGTCCTGGAGGGCCATATAATAGAACATGGTCTAAAGGTTCTCCTCTTTTCTTAGCTGCTTCTATGTAAATTTTCATGTTTTCTTTAACTTTATCTTGCCCAATATATTTTTTTTAGGCTTTTTAGGTCTTAAGGAAAACTCACTTTTTTCTTCTTCGCCATCTTGAAGGTTTGGAACTAATAAATTTTCTTCATCCATTTGCTTACCCTTTCTATTCTTCGGTTACTGTGCTTATCTTAATCTTTTCAACATTTTTATAGTTATATCCAATATCAAATTTGATTGTTTCACTTGCATTAAGCACATCTTCGTTTCTATACTCAATTCCAACTAACTTTTTCATTTTCATTATAGAATTCAAACTTAACTTTTAAGTTTTTTTAATCATCTCTGATGAATTATTTGTTATGTTGCCTTTTAATATATCCTTTATTCTTAGCAGCTTTGCTTTCTGTAACAACAATTTCTGGTGTTTGAACTGTTATTTCATAATTATTCATATCTTGATAATTTGTTTTAGTTAGAAAATAAACATAAACCCTAACTACTACAATCATAAGAATTAGTAACAATAAATATCTAATAATTTTCTTCATATAAGTACCTCATTTCAAAATTTTAATCTGCACCAATTATACTATAATTCGCCAAAAATGTAAACAATATTTCGGGTTTTAGAGCAAAAAAAACAAACTGCAACAAAATTTTGCAGTTTGTAATATCTATTTTAATTTCAAATACCTCATTGCCTCATAAATGTTTTTTACGCCAATTATGTTTGCAGTATATGTACCTTTTAATTGTTTTTTATTATGTTCTGGTATTATGCATGTTTTGAAACCTAGCTTTTCTGCTTCTTTTATCCTTTTTTCTATCATATTTACACTTCTAACTTCGCCTGTTAGGCCAACTTCGCCTATTGCAATTGTATCTAGTGGTATGCTTACATTTTTTTATAGCTTGAAGCTGATGCAAGAACTATTCCTAAATCTAATGCTGGTTCGTTTATTTTTTATTCCACCAACAATGTTTAAGTAAACATCTTGGTTTCCAAAAGGCATTCCTACAACTTTTTCTAACACTGCAATTAACAAGGTTAATCTATTATAATCAATTCCATTTGCAGTTCTTCTTTGAAAACCAAAAATTGTTCCGTGATGTTAATGCTTGTAGTTCTACCATAATTGGTCTTGTACCTTCCATACTTGCTACAACTATTGAACCTGCTGGGTTTTCATCTCGCTCTCCTAGTAATACTGATGATGGGTTTTGTATTTCCACCATTCCTTTATCCTGCATTTCAAACATTCCTATTTCATTTGTTGAACCAAACCTGTTTTTTACACCTCTTAAAATTCTATATGAAAAATATCTTTTTTCTCCTTCTAGGTATAAAACTGTATCTACCATGTGTTCTAGAACTCTTGGTCCTGCTATGTTTCCGGTCTTTGTTACATGTCCAATTATTATTGTTGTTATTGCTTGTTCTTTACATGTTCTCATTATTTTTTGATGTAATTTCTCTTACTTGGCTTACACTTCCTGGGCTTGAAGTTATCTCATCTGAGTACATTGTTTGAATTGAATCTATTATAACTAGCTTTGGCTTTACTTTGTTGTTATTGCATCTTCTATTACTTCTATATCTGTTTCACCTAAGAATAATATGTCGTCATTATTTATTCCTAGTCTATCTGCTCTTATTTTTTATTTGTTCTGCAGATTCCTCTCCTGAAACATATAGAACTTTGCCTTCACCTTTTACTTTATCACAAATTTGTAGTATTAAGGTTGATTTACCAATTCCGTGGTTCTCCACCAAGGAGTGTTAAAGAACCTTTAACTAATCCTCCTCCTAGAACTCTATCTAATTCCTCAAATCCTGTTGATGCTCTTTTTTTATATCTTGTTTTTGTATATTATTTAATAACATTGGTTCTGCTTTTTCTTTAATTGCCGCTTTCCCAGAACTTTTTGTTTGGGCTTTTTCTTCATAACATGTATTCCATTCGTTGCATGCTGGGCACTTTCCAAACCACTTTGGCGATTCGTTTCCACAGTTACTACATACAAAATACTGTTGTTTGTTTTGCCATATGTATCTCCTCTCAATATAAAACTAGGTCGGCGAATTACCGACCTTTATTTTATTTATTAAATATTTCTTGGAATTCTTCTGATGTAATTGTTTTTTTTCTAGTAGCTTTTGAGCCACTGCATGTAGTTTATCCATATGTGCTAAAATTAGTTCTTGTGCCTTTACATATGCTGTATCTATTAATGTTTTTACTTCAACACCCTATTACATCTTCTATATTATTTCCAAATACTTGAAGTTCATATTGTTCTTTTGCTTCTAGGTTTATTGGTCCAACTCTATCGCTCATACCATATTTTTTTAACCATATCTTTTTGCAATTTGAGTTGCAACTTCTATATCATTACTTGCGCCTGTTGAAATATCATCTAAAGCAATCTTTTCTGCTGCACGTCCACCAAGTAAGGCAATTAGCTTTTCTTCCATTTCTGTTTTGAAATGTAGTATTTATCTTCGTTTGTTTTATACATTGTGTATCCACCAGCTAAACCTCTTGGTATTATTGAAATTTCTTTAACATCTTGCTGTGTTTCTAAGTATTTGCTTACTATTGCATGTCCTGCTTCATGGTATGCTGTAAGTTTTCTATCCTTTTCTGAAATTACTCTACTGTTCTTTTGAAGTCCAACTGTAACTTTCTTTACAGCTTCTTCTAAATCGTCCATTACTATTTTTTCGTGATTTCTTGTTGTTGCAATTATTGCTGCTTCATTAAGAACATTTGCAAGTTCTGCTCCTGTAAATCCTGCTGTATCTGTTGCGATATCTTTTAAATCTATATCATCTCCTAGAGGTTTGTTTCTGAGTGTATTTTTAGTATTTCTTCTCTTCCTCTTGCATCTGGAACTGCTATTGTTATTTGTCTATCAAATCTTCCTGGTCTTAATAGTGCTTTATCTAGCATTTCTGGTCTGTTTGTTGCAGCTAAAACTATTACTGTTTCGTCTGTATCAAAACCGTCCATTTCAACTAATAGTTGATTTAATGTTTGGTTATTTTCGGATTCTGCCCCACTGCCACCTGTTCTTCTTGCACCTATTGCATCTATTTCATCTATGAATACTATACAAGGTGATACTTTCTTTCTTTTTCAAATAACTTTCTAACTCTTGAAGCTCCTAGTCCTGCAAACATTTCTATAAATTCTGATCCACTCATTGAAATGAAAGGTACCTTTTGCTTCTCCTGCTATTGCTTTTGCAATTAATGTTTTACCTGTTCCTGGTTTTCCATAAAGTAATATTCCTCTTGGTATTTTTTGCACCCATGTCTTGGAACTTTTTGGTTCTTTTAGGAAGTTTACGATTTCTATTAATTCATTTTTTCTTCATCAAGTCCTGCTACATCTTTAAAAGTTATGTTCGTCTTTTCGCTTTCGGCATCATATACTTTACCTTTATCTCCAAGTCCTTTGCATTTTTTAATACAAAAATGAATAAACCTACTATCATTATTGTTGGTAACAAGCTAAATAATGTATCTGATATTCTTACAAGTATGTTAGTTTTCTTTTGCTTTAGGTCTATTACATTTCCTTCTTGTACTTTTTGTTGAACTAATTCTATAAATGCTTGTGTACTAGGTACTATAGCATTTTTTTCTTCTTCTTCATTCTTAAGTTTTACTTTTATTGTTGTAAGCTTTCCAACTGTCATTTCAATTTTCTCTACTGCGTTTTCATCTATTTTTGTTATTAATTCTGTGTATGATATTTCCTTAGGATTCTCCTCATCTGGTTTTGAGTAAGCATTGCAAAAAGCTATTATTGTAAGAGCTATACATACAATTACTCCAAAAAATTATATAGTAAATTTTATCCTTTTTTTCGTTCTTATCTTTGTCTTTCATTAATTTTGTACTCCCTTCTTATTTCCTTAGAGATATATTTTGGATTTATTTCTAATGTTGTGGATTTATTTTTCCTGTTTTTATATTACTTCCTGTAATATCAACTATTGTATGGTACATTCCGTATTGTTCCAATTACATTGTATCTTTTTTCATTTATTACTACTGTTATTTTTGTTTCTTAAATATACTTTTTAGCTCATGCAAAAGCCCTTCTTAGCTTGTCCGCAATTCTAAACATATCTGTTTTTTGAGTTACATTATATCCTTCTAAATATCCTATTGGTATAATTGCAATTCTTGTTTTATCCTTTGTCTTATAGCTGTTTAAGTAACTTATATTAAAACCTTTTTGGAATGTCCTTTACCTCTGCTATATTAATCTCTAATTCTCCAATTTTCTTAAGCCCTATATTGTTTTCAGAACAAACTCTTCCAACAAATGCTGAACCAATTCTAGCTGCTGTTAAATGCATTTCTGGGTAATTTAAAATTGCTGGTGAATTACATATATGTTTTAGCTTTTATTTTTATGTTGTTTGCTTCTAGTTTTTTCGATTACATCTGTAAACCTTTTGAATTGCTCTAAATGTGTTTATTGTTTTTTCTGTATGCATCTGAGCAATGGGTAAATATCCCTTCAATTTCAACATTTGGTTTTAAGCTTTTGAACTGTATTTAAAATATTTTCATAATCATCATATATAAAGCCATATCTACCAAAACCTGTATCTATTTTCAAATGTACTTTTTATATTATACCCTTTATGAGCTAATTCATTTACAGCTTCTGCATTTTCTTTTGAGTCTATTGCTATTGTTATGTTGTTTTTACAGTTTCCTCTAGTTCTTGTTTGTTATAAAGTGGAGACATCATTAGGATATTAACATCTTTTTGTTTTTTCTAAGTTCTATTGCTTCTTCAAATGTTGCAACAGCTAGGTACTTGATGCCATTTTCTACTAAAACTTCAGAGTATTCATTTAACCCTAAACCATATCCATTTCCTTTTACAACAGCAATTATAGTATAATTATCATCATTTGAGATTTTCTTTTGTATAGTCTTTTATTCTATTTATATTGTGCTTTAAATCTTCTTTATTTACAACTAATTGCTTTCAAATTATTTTCCTCTTTTTCTTTTATTTTTGTTTTAATACCTGCAAGTTTTTTGTATAATTTTTTCGCTTATCTTAAACATCTTATTTGTAAATGGTTTTGTAATTAATATATAGTTCTCCTATAAATTCTGTAAATTCAGCATTAAAGCCTTGTTTGAATCTGTATAAGCCATATTGTGGGTGACTTTCATCTACAACTCAACTACTCCTCTAAAATCATACATATCCTTTTTTTGTTCTATTGAATATTTTATCATATTCCATTGTAATAAGTAGTTTGGCATTAAGTTTCTGTGTTCATTACCAACTTTTGCTCCATATAAATACCAAATTTTATTTCCATAGATTATATCTATTATTCCTGAAATTGGCTCTCCTTCTGGAGTATAAGCCATCATAAGTTTTAAATGCTCAGGTGCTAGTTCATCATACATCTTTTCAAAGTATGATAATGGTCTTATCATAAAGTCATCTCTTTTTCCTGTTACTTCCATTATTCTATGAAAATCTTTTTAAATCTTCTCTTTGTACCTTCTTTTTTTATTATTACACCTTTTTTTTAGTTGCTAAACGAATGTTATATCTTGTTTTTTGATGCATTTCTGCTAAAACTTGGTCTTCGGTTTTTCCTTTTAAGTCTAGTCTAAATACATATCTTGGTTGTATTCCTTCACTAAAATCTTTTTGCATCATCTTTAATTTTAAAGCCTAAATCCTCTGCTATTTTTTCTAAACTCTAAGTCACTACTTTTTATATCTGGTTCCCATTTTAGTGTAAATGCCTTGTATTTTTTTGCAAGTTCTTTTAGTCCATCTGTTAAATCTTTTAAAACCTCTTTGTTATGAGCATCACAAATTGGGCCTCTTGAAACATACATTAAGTTTCCAAAGATTGGTATTTTTCTAATAAGAACACTTATTGCTCCAACTATTTCACCTTTTTTTCGTTTTAGATAAAACAACTTCATTTGTCCATGCTTGCTTTTACTTTTCCCCATTCTAGTGATTGTTGAAAATTACATCTTTCATTATTTTCTAAAAAATTTCTTATATGTTTTTTTATCATTTTCAGTTAAAATTTGCATTTGTTTTGTCCTTTCGTTATAAATCTAATTCAATTTTTCTTCCTGTTGGTATATATTGTCTGTACTTAACATGTCCCATATCTAGCAATTTTTTTGAGACTTTTACACTATCAGTATCTGCATATTTATCTGATTTATATATTACTTCCTTTATTCCTGATTGAATTATTGCTTTTGCACATTCATTACATGGAAAAAAGTGCAACATAAACTCTACTGTTTTTAAGTGTTGTTCCTGTATAGTTTAGTATTGCATTTAATTCTCCATGGCATACATATGGATATTTTGTTTCAGCAAAATTTCCCTCTCTTTCCCATGATATTTCATCATCTGAGCAACCATTTGGAAAGCCATTATACCCAATTGATAATATTTTATTATCTTCGCTTACTATGCAAGCTCCAACTTGTGAACTTGGGTCTTTGCTTCTTTCACCTGAAAGAAGCGCAACTCCCATAAAATATTCGTCCCAGCCTATATAATCTTTTTTCTTTTTGGCATTTTTTCCTCCAACTTAAATTTCATTATATTTTTTCAAGTGTTGTTCCTTCTTTGCTGTCTTTTTTACTGTGTATCCACATGTTTTTATTTTTTCTCTTAGTTCATCTGATAATGCCCAATTTTTTTCTTGTCTTGCTAAGTTTCTTTGTTCTAATAGTTTTTGTACTTCTTCTGGTATTTCTTCTTTTTTAACCTGAACAGGTTCTTCTATTTTTATACCTAGAACTCTATCAAAATCTAATAGTAAATCTGCTAATTTCTTTTGATTTTATTGGGTTTTTAACCACATCCCAAACTACACTCATTGCAACTGGCATATTTAAGTCATCATTTATTGCTTCTAAGAATTTTGTTTTGTATTCTTGTATAACGCTATCATCAATGTCTTCTGTTCCTTCTTTATGTTTTGTATATCCTTCTTTTAATCTTATTAGTGAATTTTGGGCACTTGTTAAAGCATCCCATGTAAAGTTTAGTTTATTTCTGTAATGTGATGTGAAGCATAACATTTTATAGCTTAGTGGGTCATATCCTCTATCTATTAAGTCTTGCACTAAGTATGTATTTCCTAAACTCTTAGACATTTTTCCACCATCTATAAGTAAGAATTCACAATGCATCCAGAATTTTGCAGGTATTTTACCTGTGCAACCTTTGCTTTGTGCAATTTCATTTTCATGATGTGTTGGTACTAGGTCAATTCCACCTGTATGAATATCAAATACTTCTCCTAAGTATTTATTGCTCATTGCAGAACATTCTATGTGCCAACCTGGCAAGATAGTCCCCAAGGGCTTTCCCATTTCATTATATGATTTTCTGGTGCTTTTTTATCCAAAGTGCAAAAATCATATGGGTTTCTTTTTTTTCTTCATCAACTTCAACTCTTGCCCCTGCTTTTTTTGGTTTCTTAAATCTATTCCAGATAAAATGCCATATTTATCTAATTTTGAAACATCAAAATATATTGCTGTTGATGTTTCATAAGCATAACCATTATCTAATAATTTTTGAACATAGTTCATCATATCTTGAATATGATCTGTTGCTTTACAAATTATTTCTGGTCTATCTATATTTAATCTGTCAAAATCTTCTAAGAATTTCTTTGTGTAGTATGCTGCAATTTCTAATGGTTCTTTCTTTTTTCTTCTCTTGCAGCTTTTACCATTTTGTCTTCTCCTTCATCTCCATCAGAAACTAGATGTCCTACATCTGTTATGTTCATTGCATGTTTTAATTCATAACCATTATATTTTAGCATTCTTCTTAAAGTATCCATAAATATAAATGACTTCATATTTCCTATGCTTGCGTCCTTATATACTGTAGGTCCACAAGTATATATTCTAACAGTATTTCCTTCTAATGGTTTGAATTCATCTTTTGTTTTAGTTAGTGTGTTATAAAATTTTATACTCAAAATATATCCTCCTTAAAGTGTGCGTTCTGAAATCACTAAATTGGCAGATTAAAAATCTGCCACATTTTAGTGTGTTACATTATCAATAGTAATACTACTATTTCCACTTGTATTGTTTCCTCCTGTTGAATTTCCACCCGTATTATTACCACCGGCTTGTGTTGTTTCCTCCAGTTGTATTATTGCCTCCTGTCGTGTTATTACCACCAGTTGTATTGTTTCCTCCTGTTGTATTATTGCCTCCTGTTGTATTATCATTTGGTTTTTCTGGTTTATTTGGTTTTTCTGGTTTATTTGGTTTTTTGGTTCTTCAGGTTTTGCTGGTTCTTCTGCTTTTTTGTGTGTTGTACATGTATCTTTTATAGTTAACATATATTGTGCATCTACTGCTCTTTTTCCAGTCACCTGTTTCTGTATCTGGTCTTGTAATAAATACTTTTGTTTCTGGGTTTGGGCAAAATTCTGTTTGCAAGTAATCCTGTTTCTGGGCAAATTTTTACTTCAACATGACAAGTACAAGTTTCTGTTGGAACTGTTCCTTTTATAAAATACTCTGTATATACTTGGTTTCCTCTTGGGTCTTTTTGCAAAGTTCTGTTGCAAGTTTTCCTGAAGCCTTACATATTGTAGCCGATGTTACATTACTTGGTCTTGTTTCAGAGAATTTTTATTAGGTAATGGTTCATGTATTTTTTTCATAACAGCTCCCCATATTTTTGCCTGATGGGTTTCCACTAACATCAACATATTCTTGTTGATCATATCCAAACCATGTTGCTGCTGTATAATATGGTGAGAAACCACAGAACCATCTATCATAGTCATCATTAGATGTTCCTGTTTTTGCAGCTGTGCTTATTCCTGGAAGATTACCTACCCAACCAGCACCTGATCTTACAACTTCTGTTAATATTTCTTTAATTACATATGCTGCTGATGATGACATTACTGTCTTTGTCTCTTGCTCTGCTTCTAGTACAACGTTTCCATCTGAATCTACAACTTTTGTATAGAAAGTTGGCTCTATATATACCCCATCATTTGCAATAACTGCATATGCTGCAGCCATTTGTAATGGACTTGCCTCTACACTTCCTAATGCCATTGTCATATTTGCTTGTTCCTCAGATACACTTATTCCTATGCTTCTTAGGTATTTGCAGATCTTTCTATACCAACATCACAAATAGCCTTTTTAGCATTGGTATATTCTTTGATTGTGCAATTGCAAATCTAACAGTAGTAAGTCTTGGTAAGACCCTAAATCTTTAAATCCATTAAGCTTACCAGAATAATATGGGATATCATCATAAACTGTTGCAGCTGTAATAATTCCTGCATCTATTCCTGGTGATAGTACCGCTATTGGTTTTGCTGATGAACCTGGTTGTCTATAGCTTTGTGTTGCTCTATTTAACCCAAATGCAGTTGTTTTTTCTCCAATTCCACCAACAGTTGCTACTACGTATCCTGTTGTATGGTCTATAATTACCATTGCTGTTTGTGCTGTTACTGGGTTTCCGTCATCATCTACAGTCTTTTAGAATGGATTATATAGTTTTTCATTTTTTACTTCTTCTTCTAATATTTTTTGATATTCTGTATTTTGTGTTGAGTATATTGTAAGTCCACCGCTTTTAACATAATAATCTAAATATTCATTTGTCCAGTCTGGGTGTTTTTTTTTTAAATCATTTTTTACTTGAGTTACTGTTGCATCTGTATGATATGAAAATACAGTTTGTGTAATAGTTCCTTTATTGAATGCTAAACCATTATCTATTTCTGCTATTGCTGTATTATATTCTTCCTCTGTTATAGCTGCTTTGTGCTCTGGGTTTGTTTTTCCAAGCTCATACATTTTCTCAACAACAGTTTTTGTTCTTCTTTTTATTTTATTAATATCATTTTCATCTGTTGAAAATGCATTATAGTAATTTGGTCCATCATTTATTCCTGCTAAGAACGCACTTTCTGCTAGTGTTAAGTCTTTTGCATTTTTACTAAAATAGTAGTTTGATGCAACTTGAACACCATAAGCTCTATCTCCTAAGAATATCAAGTTCAAGTATAATTCTAGTATTTGTGATTTTGATAATTCTTGCTCTAGGTAATATGCTCTTGCCATTTCTTTTTTTTACTTTTTCTTTTGCCAAGTTCTTTCATCTTCTTCTGTTAGAACTTTTTTTAAGAATTGTTGTGTAATTGTACTTCCTCCATAACTTGCTGAGCCTATTCCAATTTTGTTTAATGCATATTTTATTGTTGCTGCACCTGTTCTTTTTATATCTACTCCCTTATGATCATAAAATCTCTCATCTTCTATTGCAACAAATGCTTTAGGAAGGTATTCAGACATGTCTGAAAAGAGACGTTTTCCCTGTTTTCGTCTCCACTTAAAACTGCTACAGTATTTCCGTTAATATCTTTTACTACTGAATTTTCATATTTTATTATTACATCACTTATATTTAATTTTGCTTCTTTGAAAATTCCATATATTTTACCTATAAAAAATACCTGCAACAACTATTATAACAAGCAAAAATCAAAAGCAAAGTTATTCCTATTATCTTTTTTAGCTTTTGAATGTTTTTTGTTTTAATCTTATATTTTTTGTTTTATCTAATTCATTTTCAGTGCTATTATTAGGTACTCTTTTTACTGCTTTTTAGAGTTACTTTTTTTTTTTTTCCATATCTTTATTTTCCTTTCTAAAAATATTTTAATTTATAGCATTATGTTACAATTATATTACATTTAATGATAAAATTCAAGAAAAATCTTCTAAAATATCACTCTGTTTGGTAACTATTTTAGCTCCCTGTTTAATTAATTCATTCGTACCGTTCTGAGTTACTGCTATATATGTTTCCGTGGTATTGCATAAATAGTCTTTCCTTGTTCTAAAGCAAAGTCTACTGTAATTGTTGTACCACTTCTTCCGAGCCGCTTCCACTACTAATATGCCATCTGATAGCCCACTTATTATCCTATTCCTTGCTGGGAAGTTAATTCTTTCAGGCTTTGTGCCAACAATATATTCAGAAACAATTGCTCCACCAGTTTTCAAAATTTGTTTAAACAGTCCGCAAATTTTCTTTTGGGGATATATATTGTCTAAGCCTCCACCAACTACTGCAATTGTAGGTTTCGAAGCATTTATAGTTCCTATATGTGCATATGTATCAATTCCTTTTGCCAAACCTGATATTATATTAATATTTGATTTAGATAAATTATATGCAAACTCTTTTGCTACTTGCTTTCCATATTCTGTACAAGCCCTACTTCCTATAATTGCAATTGTTTGCTTATTTAATATATCAATATTTCCTGCCACATATAATACTGATGGCGGGTCATAAAGGTTTCTTAATTTTTGTGGATATTTTTCATCTTGTATTGTTAGCATTTTTATTTTATTTGTTTCCATGTAATCTGCATATTTTTCTAAATTTTGTCTGTACTTTTTTTATCCAACAGAATTTCCACATATTCCTGTTTTACAAACTTTTCTATTTCTTCTTTTTCTATGTTCCAGATTACTTCTTTATAGATTTTTTTATATAATTGGTTTTCATTAATTTTGCTCCAATTTTTTTTTAACATAGGTCCAACTCCGCCAGGAACTGGAGTAATGTATGATGCTTTATTTTTTACATTTTCAAAATCTACATCCCTTTTAATTTTCCATTTTCATCTCTATTCATTCCTACATCTATTACAACAGCACCGTCTTTTACCATATCTTCTGTTACCATATTTAATTTTCCAACTGCACTAATAAGAATATGCATTTTTTGTGATACTTGATAGATTTTTAGTTTTTGAGTGACAAATTGTAACAGTTGCATTTTTATTTAGTAGACAGTGTGAAAGTGGTTTTCCTACAATGTTGCTTCTTCCTATTACTACAGCATGTTTTCCTTCTACTGGTATATTATAATGTTCAAGCATTTTTATTATTCCATAAGGAGTACAAGAAACAAATGTGTCTTGTCCAATCATCAATTTTCCAACATTTACAGGATTAAATCCGTCTACATCCTTTAAAGGACTTATTCTCTCAAATGCCTCTTGAATATTAAGTCCTTTTGGAATAGGGCTTTGAAGTAATATTCCATTTATGTTCTGCAAAGCTTTGTGTATGATTTGCATATATAAAATATCCTGTTTTCCTTGCCTTTTTTAAAAATTTTCTTTTCCAATATATTTAATTCGTAATTTGCATTTTGCATAGATTAATTTTATTGGCATGCTTAATATATTTTGTAATATGTATGAGGCAATGTTCCATAAAGGATTTTTTTTGTGAATATATACATAGCTTCCATCTATCTTTCTTGGAACAATTTTTGCCTCTGAAAATTCGTCATTTAGTTCATCTTTATAGTATATTACTTTTCTTTCCATTACTTATTTTCCTCTTCTTGTTGTTCATGTTTTATTGTTGTATATTCTAGTGGTATTTTATAAAAGTCTTCATAAATTTGTTTCCATACTGCTGAGTTTTTCTCTCTCATGGCTACTATATTATCTTTATCTGAAAGATTTTCATCTGGGTAGATTGGTTTTTCAATGTTTATATAGTATTCCATAACTGGGAAACCGGTCTTCTCCTATTATGTCGCTTTCTTTCATTGTAATGAAAATTGGCACAACTGGAACATTGCTTTTTACTGCCATTTTGAAAGCTCCATCTTTTAATGGCTTTGGTTTTTATAGTTCCACCACATGCTTTGTTCTGGGTATATTAAGATAAATTCTCCTTTTTTTTTAGTAGTGTATCTACTGCTTTTAGGAATTCTATCATTGTTCTCTTGTTTGAGCTTAGTGGTAATGTGTCGCAGTGTCTAAATAAAAAAGCCATAGAACCCAGGGAAGTTTGTATAATTTCCTTCTCTTATTACCTTATATAGTTTTTTGTTTTCAGCTTGCTTACTCATTCTAAATGTTTTTTCAATTGCAAATGAATCAAATGGGTTAAAAAGTGGTTACATGTTATCATTGCACCTGTTTTCTACCGAGTCTAAATTTTCAATTCCATTTACTTCTTTTTATAATTAATTTGTTATTTTTAAGTTCGTCTATAAATCTCTTTCCTAGTGTATTTGCAACTTTTGTTTTTTATTTTTGCTTGTTTCTTTTTTGTTTAAATAGTCTACATTTTCTGGAGTTAAAACTATTGTTGGAGGGTCGTTTTCTACATCTATATCAAAACGTCCTTCTCTTTCTAATCTCTTTATTTTATCTAATATTTCAAGCCTATCTTTTGCCTTAGGAATGTTAGTATCATTATACTTAATGCAGCTTTATCATCTCCTACACAGTCACATTCTTTCTTTTGTGCAAGTTCTCTTAGTTTTTTATCGCTTTCCCTGTCTTTGAATTTATCTTCATCTGTATATTCACTTTGTATTTTTAGAATTTGGTCAAAGTATTCTGTTTTTTTAGCACATTTCCAAAAATATTCTTTATATAGTATGTTTTCAAAATGCCATGGCTTGAAAGCTAGGTTATAGTGAATTAGATGTAAATCATCTCTATCCACAACGTCGCCACCTATAGGCATTCTGTTCCATGTATTTGAAAATAATTTTTACTCTACCTTTGCAAAGTCTATTTAAGTAGTCTTGGTCTTGAGCTACTGAAAATTTAAACGTGCTTAATAAATACAAGAATTTTTTCTTGAAAATCAAACTTTCTTAATTCATCTAAGTTCATTACTATAATTCCTGCATTAAAATAATTTCTATAATCTGCTACTCCTACAACCTTTTCAACATAGTCTTGAAATACTTCTATTGTCTGAATTACATCATCTGGTGCGGCTGCAATTAAATTATCTCAATATCTATATTGTATAAATCTGCTACGTCTGATAAAATTGTAATATCACTATCTAAGTATAATACTTTATTGTATTGTGGGTAAAAGATTTGGTATAAATAGCCCTAAAATATGTGGTTTTTGAGTAATAATCTCTTGTATATAACTTGTCTTTTATTTTTTCTATATAATAGTTCAAGTCTACAAATTCTATGCTTATATTTTCTCTTTCATATTTACTAATTTTTTTTGGTTTTCTTCACTAATATTAGTGTATAGTACTTTTATAACATATTGATTTTCATCTGATGCATGGTCTGCAAGTGACTGTATAGATACAGCTAAAAATGGAATGTATCCATCATCAACTGCAAAAATATTGGTATTACTTGTTTATTATCCATATATAACTTCCTCATTTCTATTTTCTTCGTATTGCTTTTTTAATTTTACATATTCTTCTAAATCTTTATCAAATGCATGGCACTTTTAAAACTTTGTGAACTTCTGGTAAATTCCATTGTTTGAAGTTTTTCTGTATGTGGATATGGCCAAAACATAAGCCTTTTTGCAAAGTGGCAAATGATAGTATCTTTTTTATTAAACCTTGATTGCTCATTATAAATTCTTGGTAAAAGTTTCTTTTTAGTTGTAGACCAGAAAATTGCATCTTGGTCTGCAAAAGCATCTTCTTTTCTTTTATCAATTTTCTTGCTTTTTACAAGCAAGCCTGTTTCTTTAATTTTCTTCATGTTTAATAAAAGCATTCCTGCATTAATATAATCTGGTCTAATTACCCAACAACCATATTTTTCTCTTTACTGCTGCATATTCGTATTCTTCTATATCTATATTATATAGCTGTTTAATATCTCCACCTATCATAATATCAATATCTAAGTACAATAGCTTATCTGGAATGTTTGGTATTTTATCTGCCAATAGTCTTAGCAATGTATATGGTGTGCAATATGCTCCCTCATTTTCACAGTTTTTAAACTCCTTTTCGTATAAATCTGTTACATCGACTTTTATAACTTCATTATCGCTATTTTCTCTTTTATAACTTTTCTAAAAATTTCACTTGTGAATCTGAAATGCTTTTGTACTCTGGCTTCATTCTTGTTAAATTCATTTGTGAAAATATAACATCTTATAGTTTCTTGTGTACGATTTGTCATAGAAATTAACTGTGTTAAAGCCCCATCAAAAACCTTTTCATTTCCGCAAAAGTAATATATTAACCATTTTATTCACCTTTATTATCTTATCATAAAATTCAACATTAATCAACTTTTTTTCTTTTCATATATTTGTTATTATTTCTTCGAAACCTATTTACGAACAGATGTATTGTGTGGTATAATATTGTTGCTTAAGTTTTTTAAGGAGGAAAATGTTTAATTTAGTTTCTGATTACAAACCTACTGGCGACCAGCCACAGGCTATTGATAAATTAAGTAAAAGGTATTTTGGATGGAAAAAAGTTTCAAACTCTTTTTAGGTGTTACTGGCTCACGGTAAGACTTTTTACTATGGCTAATATTATTCAAAAAGTTCAAAAACCTACTCTAATTTTAGCACATAACAAAACTCTTGCAGGTCAGTTATATTCTGAGTTTAAGGAATTTTTTTTCCTAATAATGCTGTTGAATACTTTGTTTCATATTACGATTATTACCAACCAGAAAGCTATATTCCACAGTCTGATACATACATTGAGAAAGATGCATCCATTAATGATGAAATCGATAAATTACGTCATTCTGCTACTCTTTCTTTGTTTGAAAGGAAAGACGTTATTATTGTAGCTTCTGTTTCTTGCATTTATGGTTTGGGTGACCCTGATGATTATCAAGAATTAATGATGTCTTTAAGACCTGGTATGGGAAAGTCCAGAAATGATGTTATGAAAAAATTAGTCGAGATGCAATATACTCGTAATGAAATAGATTTTA
>VOFC01003495.1_pt1 | contig 18707 bp, 35 predicted proteins | sample 5384161 | NCBI WGS metagenome assembly VOFC01 (sample SAMN12384722, study PRJNA508395) | human gut metagenome | isolation source: healthy gut B | host: Homo sapiens
ATCATACTTCGTTCAGTTACGTATTGCTGAGACAATGACGGATAATAAAAACAGGACGGTTGGCGAGTGCGGCATGCATTCGATGGATTCGGCGGCTCGCTTGGCACCAATGGAAGCGTATCTTTTATGTTTGATAAAGGGGCGTGATCGTCATCGATACGGAAGCGGGCGATGAGGGATACCAATGATGGAAAGCGGCGCTCGAGGGCGGGAGCGGAAGATTTTTCCGCTGAGGACGGCGCATGCAGAAATCACAACGGCGCCTGAAGATTTCTCGGCGGTGCGTGGCGAGGCGCTGGAAGGGCAGGGATACAGGTATTCCTGTCTGCGGAGATCGATATGGTTCCGCAGACCATGACCTCTCTTTCGGAAGAGCAGCGAAAGCAATTTGAAAAAGATGCTCCGATATGCTCGAGGACAACGACGACGTGCAAACGTTTATAATGCGGACTTGCCGGACGAAGAGTAAGGGTGAATGACGCTGGAAGCGTCAGCAGAAACGGCGCCCTGGGGCAAGTGAACCGACGGCTATTTAAGAAGTTGCTTGGTGCTATACTGCTTTTTAGGTTAAGAAATAATTATGGCTTTGACAGGGGATGGACTATGTGGAGACTCTGCTGTGCACCAGAAGCCATAAAAGCTAAAAAGGAATAATGCCTGATGAGACAGACAAAGAAAAAAAGGTTCACACTGATTGAATTGATTATTGTAATCTTAATTTTGGCAATTCTTGCAACGATTCTGATTCAAGACATTGCCAGATTGAAGTCCGCCAGTGACCTGGAAGTGGCGCACTCCGACCTTACAAGTGATCAGAAAGGACGTTCAAAACACTGACAGCGGCGCTTGCTGCACGGCGAAAAGAGTACGAACTGCAAGGAGCTTGGATAACTGAGCAATACCTTACAGAATGGCTTAGCAGGGAAGAACGAATATTCTATTTTTTACGAGGCTTCAAATGATCCGCAACATCCCGATGTTCCCAGTATCTTATCGTGGTTACTGGCCGACAGACAGGACGGCGATGTTTACGTCCTCAATAACGGCATTTGGGGATCCGCAGTAAACGACCCTAAAGAGAATAAAGCTGTCTGCCTAAGGGGTAAGGCAGACGGCTTTTATAATAATTTTGTTCAGGCAGCATGGATGGTTTGTACGCAAAGACACATTCTGCATCCATGCAGCTGTTCACGGATGCGGTGAATACAGACCTGAATATTTTACGTCGCACGCGCGTTCAGCAGAATTTTTAAAAGCGCTCATTGCTGTTTCGACGCTTTACAGCGTCATCCACCGAGCCTGCGGGGAGGATTTTGGCAAAAAACAAATGCAGTTTATTAAAAAATTCCATATACGGAAAGATCCGGCCCTTTTGTGCGTCCTGATCGCGCGCATGACGACATTTTGGGAAGGGAAGGAAGAAGAAGTTCATGCCGCACCCGCGTCCGCATTTCTGGCGACGTCGAAAAATTCGGTTTTGGTCCAACCCAGGTATACTGCCGTCTGATCCTCCCTTTCCGAGCTCGCAGTTCAATGCGCAGGGGTCAGCTCAGTACAGATACTTTTGTTGCGGCGTAAATATTCATGTCCGGCAGGCTGGAACACCCAACAATGGAGGCGATCTCAAGGATATGCCCGCCGGATTTACATATAAGGAATTGCAGCGAGGTCCATCTGTGTCCAGGGCGCGCACGTTAAGATCGATCATTGAGAGAATCCGCTTCGCTCACCGCGTCAAGGAAATCTCGAATTTGGCAAAGCCGGAACAATTCATGAGATAGCGGATGTTAGAGGTTCTCCGCGGCAAGTGCGGCCTTGATTCGCTATGCCGGACGGCTGCGTCAGATCGCATGCAAAAATGCGCAGGGGTCAAACTTCCTGGCAGAAGCTCTTTCAAACGTTCTTAACGACGTGCGACAGCCATATCTGGCCGAGCCCGCCAAGATCAGGCTGTTTACAAATTCTTCCATACCGGAAGATGCGCCCGTTACGATTCACGATTTCAATTTCCATTCCTCCTTCGCTTTATACTGTACAGATAAACAAAGGGAAAAAAGGAAAACAGTACCACCAGCATAACTTTCTGGATTCACTGTATGCCATCTTCGCGACAATTACTTTGTCCGGCGGCAGCTTTGAGAGAGAAAAATAGGCGGCTTTCATGACTGCTTGGGGACGATCTGTTTTTCCGCCGAACATCTTTCTGATGACGGCATGTTGGCGACATATTCGGAAGAAAGCCCGTTAAGCGCAGGCCGCACGCCTGCGGTAGCGTTGAACTCCGTCCACCGGACCGGACACAGGGCGCCAATATGCACGTTTCGGCCCGCTTTCCCTAAGCTCTCAGCCATGGATTCCCTGCGAGACGCAGAACGTACGCCTTAGGCGTAGTAGGGATGCAAACAAAGGCCCGGGCATAAACCCGGCCGAAGAAGCATTCAGGATATATCCGCTGTCTTTTGAATAAAATCTTTTAGGAACAGCTTGGTGAGGATGTACTTTTTCCAGGAAGCATTTTTGCGCTTAAACATATAGATATTTTTTACACCATCTAAAGCTGCCTGTGCAGATTGCAGTAGCCGCACCTCCGGCACCTAAAAGTGTCATATTTTTCCAAGAATATCATAACCTGCGTCCTTAACCGAGTGCATGTAGCCGATTCCATCCGTTGTATGGCCAATCAGTCTGCCGCTTTCATAGGTTACGGTGTTGACTGCCTGCGCCAGCTTTGCAGCGGGGGTCAGCTCGTCCATAAAGGGAAGGATTGCAGTCTTGTGCGGCATGGTCAGGTTATAGCCGCGGACATTCAGCAGTTTTAAAGCATGAACAGCATCCGGTAGATTCTGTGGACTGATGTCAAATGCCGTATAGACATAATCAAGACCGAGAAGTCGAAATGCTTCATTATGCATCTGTGGTGAAATACTATGTGCTACGGGACTTCCCAAAAGACAGGTCAGACGGGTAGTTCCGGTAATCTCGTATCTCATAAATATACCTCCTTAGCGGAATGATATACCGCTCATGCCTATCTTAAAATAATTTGTAAAGGATGTCAATTACTTGCGGGATTTGGTGGGGTGGGATATAATGAGCAGAAGTGAGGGGAGAGTTTGTTTTGTTAGGGGATCGTCTGACAGCGATCGCGCTTGTACAAGTGTTCGGAATTAAGAAGTACCAGACATTCTGTGAGAGGTGTCGGGGACGAACGAAACCGGGGCAGATTCGCCATCCTGGCAGGAACTTCTAAATCCCAGACATAGTTACAAGCATGATTGCTGTCAGATGAACGACGAACGAAAAACCTAATATCTACGGTGACAGCAGGGATGAACTATTAGTAAAGCAAATGACAAAATAAATAATTATGCATTATTTATATGCTTCATATACATATATACTATATCCAACATACAGAGATATGAATATGTGAAGCACTGTAGGATAGTTACGTCACATAAAATCACATAAAAATAGCAGGAATGGGAAACAAAGTAGATGCAGCCGGCACAGATCGGATATGGAAGGTTTCTTTTTGTGCAATGGAGATGAAACTCAGAAATCGTGAAGCTCAATAGCGCACACGATTTCCGGTTTCAGAGGTTCATCGGAATGGTCTGCACAAGGAAAACTGGAATATCTGATCGTGCCGGCTGCCCCATAGCGTATAACCATAACATATAACCATAACGAATAACTGAATATAACTAAAAATCAATAGGAAAATAGGAAGAGGAAACATCATGGCAGGAATCATTGAAAAAAGGAAAAATCCTCGGAACCGGCACCCCGCTCATCTGTGTTCCGGTAACAGAGGAGACAAAAGAAAAAATCGTGGAAGAGATCCGCATATTAACAGAACAAAACGTAGATATGATCGGAGTGGAGGATGGACTGGTTTTCAGAGGTAACGGATAAAAAGGCAGTGAAGAGTGTTCTCGAAGAAATCCGCCCTTATGTGGAAAAATACGCTGTTCTTACTGACTTTCCGTTCTAAGATGCAGGGTGGGCAGCTACAGATGAAACCGGCAGATGTCTTAGAACTGAACGAAGGCGGCAAAAGACAGGAGTGGCCGATTTTGTAGATATTGAATATTTTGAATATGAAAAACCGAAAAAAGCCATCCAAAGAATGAAGGACTGTGGTGTGACGGTCATCTGCTCCCATCATGATTTTGAAAAGACACCGGAGAGAGGTGTATTGCAGATGATCTTAGAAAAAATGTACCATGGCGGTGCCGATATCGTGAAACTTGCAGTGATGCCTTATAAAACCGGCTGGATGTTTTAAATCTGTTAAGTGCCACGGAGAGTTTTGTGGAAGAGCATCACGATACACCGGCGATCACGATGTCCATGGGAAAAGATGGAGTGATCAGCAGACTTTGCGGTGAGGTGTTTGGCTCCTGTGTGACCTTCGGTTCACATGAGAAAGCGTCCGCACCGGGACAGATGCAGATGGATGATCCCAAAGACCGTATTAGAAAAAAATACATAAGAGTATCAGTTAGAAGAGGAAGAAAGATGAAAAAAAGGGAAATATTTATTTGATCGGCTTTATGGGCGTGGGAAAGACAACCGTCTCAAAATATTTGAGGAACTGACCGGATGGGAGGAAGTCGATACCGATAAGGTCATTGTCCGGAAAAAAATATGGGGATTCCGGAAATTTTTGAAAAATATGGGGAAAACTATTTTAGAAATTTAGAAAGTCATATATTAGAGGACTATGCAAAAAGGGGCAGCGGATCGTATCCTGTGGCGGTGGAATTATTTTACGGGAAAACAACCGGAAGCTGATGAAAAAAAGCGGCACCGTGATTTTGTTGAGTGCGACCCCGCAGACCATTTATGAAAACGTAAAAGACGGAAAAGATCGTCCGCTTTTAAATGGAAACATGAATCCCTGACTATATTGGAAAGATGATGCAGGAAAGACAGCCGTATTATGAAAAAAGCAAAAGATATCGAAATTGTTACGGATGAAAAAGCACCAAAGGATGTCGCATTCGAGATCATAGAGCGGCTGCAGATACCAATGGCAGGAAAAGAGGAAGAGGCATGATACAGGATATTGGAGTGGAGCAGTTAAAAATGAATATCATCCAAAGCCTCCGAAAGACGAGAGCAGGATCATGATATTTGACGCAGGAAAACTGCTTTGTAGGGATCAACGAAGAGATGCAGATTGCATATCCTAAATACGGTGAGTGGAGAAAAAATAAGGCAGATGAGGGAACGCTCATCTACCTTTTTTCCATTGGAGAGGAGACTTATTATCTGTTGTATTCGCCGCAAAAGACAGAAATCGAGGGGGTATGTCTATGAAAAGATGTTCCGTTTGCGCCGAACATTTCCTGAGCGTGAGCGATTTGCAGGAGTCAGTGCCTATCATTTGTATACATGGTATGAAAACAATCATTTTTGCGGAAAATGCGGAACAGAACTCTTAAGAAATGAAAACGAAAGAAAGCTGCAATGTCCGGCATGTGGGAATGGAGTGTTTCAAGGATCAATCCGGCAGTCATTGTGGCAGTCAGCCACGGCGATGAACTGATCCTGACAAAATATGCAGGCAGGGAATATAAAAAATATGCATTAATTGCCGGTTTTGCAGAATTTGGTGAAACGATAGAGCAGACGGTACAAAAGGGAAGTCATGGAAGAAGTCGGGATACGGGTAAAGAATCTGCAGTATTATAAGAGCCAGCCATGGGGATTTTCCGGGAGTCTGTTGTTTGGCTTTTTTGCAGAGGCAGAAGGAGACCTTACGATCTACAGGCAGGAAGACGAATTAGCGGAGGCAATGTGGGTGCCGGCAGAAGAAATTGTCTTAGATATAGAGGAGATCAGCCTGACAAGAGAAATGATGCAGGTGTTTCAAAAAAGAGCATTGTAAAAAAGAGTGAAGAAATTGTGAGCGAATCTTGACATTGGAATAGAACATGCTAAAATGATAGTTCACATAGTTAATTAATAACTAGGTTAAATAATAGAGGTGATACACATGGAAGAGTATATAGCGGACCTTCAGGAACAATTGATCACGGCACAGCATAGATTTATGAAGATGCACCGAGATCTTTGCTTTACAGGTCTTCGCAAAAGTGAGTTTGTCATGCTGGAGATCGTTGAAGAGAGAACGGAAACCGTGAGCAGGGTGTGCTGGCATCCGATATTGCCAAGCGCCTGAGGATCACGGCTCCGGCAGTCTCAAAAAATGTTAAGAAGCATGGAAGAAAAGGGGTATGTAGAACGAAGAGTGGATGAAAAGACAGACGGAATACGCGGGTGAGCATTACGCCTGACGGAAAAGAAGCAGAACAGCAGGTACGCAGGCAGATGCAGGAATTTATCACAGGAGTTATAGAACGTCTGGGGAGGAGCGTACCAAAGAGCTGATTCATTTAATGAACCGATACACGGAGATCATGCAGGAAGAGAATCAGAACAGAAAAAGAAAAAAGCAGGAGGAAAAACATGAAGCAAATCTTTAAATACTTAGCAGAGCACAAAGGAGCAGTGGTCATGATCATACTGCTTTTTAGTTGTTCAGGCATATTGTGATCTGTCTCTTCCTTCCTACACATCGGATATTGTCGATGTCGGAATCGAACAGGGAGGAATTGAGCATGAAGCAATGGAGGAGATGCGAAAGGAGAGTTTCGACACATTTTGCTTCTTTGTAGAGGATAAGGATGAAAAAACACTCCGCGATGCATATAAGCTTGATGAGAAGACAGAGCGATATGTCAGAAAGAGCGAAAAAAAGAAGATATTGAAAAACTCGACGATATCTTAGCAAAGCCTATGGCAATGGTCAATGGCATGAAAAGCAGCAAAGAGATGGATTTTGACCAGTTTTGCTAGGGGCGTGAAGGCAGGAGCCATTACCAAGGATATGATCCTGCAGCAGGAAGAAGAGGCATTGGAAAAATACGATACCATGAGTGATTCCATTGTTTCACAGATGGCGATTTTGTATGTACAGGATGAATACAAAGCCATGGATTATGATACCGATCAGATACAGACACATTATCTGTGGGTAAACCGGGGCAAAGATGTTAGGACTGTCCATTTTAATGGTAAGCGGCAGCAATCTGTGCAGGATATTTTTCCTCTAAGACCGGAGCCAAGATCGGTATGGACTTACGAACCAGGATCTTTGGAAAAGTATTAAGTTTTTTCTAACCGTGAGATGGACCAGTTTTCCACGGCATCCCTCGATCACAAGAAGTACGAATGATATCCAGCAGATACAGATGGTTTCTACGATATTGCTAAGAATGGTACTGTATGCACCGATCATTGGTATCGGAGGAATCTTAAAAAGTAGTCAATACAAAGACCGGAATGGGCTGGATCATCGTTGTTGCGGTAATTGCAATTTTTGTTCTGGTAGGAATCTTAGTAGTAGTGGCAATGCCGAAGTTCAAACAGATGCAGACCCTTGTGGACCGCATGAATCTGGTTTCAAGAGAGATATTGACCGGTATTCCGGTTATCCGTGCATTCAGCCGTGAAAAATTTGAGGAAAAACGGTTTGAGAAAGCAAATCGTGATCTGATGCAGACACAGTTGTTTACGAACCGTGTTATGACATTTATGATGCCGGTGATGATGCTGATCATGAATGCCATTACGATAGCGATTGTGTGGTTTGGGGCAAAAGGAGTAGACCTTGGAAACCTTCAGGTTGGTGACATGATCGCATTTATTACCTATACGATGCAGATCGTCATGGCATTTTTAATGTTGACGATGGTATCCATTATGCTGCCAAGAGCAGGCGTGGCAGCAACCCGTATAGAAGAAGTATTAGATACGGAACCAAGCATCCATGATGCAGAGCAGACAAAAGGAAATGAAAAAGAATTTAGTGGCGTATTAGAGTTTCACGATGTAGGGTTTGCCTATGATGGAGCAAAAGAAGAGGCACTGAGTGATATTTCCTTTACGGCAAGACCGGGGAAACAACAGCCATTATCGGAAGTACCGGATGTGGAAAGACCACGTTATTAAATCTGATCCCGCGTTTTTATGATGTGACCTCCGGAAGCATTACCATAGATGGAATTGATGTCCGGGAAATGTCACAGGAGAAATTAAGAAGTCTGATCGGATATGTGCCGCAAAAAGGAGTGCTTTTTTCCGGAACGATCGCATCTAACCTGAAATTCGCAGGAGATCAGGTCAGTGATGAGATGATGAAAGAGGCGGCAGACATTGCACAGGCAGTAGATTTTATTGAAGAAAAAGAAGAAAAATACAACAGTCCGATCGCACAGGGCGGAACGAATGTCTCCGGTGGACAGAAGCAGAGACTTTCCATTGCAAGAGCGATTGCAAAGAATCCGAAAATCTTCTTATTTGATGACAGTTTTTCCGCATTGGATTATAAGACCGATGTGGCACTTAGAAAAGAAGCTGAATGAAAGAGTAAAAGATGCAACCGTTTTGATCGTGGCACAGAGGATCAGTACGATCTTACATGCAGATAAGATCATTGTATTAGAAGAAGGCAGAATTGCCGGTATCGGAACACATGAGGAGCTGTTAGCAGGATGCGAGACCTATCAGGAGATTGCAAGCTCCCAGCTTTCTGAAGCAGAACTGAAAGGAGGTGTCCGTTAATGGCAGAGCAGAATACAAGAAGACATGGACCAAGAGGACCGCATGGTGGAATGGCACCGGGTGAAAAAGCAAAAGATTTTAAGGGAACGATGAAAAGCTGATGACTTATATCGGAAAGTATAAGTTTGCTGTAGCAACGGTCATTGTATTTTGCGATCGGCAGTACGATCTTTTAGTATCATTGGACCGAAAATCTTAAGTAAAGGCGACAACAGAACTGTTTAACGGCTTAGTGGCAAAGATTAAAGGCACCGGAGGCATTGATTTTGACAAGATCGGAAAAATCCTGTTGATCCTGCTGACGATGTATTTAGTCAGTGCAGTCTTTTCCTTTATCCAGGGATGGATCATGACCGGAGTGACACAAAGTTCTGTTTCCGTTTCCGAAAAGAGATATCGGAAAAGATCGACCGGATGCCGATGAAGTATTTTGAATCACGGACAGTAGGAGAAGTGTTATCGCGTATTACCAATGATGTCGATACGTTAGGACAGAGTCTGAATCAGAGTGTGACGATATTGATCACATCCGTGACGACTATTATCGGAGTGTTGATCATGATGCTTACGATCAGTCCTCTAATGACATTGATCGCATTTGTGATCCTCCCTATCTCCGCACTTTTGATCAGTCTGGTCATCAAACATTCGCAGAAGTATTTCTTTACACAGCAGGAATACCTTGGAAAGATCAACGGACAGGTCGAAGAAGTGTTCAGCGGACAGAATGTTATCAAAGTGTTTAACCGTGAAGAGGTAGTGAAAAAAGACCTTTGAGGAAGATAATGACGTGCTCTATCAGTCAGCCTGGAAGTCACAGTTTCTCTCCGGTATGATGCAGCCGATCATGATGTTTGTCGGAAATCTCGGTTATGTTGCAGTAGCGATCGGCGGAAGTATGTTAGCGATCAAAGGAACGATCGAGGTCGGAGATATTCAGGCATTTATCCAGTATGTCAGAAGTTTTACCCAGCCGATCACAGGTGGCACAGGTATCGAATATGCTTCAGTCCATGGCGCAGCAACAGAGCGTGTATTTGAATTCTTAGAAGAGGAAGAGGAAGACCAGTTTGCCGAGAATCCGGTGCATGATGAGAATCTTCAGGGAAGTGTAACGTTTGAGCATGTAAAATTCGGTTACGATGAAGATAAAGATCATCATCCATGATTTTAACAGTCAGATCTCTCCGGGACAGACGGTAGCCATCGTAGGACCGACCGGTGCAGGTAAGACGACGATGGTCAAACTGTTGATGCGTTTTTATGATGTCAACGAAGGTGCGATCAAAGTTGATGGCTATGATATCCGGGATTTCAACCGCAGTGAGCTTCGCGAGAACTTTGGAATGGTCTTACAGGACACCTGGCTGTTCAAAGGAACTATCATGGAAAATATCCGTTACGGAAGACTGGATGCAACCGATGAAGAGGTCATCGAGGCAGCGAAAGCAGCACATGCCCACCACTTTATCCAGACACTGCCGGGTGGATATCAGATGGAATTGAATGAGGAAGCGAGCAATGTTTCACAGGGACAGAAGCAGCTTTTGACGATCGCGAGAGCCATTTTAGCAGATAACAGGATACTGATCATCGATGAAGCAACAAGTTCCGTCGATACGAGAACTGAGGCAAGAATACAGAAAGCAATGAACAATCTGATGAAAGGAAGAACCAGCTTTGTCATTGCGCACAGACTTTCTACGATCAAAGATGCAGATTTAATTTTAGTCATGAAAGACGGAGATATTATTGAGCAGGGAACCCATAAAGAACTCCTAGAACAACAGGGATTCTATGCGGATTTATACAATTCCCAGTTTGAGGAAGCGTTAGCCTAGAAGTATAAATAAAAAGTGTGAAAAAATTGTTTTTCACACCTTTGATTTTTTTCCTATGAGTATGATATGATAAGTTCTGCTATGTAAAGTTTGCATCTATAGTCTAATGGATAGAACGCTGGACTCCGATTCCAGTAATGTGGGTTCGACTCCCGCTAGATGCATTTTTTTACTCTATAGGAGATCGTTTGTTTTCGCAATGTCCTACAGAGTAAAGAATAACTGAGGACAAGCAGCAGTATAGGAGGTTTTTATGAGTACTGAGGATGGAAGTAACAAAAATAACATAGATGGGAATGGCACAGATAAAAATAGCATAGATAAAAGAAAAAACACAGGAATTTTTTGCATAAAAACGGACGATATCTGATCATGGCAGGCATGTTAGTCGTGATTCTTGATCGGTATCGTTATGTTAGTCAATAACAAAGGTACATCATCTGCTGATCCGAAAGCCAGAGCAGAAAAAGTGCTGAAAGAGGATTATCAGGTAGATGAAAATGAAGCCGTTACCAAACTGATGAAGAATTATTACAAATACTATGCAGAAGGTAATGTAGATAAGATGAAAGAGATTGCAACTCCAATCTCGAAATTAGAGCAGAGTTATATCAAGATGTTCAGCGAACGCGTAGAGAAATATAAGAACATCAAAGTGCTATACAAAAGAGGGATTAGATAAAGATTCCTATATCGTATCCGTAACAATGGATATGAAGTTCCGGAAGATCAAGACAACGATTCCGTCTTTGGAGACTTTTTATGTAAGAACGGATGACAAGGGAAATCTGTATATTGACAATCTCTACAGTACATTCAATTATATCGCAACGAATGAAAAAGACGTTGATTCGAGCGTTTCAGAATTTATTGACAAGTATGAAGAGCAGGATGACTTTGTAAAGTTAGCAAACGATATCGAGAAAAAAGCAGCAAAGCGATCAAATCGGATAAAGACTTAGAAAAATACGTTAATAAGCTGAATGATAAGGTAATTCCAAAGTGGCTGAACAATTATAAGAAGGCACAGGAGGAAGAACAGAAGAAGAAAGAAGAAGAGCAAAAAAGAAGAAGAAAGAAGAAGAGCAAAAGAAGAAGGACGAAGAAAAGAAGAAACAGGAAGAAGAACAAAAGAAGAAAGAAGAAGAGAAGAAGAAAAAAGAGGAAGAACAAAAAAGAAGAAAGAAGAAGAGAAGAACAAAAAAAGAGGAAGAACAAAAAGAAGAAGGACGATAAGAAAGACAGCAAAAAGAAAACCGAAGAAAAGAAAAATCTGAGGATAAAAAGACAGTAAAAAGAAATCCGACAAGAAAGACGATCAGAAAAAAGAGGATAACAAGCAGGAAGAGCAACAACAGGCAGAGCAGCCGGCAGCCGAGACTGTATATGCAACCACAAAGGTTAATATCCGTGATGCTGCAAGTACCGATGGAAATGTCGTAGAGATGTTAGAGTTCGGAACAGAGTTGAAGCGGACCGGAACAGAAGGCGACTGGAGTGCCGTAGAGCATAATGGTGTAACCGGTTATGTCAAGAGCGAGTATCTGTCTACAGAAGTTCCACAGCAGGATACATCAGCACCTTCCCTGTCAGAAGGTTCCACAGTTACCTTAAATGGCACGATCAATATCCGTGAGTCCATGAGCGAGACTTCCACGAAGGTAGCAGTAGGATATGCCGGTGACAAGGTTACGGTTGTTATGAGTTATGCGGAAGGATGGACGAAGGTAAATTATAAAGATACCATCGGTTACATAAAGACAGAATTATTACAGTAGGAAGAAATGCGGAGGCTTAGGTCTCCGCATTTTTGAAAGGATAGGAATGGAAACGGAATTTATCAGGATCAATAAGTTTTTAAGTGAAGCAGGAGTGCGTTCAAGAAGAGGAGCAGACCGTCTTGTGGAAGAAGGAAGAGTGACTATTGACGGAAAGGTAGCAGTACTTGGTGATCGATCCTTCCGGGACAGAAGGTTCTTGTGGACGGCAGGGAAGTACAGAGAGAGGATGAGAAGATTTTACTGGCTTTTCATAAACCAAAAGGAATTGTATGTACGGCAGAGAAGAGAGAAAAGAACAATATTATTGATTATCTTCATTACCCGAAACGTATCTATCCGGTAGGAAGATTAGACAAGGATTCCGAGGGATTGATCCTTCTTACCAATGATGGAGAGCTTGGAAACGAGATTCTAAGAGCAAGAAATTTTCATGAGAAAGAATATATCGTAACGGTAAACCGCCCGGTTACGGATGAGTTTTTACGCGGAATGGCAGGAGGTGTACCCATCCTCGATACGATCACGAGAAAGTGTAAGGTAGAAAAGTTAGATAAGAGAAAATTCCGTATTGTGCTGACGCAGGGACTGAACCGACATCCGCAGAATGTGTGAATATTTTGGCTATCGGGTGGTCAAACTGGTCCGTGTCAGAATCATGAATATTAAATTAGGAAATCTTCCGGTGGGAAAATACCGTGATCTTACACATCAGGAATGGGAAGGATTATTGGCACTGCTATCAGAGAGTGGGAAAGAGGAATAGAATGGAAATTCAGGAAAAAAATAGAAGCGTTACGCAAGGAAATTGAGTATCATATCGAACGCTATTATAATCAGGATGATCCGGAGATTACCGATTACGAATACGATCAGAAAATGAACGAGTTAAAACGTTTAGAAAGAGAACACCCGGAATATGTCACCGGATTCCCCGACACAAAAGGTCGGAGGAAGTGCAAAACGTGAGGCGGGTGTCTTAGTAGAGCATAACGTACCGATGTTGAGCCTTCAGGATGTTTTTGACAGGGGAGAGGTAGAGAATTTTGTTGCAGAAATGAAAAAGCAGTTAGATGATCCTGAATTTGTGGTTGAATACAAGATAGACGGACTGTCTCTTTCTTTTGCGTTACGAATACGGCGAGTTGAAGTTAGCAGAGACCAGAGGAGATGGCATCCAATATGGGGAAGATGTCACGGCAAATGCAAAAGTGATCCGTGATGTCAAAAAAGAAATTAAAAGATAAACCGGAATATCTCGAAATCCGTGGCGAAGTCTATATGACAGAGGCTGATTTTGAGAAGGTCAACGAAAAACAGGAACTGCTCGGCAAAAAGCTGTTTGCAAATCCAAGAAACTGTGCAGCAGGCACACTGCGTCAGTTAGATACCGCAGTGACAAAGGAACGCGGACTGTCCATGTTTATTTTTAATATTCAGGATGCAAGAGGAATCTCATTTGAAACGCATACAGAAGGCTATGAATATTTAAAAAACAGGGCATTCGGGTCATTGAAGAATATACGGTCTGCAAGACAGCAGATGAAGTCTGGGCAGCGATCGAAAAAATCGGCGAGAACCGCGGAAAACTGCCATATGATATTGATGGCGCGGTGGTAAAGATCAACCGTTTTTCCGACCGGGAAAAAATTAGGGGCAACTTCTAAAGTTCCGCGGTGGGCAGTGGCATATAAATATCCGCCGGAAGAAAAAAGAGACAAAACTGTTAGATATTGAGTTGTCAGTTGGCAGAACCGGAAGGATCACGCCGACAGCCGTTTTTGAACCGGTGCGGTTGTGTGGAACGAGTGTATCAAGAGCAACCCTGCATAATCAGGATTTTATTGATGAATTAGATATCGGGATCGGTGATACGATCGTGGTATACAAATCCGGTGAGATCATACCGAAGGTACGAAGAGTCATTCACGAGAAGAGACCGGCGGGTGTCAAAAAATTCGTGATACCGAATGTCTGTCCGGTCTGTGGTGCAAAGACGGAACGCGAAAAGGATACCGCAGATATCAAGTGTACCTCACCAAACTGTCCGGCACAGTTAGAACGCCATACGATCAATTTTGTCGGCAGGGATGCTATGGACATCAAAGGATTTGGTGCCACTTACATTATGGAACTGGTACATCTTGGATATCTCAAAGACATTGCAGATATTTATGACTTAAAACAGCACCGGGAAGAACTGATCGAACAGGGAATTATCGGAAAAAAAAAAAATACGGATAAATTACTGGATGCAATTGAAAAATCCAAGCAAAATGAGGCATTCCAGTTATTGACCGGTTTTGGTATCCCAAATGTCGGCAAAGCAGCGGCAAAAACCATTCTGAAACATTTTGGCAGTATTGAAGCACTGATGCAGGCAGATATGGAGAGTCTGCAACAGGTTGCAGATGTCGGAGAGGTTACGGCACTTTGTATCCGTAATTATTTTCAGGATGAAAATAACTGCAAGATCATAGAACGTCTGAAAGAAGCCGGTGTCAATATGGAAATGGCAGAGTCAGGAAGTGAGGACGGACGTTTTGACGGATTGACCTTTGTCATTACCGGAACACTTCCAACGATGGATCGAAAGGCAGCAGCAGCCTTGATCGAAGCGCATGGCGGCAAGGTATCCGGTTCTGTTTCTAAAAAGACCAATTATCTGCTTGCCGGAGAAAATGCGGGCAGTAAGCTGACTAAAGCAAATGATCTAGGTGTTTCCGTGATATCGGAAGCAGAATTGCAGGAAATGTTAAAATAGATATTGATAAACAGATTACAGACAGAAAAGAGGGAAAAATATGCCGATCAAGACACAGGGAGATTTACCGGCAAAGGAAATATTAGAAAATGAAAATATATTTGTGATGGATGAGAGTCGTGCGATCCATCAGGACATCCGTCCGCTTCAGGTGTGCATTTTAAACCTGATGCCGTTAAAAGAAGATACGGAGCTGCAATTGCTGCGTGCACTATCGAACACACCATTACAGGTGGATATTACGTTTTTAACAGTAAAGCCACGAATCGCAGAATGTATCTGCGAATCATCTGAACAAATTTTTATACAACTTTTGAATACATCAAAGATCAAAAATTTGATGGCATGATCATTACAGGAGCACCGATCGAGCATCTGGATTATGAAACAGTAGATTACTGGGAGGAACTTTGTCAGATCATGGACTGGACAAAGACAAATGTAACCAGTACAATGCATATCTGCTGGGGTGCTCAGGCAGGACTTTACTATCATTTTGGGATTAACAAAGTGCTGCTTCCGAAAAAATTATTTGGAGTCTACCCGTTCCATGTATTGAACAGAAAAGTGCCGTTAGTCCGTGGCTTTGACGATGTGTTCTATGCACCAAACAGCCGTCATACGGCAATTTTAACCGAAGACATTGAGAACTGCCCGGATCTGAAGGTTCTTGCAAAATCCGAAGAGGCAGGTGTATTTCTGTGCCTTTCAAATGAAGGAAAACAGATATTTGTCATGGGGCATCCGGAATACGACAGGATCACACTGGACAAAGAATATCATAGAGATTTAGAGAAAGGTCTGCCGATTGACCTGCCGTATAATTATTATCCGAATGATGATGCCACAAAGCGTCCGCTGCTGCAGTGGAGAGCGAACAGCAACAATTTGTTCAGTAACTGGCTCAATTATTATGTATATCAGGTCACTCCGTATGAGTTGTAGGGAAACCGCTGAAAACAAGCAGATTCTTGGGAAATCACAAAGAAATAAAATCACTTTAAAATTACATATTTTCATGTATTTTCACATATTTTAATGGACAAATGGTGTCAAAAACAGAGCCTTTATATAATACGAAGATGTCATTGTTTGACACAAAAGATGTGATAAAGTGATAGCGATTAAAAGGGTAGATGGTTAAAAAGCCATCTGCTCTTTTCCGTTTGTGCACTATAGATGTGCTCTAATCTGTGAAAATCCCTTACATGCCCGGATAGAGGGAAGTTTGTAGTAGCAGAGTAAGTTGGCTTTTATGTTATATTTATAAAAGATTAGTGATAAAAACAATGTTTCTAAGGAAGGGGAGAGCAGAGAATGGATAATCCATTTGAATTTCATGAAGAGGATGCAATTATCGCATGTGTAGGTGAAAATGGTGGAACGACAGATGAAGATATAAGAAATGGATTTAAACGTACAGTTGAACTTCTGACGGAGTCATTAAAAGATGGTCAGGAGGTTGAAGATCTATTAGTATATCCGATTGTTTATAATGCAAGGCATAGTATTGAGTTATCTTTAAAAATTGTTATTAAAATGTTGTGGGAAATAGAGGGAAAAGAAGGGAATAAAATATTCCGATGAGATCATAGCAGAGAAAAAAAAGAAAATCCATACACATAATATTGAAGAACTATATAAAATGGCGTGTGAAAACAAAATATTGATAGAAGGATTCCGGCATATTTTGAAAACATAGAGGATATGATTCGTTTTTATTATTTTGATGAAGAAGGCGATGCTTTTAAATACGAATTAAATAAAGAGAACCAACCGCACATGATAAAAAAAAATAAAATTTCTCATATAAGCATTGTATTATTGGAAACAGAATTTAAAGAAGTAATGGAAAAATTTGATGAATTGATTTATTTTTTTAAGAAATTGTATGGATGAATATTCGTTGGGAACATTTACAAAGAATTTATCAAGAACTGATATATGGGATATTTCAAAAGGCTTCCAGATTATGAAGAGTGGAGAACAGAGAAATTCAGAGAAATCAAAGAAGAAATTAAGCAGGAATATCATCTCGGAAGTAAAGAATTTTCAGAAGCTGTAAATTTGATTAAGAAAAATAGATTTTTTCGGAAAATATTGGATGTGAAAAAATATTTGGAACGATTACACAAGAGGAATTAAAAGAATATGCTTCATTGGTTAAATATTATTTCGAAAAGAACAAATTTAAAGAAGGAAATGTTACAGAGTGGTATAAATTAGATGGGGTACAACAGAATGCAGAGATTTTGAAAAAGTATTTATCTAATAGTTCAATGGAAACATTAAATACTTTGTTATGTTTTTTATGATATGAGTAATAGTAGTTTAGCAGTGGAAAAGCTGGAAGATGTTTATGAGTATATAGTTGGCAGTTCGTTTGATGAAATGTACATTATACGAAAATTAAAAGCAGAAAAATGCATGTTTAAGAATTATCAATGGAATGAAAAAGTGCGGTCAGGTGACATACGCAAAACAGTTGCAGGATGCGCTGAAAGAAGAGGGAGTAGATTTTTGATACAAAAGAAAATTCCAGACCTTCATAGATTCGGCGAGGATAAATATATTGCTGCTTTGCAAAATGTTCCGTCAGTGAAATTTTCGCCGTCTTTTACATATGCAAAATTCCCATTATTCAAGATGATTTCACATCGACCTGTCATGCAATAGTTCAGTAGCAGCGGACCGGTTTCTGTGGAACCCTTTTCACGAAAATCCGGAGCTATCTAAGTAGGCAGGTTTGTAGTGCCGGAATTACGGTATATGTCATTACCCATGATTTGGAATTGATCTTGAGATTGCTGTACGGATATCATTCATTTTGAGGATGGTTCTATGATTGACCAATACAGGATGGATGAAGAAGGTTTTAGAAAAGTCAGAGAATACTTCATAGAGGGAGTAGCTATAAAATGAAAGTATTTCCTACTGTATCCTTGACAATACAACATATAAGTTGTATTGTGTAAGTGAAAAAAAAGAAAAAGCGAGGATTCCAGATGATATTACACCCATATTATTCTAGCTCAGGAAGGAATCTGATATATGACTATATTGATTCTTTACCGGTAAAGGAGCAGGTAGACGGATATACCGTATTACAACATATGGAAAAAGGGGAATTTGATAAAATTTTCTTTAAGCCATGGGAGAAGAAAAATATATGAAGTATATTTTCAGAAGCACAACCGCATATTTTATATTATGAAGGATAAAAAGAAAATATATATTTACTTCATGCCTGTAGAAAACAGAAAAATAAAACGGAAAAGAAAGACGCTCATATTGTGCGAAAACGTGCAAAAAGAACTTAATAAAATGCTTGGAAAGAAATTTATATGATCATATGAGAGGAGTAATGGATATGCCATTTATTCAAACCAACATAGAAAAAGAAATTGAATTAAAAAGAAAAAACAATCCGGAATTTAAAAAAAGGAATGGGATGAATCGCGTGCAGAATATAAACTGATTGAGAAAATGATTTCTTTACGAAACAAGAAAATATAACACAAAAAGAATTAGCAGCATTAACAGGAAATAAACAACAGGTAATTTCACGGATTGAAAGAAAAGAGAGCATTCCAACAATAAAAGCTTTTTTAGTCATATGTTAGATGCATTAGGATATGAGTTGCAGATTGTAAAAAAAGAAATCTATATAATACAGGAATGGGCAGA
>VOFC01004011.1_pt1 | contig 18705 bp, 25 predicted proteins | sample 5384161 | NCBI WGS metagenome assembly VOFC01 (sample SAMN12384722, study PRJNA508395) | human gut metagenome | isolation source: healthy gut B | host: Homo sapiens
ACGAACATCGCCGTAATAGTCAAAGCCCCAAACAGCATCTAAAATTCTTTCCCGGCTCAAGGCAATGTTTTTATTGTTGACCAGATAATAGAGTAAATCAAATTCTTTGGGCGTCAGCATCAGCCGTTGCCCAGCATAATAGGCAGTCCGCTGCCGGTAATTGATAGACAACTGGTCAAGCACCACTTCGTTTTCCAGCAGAGGTCGCACCGCTTCAGCAACGACGATACGAGCCATGAGGATATCAGGGCTAAAGGGTTTGGCAATATATTCATCGGCACCGCAATGAAAGCGCGCAGTTCATCCAGCTCGCCATCGCGAGCTGTCAAAATAGAACAGGCACCTTTGATTGGCTGCGGATGCTGCACACCTCAAAACCATTTAACTTGGGCAGCATTAAGTCCAACACAACCAAACAATATTCATCTTCGGCAAAACGAGCCAACGCTTCTTCTCCGTCAGCCGCTTCAATAACCGTAAAATTTTCTTTGCGTAAATAAAGGCCACTATTTGGCGTAGATGTTGCTTCATCCTCCACCAACAAATTTTATTCATAACAACACTCCTTTGCGGAATTGTAACTGGTGAAAAACTACAAGTATACTATAACAGAAAAATGTGTATTGTGTGAGAAAAAGTCTTTTTCAGAAAAATTTTTGTGCTATGCTTGCCGCAGATTTATGAAAATAGAGATGCAAAAAGCAAATCAGGTTTGATAGTGCCTGTGTTTTTTTGAACAGGATGAAAAAAAGTAACAGAAAACATATACTGATTGCTGTTACTTTTTTATACAGAAAAAAATTTCATATTTTTTGGATTTTGTGATAGATTGCATCGCTTTTTCTCCGAAAATAATAAGTGTAAAGGGATAAACCGATATCGGCCGATGAAAGGAAAGAAGGGATTTTGCTATGAAAATTACAGAGAAAAATTTTTGTTGCGCAGCTCAGGCGGGGCAACGAGAGAGCGTTAGAATATGTGGTGGATGCTTACGGCGGCTTGCTGTTGGCAGTGGTGCGCAAGCAGTTGGCAGCTTTACCGGAGTTGCAACAGGAATGCGTTAACGATGTGTTATTGGCAATTTGGCAGAATATCGACCATTACGATGAAACCCGCAGTACCTTTGCCAATTGGGCTGCCGGTATCTGTCGCTATAAGGCCATTGATTGCCGCCGCGTCTGGTTAAAACAATTACAGGAGCAGCCTCTAGAGGCAGCAGAAGAATTTGCGGATCCACGGCGTAGTGCCGATTTGCTGGAACAGGAAATTTTTGAAGAAGTGGAGCAGATGTTGTCCTGCTTAAAGGAAGCCGACCAGCTTTTATTCCGGCAATTATTTGTAGAGGAGTTACCGGTGGATGAGGTAGCAAAACGTCAGGGTATCAGTCAGGCAGCGGTATACAACCGGGTAAGTCGGGGCAGAAAGCAGCTTCGCAAACAGTATTGGATGTCGGGAAAGGAGCAATCATAATGAAAAACGTATACGATTTATTGAACGAGGTACAGAGTGATGTGCAGTCTTATACCATAGAGCAACCGAATGCTTTGGAATTGAAACGGATGAAACGAACTGTAAAACGATGCACAGGAAAACGAAACAGCCATAAGAAACTGATTGGCGCAGCTTGTGCAGCCGTAATTTTATGCGGACTGGCTATGACCGATGCAGGCAGTATGGCAGTTTATGCGGCAGGAGAAAGCGCAGCTTATCATATCAGCAATTTTATGGGGCTAAATCGCAATTTACAGGATTATGCCACCGTTATCGGAACTTCGCAGAGTGACAACGGGTATACCATCCGTTTGAATGAAGTGATTTTAGACCAGGAAAGCCTGGTGGTTTCCACCAACGTATACAAAGACGGCGCTACGCCGGAAGAAACCCAGCAGTTATTAGAAATGGGTATCCCTACCGGCATGGTGTATGTGAATGGCTGGCCTGTTCTGGGCGGAGCCAGCGGTGGGGCTTATCGGAATGAAAACGATAACTCTGTCGGCAGTGTCATTCGCTATGATTTAGATGGCATTGATACCAGCGGTGAACTGGACATCAAGCTGGTGTTTCACAATATCAGTCTGCAGGAGGGTTGCCCGACTGGGACATGGAAATTCCATTTTATGGCCGATGGCAGTGCATTAGCCGCTGATACTGTCACCATTCCAGTCAATCATTCCTTCACGCTGGAAAATGGCGTGACTGTTACCTTGACCGATTACACCAGCAATGTGTTGGGACAACGCGTTTATTTCACGTTGGAGGGCGGCACAGCGACTGAACGAAGCGACTATCATCTAAGGCTGGAAGGCACCGATGATTTAGGCCAGCCGATTGTATTTGAGGTTTCCCGTATGAATGGTAAGGAAGGAACCGGCTATATGGAATGGCAGCTTTTGGGCGAAAAAAATCGCAGCAGAAACCAAATCGTTGACGCTGACACCTTATGCGGTAGCTTTTCCCAAGGAAAGCGGACGTATGAGCAATGATTATGAAGCGGTAGGAGAACCCTTTACCATTGATATTACAGCGGCACAACGTACTTTGGCAGAATAGACAGCCATTATTTTAAAACAAATTAATAAAAAACCTGTTATCCATTGTTGGTTTAAAAAGAACTTTTTACAAGGATAACAGGTTTTTGATTTTTTATTTGCCAAAACCGCAGTTGGGGAAGGTGCAGACTGGACAGGACAGACATAAGCCGCCGTGTCCTAAGGCAGATAAATCCTGCTGGGTTAATGTTTCATCGGCCATAATACGGGGGCAGCACCAAATCAAAAATGGTGCGCTTGGCGTACATCACGCAGCCTGGAAGGCCCAAAATTGGAACATGATTTTTCTGATGATAGGCCAACAAGAACATGGCACCGGGTAAGACTGGCGCGCCATAGGAGACAATTTCTGCGCCGGAGGCCTTGATGGCGCTGGGGGTAGTATCGTCCGGGTCTACGCTCATACCGCCTGTACAGCAAATGAAATCAGCACCGGCATCAATAAAATCGTTGATCGCCTTGCTGATATGCTCTGGATTATCGTCGCAAATGGTTTGACCTAAAATGTCCACATCATATTCTTTTAGTTTTTCAAAAATAACAGGGCCGAAGGTATCTTGAATGCGGCCATGATAAACTTCATTGCCGGTGGTGACGACGCCGGCTTTTTTGTGCTGATAAGGCAGGATTTCCATCAAGGGCTTATCGCCAGCCAGAGCCACAGCCTGTTCCATCTTTTCTTTGGCGATAATCAGCGGAATGATACGGGTGCCAGCAATTTTATCTCCTTTTTTAACAGGAAAATTGCTATGGCGGGTGGCAATCATCATTTCTCCCAGTTCATTGATAGCCTGCAGCCGTTGGGTGTCAATTTTTAATAAGCCGTCAATGGCAGCGATTAGTTCAATCTTTCCTTCCTTGACTTCACTGGGCGTCATATGTTCATTTTTGCAAATATCATATAGAATTTCTGCTGCTTCGTTTTCATGCAGCATACCCTCGGTTTTTTCCCAGATATAGAGATGATCCTTGCCCATGGAAAGCAACACAGGGATGTCTTCTTCCGTGACGATATGTCCTTTGCGAAAAGCAGCGTCTTTGGTAACGCCTTTGATAATTTGCGTCAAATCATGGCAGAGGACATGACCGACTGCATCAGTTGTTTTGATTAATTTCATGAAAATCTCTCCTGGCTCTTTATTTCTATGATGGACGGTTCTGTCCAATCAGGATTGCTGCGCCCGTTCCAAAATCAGTTCTCCCGCAATGCTGATAGCGATTTCTTCCGGCGTGACAGCTTTGATGGCCAAGCCGATAGGGGCGTGTACCCGATTAAAATCGGCGTCGCTAAATCCGGCTGCCAATAATTTTTCTCTGGTTGTTTTCAATTTACTTCGGCTGCCAATCATGCCGATATAGCAGGCCTCAGTCCGCAAAGCCTGTACCAGCACGTCGTAATCATTGACATGACCGCGGGTCATAATGACGATGTAATCGGAAGGGGTAATCTGCAAAGTCTGTGAAAAGGCAGTAAACGACGTTTGTACCGTTTCCTCTGCCAGAGGAAAGCGGGCAGGGTCAGAAAATTCCGGTTTGTCATCCACTACCACACAGTGGAACCCTAAGGGATGTAGCACCGGCACCAGACTTTTGCTGATATGACCGCCGCCGAAAATATAAACCCGTCCCGCAGTTTGCAAAGGCTCGGCATAATATTTCTGCCCTTCATAAGTAATGATAGCAGTTTTGTTGGTTAGTGGCGCAGGAAATCCCATCTGGAACAGCAGTTTGCGGTCAGCCAGTTGGGTTTGTTGTGCCCAATGGCCTTCATTGCTGATTTGCGTGACCAGCCAACTGTCAGTGTAACGGTTTAAGGCCTGCAGAATTTGTGTCAACAAAGCAGCGGTCTCGGCTGCTTGGCAGTCCAAATACTGAAAATAAACTTCCACGTCGCCGCCGCAGACCATGCCCAAATCGGCGACCTGATTGGGATGGAGTTTGAATTCCATAGTATAGGTCTGTTTTTTGTTGTAGTGCTTCCTGTGCCATCTGCTGTACGCGATATTCCAAAGCACCGCCGCCGATTGTACCTACGGAGGAACCATCGGCAAATACGGCCATTTTAGCGCCCGCTCCCCGTGGCGTAGAGCCGGAGCCTGCGATTACGGTAATTAGCATACAGGCCTGTTGTTGGTTGATAATTTGTTGCACAGTCGTAAATAAAGCTTTCATAATTAGCACCTCATTTCCATAAAAATTTTTTAGTTCATTCTAGTTTGGTTTTATTGGGTTTTAAAATTTTTTGCAAGAATAAGTATAGTTTTGATGGGCTCGAAAGAAAGGAAAGTCCATTGAACAAAAATTTTCCTTATGATATACTGTTTATAGAGCAAATCTGATAGCAGCTCAGACATGGGTATGGCATTGGTCTTCGTCAGGCCTTGTCCCATCAGGTCTTGAATACGGTGAATACTTTCTGCTGTATAAAAACCATTTGCAGCGGTTTGCCTTGTATATCTTCGGCGGTCAATTTGATGCCATTGCCGTTTTCCTCCACATCAATGGGAAGGTGGCGGCGATATAGCAATCCGGAGGTTTCATCGGTAAATTCAACGGTTACTTCATGGGCTGATAAATAGGTAATTGGTTGTCGCTCTATTGGCAGCTGGTCAAAATACCGGTTCATTGTTTCCGTGCACTGGACACGCAGGGAAGCGATTTGTTCCGGTGTCAGACCGTTGGTATACTGTGTCAGTAGCTGCTGTAATTGGACCGTAATAGGTTCCATGCTCGTCACTCCTTTTTCAACTCTGCTGGCTTTATTATAGCCGATTACGCAAAAAGATGAAAAGGGTGCTTTGCATTTTTTCAATCGCTATCAAAACGGATTCCGTTTTATAGGGTACTTCACAATTTTTTAATATTTGCAAAGGGGAGAAGCAAATGATTAAAAAAAAGATTAACTATTAACGGTGTCAGCCGGACTGTATTCTGCGAAGCAGATGAAATGTTGGCTGACGTATTGAGAAAGCGTCTCATGCTGACCGGATGTAAGGTAGGCTGCCGCCAGGGACAATGCGGTGCCTGCAGCATTATTCTGGACGGTAAGGTTGTACGTTCCTGCATCACCAAAATGAGCCGCGTGGCCGATGACGCAGTAATTGAAACCATTGAAGGCTTAGGCTCTGCCGATGATCTGCATCCGTTGCAGGTAGCTTGGATGGCACATGGTTGCGCACAATGCGGTTTCTGCAGCCCAGGCTTTATTATGTCGGCTAAAGGTTTGCTGGAAGAAAATCCGGCTCCAACCAGAGAAGAAGTCAGAGATTGGTTTAACAAACACCGCAATCTGTGCAGATGCACCGGCTTTATAAGCCATTGGTAGATGCCGTGATGGATGCTGCGAAAGTAATGCGCGGTGAAATGAAAAAGAAGATTTATTGTTTAAACAGGCTGATAACAACAGTATTGTGGGCAGCAAATATGTGCGTCCATCTGCTGTGGCAAAAGTTACCGGTACATGGGATTTCGGCGCCGATATGATTTTGCAGATGCCGGAAGATACGCTGCATTTAGCACTGGCACAGGCTGAAGTGCCCCATGCTAAGATTATCAGCATTGATACTTCCGAAGCGGAAGCTAAGCCGGGCGGTGGGAAGGTGCTGGCCTACAAAGATGTAAAAGGCAACAACCGTATTTCCGGTTTGATTACCTTCCCAACCAATAAAGGTGACGGGAATGAACGTCCAATTCTGAACGATGAAAAAAATCTTCCAGATTGGCGATGCTTACGCTATCGTAGCTGCTGATACCGAAGCTCATGCCCAGGCTGCTGCGAAGAAAGTGAAAAAATTGAGTTAGAAGTATTGCCGGCTTATATGGACGCTTTGTCTGCTGCAGCACCGGATGCCATCGAAATTCATCCTGGCACACCAAATGTGTACTTTGAAACAAACTGTATCAAAGGGGAAGAAACAGCACCAATCATGGATGACCCGGAAAATGTAGTAGTCAACATGAAAGGTTACTCCAGCCGTCAGCCCCACCTGCCATTGGAACCGGATGTTGGCTTTGCTTATGTAGATGAAAACGGCGTATTAAAAATTCATTCCAAATCTATCGGGATTCATCTGCATCACGGTATGATTTGCGCCGGGTTGGGTGTAGAACCAGATAAATGTCATTTAATTCAGAACCACGCAGGCGGCACCTTCGGCTACAAATTCAGTCCCACCATGGAAGCTCTGTTGGGCGTAGCTGCAATGGCAACCGGTAAAACCAGTTGCGCTGAATTACAGCATGTATCAGACTCTGATTTACACCGGAAAACGGTCTCCTGTATTTATCGATGTGAAATTGGCTGCCGACAAAGAAGGGAATTTCCTAGCCTTTGAAGGGGAAAAACTATTTGGATCATGGTCCATATTCCGAATTCGGTGACTTGGTAACGTTGCGTCTGTCCCAGTTTATGGGTGCTGGTTATGATATTAAAAAATATCCGCAATAAGAGCTTTACCGTTTGCACCAACCATCAGTGGGGTTCGGCCTTCCGCGGTTACGGCGGTCCTCAGTCGGCACTGGCAACAGAAGTGGCTGTCGATATGATGGCAGCAGAACTGGGGATGGACCCATGGGAATTGCGTTATAAAAATATTTATCGGGAATCGAAAGGTTCCACCACGCCAACTGGCTGCCAGCCTGATGTATATTGCCTGGAAACCATTATGGATGAAGCAAAACCGTTATATGAAGCTGCCAAAGCTCGTGTTGCTGCCAAACAGAAAGACGGCTATAAATATGGCGTTGGCTTTGCGATTGGCGTATATGGCAGCGGTTTAGATGGCGCTGACTCTGCAGAAGCCTATGTGGAATTGACTCGAGAAGGCGTAACAGTATTCGACTCCTGGGAAGATCATGGTCAGGGCGCTGATATGGGTACGTTGGCAATGGCGCACGAAACATTGCGTCAGGCTGGGTTTAAAACAGAAGATATCAAACTAATTATGAATGATATGGCTGTTACTCCAAATTCTGGTCCTGCCGGCGGTAGCCGTTCTAACGTTGTTGTCGGCAATGCTATTCGTGTAGGCTGTGAAATGCTGCTGAAAGCTATGCGCAAAGCAGACGGCACCTATCGTACCTATGATGAAATGGTTGCTGAAAATATTCCAACTAAATATTCAGGCAAATGGGTTGCTTCTGCTTGCACCGACTGCGATTTGCAGACTGGTCAGGGCAAACCGTTCAGTTGCTATATGTACGGTGCATTCATTCCTGAAGTAGAAGTAAATCTGGAAACTGGTAAAGTAAAAATTGAAAAAAATGACCGTTGTAGGCGATTATGGTACCATCATGAATAAGCTGGTAGTTGATGGTCAGATTTACGGCGGCGTCACCCAGGCTATGGGTTTGGCACTGAGCGAAGACTTTGAGGACTACAAAAAGCACAATACCTTGGCTGGCTGTGGTATTCCATATCCAAACGATGTTCCAGATGACTTTGAACTGCATTATGTACAGACTCCGCGTCCAGAAGGCCCTTATGGCGCTTCCGGCTGTGGGGAAGGTCCTCTATGCGGTCCTGCACCTGCAATTCTGAATGCTATTTACAATGCAACTGGCGCTCGGATTACCAGAATTCCGGCAAGACCAGAAGTGGTAAAAGCAGCTTTAGCTGAATTAGAAGACTAATTGATTCTGAATAGAGGGTGTTTCCATTAAGGGGGCACCTTCTTTTTGTTAAGGAGGAGCGCGTCTTATGTTTGAACTGACACAACAATCGCTGCATCAGTGGGAAGCCCTCTGTACCCAGGACCAGCCGCCTTACTGTACAGCTCGCTGCCCGCTGCATGTAGATGGCAAGGGAATTTGTGCTGCATTAGAAAAGGGGAATTTTAATAAAGGCCGGGAAATCCTTGAAAAATATGTTTTGTTGCCCCGCGTTTTATCTGCGGTCTGCGAAGCCCCTGTCGGGAAACCTGCCGTCGCGGCGAAGTAGGGAGAGCCTTTAGAATTGCAGCAGTTGGAACGAGCTTGCATGGCCTATGGGAAAAAGAAACAGACGGGCAGCCGATTGGCTTTATTCGCAAAAAATCGGAAAAAGTGGCCGTTGTTGGCGCTGGCATGGTCGGCCTTTGCACTGCCTTAGAGCTGGGAACGCGAGGCTATGCTGTAACCTTGCTGGGAACAGCATAGCCAGTTAGGTGGCCGTTTGCTGCAGCTGCCGGCAGAGCAGTTATCGGCAGAAGACTTGGAAAAGACCTGAAAAAGCTGGAGCAGTTGGGAATTGTGGTGCAAACCGATTGTCTGGTAGACGAAATGAAATTGACTGCGCTCTACAGCAATATGATGCAATTTATGTTTCTGCCGCAGTTTTAACAGAATTTCAAACCAAATATAGTATTGACCGTCAGACTTTGCAAAACCAATGTAGAAAAGTATTTTGCTGGCAATACAACGCCAGAAACACGCAGTTTCATTGCCGATGCCTACGATGCAAAAAAGGCTGCTATCTCCATAGAGCGATATTTGCAGCATGCATCGCTGACATTAAAGCGGGAAGGGGAGGCCTTTTTCCTCTAATTTATTTACCCGTCTGGATGCAATCGAAGTGAATAAAGCCATTAGGCCCCAAGCTATCCATTACAGCCAAGAAGAAGCCCAGCAGGAAGCTGCTCGCTGTATCCAGTGCCGTTGTACGGAATGCTTAGATGGTTGCGCATTTTTACGTCATTACAAACGTTATCCGAAACTGTATGCCCGCGAGGTATTCAATAACTCCACTATCGTGATGGGCATTCACGGCGCCAACAGCATGATTAACGCCTGCAGCCTATGTGGTCAATGTAAGGTGATTTGTCCTAACGGCTTTGATATGGGTGAAATTTGCCGAGTAGCCCGGGAAGATATGGTAAATCAGGGGCAAAAATGCCGCCATCTACCCATGATTTTGCTTTGATGGATATGGCTTTCAGCAACAGCGACGATTATTTTCTGGTTCGTCATCAACCCGGCACAAACGCAAGCCGTTACGCGCTGTTTCCTGGTTGTCAGATGGGAGCCTCTGCCCGATTTGGTGAAGGCTGTATATATTGATTTGAGCAATCGTTTAGATGGCGGCGTGGGACTGATTTTGGGCTGTTGTGGTGCTATCGCCGATTGGGCGGGCAATCAACCTCAGCTTCAACAGGAATTAGAGAAAATCCGCAGTGCCTGGCGTGAATTAGGAGAGCCTCAGATGATTACGCTTTGTCCGAGTTGTTATCGTGCCTTTCAGCAGGCAGAAATTCCTGCCGTCAGTATCATAGATATTTTACTGCAAGCGGGAATTCCTGCGCAGGCTGTGCCGCACAGCGGGGGTGTTGGCAGTGCATGATTCCTGCACCACTCGGTTTTGACCGTGTCTTGCAGGACGGCGTGCGAGCTTTGGCAGAGCAGGTTGGTTACACGATTGAAGAACTGCCTTATGCCCGGGAGAAAACCCATTGCTGTGGATATGGCGGTTTAACCAGTTATGCCAATCCAGAAGTCGGCACAGAAATTGCAGTGCAATGCATTGGGCAGAGTTCCCGTGATTATCTTACCTATTGCGTGAACTGTCGGGACCAGTTTTTGCAGCAGGGAAAACCGACATGGCACATTTTAGAGTTGCTTTATGGCGCAGGAGAAAAGCCGGTGGCCGATCTCAGCATGCGGCGCATCAACCGGCGTCGTTTAAACTATGAAGTGCGGAAAGAATTATGGAAGGAAGATATTCTCATGCCTCAAGCAAAAATAACCTACCAAATAGCCGATGACGTGCGGCAGCAGATGCATGACCGTATGATTTTAGAAACTGATGTAGTCCAGGTATTAGAGCATGCCGATGCCACGAAAGAAATGATTTATAATAAAACCAAGCAGATTTATTTCAGCAGTCTGCGAATCGGAAATGTTACCTTTTGGGTGGAATTTCGCAAGGAAGGCGAATTATATCAGGTGCTGCATACATACAGTCACCGAATGAGTTTTGAGGAGTGCGATGTAGATGGCGCAGTATTATGAATCCATTGACCCCAACGGAGAATTGATTTGTGAAAAATGCGGCGTGCCATTTGAAAAAATGGAAGTGACTTTGGCTTATATGGGCAATAGCTTTCCGGTAGAATTGCCGCGCTGTCCAATCTGTAAAATGGTGTATGTGCCGGAGGCTTTGGCTTTGGGAAAAATTTTGCGGGTTGAAAAATCATTGGAGGATAAGTGATGGCCAGTTCGTGTCCGCATCCCGGTGGTTTAGAGCTTACCGCCCAGTTGCTGCAACCGGCCAATCTGCCCACGGGCGCTGCAATTTTGGATGCCGGCTGCGGCGCTGGAGAAACTGTTTTCTGGCTGCAGCAGCAGGGCTATTTGGCTTACGGCATTGATAAAAATCCATCAATAAGTAATCAGTGGATTGTCAAAGGCGTTCTACAACAACTGCCTTATTCGGAGGGCAGTTTTGCCGCCGTAATCAGTGAATGTACTGCCTTTATCTGCGGCGATACCAGAGAAATGCTGCGGCAATGTTGGCGCGTGCTGCAGCCTGGCGGCTGGCTTTTTGTTGGCAGACGTTTATTTTACGGCAGAAAAGCCGTTGCCTCATTTTGCTGATAACAGGCCTGTCACCATTCTGCAATGGCAACGATTGTTGCAGGAAACAGGTTTTACCGTGAAAGCGCAGAAAGACCTATCTGCGGCCTGGAAACCCTTTGTGATTGAGCAATTATGGGCAGGCAGGACCTTAGAAGATTTATGGGGTGGATGTATGGCTGATGGACAACGATTGGCAGAACAATATAAGCCCGGATATTTTTTGCTATGGGCACAAAAGGAGTGTTGAGCAATGGAGGAACAACAGAATTTATGGACACGTATGCTGGATTGACCAGCCAAAGGTTATGCCTGCAGCCAGATTTTACTCATGCTGGGGATGGAACTGGATGGTTCGGAAAATAGCGGCGTCGTGCGTACTATGGCGGCGTTGAATGAAGGCATGTGCGGTTCGGGCCGTTTATGTGGCTGTTTAACTGGTGGGAGCTGTTTATTGGCCTATTTTGCCGGAAAAGGTTTAGAGCCGGAGGAAGCGGAGCATCCTGCTTTCCGCAAGATGGTCACCGAATTTTCCAGTTGGTTTGAAGAAACCTGGGGGCAGCAGTTTGGCGGCGTCAATTGTGACGATTTATTAGAAGATAATATGGCAAACCGCATGCTGCGTTGTCCAGAAATTATTCAGTCTTCTTTTTGAAAAGTGCATGACCTTATTGGAGGAACAGGAATGTCTGTCATAAAAGCGACCGGTTTGGTTGTGGCGGCCGGTTTATCCTCCCGCATGGGTGCGTTTAAGCCGCTGTTAGATTTGGCTGGTAAGCCACTTATCTGCCGTACTGTGAAAAGCTTGCTGCAGGGCGGCGCAGAACAGGTTGTGGTGGTGACAGGTCGTAATCAGCAAGCTATAACAGGCACTGGAAAATTATCCCAAACTACCATGTATGACTCTATCAAATTAGGACTGCAACAACTGCCAGTTTGTGATGTAGTACTGTTTTTACCGGCCGATGTACCCAGTATTCGTCCAGAAACGATTGGCTTGCTGTTGCACAGGTGGGAACAGACACGACCTGACGTGTTGCTGCCGGTTTATCAAAACGCCTGTTGGCATCCGCCGCTGATTGCAGGCAATCAATTGGCGCAATTATTGCAGTATCATGGTGATGGCGGTTTGAAAACCGCTCTGGAAACTCTGTGCGAAAACATCGAAACAGAAATCGTACCTGATGTTGGCTGTACGCTGGATGCTGATTATCAAAAAGATTATGCATATATTTGCCGTTATTGGCCACGGCGTTATCGACCGGATTGGACGCATTGTCAATGTTTTTATCAACTGGCCGCAACACCGGAACCGGTGCAGCGGCATTGCCGGGCTGTAGCGGAGAAGGCGCCGGAATTGGGAAAGCTATTACAGCAAAAAGGCGTCTTGTTGCAGCTTGATTTACTGGAAAGTGCCGCCCTTTTTACATGATGTCTGCCGTACGAAGAAGGGGCATGCAGCGGCGGGAGCTGCATTTCTACGGTATTATGGTCTGGAGCAGGTGGCGCAGCTAGTAGAAGTACACATGGATTGGCCGCAAAATCAGCCGGTGGCACTGAACGAAGCTGCCGTCCTTTATCTGGCCGATAAACTGGTAAGCGGCGATGGGCAAGTTCCATTGGCGGATCGGTTTGCGGAAAAACGGAAAAAAATATGCGGCACAGCAGGAGATTGCAATGAAAATTGTGCAACGGGAACAGACTGCGCTAGAGATTATCCAACTGTTGAAACAGCAGGGCATAACAGTAGAATAAAAAAGTGCAGAAAATGCAGATTTCTTTCCGCAATAAACATCAATTTGCCTGCCTTTCTTTTCTGCCGGTGCAGAATGCAAAAGAGCGTCCTGCTTATTTCCTGCTGCAGTTATCGTTGTAACTTTTGGATTGAATGATTGTGTAGCGTTGCCGCGTATTGATGCCGCTATCGAGCCTTATTTTCAACCGTTGGACCCATCCTGTGTTCATTTTTAGCATAGAGGAAATTGATGAGGAATTGTTGGCGTGGTGAAGGAAGCCCAGTCTTCTTGCGTGTAGTAAGCGCCAAATCAAAAAATAAAGAAAACTATGAGGTGATACTATGCAGCAAAAACAACTTATTGGGGCAACAGAAAGCGTTTGCCCTGTGTGTTTGCGAAAGTTGCCAGCGCAAAAAGTGGCTGTGTCTGATGGCATTTACATGGAAAAATCTTGTCCGGAACACGGTGCTTTTCGGGTGCTATTGTGGAAGGAACTGTGGAAGACTACAAAAACTGGGAACGGCAAAACAGGAGCCAGCGCAACATGCGTACCAGACCCATGTAGATAAGGGCTGTCCTTATGATTGCGGTTTGTGTGAAGACCATTTACAGCAGGTATGTTGTGTATTGCTGGAAGTGACACAGCGCTGCAATTTACATTGTCCAGTGTGTTTTGCCTCAGCAGGCGGCCTTTCTGCCGACCCGGACTTGGCAGAAATCGGCGCATGGTATGATGCATTGATGGGAGCAGGCGGCCCTTTCAACATCAATTATCGGGTGGCGAGCCAACCATGCGGGATGATTTGGCGGATATTATCCGTTTAGGACGGGAAAAGGGATTTACATATTTTCAACTTAACACCAACGGTTTGCGTTTGGCCGATGATTATGCCTATTTGGAAGCGTTGGTAGAAGCTGGCCTGAACAATGTATTTTTACAGTTCGACGGATTGACAGAAGCGCCTTATCAAGCGCTGCGCGGAAAACCCCTGTTAGAAAAAAGTTGGCCGCAATTGAAAATTGTCAGAAAGCCAAAAAGTAGGCTTGACTCTGGTGCCCACCATTGCACCGGGGATAAACGATAGACAAATTGGAGACATTTTGCAATTTGCACTGCAAAAAGCTGCCGGCTATTCGCGGCGTGCATTTTCAACCGGTCAGTTATTTTGGCCGTTGTGGATTGGAACAAACGGAGCAACGCATTACCATCCCTGATATGCTGCGTTATATGGAAGAACAGACTAATGGCATGATAAAAAGGGAAGACTTTTTTAGGCGGTGGTGCTGAAAATTCTTATTGCTCTTTTCACGGAAACTTTATGTCGATGCCCGATGGCACAATCAAAGCGATAAAAAGTGAGAGCACCGGTTGTTGCTGTACTTCCTCCAAACAATCCCGGGAATTTGTGGCGAAGAGATGGTCTGTAGCGCCGGTACTGGCGGCTGAAACAAGCGCCTGCTGTTGCGGAGAGACGATACCGCCAACAGAAACTACCTGTTGCGGAGAAACACAAAAACAGAAGCAACTGGTTGTTGCAGTCAGCCGGAACGTTCTTTGTTTGATGTGTTTTTGGAACGAATGGAAAATTATACGTTAGCCGTATCGGGCATGCTGTTTCAGGATGCTTGGAACTTTGATTTGGAACGGGTGCGCTCCTGTTATCTCTGCGAATTCAGTCCACAGAAAAAAATTGTGCCCTTCTGTGCTTATAATCTAAGCAGCGTCAGCGGCGAAACTCTGCACAGGGGGAAAGCATAAATGTCCCGTTTAGATGCCTATTTGGCCGAAAAACTGCAAATAAAATCAGAACAACTAAAGCAGACAAGCCATCGAAGCTTGGCAACTGAAAGCCATGAATGACTTGCTTACGTGGTGCAAACAGCACAGCAGCTATTATGCTTCCTATCCAGACAGGCTGCAAACATTGGAAGACATGGCAGCACTGCCTTTTTTTGACCGGACAAACACTGGCGGAGCAGGGACATCAGTTGCTCTGTGTTTCGCAAAGTGCAGTCAACCGTGTGGTGACCATGCAGACATCAGGGACCAGCGGTCTCAGCAAGCGTCTTTACTTTTCGGCGGCTGACCAACAACTGACAGTGGATTTTTTTGCCTGTGGGCTATCTGAATTGCATGAACCAGGAGATTGCTGCATGATTTTAATGCCGGGCAATCATCCTGGTGGTATGAGCCATTTGATTCAACAGGCATTACGGAAATTAGAGGTAGAATCTGTTGCCTGTGCGCCTGACGGTACCTTTGCGCAAATGGCCGCCCTATTGGGACAGTATAAAGTAAATACGATAGTCGGCAGTCCTGTGCAGATTTTATCGTTGGGCCGTTATCTACAGCATTATCACTTACCCTCATGACATCAAAGCAGTGCTGGTCAGCAGCGATTATCTGCCGGAAACGGTGCGAAAGGCGCTGGAAGCAACACTGCATTGCACTGTGTATGACCATTATGGCATTACAGAAGCCGGTTTGGGCTTTTCGATTGAATGTGAGATGCATCAGGGGCTGCATATTCGAGAAAATGATTTGCTGGTGGAAATTATCGATTGTCAAACCAATTTACCTGTGGCCGACGGTCAGTGGGGAGAATTAGTTTTACTACCTTAACCAGACGGGCAATGCCGCTGATTCGTTACCGTACCGGTGACAAAGCCCGTCTGTTAGCTGCGCCTTGTCCTTGTGGTTCAGTGGTGAAACGGATGGACAAAATTCCCGGACGCATTGTCCAATTGCAGGAGCCTTATTCTATGCCTCTGCTAGATGAATTGTTGTTTCAGTTGCCGCAGGTAGTCGATTACCAAGCTCGCTATCATACGTCTCAGCAGTGTTTAACTCTACAGCTTTTATTGACGTCGCCGCTGCAAACAGTGGAACCGATTTTACAAAAGCTGTTGCAGCCTGTATTGCATAAAACGCATCAGCTGCAGTTGGAAGCTGTGCGATTGGATGCAGCACAAAAACCGCTTGCCAAAAGCCTTTATACAGGGAAGCGAAAAATTTTGGAGGCGGTTACAGAATGATACAACATACATCAGAAAAGATTTTTTTACCTAGTGCGCCATGGACAGGTTGCTTTCCCCGATCATCAGCGCCGTTATTTGGGCCGTACGGACTTACCGCTATCACAGCGCGGTTTGGCACAGGCAGATTGGTTGCAGCAATATTTTCAGCCCTTTATTTCCAAAAAGCGGCTTACTGCCGTTTATCACAGTCCTTGCAGCGCTGCAGCAAAACGGCAGAGGTGCTTGCCCAAAATCAGATACCCTGCTTGGCCGTAACTGCTTTGCAGGAAATTGCCATGGGACAGTGGGAAATGTTGTCCATGGAGCAGATAAAACAACAGCAGCCAGCGCTGTATGAACAGCGAGGACAGTGTTTCGCCTCCTTTTGTCCGCCAGGCGGGGAGAGTTTTTGCAGTGTCAGCAGCGCAGTGTGTTGGCTTTGCAGCAAATTGCGGACAGTCAACTGGAAGGAACAGCCTGTGCACTTGTCACCCATGCCGGTGTGATACGCTGTCTGTTAAGTTGGGCTGCACAACAACCGCTGCAGCAAATGTTTTCCTTTCAGGTGCCATACGGCAGTATCACATCACTTATTTTGCAAGGGGCGGAATGGCGTATCGGACCACAAATAATAAACCAGATAAAAATGAAGCATGAGAACATTTTATTCTCATGCTTCATTTTTTATCGGCATTTTTAATCTTATTTGCTGTTAGATAAAGTTTTATCATTTTAGAAAAAATACTGCAAACACAATAGAAAGTATGTTATACTAATTTTATAAAATAATTGTAACGTAGTAAGAGAGGGGAGGGCGTGCTATGGAAAAACGGCAAAAAAACCTGTTGGTTCTTATTCGGTTTGCTATTGCTGTTTGCTTGCCTGTGTTGTAGCGGTTGTGACGATAAAAACGAAACAGCCACGCCAAGCATATCGACGGCAGACGACACGGTTTATATTGTTTCTATTTTTGACTGGGAGGATAAAACTTCTGGGGCTATCACTGCTGATGGGAAGCTGGTGCTGCCTTTTAGCAGTAAACAAATAGAAATTATTTCCGATGACAAAACAAAAACGCAGCTTTGGCTGCAAACCAAACGCCTTTTGCTGGTTGATGAAACGCGTACAGAGGAGGAATTGCTGGAAGATTATTATAATGGCTTATATACAAACAATCACTGGAACTATTTTTACAATCAATATCAACTTTATGATTTGGATGGAAATTTGCTGCAGGAGTCGGAACAGAGAGCGGTAAAAACAGTATATGGCGATTTGATTTTATACACCGATGGAAAGTTGGAGAGCCGACAAACTGGCACTGTTTATTTTGATGATGTGTACGACTTTTATCATGCAGACAGTTATTTTGTCATGAATTGTAGCGATGGAACACGGTTGCGCATTACCGATGAAAATTTGCAGGTATTGCAGGAATTGGCTGGAGACGGTCAGGTGGAGGGTTCTTACATTTTGCTGCGTCAGAATGGCTATATTGGCTTATTTTCTTTTTTTAGACGGACAGGAGATTTTGCCTTGTCAGTATGACATGATTCAAATTTCTGACGATGGCACCTGGTGTCTTGTCACCAAATATGAAGAGCGCAGCTCCATCATAGATTTAACGGATAACAGCCTGCGTTATACTGTTGCTGCGAAAGACGGTGCGCTTTATTATGCTGATGACGAACTGGTTTTGGTACGCGATGAACAAGACAGAACCTGTCAGATGTATAATTATGCGGGTGTAGCGTTAAGCGCAGTTTATGACAATATCTACAGCGCCTTAGAGCCCGGACTGCCTGCAGGGGAACAGGAGCCTTTCTTTATTGCCCGTACCTCAGATGGTAAGCAGCTCTTACTGAACCGGCAGGGAAAGGCCGTTTATGAAGGCGCTACAAATCAATGGCTTTCTCTGGTAAGTGCCGATCGGCTTGTGGTGAATGATAATGACGCAGCCAACTTGCAGGATTTGCAGGGGTGCAGTGAAAAATAAGAAACCTTATGAAGGCATTTACGAAGAGTATGCCGTTTCGGACAGTGATGGCATTGCGCAGAGGCTGCCGTTGGTTGCAGGATATTATACTTACGGTAATATGCAACTGTATGATTTGCTGGATTTAGATGGCAATATTTTTTGGTAGAGCAGGCCAAAGATATTCGCGCGTTAGCGCCAAATCGTTTTTTGGGTGAAAAAAAGGATTTTCCTATGGATTGATGGATGAAACCGGTCGCTGGCTTTATCAGCAATCGTTATTTGATTCGGCAGTAGATGAATAATGTAGCGCCTAAAGGAGGGAGTTTCATGAAACAGAAACAAATCATAGCGGTGATTGCAATGGTGGTATTGTTGGGCTTTTTTTATACAGTGGCTGCAGCAATCAGCAGCAAGCGGCAAATCAACAGATCCAACAACCGCAGACGGAACAGGTTTCTCTGCAGTTAGCGGTAGAAGATTATCCGGCGATGGATGGTTCCACTGCCAATTTGCCCATGATGGCAGAAGTCATGTCGGAGGTATGCGGCATTTCTTTAGAAGAGGCCGAAAATTTAACCGGCTGCACGAAAACATCTAATGCATGGTATAACATCACCAATGGTGTGGCCGATATTTTGTTGGTCTATGAAGCGGCAGAGGAAACCAAGGCGGAGGTGGAGGCTTCCGGGGTGGAATTGGAAATTACGCCGTTGGGCAGAGATGCTTTGGTGTTTATCAATAACGAAAAAAATCCAGTAAACAATCTGAGCCAGCAGCAACTTGTTGATATTTATACCGGGCGTATCACCAACTGGAAAGAGGTTGGCGGAGAAAGAACAGGATATCATTGCCTACCAGCGGAAGAGACCAGCGGCAG
>VOFC01004832.1_pt1 | contig 18689 bp, 27 predicted proteins | sample 5384161 | NCBI WGS metagenome assembly VOFC01 (sample SAMN12384722, study PRJNA508395) | human gut metagenome | isolation source: healthy gut B | host: Homo sapiens
GCAATGCTGGTCTCCCAGCGCGGATTATCATAACACACTTTTTTCAATTTGTGAAGCCCCTTTTTCATTTTTCTGTTGATATTTTTTCTGAAATATAGTAGAATACCATTTGTTCAACAACTCCTCCGCATACAGCTGCGGAACCGGTCTTGCGCAATGGGTACCTGCGAACCATGTCAGGCGGGGAACCGAGCAGCATTAAGCGGGACCATCCATGTGCCGCAAGGACGCCGGTTCCGCAGCTGTATACGGGGGAGTATTTCTATTGTAAGGGAGGGCTGCGGATGTATCAGGCGCTTTACCGCAAGTGGCGTCCCAAAACATTTGCCGACGTGGTCGGTCAGGAGCACATCACCGAGACCTTGCAGCGCCAGGTGGCGGAGGGGCGGCTGTCGCACGCCTATCTTTTCACCGGCACGCGCGGCACGGGCAAGACGACCTGCGCCAAAATACTTGCGCGCGCGGTCAACTGCGAGCATCCGGAAAACGGCAACCCCTGCAACCGCTGCCCGAGCTGCCTTGGCATCGAGAGCGGGCGGCTGCTCGATGTGGTCGAGCTGGACGCGGCGTCGAACAACGGCGTGGACAGCGTGCGCGCGCTGCGTGACGAGGCCATCTATTCGCCCGCGCAGGTAAAAAAACGCGTGTATATCGTCGACGAAGTCCACATGCTTTCGACGCCCGCGTTCAACGCGCTGCTCAAGATCTTGGAGGAGCCGCCCGAGCACCTGATGTTCATTCTGGCGACGACGGAGCTGCACAAGGTGCCCGCGACGATTCTCTCGCGCTGCCAGCGCTTTTCATTCCGCCGCATCCAGCCGAAGGACATCGTGGGCAGGCTCAACTACATCGCGGGGCAGGAGAATATCGACTTAAAGGAGGACGGCGCGGCGCTGCTGGCCCGACTGTCGGACGGCGCGCTGCGAGACGCGCTGAGCCTTCTTGACCAGTGCGCGGCCGCGGGCGGCGCGATCGACGCGAACGCCGTGCTCGACGCGGTGGGTTTGGCCGGAAACGTGCAGACCGCACAGCTCATGTCGCTGATCCTGACGCGCGACGCGCGCGGGGCACTCGAGCTTCTCGGCAAGCTCTACGACGGCGGTAAGGATGTGGGCGCGGTGCTCGGCGAGCTCTCGACCCTCTCGCGCGAGCTGCTCATCAGCGCGACGGCGGGGGAGGGCGGCGAGAGCTTACTCAGCGGCGCTTATGACGCCGCAACGCTCCGAAACCTGCGCGCGCAGGGGACGAGCGCACGCTTCATCCAGCTCTGTACGATCTTGCAGGAAACGGCGGCGCAGCTCCAGTTCAGCGTCAACCGCCGCACGGATGCGGAGCTGTGCATTTTAAAGCTCTGCGACGAAACGCTTTCCGGCGATCTTGCTGCGCTCGGCGCGCGCATTGCGCGGCTGTCTTGCGCACGCGGTCGAATTTCTGCGCGCCGTAGTTGTACGACACGATGGGCACCATCGCGTTGTTGAGGCCGAAGCACGGCATGAAGATGAAGCTCTGGAGCTTGAAGTAAGCACCGAACACCGCGGTCGCCGCCTCGGTGAACGAGATGAGAATTTTGTTCATGCCGAACATCATCACCGAGCCGATGGACTGCATGATGATCGACGGAATGCCGATGGCGTAGATGTCCGCCACCGTCGCGCGGTGGGGACGGATGTCCTTGAGGTGGATCTGCACCTCGGGATTTTTCTTGAGGTTCAGGAAAAGGCCGAGGCCCGCGCCGACGAACTGGCCGACGATCGTGGCGACCGCCGCGCCCGCGACCTCCATGCGGGGAAAGCCCAGAAGGCCGAAAATCAAAATCGGGTCGAGCACGATGTTGCACACCGCGCCCGCGATCTGCGAGATCATCGAAAGGTCCGTCCGCCCCGTGGACTGGAGCAGGCGCTCGCCGTAAATTTGCAGGAACAGTCCGAGCGAGCCGCCGATGCAGATCATCACATAGTCGCTGCCGTAGGCGATGATCTGCGCATTCTCCGTCTGAAAGCGGAAAAACGGTGTGGCGAGCGAAAAGCCGAGGACAGCAAAGACGGCGGCGGTGCAGAGCGTCAGGAAAAGTCCCGTGCCCGCGGCGCGGTCGACCGCCTGCATGTTCTTTTCACCCAGCGAACGCGCGAGCAGCGCGTTCATACCGACGCCCGTGCCCACGGCGAACGCGATGCACAGCGTTTGCAGCGGGAAAGCGAGCGATACGGCGTTCATCGCGTCCTGACTGAGCCGCGCGACGAACACGCTGTCGACAATGTTGTAGAGCGCCTGAAAGAGCATCGATATCATCACGGGCCCCGCCATGTTGGCCAGCAGCTTGCCGATGGGCATCGTGCCCATCTTGTTTTCTCTGGTATTTTCTTCCATGTTTCCTCCCTGCTTAACTTTTTCGTTCCGACATATAAAATTCCGGCGCCGCAGCGCCGGAATCAAAATGCAATCATTTTTTCCAACGACATGTGCGTTGGAAAAAATACCCCTTAGAGCGCAAGCGTGCGAACGGAGTGAGTGCGACGCAGCGCTCGGCAAACCCAAATCAAAAATGCACCGCAGTGCATTTTTGAATTACTTCTTCAGTTCGCCGTTCGCGGACTTCGTCAGATACGCGTTGATGAAGCCGTCGAGGTCGCCGTCCATGACGGACTGGATGTTACCGGTCTCGTAGTCGGTGCGCGTGTCCTTGACGAGCTGATAGGGCATGAAGACGTAGGAGCGGATCTGGCTGCCCCACTCGATCTTGAGCTGCACGCCCTTGATGTCGGAGATCTTCTCCGCGTGCTGCTGAATTTTGAGCTCCATGAGCTTGGATTTGAGCATCTGCATGGCGTAGTCGCGGTTCTGGAACTGCGAGCGCTGCGTCTGGCAGGCGGTGGCGATGCCCGTGGGCTTGTGGATGAGTCGAACGGCGGAGGACGTCTTGTTGACGTGCTGGCCGCCTGCGCCGGACGCGCGGTAGACCTGCATTTCAATATCCTCGGGACGAATTTCGACCTCAATGTCGTCGGGCAGCTCAGGCATGACCTCGAGGGCTGCAAAGCTCGTCTGGCGGCGGGCGTTCGCGTCGAACGGGGAAACGCGCACTAAGCGGTGCACGCCGTTTTCGCCCTTCAGATAGCCGTAGGCGTTCTCACCCTTGACCATGACCGTCGCGCTCTTGAGACCGGCCTCGTCGCCGTCGAGATAGTCGAGCATCTCGAATTCAAAGCCGTGCTTGTTCGCCCACTGCATATACATGCGGTAGAGCATCTGCGCCCAGTCCTGCGCCTCGGTGCCGCCCGCGCCGGCGTGGAAGGTCAGAATCGCGTTGCAGTTGTCGTATTCGCCGGAAAGGAGCGTCGTGAGTCGCGCCTGCTCCACATCGGCTTCGAGCTTTTTGTAGCCCTCTTCGAGCTCTGGCAGCAGGCTCGCGTCGTCCATCTCCGTTCCCATGTCGATCAGCGCGAGCAGATCATCGCGCGTGGAAACGAGCTTTTCGTAGCGGTGAATTTTATTGTGCAGCTGCTTGGAGCGCACCTGGTTTTTCTGCGAGCGCTCCAGATCGTTCCAGAAGCCGTCCTCGTGCGCCTCGAGCTCGTCGGTCCGCGCTACTGCCCGAGTATCGAGACAAAGATCGTCCGCTTTCCCGACAAGCCCCGCCATCAGCTCTTCATCGAGCCCATGGGCCTCGATACAGAAGAAGCTCTCTACATTCAGGGCTTTTCGTCCTCGATGCCCGAGGAGGTGCAGATCGAAATGCTGCATTCGGTCAAGGGCCTTGAGCACGCGGAGATCATGCGTCCGGCCTACGCCATCGAATATGACTGCATCGACCCGACCGCGCTCTACCCGACGCTTGAATACAAGCACATTTCGGGCCTGTACGGCGCGGGACAGTTCAACGGCTCGTCGGGCTACGAGGAGGCGGCGGTGCAGGGCTTCGTCGCGGGCGTGAACGCCGCACGCAAATTAAAGGGCGAAACGCCGTTCATTCTGGGCCGCGAGCAGGCGTACATCGGTACACTCATCGACGACCTTGTGACCAAGGGCACGAACGAGCCCTATCGCATGATGACGAGCCGCAGCGAGTACCGCCTCATCCTGCGGCAGGACAACGCCGACGAGCGCCTTGCGCCCATCGGGCACGAGCTTGGCCTTGTCAGCGATGAAACGCTGCAAAAGGTCGTGGGCAAATACGACGCGGTGCGCCGCGAGATCAAGCGCCTCGAGCACACAGGCGTCCCCTCGTCCGACGCGCTCAACGCGCTGTTGGCTTCGCGCGGCACGGCGGAGGTGCACGACGGCAGCCCGCTCATCGCGCTGCTGCGTCGACCGCAGCTCACCTAGCTTTGTGAACACGGAAAACCTCTGCAATCTCGCCTCCCTTGTGGGGAAAACCTTTCCCTACGCGACGCTCCCCCTGCGCTTCAAGAACGCTGACGGCTCGCCCGTGCGCGCCGTCGCCATGCCGGAGGATTGAACGAAAAACCGCTCTGCCGTGGGCAGAGCGGTTTCTTTATATATATAATGATGGAATGCGGCAAAGCCTCCGGTTTGCACCGGAGGCTTTGCCGTGAGTGAAGAAAAAGATCGTCGCCCTTGAGCGAGTTGTTTCGATCAGACGTTGCCGATGGTGGCGACCATGACAGCCTTGATGGTGTGCATGCGGTTCTCAGCCTCGTCGAAGACCTTGGAGTTCGGGGAGAGGAACACCTCGTCGGTGACCTCGCGGATGTCGTAGCCGAGCTCCATCTGGCTCTTGGCCATGGTGGTGTCGAAGTCGTGGAAGGAGGGCAGGCAGTGCAGGAAGATGCAGTCGCTGTTCTCGGTGGCCTTCATCACGTCGCCGGTGACCTTGTAGGGAGTGAGCTGCTTCACGCGCTCGGGAATCTTGTCCTCCTCGCCCATGGAAGCCCAGATATCGGTGTAGAGAGCGTCGGCGCCCTTGAGCAGAGCCTTGTCCTCGCCGTACTCGACGACGGCGCCGGTCTCCTTTGGCGACCTCGCGGCAATACTCCACGACGTCAGCGGCGGGAGCGAGCTCCTTCGGGCCCCAGCCGACATAGTGCATGCCGAGCTTGGCGCAGATGTACATCAGGCTGTTGGCCACGTTGTTGCGGGTATCGCCGCAGAAAACGAGCTTGCACTTGTTGAGGGGCTTCTTGGTGTTCTCCATCAGGGTGAGGATGTCGGCGAGCGCCTGGGTGGGATGATCGACGTCGGTCAGGCCGTTCCAAATGGGAACACCCGCGTTGGCGGCAAGCCCCTCGACGACCTTCTGGTCGTAGCCGCGGTACTCGATGCCGTCGAAGAAGCGGCCGAGGACCTTCGCGGTGTCGACCATGGTCTCCTTCTTGCCCATCTGGGAAGGACTTGGAATCGAGGAACGTGACGTGCGCGCCTTCGTCATAGGCAGCGGCCTCGAAGGCGCAGCGGGTGCGGGTGGAGGTCTTCTGGAAGAGCAGAACGATGTTCTTGCCGGCGAGCAGGTTGCCGCGGATGCCGGCGCGCTTCTTCGCCTTCAGATCGGCGGCGGGGTTGAGCATATAGCGGATCTCATCGGGGGTGAAATCCTTCAGCGTGAGAAAAGAACGGCCTTTGAGATTAACAGGCATGGGATAGTCCTCCTTCAAGATAGTTCGCCCCCAATGGGGAAATTGACTCATGTTCTGTACATAGCATACCAATTTTTGAAAAACGCGCTGGACATTTTCAGTTATTTTTCTTGTATTTAACGGCAAATTTGCGTAGCGCGCCCTTTGCCGCTCCACTTCCTGCGGTCTTTCCGGCACTTGCCAAATGGGTCGCCTCTGCGGTATACTATACACCGAAACAACGCATAAAGGCAACCCCGCGCCGTCCGGCGCGGGCCGAATGAGGTGACCGATATGAAAGACCTTGCCGCGATGCAGTCCTTTGAACGCTCCCGTCTCGACCGGAGCAAGCTGTGCTCGTTCGACAACGAGACCATCGAGGCGCCGACCGCGCCGCTGATCCATCAGGAGGCCCGCTTCCTCTACATCTGCGAGGGGCACGGCGTCATCCGCATTCAGGGGCACGACGTGGAGCTGCGGCCGAATACGCTTCTCTCCATCCTGCCGTGGCAGATCACGGCGGTGACGGAGGTCGCCGAGCCGCTGCAATATCACCTCGTGATCTACAACCTCCACACGCTCAACCGCTACATCCGCGCCTTTTCCGACGAGCGCGGCGACGCGGTGGATTGGCTCGCGCATATTGAGCGGCAGCCCGTGCTCTACTGCAGCGAGGGACAGGCCCACCGGATGCAGCAATTTTTCCTCTCGCTGCGCGAGGAGGTGGGGCTGGAATCCATTCTCGGCGCGGCCCGCCGAAGGTCCTCGGCTCGCTCGCCGTCGTCAACCGCCTCGTCGAGCTGGTGATCCTCATGGGCGCTTCCGCGCCGAGCAGCCCGAGCCCGCCGCGGCCGACCGCGCCTCCGCCGCGCCGGACATGAGCGAGATCCTGCGCTACCTTTACTGCCACACCGGCGAAAAGCTGACGCTCAAGGGGCTCTCGCGCATCTTCTATGTCTCCGAGAGCAGCCTGAGCAGCTATATCAGCGGCATGACGGGACTCTCGTTCTTTGACCTTCTGAACGAAATGCGCATCGGCAAGACCGCCAATTACCTGCTCTATACCGACCTCACGCTCGAGGAGATTGCCGCGGCGCTCGGCTATGTGGACGCCTCGCATATCTCCAAGGTTTTTTCCGCGCGCGTGGGAATGCGCATCAACGACTACCGCAAGACCTACCGGCGCGTGGAGAGCATCTGCCGCATTGAGACCGACCGGCGCGTCTACGCGCTGGTGGAGTATATCTGCCGCAGCTACAACGAGCCGCTCTCCGCACGCGTGGTCGCCGAAAAATTCGGCTGTACCGCCGCCGAAATGAACCGCGCGCTGATGCTGCAGGTGGAGAAGAATTTCGAGGAATTTCTCAACTACGTCCGCATCAACCGCGCCGCCGAGCTGCTGCTCACCACCGACCAGACCGTGACCTACATCGCCATGGAGGTCGGCTACGCCAACGTCAAGACCTTCAACCGCAATTTTCTGCGCTTCAAGGTGATGACGCCCGGCGATTTCCGCAAAAAGGTCGCGCTTCAGGAAAGTCGCCTATAATCTCTTTTTTTCCCCTTGCCGCTTCGGCTGTTTTTCCGCAGCCGAAGCGTTTTTTCGCTCGCTTTTCGGAGCTTGATTCGGTCATTTTTGTTATTTTGCACAAAAATCATACGATTTCAAAAGTATTTCCTGATATGACTTGACAATAGCCGAATGTGGTGTTATTTTGGACATAGGCCCACGCAATTCATTTGCCGCTCTCTTGCGTCATACACATCAAGTATGGACGGCATTGATGCAGGGGCCGGCTCCGCACGGCGGACATCCATCCCTGCAAGCCCCTGACCATTCCAGGAAGGGGAATTGGTCACAACAATTTGAAGGAGGATATAAACCATGCGCAAATCTATGAAGAAGCTCATTGCTCTCACCCTGACCTGTCTGATGCTCGCGACACTGTTCGTCGGCTGCGGGTCGAAGGACGAAGGAGGCGGTTCCAACGGCGATGTCATCAAGCTTGGCTGGATGGGCTCGCTGACCGGCGACCAGGCCGCCTACGGCACCTGCGAAAGCCAGACCCTCAAGATGCTGGTCGAAGACCTCAACGCCAACGGCGGTCTGCTTGGCAAGCGGGTCGAGCTGATCTGCTACGACACCAAGGGCGACGCGCAGGAGGCGGTCAACGTCGCCAAGCGTCTGTGCGCGCAGGATCAGGTCTGCGCGATCATCGGCCCGAACGCCTCGGGTCAGTGCATCGCCATCCAGTCCGTCCTCGACCAGTACAAGATCTCCGATATGTCCACCGTGGCGACCAACGAGAAGGTCACCATGCAGGACGGTCAGCTCAAGGAATACAACTTCCGCGTCTGCTTCCTCGATCCCCAGCAGGGGCAAGATCGCCGGTTCGTTCGTGTATGATAACCTCGGCTTTGACAAGGCCGCCATCCTCTACGACGTCAACGACGACTACGCGCTGGGTCTGAAGGACAACTTCGTCAAGGTCTTTGAGTCCAAGGGCGGCACCATCGTCGCCGAGGAGGGGCTACACCGCCGGCGACACCGACTTCACCGCGCAGCTGACCAAGATCAAGGAAGCGCAGCCCCAGATCATCTTCACCCCCATCTTCTATCAGGATTTTATCATGATCCACAAGCAGGCCCGTACCCTCGGCATTGACCTTGCCATGGTCGGCGGCGACGGCTGCGCGTCCGAGGTTCTCTTCGACGCGGCCGACGCGGTGGACGGCTCCTACGTCATCAACCACGTCTCCCTCGTCGATCCCGCGGGCGACGCCTTCCGCAAGGAGTACGCCGAGAAGTACAACGGCGCGAAGATGGAGCTCAACGGCTACATGGCGCACGACGCGTTCCTGACCTGGGTCGCGGCGGTCGAAAAGGCCGGCAGCGCTGATCCGCAGGCCATCACCGACGCGTACTCTCAGGTCGAGGTCGAGGGGTATGGCCGGCAAGATCAAGATCTCTCCGGAGGACCACAACCCTGTTGATAAGGCAGGCTGCGTGGAGCGCATCGACGGCGCGAACAAGACCTACGTCTTTGAGACCTACATCGCCGCAGACTAAGCACATTCCCAAAACAGAAAAAGCAAGCACCCTTTCGACACTCGGGCGCCCCGTGGAGGTTAACAGGACAAAAGGAGGCTATACATGGGTTTTGAGTATTTTCTCCAGCAGCTGGTAAACGGCATCTGTCTCGGCGGTATGTATGCGCTGATGTCGGTCGGCTATTCGCTGGTCTACAGCATTATGAACTTTTCCAACTTTGCCCACGGAGGCGTCATCATGGTCGGCGCTTATGTGGGCTATTTTTGCTCTTACGTCGCTGAACGTTCCGTTTTTTCCGGCATTCCTGCTGTGCGGCTTAGGAAGTGGCCTGCTCGCGGTCATCATCGAGCGCCTGGTCTACTCGCCGCTGCGTAAGCGCCATGCCCCGTCGCTCTACTTCATCATCTCGGCGATGGGCGCTTCCATCTTCCTTGAAAATTTCGTCATCGCCACCATCGACGGCACCCCCAGAAACTACCCCCCGATCTTCGATAACCGCATCAACATCGGCGGGATCTCCCTTGGCGTCGACAGTCTGCTGATGATCGTGGTCTCGGCCGTCGCGCTGCTGATTTTGATGTTCATCATACAGAAAACCAAGGTCGGCCTTGCCATCCGCGCCTGCTCGTACAGTGAGAAGGCCTCGACCCTCATGGGCATCAACGGCGATCTCGTGATCTTCATTATCTTCCTCATGGGCGGCGTGCTCGCCGGCTTCGCCGGTATGCTCTACGGCATGCGCTTCATCGTCAGGCCCACCATCGGTCAGGTCACGAACAAGTCCTTTGTCGCGGCGGTGTTCGGCGGTCTCGGCAGTCTCCCCCGGCGCGATCGTCGGCTCGGTTCTGCTTGGCATCATGGAGATCTTCGTCGCGTCCTTCAACTCCAACCTGCGCGACCTGTTCGTATACGGACTTCTGATCCTCGTCCTCATCATCAAGCCGTCCGGCCTGATGGGCAAGGTCGTGGAAGACAAAAGGCATAAGGAGGGAGGAACGATATGTTTAGCTGGTATTACATCGAAGGTATCCTCATTCAGTCCTGCTACACCCTGCTGATCGTGTTGGGCCTTTCCATCCTTACGGGCTACACCGGTATGTTCTCGTTCGGTCACGCGGGCTTTGTGTGCATCGGCGCGTATGTCTCCAGTCATCTGCACGATGGCGTTTGGCCTGCCGTACTGGCTCGCGCTTATTCTTGCCGGACTCGTCGCCATGCTGCTCGGCGCGGGACTCGGTAAGATCACGCTCAACCTCAAGGGTGACTACTTCTGCATTGCCACGCTCGGCGTGGGCGAGGCGATACGGCTGATCTTTAACAATTTGCAGCTCACCATCAATGTCGGCGGCAAGGACTTCCTGCTCGACGCCGCGAAGGGCGTGGCGAGCATTCCGCTGCACACCACCTTCAACGGCGCCGGTTCGCTCGTCATCGTCCTCATTTTCCTGACGGCGACGGCGCTGCTGATGAACTCCAAGCACGGGCGCAGCATGCTCGCCGTGCGCGAGGACGATCTGGCCGCGCAGATGAGCGGCATCAATACCTTCCGCTCCAAGATGCTCGCCATGTGCATGTCCGCGCTCTACGCCGGCATCGCGGGCGGCATGCTGGCGCACTACTTTGGTTATCTCCAGCCCAAGATGTTCCTGATGACCAAGTCTACGGAGTATACCATCATGGTCATCTTCGGCGGCATGGGCTCCATCACCGGCTCGGTGCTCGGCACGGTGCTGCTCTGCGCGCTGCCGGAGCTGCTGCGCGCGGTCGGTGACTGGCGACTGGTGATGTACGGCCTCGCCGTTATCGTCATCATGATCGTCCGTCCCGAAGGGTCTCATGGGCGGCAAGGAGCTGCCGGTCGGCAGGATCTGCCGTGCCGTCGGCCGCGTTTTTTCACCAAGAAGAAAAAGGACCTGCCTCGCCTGACGGCGGCAGCGTCGGAGAGGAGGCGTCGGTATGAGCGACATCACCTTCAAGCACCATGACCCCAACGTCATGCTCGAACTCTGGCACGTTACCAAGCGCTTCGGCGGCCTGACCGCTGTGGGCGATGTCTCCTTTAAGATCAAAAAGGCGAGATCTATGCCCTGATCGGCCCCAACGGCGCCGGCAAGACCACCATCTTCAACCTCATCACGGGCGTCTACGCGCTCACGGAAGGCCGCGTCATTTTCAACGGCACAGTCATCGGACAGGGCGACGCCATCATCAAGGACGACATGCGCGAGACCGAGGTCAAGCCCTTCCAGAAAAAGCCCTACGACATCATGTCCCGCGGTATGGCGCGCACCTTCCAGAATATCCGCCTGTTCAAGAGCGAAACGGTCTACAACAACGTTCTCACCGCCTGCCACGCGGGCGCAGACTACAACATCTTTCAGTCCCTCTGGCGCCTCAAGGTCGGTCCCAAATGGCTGACGAAGTACTATTACCAGGAAAAGGCGCTGCGCGAAAAGACCGAGGAGCTTTTGAAGATCATGGGCATCTGGGAGCAGCGCGACATGATCGCCGTCAACCTGCCCTACGGCCAGCAGCGCAAGCTGGAGATCGCCCGCGCCCTTGCGACCGATCCGAAGCTGCTGCTGCTCGACGAGCCTGCCGCCGGTATGAATCCGGAGGAGACGCTTGCCCTGATGGACCTCATCCGCGAGATCCGCGACCGCTTCGACCTGACCGTGCTCATCATCGAGCATCACATGGACCTCGTGATGAATATCTCCGACCGCATTTTCGTGCTCAACTTCGGCAAGCCCCTTGCCGAAGGCACGCCCTGCGGAGATCCAGAGCAATCCCGAGGTCATCGAGGCCTATCTCGGAAAGGAGGACGACGGCGATGGCGATGCTTGAAATTCGTGATCTGAACGTTTATTACGGCGGTATCCATGCCCTCAAGGGCATCTCCCTCGAGGTTTCGGAGGGGCAGATCGTATCCATGATCGGCTCCAACGGCGCGGGCAAATCGTCCATGATGAATGCCATTTCCGGCATTGTAAAGTACAAGTCCGGCGAGATCCTCTACAAGGGTCAGCCGCTGCCGACCGCCGCCAATAAGGTCGTCAAGCTCGGCGTGTGCCAGGTGCCGGAGGGGCCGTCAGATCTTCGCAAACCTCACGACCTACGAAAACCTCAAGATCGGCGCTTACCTTCGCAACGACAAGGACGGCATCGAGCGCGACCTCAAGCGCGTGTATGAGATCTTCCCGCGTCTGGAAGAGCGCAAGAACCAGATCGCCGGTACGCTTTCCGGCGGCGAGCAGCAGATGCTCGCCATGGGCCGCGGCATCATGTCCGCACCTGACCTTATCATGCTCGACGAGCCGTCCCTCGGCCTCGCGCCGCTGCTGGTCAACACCATTTTCGATACCATCCGCGAGATCAAGGCCATGGGCAAGACCATTCTGCTCGTTGAGCAGAATGCGCTCAAGGCGCTTTCCGTCGCAGACAACGCCTATGTTCTTGAGCAGGGCCGCATCACCAAGTTCGGCCCCGGCCAAGAACTTCTCAAGGATCCAGCTATCGCGGAGGCCTATCTCGGCAAGGCGGCTCGCTGAGCCGAACCATAAAGGCCCGGAGGTAATTCCCAATGGCTAAAACGGCACAGGATGTCATGCAGCTCATTCGTGAGCAGGGCATCAAGATGGTGGACTTCAAAATGGTCGATATCAACGGCCAGTACCGCCACGTGACCATTCCCGCACAGAACTTCACGGAGGCGACCATGACCGACGGCATCGGTTTCGACGCCTCGAACTATGGCTACGCTGTGGTCGAAAAGAGCGATATGGTCTTTATCCCTGACCCGGACACCGCGCAGATCGACCCGTTCTGCGAGATCCCGACGCTCTCGATGACCGGCAATGCCATGATCATCGACTACCTGCCAACCGTCCGCTCGATCAGTATCCGCGCAACATCGTGCTGGCGGCGGGCAGTATATGCGTGATACCGGCATCGCCGACACGATGCTCATTCTGCCGGAGTTTGAGTTCTATCTCTTCGACGATGTAGCCTGGAAGGTCGCGCCTAACGAGATCGGTATGAGCCTTGACGCCGAGCAGGCACACTGGAACGGCGACATCAACGGCCGCGGCGTGATCGTTCCCCGTCAGGGTCACTACCATATCGCAAAGCCGCTTGACCGCACCTACGAGTGCCGCAGCGAGATGTGCCTGCGCATGGAGGAGGCCGGCATCCCCATCAAGTATCACCACCCCGAGGTCGGCGGCGCGGGCCAGTTCGAGGTCGAGCCGAAGCTCGGCGAGATGAGCAAGATGGCCGACGCGACCATGCTCATCAAGTACATCATCCACAACACCGCCCTCAAGTACGGCAAAGAGTGCCACGTTCATGCCCAAGCCCGTCTACGGCGAGGCCGGCAGCGGAATGCACGTCCATATGCTGCTCTTAAAGGACGGCGAGCCGGTGTTCTCCGATGACAACGGCTACTCGCATCTCAGCCGGGAGGCCCACTGGTTCATGGGCGGTCTTCTCAAGCACATCCATTCCCTCTGCGCCATCACGAATCCCAGCACCAACTCCTTTAAGCGTCTGGTGCCAGGCTTTGAGGCGCCCGTCACCGTCGGATACGCCACGAGTAACCGCAGCGCGGTCATCCGCATCCCCGCCTACGCCAAGACGCCGAATATGCGCCGCTTTGAGCTGCGCAATCGGACGCCACCTGCAACCCGTATTTCTGCTATGCGGCGCTGCTGATGGCAGGACTTGACGGCATCAAAAACAAGATCGACCCGCATGCAAACGGCTGGGGGCCCTATGACGTCAACCTCTACACCCTCTCCGACGAGGAGAAGGCCAAGCTGCAGGGTCTGCCCACCTCGCGCTTGACGCGGCGCTTGACGCGCTCGAGGCCGACCACGACTATCTCACGAAGGGCGGCGTGTTCCCGAAGCGCTGCTCCGCAGCTTCATTGCCGCCAAGCGCGGGAATGCGCGGCCATGGCCGCCATCCACATCCCGCGGAATTCGAACGCTACTACAACCTGTAAAAAACTGCGCGCATCCATCGGGGACCGCCTTCCGGCGGCTCCCCCTTTGCGCGCCGAAACCACGCTCCGCGCCGCGCGGAGACAAAGGAGAACGATCATGGAACAAGTCCTGCTGGATCAGATCATCGCCCTGCGCGCACAGCTCACGCCTGCGCGGGGTCTCCGGCCGCGAGGCCGTGACAAAAGCACACCCTGCTGACCTTCCTGCGCGAGCATACCTCGCTGGAGCTTTATGAGCTTGCGGGCGGCTTCTACGCCGCGCACCGTGAAGCCTGAGGGCACAAGTCCACGGTCGCGCTGCGCGCAGATTACCACCGCTGGCGACGCCCGGAGGGCGGCGCGGCGCACCTGTGCGGTCACGACGGACATGCCGCGGCGCTGTGCGGCGTCGCGCTGATGCTCGAGGGGCAGTCCATCGGGCGCAGCGTGTTTTCTGCTCTTTCAGGGGGGCGCGGAGGAGACCGGCGCGGGCGCAGCGCTGTGCTGTGAGCTTTTTGACCGCGAGAAGGTCGACGAGGATCTACGGCGCACACAACCTGCCGGGCTTTCCGTTCGGCGCGGTGCTCACCCGCGCAGGCACCTTTTGCCTGCGCCAGCCGCGGCGTGACTATTCATTTTTGTTGGTAAGCCCGCCCACGCCGCCTATCCCGACCGGCATCTCCCCCGCTCCCGCAGTCGGACTGTTGGTCGATCTGCCGCACTCGCCGCACCCGAGCAGTACCGCGGCATCACGCTCTGCACCGTCATCGGCGCGCAGATGGGCTTTGGCGCTGCGAAAAGGCCTTCGGCGCGGCGGCGGGTCTGCCGAGCTGTGGCTGACGCTTCGCGGCGAGCGACGACGATCTCGCGCGGCTCCGCCGCGTGTGTGCTCACCCGCGCGCAGGGCTGGCCCACAAGAACCATCTGGGTTTTCCTTTGAAGAACAGGACATTTTTCCCGCCACGGAAAACGACGCGCTCTGCGCCAGCCGCGTCATGCGCGTGTGCCGCGGCACGCTCCTGCATGACCCGATGCGCTGGAGCGAGGATTTCGGCCATTATCTGCACCGCTGCCGCGGCGCGTTTCTTCGGCGTGGGCGCGGGCGGGGATCACCCGCAGATCCACACCGAGCACTACGAATACCCCGACACGCTTCTGGAGCCGACCGTCGAGGCGTTTCGGGCGCTGCTCACCAGCGAATGAAAAAGACCTGCGCCGCGCAGGTCAGTATCTTTTTTGTTTGTTAAGGCAATACCGCGTAATGGAACAAGAGCGATTTGCGAGCAAAGCGCCGCGGCTTTCATTGTGCGGTGTTGCCTAAGCCTTTTGCGGATGAGGATGAACGGGGTGCATTGCCCCTCCTGTCCTGCGGGATTGTCGCGCACGATCTCGCAGAGCTGCTCGTCCGTCAGCGTGACGTTGCGGCACTTGCCGAGGATCACGCAGTCGATGTCGCTCGCGTCAATGATCATGGCGCTTCACGCCGGTCTTTTCGTAGATCTCATCGCAGACGCCGGAGGGTTTTCGGGATTGAGAATACCGTAGTCCACATACTCCTTGAACGAAATATCGGTAGTCAATCAGACCGTCGATGCCGTCCACCTCGTGTCCGCAGACCTTGTAGAAACACGCCCTTCTTGCCGACGAGCTTGCCAAAGCCCGCGCAGATCGCGCCCCAGAGGACCTTCCACGCGCCGCACTCGTCGATGGCGAACTGCATCTTGCACACCTCGCCCACGCCGATGCCGGCGCTGTTGTGCTGGATGGCAAAGCGGCTGAGGAATTTCGCCAGCCACGAAATTTTCATATCCTTGCGGTAGACCACGCGCTTCTGGCACAGGGCGATGATCTTTTCGCTGATGCTCAGCAGGTCGCCCTCCTCGTAGAGGGGCTTGACGTAGCGGTTGACGAGTTCGATGTAATCCTCGCCGATCTCGACAAAGTGCGTCTGGATGGCGTGGCGCAGATAGACGCCCGTGGACGTCTCAATTTCAACGTTTTTGGAGCCGTTTGCAACAAAACCGCCGGTCGCGCCGAACACGACCGCCGCGCCCGTGCCGCTACCGAGACGGGGAGTCGAACTCTCCTCCGGCAGTGGACGGGGGAAATGTGGTTCGCGCGGAGCATAATGTCCAGCTCGCGCGTGGTGATGCATCACGTCAACGTCGGGAATACCATCCTCGCCGCGCATGGTCGGAAGCGTACACTCGCTCTTTTTGCGACGCACGGCATGATGGAGACGCACGAAAATGTCCTTGGGATCGATGTTGTGCGTTTTGGCAAACCACGTTTTCGTCACCGCGCCGAACATCTGCTGCGGGGACTTGGCCGTGGAGAGAGCTGCGGCACCATATCGGGGTATTCAAGCTTCAGAAACCGCACCCAGCCGGGGGCAGCACGAGGTGAAGAGCGGCCGGCGGAATCCCGAATGCTTCATTTTTAGAGAAGCTCGGTGCCCTCCTCCATAATCGTCAGGTCTGCGGCAAAATCTGTATCAAACACATAGTCAAAGCCGATCTGCTTGAGAGCCGTAACCATGCGCTGGGCCGTGGCGAATTTGGGATCCAGGTGATAATACTCCGCCCAGGCAGCCCGAACCGCCGGGGCAATCTGCACCACGGTGATCTTCTTGGGATCGGCCGAGGGCGTCGAAAACCCTGCCGGTGTCGTCCCGCTCCTGCAGGGCGCCCGTGGGGGCAGTGGATGATGCACTGTCCGCAGAAGGTGCAATTCCCCCAGGCGGCGGGCTTGCCCACGCCGATGGTGGGGAGCCGGTGCCCATCAGATCCCAGATGTTCATGCTCTGAACCTTGTCGCACACCTGCACGCAGCGCATGCAGCGCACGCAGCGGTTCTCAATACGCACCACGGGGTTGGAGAAATCATCCTCCCGTCGCAGATCCTTGATAGTGGTCACCCAGAAGGTTATAGTCGTTGGTAAGCTTTTGCAGCTTGCAATTGCCGCTGCGGGTAACTTGGTGCAGTGGGTGTCGTGCTGGCTGAGCAGCAGACGCATATTCACCCGCCGTGCCTCCGCGCCATGGGGAGTTGGTATGCACCACCATGCCCTCGGCCACCACGTTGTTGCAGGAGGGGATCAGGCGCGGATACCCCTCGATCTCCACCATGCACAGCCGGCAAGCAGCAATTTCGTTGACGCCCTTGAGGTAGCAGAGGGTGGGGATTTCGATGTTCACAGAGCGGGCCGCCTCCAAAATGGTGGTACCCTCCGGCACGGAGACCGGCTTTCTGTCAATGATAAGCTTTACCATCTGTCAACTCGACCTCCTTTGAAGATACCATAGCCGTAATGATCGCACCGCAGGCAGCGAGGGCCTCGGTAACGGCGCCTTCGTGGGTCCGCCGCGATGGCGCGGATGACGGTGGCCGACCCGTGACGCAGTCGCCGCCGGCAAAATACGCCGTCCATGTTGTCGATCTGGCCGCTGGCCTCGGCAAAATGCCGCGCCCGCGCTTGATGGTAATCTTGCTCTGCTCGAAGCCGTTTCACGCCCTGTCCGATGGCGACTACGATCCCATCCGCCGCAATGCGCTTTTTCAAAGAGCTTTTTGCCTTCTCCGGCTTGGGCCGGCCCTTGTCATCCATCTCGCCGATGATCTGCGGCTGCGTCCAGAGCGCGACCGCATGGCCCTGCCCGTTCGTCTCGATGTGCACGGGGCCTGCAATGTGACCAGCTCCACGCCCTCGGCGACCGCGCCCTCGACCTCCTCGGGCAGCGCGGTCATATCCTCCCGGCGGCGGCGATAGACGCAACTCACCTTACGCGCGCCGAGGCGCACTGCGCTGCGGCATACATCCATCGCGACGTTGCCGCCGCCGATGACCACGATCAGATTTGCCGCGGAAATCGGGCATGTGATCGTCGCCGATCTCGCGCAGCATCTCGACCGCGGACATGACGCCTCGGCGTCCTCGCCTTCGATGCCGGTCTTTTTATCCGTGTGCGCCGAGTGCAAGATAGAGCGCGCGTCATACCGGCTGCGCAGCTCGTCGAAGGTGATCTTGTCTCCGATGTCCACATTGACCTTCGCATCAATGCCGACGGAGAGGAGCGACGCGATCTCCGCGTCCAGGATCTCGCCCGCGCGGCAGACGGTAGGCGGGAAATGCCGTAGCGCAGCATACCGCCGAGCTTCGCCTGCTTTTCATACACCGTGACCTTGTGGCCCATCAGGGCGCGAGGTAGTACGCCGCGGAAAGACCGCCTCGGCCCGCCGCCGACGATGGCGACCGTCTTGCCGGTCTCCTCAGCGCAGGCGGGATGGGGCACATAGCCCCGCGTGGTCGACCGCGTAGCGCTTGAGCCCGCGGATGTTGATGGGGGCGTCTACCATGTTGCGGCGGCAGCGCGCCTCGCATGGATGCTCGCAGATGTACGCGCAAGCGGAGGGGAAGGGGGTTATCCTGCCGGATGAGCCGCACAGCGTCCGCGTAGCGGCCGTACTTCACCAGCACGGTGTAGCCCGGAATGTCCACGCGCAGGGCACAGCGCCACGCAGGGGGACAGATTCTGCATCCCGCCGAGGCAAAGCGGTGGCGCAGAACGTGCTCTTCAGTCGTCGCGGAAGCCCTGGATGCCGTCGAGCACCAGCCGCGCCGCGTCGCGCCCGATGGCGCAGTCCGCGCTGTTGACGATCACGCGCGCCGTGCGCTCGATGAGCGCGATGGTCTCCATCGTCGCCTTGCCGTCGAGCACGCTCTCCATCAAATCGGAGAGCTGACCGAGGCCGACGCGGCAGGGCACGCACTTGCCGCAGGTCTGCGCGTGGCACAGGTTCAAAAAAGTTCATCGCAAGATCCACCGGGCACAGTCCCGGAGGGCTGGCGGCAATGCGCCGCTCCACGTCGCGGTACAGTCCGTCGATCACGGTCTGGGCGCGCGACGGCGTCATAATGTCAAGTCTCGACAAAACCTTCACACCTTTTCCAAATCGCAAAACGCGGGCACATCCTACGGCGCGCCCGCTGTCTTTAATTATAGAACATTTCTATAGGTGATGTAAAGATGAATTTTTTATACGAATCGCACAAAAATGCAGGCTGTCTCTGCCTTTCTCCGCG
>VOFC01003797.1_pt1 | contig 18683 bp, 34 predicted proteins | sample 5384161 | NCBI WGS metagenome assembly VOFC01 (sample SAMN12384722, study PRJNA508395) | human gut metagenome | isolation source: healthy gut B | host: Homo sapiens
AGCACCAGGCGGAGGGCTTCATTCCGCTGAAGGTCATTGCTCAGCGGCAGGACATATCCGAAAAAATACCTGGAGAGCATCATCAAGCAGATGGTCAAGAGAGCAAAGCTGGTGAGCGGGCTGCGGGGAAAGGGGTGGCTACCGGCTGACAAAGCGCCGGGCAGTACACCGTAGGAGCATCCTGCGGATACGGAGGGATTCCATGGCCCCTGTGGCCTGCCTGGAGTCGGGCTCCGAGGCCGTCCCTGGGCGGCCGAATGCCGCACGCTCTCTGTCGTATGGTATGGATAAAGTCATCAACGACTATCTGGACGATTTCACCTGGCAGACCTGATGCACAGCGATCCCGACGGCTATGACTATGTGATCGACGCTGCAATTGAAGCAAGCACCGCCTCCTGGCAAGAGGCGTGTCAAAAAAAGTTTTTCGACACAGCGCCTAAGTTTTTGAAAACCTTGAAAAAGTTTCAAAAACTTGTGATTTTAATGGTGGGGAAACCCTTCTTGGATTTCCCACACACCCTCTCCTACCGTTATCGCAAATATACCACTTTATCGATAGTCTCGCACCCGCCTCCTGTAGAGGCGGGTGCTTCGTTTTTATTTCTCTCTTGCAAACAGAGCCGCGCCGATGATGCCCGCGTCGCCCCCAGGCCGCGCACACCAGCCGCGGGTGTCTGTGTGAATAAGCGGCCCCGTACTCCATCCGGGCCACCTCTGCCGCGCGGGGCCAGCAGCCCCTCCCCTGCCCGAAATGCCCCGGCCAGAACCACCACCTCCGGGAAAAAGATGTTCACGATATTGCCGATTCCCACGTAAAAGGTAGTGTATGTACCGGCTCACCACTTCCTCCGCCGCCGGATCCCCGGCCTCGGGACCAGAAACGGTGCGCCCGTCCCACACCGCCCATTTTTGCGGCCACGGCGTGCAGCCCGCTGTCCGGGCAGCGCCCCATAGCCTCCCTGGGTCATGCGGATCAGCGCCGTGGCGGAGGCGCAGGTCTCAAAAGCAGCCACGCCGCCCGCAGGCGCACAGCTGCCCGCCCTCTTCTATGACCATGTGCCCCAGCTCACTGGCGCAGCCGGAATAGCCCGTCAGCAGTCTGCCGCCCAGCACCACGCCGCTGCCCACACCGGTACCCAGCACCACAACGCGGCGCTCTCCCGCGCCCTTAGCGGCCCCTGCCAGCGCCTCTGCCAGAGCGGCGGCGGCGTTGGCGTCGTTACCAGCCGCGGCGAATAGCCTGTCAGCTCCCGCAGCGCCCCGCGCAGGTCCATACCGCTCCAGCCCAGGTTGCAGGCATAGAGCACCCGGCCCGCCCGGTCGTCCACCGTGCCGGGGCAGCCAATACCTACCCCCTTCCGGTGCCTGCTCCCGGGCCAGCTGCCGGATCATCTCCGCCATATCTCTTGTGACAGCCTCCGCCCCCTGCTCTCTGCCGGTGGGCCGGCTGCTCCGGCGCAGGATGGTTCCCTCCTCCGCGACCAGTGCGCCTTTATGTTGGTGCCGCCCAGATCGATGCCGATGTATGTCTTCATGCCGCCGCCCCCGTCTGCGGATGGTCGTCCCCTCCGCCTTTTTGTAAGCTGATTATGCCACGTCTTCCCGCCCCTGTCAATGAGGGGTATCCTCACATAACAAATACGCCGCCCGGAAAGGGCGGCGTAAGATCGTCTCAAAACCTGTCATTGCCAGACCAGTCCGAAGACTGGTCCGCAATCCGTTTCTCAAGGGCAAAATCATCTTATTCACCGGCGCAGATCTCTCTGCGCCATATTTTTTTCGTATATGCAGTATCCATTCCGGCCATGATCCTTCACGAAGTACAGCGCCCGGTCCGCGCGGGAAGATATCCTCCTCGGCTCCAGCTCGTCAGCGAACACCACGCCCAAACTCATCGTCACCTTGGGCAGCCCTCTGCGGTGCGCATGCGCTTTTTCAGTGTGGCCTTTCCTCTGCCATCCGCCGGTTCTTCCGCTTACACCCTCCATGATCATGGCTTGAACTCGTCGCCCGCCCGCCCGAAAAATGCGGTCCGTGCTCCGGAACGTTGTCTTCATGTGTCCGGGCCACACTGCGAATGATCGCATCTCCCACGGCGTGCCCGTAGGTATCGTTGAAGAATTTGAACCGGTCGATATCTCCCCAGGAGGCAGCGCAAACGCCGTCCCTTCCCCCTCAGGTCGTCCAGAGCCTGGTCGAAGGCACCCTTGTTCAGCAGGCCACTCAGGCGTCGTGCTCCGCCTGGTGCCGAATGGCCATCTGTGTCTTCTGATTGTCTCGCAGCATTTTGTTGTAGGCCTCTGCCAGAGCCCCGTACCTCCGCCGCGCCCACTGCCGGCATGGGCTCGTCCTGTTCCAACTTCCTGTTAAACAGCACTATGGGCTTCACAATGGACTCATAGGTCACCACGCTGGTAACGATCGTACACGCCAGCAGCAGGATGATCCCCCGATCGCCCGATGTACAGGCTTTTAAAAAACATCGGATGCCCCCATCTGTCTTCCCTTGGTCAGCTTCGCAAGATCTGCCGCGGTCCGGTCAACATTGGCGCTGATACGCCTCTTGGCATCCTGATACTGGTCGTCAAACACCAGCTCCCGTGCCTTTTCTATTTTTTCCTCCGGAGAAAGGGCTGCGTCGGCTGCCGTCAGCTCCACCTGCTGCACCTCCTGGGGCAGGCTGTCCACCGGACGCTCCAGCCCTCCGCCGTCAAACGCATAGCGTATTATTCCGTTTCCATCAGCGTTTTGGGTCCTGCAACAGCCTGGCGCAGATCTTCCAGCACCTGCGTGCCGGACACCGCCTTCTCCAGCTCCTCCACAGCCGTCTCGCGCTTTGTCTGGTCACATGGCTTCCACAAAATAGCCGTCCATATATTTTGCTGACCGGTGACCACATAGAGCCGCACCTGCTCTGTAAGCGCATCCGACCCTCTCTGCATACTCTCTGTCAATTTTTCGCAGGAAATATACTGCTCCGTTGCCTGCTCCAGCTCCCCCATCCCACGCATCCGTGAATCACGATGAGTACCAGAGCCACCGTCAGCACCGCAGCGACCGCAACCTCCCCCTGCTGAATCGCTTGATGTGCACCGTTCTTTTCTTCATCTCTCTCGTCCCCCATGGCGCTGTGTCCTTCCAATCAGCGTCATCTTAACGATAATTTAATGTTATGTAGTATACACTTTTATTCCCTTTCTGGCAATGGTAAAAAGCCACAGTTTTACAAAAACTGCGCCATCAATAATTGCAAATAGTCAAATATCTTCCACATTTATCGTTATTCCGCATATATTATAGCGCTTTCGCCCAGCTTCTTCCGTGTGTCCTGCCGAATTTCCCCCCCGCAGATAGTCTCGAGAACTCTACCTTGTCGTCCCCCATAGGTCATGTTCAGCTCATACTCCCGGGGATCCAGGTAGATAGCTCCGAAAAATTGTGCTGGATCACGGCCTCCAGATTGTCCAGGGCCTTGTAGATCTTCGCCTCCTGGGTCTGTCGGGCATCCATCTGCTGTACAGCGCCGTCATCTCCTCCCTGGATAGTTCTCCGGCAGAGGTCCACCCACTCCCGCAGTAGCCGTTCCTCGGTTCGTTCATTCTCAAGCCGTCTTATCCAAAGCTGGGAATATCCCCGGTGAATGCCTCTCCCAGGTCGTGGATCAGGCACATTCTCATCACCTTGTCCATGTCCCGCTTCCGGGAACTCATCCCGCAGGAAATACGCCATCAGCGTCACCATCCAGCAGTGCTCCGCCACGCTCCGTGCCGGCCCTTGCTGGGTGTAGCAGTGCCTGGTGGTATCCTTCAGCCGCTCCTGCCACCGCCAACGCATCCAGCAGCCTTCTCGCTTCCATACCGCAACCCTCGTTCTGATTTTTCAGCAGAATTATACCATCTTCCACCCCCACCTGCAAGAACGGCGCGCAAAAGCGGCTCTCGGAAGTGCCGGCGCACGCTTTTATTCTTCTGAAATATCCTTCTTTATAAAGGAAGCCGCTTGAGGATGGTCTCCTCCGCCTCCTCCGGGGGTCAGGCCCAGAGTCTCCAGCTTCAGCAGCTGGTCTCCGGCGATCTTGCCGATGGCAGCCTCGTGGATCGGCTGTGCGTCCGGGCAGTTGGCCGTGATGGCGGGATGGACTCGATGTGAGCCTGCCCCCATGATGATGGAGTCGCACTGCACATGGCCGAAGCACTGGCTGTTGCCCACCATCACCGGGTGGAACACCTGCTTGCTCTCGTCCTGGGCAACAGACCGGGAAATGACCGGCCCTTGGAGTCCTCGCCGTTGAGCTCGATGTGCATGTCGCTCTCGGCCTCCTGCCTGCCGTGGGTCAGCAGCCGCTCGGTGACCACCACCTCGCTGCCTTTTCGCAGTAGAAGATCCGGGTGTCCCGCTTGGTGGAGTCGATGCCGCGGATCTGGATGGTGTCCATCTGCATGGTGGAGTTCTCCCCCAGGTGCACGATGGTCTGGGGATTCATGACGTTGCGGCCGGTCTCCCCGGGGGCGTCCTCACCGTAGTGCTTTTCAGAGTAGTGAACCCGGCTGTTTTTGCCGATGTAGAAGGTGTGCACGCCGTCGTGGCGGCGTCTCGTTGCAGCCGGAATTGTGGATGCCGCACCCGGCCACGATCTCCACGTCGCAGTCGTCCCCGATGTAGAAGTCGTTATACACCAGCTCGGACAGGCCCGTCTTGCTGATGATAACGGGGATGTGGCACTGGTCTCGCCCCTTGTGTGCCGGCTTCACGCGGATGTCAATGCCCTGCTTGCCATCGGTCTTGCGGGAGTCGATCTCGATGTGCTCGGTGGACTGGCGGGCCTCGCAGCCGCTGTCCTTACGGATGTTGAACGCGCCCACGGGCTTGCCCGTGAGGTCTGCGATCTTTTTCCAGCAGGCTGGCGTCGATCTCGGTGATCATAGCTGCACCTCCTTTGCTCCAGTACGGGACAGCCGCCCAGGGTGTCGCCAGGATCAGGGGGAAGATCTCCTCCGTGGTGCCCCGGGGGCGATGGCGCCGCCGGACACCACGATAATTTCGTCCGCCAGCTGGATGATGCGCTCCTGGTGGGAGATGATGATCATGGTGGCCTTGCCCTCCTGTGGATCTGCTCAAAGGTCTCCGTGAGCCTTGCGAAGCTCCACAGGTCGATGCCCGCCTCCGGCTCGTCGAAGATCATCAGCCGACTGTTCCGGGCCAAAATGGTGGCGATCTCAATGCGCTTGACCTCGCCGCCGGAGAGGGACACGTCCACCTCCCGGTCCAGGTAGTCATTGGCGCACAGGCCCACCTTCGTCAGATATTGGCAGCAGCACTTGTCCTTGTTGAGCTTGGTCGCCCGCCGCCAGCAGCAGCAGATCGTGCACCGTGATGCCCTTTGAACCGCGGCGGCTGGAAAGCCGTAGCTGATGCCAAGCTTCGCCCGCTCCGTGATGGACAGGCCCGTGATGTCCTGCCCGTCAGAGGATCTGCCCCTCCGTGGGCTGTACCAGGCCCATGATGATTTTGCCAGCGTGGTTTTGCCGCCGCCGTTGGGGCCTGTGAAGACCACCAGCTTATGATCCGGAATCACAAGGTCGATGTGATTCAGAATATCCACTACCCTCAGGCGTATCCTGGACGATAGCAGATATTTTTCAGCTCTAACATGAACATTTCCTCCTTTTGGGGAGGTCTTCTTACCGTAAATATATCCCATTTCGCCGCAAAGGTATATGGCAACTTGCAACAAAAATCCAGATTTCGACCCATGCGTTCCTTATTTTAGCAGAACCTGCCGGGAAAAGCAATCCACCCCCGCCCTATTTTTCCCCCATCCCCGCAAAAATTACACCAAAGTACACCCGAGCCGCCCCCAGACCCAGAATCGATTTTTTTGTCTCCAGTAAAGATCCCCCTCCCCTGCATACAATGGGTGCAAACAGAAAGGGGTGCCGGTATGGAGAACCAACAGACCTTAGAGCAAAGAGAGCCGTATGGCAGCGGGTGAACCCCACCCTGCAGCCATACCCGCCGGAAGAGAATACCCAGTCCGCCAACGTGTGCTGTATGGGGGCAGATGCTCAACAGGACATGACGTGATCCGGGGCTTTATCGAGGAGGAGCTGTCAGACCGGCGGAGCTATCTGGCCTGTGCCGGTCAGGCCCCCAGTCCCGGAGCCCGGCAGATGATGCGGCGCCTGGCGGCGGGAGGAGGGCGGCCACGCCAGAAAGCTGATGGGGGTCTATTTCCTGGTGACGGGGCAGACCTACCGCGCGCCTCCATCGCGCTTCCCGTGCCGCCCTGCTCTTGCACCTGGCCGGAGCTGCTGCGCGCCTGCGCTACCACGAGGAGAGCTGCGGCGGCCTCAACTACCGCCGCTCGTCCGACAGACCACCGACCCATGCCTGTCGGAGATTTTTCTGGAGCTGTCCCGAGATGAATACCGCCACGCCCGGCATATTCTCTCCCTTCTGGAAAAACAAATGCCGATTTAATGAATAGGTCTTGCGAAACGGAAAAAAGAACCTGCTACAATACGCATAACAAATGGGCAGACTGCAAGTTTTTTTGTTGGAAAATTCCAAAGGAATTTTCGACAGTTTAAGGAGGACGCCCTTTATGAAAGAGTGTATCAGCAGAGATGCGGCTCTTGCCGCACTGAAGAAGTATAACAAGGAGCCGTTTCACATCCAGCATGGCCTGACCGTAGAGGGCGTCATGCGCTGGTACGCAAACGAGCTGGGCTACGGCGAGGACGCGGACTTCTGGGCTACCGTGGGCCTGCTCCACGACGTGGACTTTGAGAAGTGGCCGGAGGAGCACTGCAAAAAGGCCCCGGAGCTTTTGCGGGAGGCCGGCTGCAGCGAGGAGTTCATCCACGCTGTGCAGCCACGGCTACGGCATCTGCTGCGACGTAGAGCCCACGGCAGAGATGGAAAAGATCTCTTCGCCGCCGACGAGCTGACGGGTCTCATCGGTGCTGCCGCCCTGATGCGCCCCAGCAAGAGCGTGCAGGACATGGAGCTCAAGAGCATCAAGAAGAAGTTCAAGGACAAGAAGTTCGCCGCCGGCTGCTCCCGGGACGTGATCCGCACCGGCGCCGAGCGCCTTGGCTGGGAGCTGGATGATCTGCTGGAGAAGACGCTGGAAGCCATGCGCTCCTGTGAGGAGAGCGTTGCCACAGAGATGGCTAAGCTGTAAACCTCCCCTAAACCGGGTTTTCGGGCACCCTCCTGATGGAGGGTGCCCCGGGGCGGCTTTTCGCATTCTGTCAGCTTTTCACCGTTTCCGTGTTGCCCAGCTCGATGATGTTTTCCAGCACGATGTTTTTTTCTCAGCCAGCCAGCGGTTTATGATGTGCTTATATGTGAAGAAGAGCAAGAAGCTGCTGAAGTTCATTCTGATGACGGCACCGGCGAAGACCGGGCGATCCTCTCTGGCATTCACGAGTATTACGAGCCGGAGGAGCTGGTTGGAAAGACCTGCATCGCCATCACCAACCTGCCCCCGAGAGCGATGATGGGTATCGACTTCTGCGGTATGTCGCTCCGCTGTGCATCACGAAAACGGCGAAGAAAAAGCTCCACTTGCTGATGGTCGATCCTCACATTCCCGCCGACGCAAAGCTCTATTAAAAAACTAAGGTCCTGCACCCGAACAGGTGCAGGATCTTTTTTTAGTCCCGGCGGCGCAAAAATACGGGACTTCCTGGCGATTCAAACCATTGACTTTGTTCGGCGATACAGGTACAATCATCTCGTTATCTTGTGATATTCCGGCGAAAACGTGTCCGCTCCGGCGGTGAAGCCGGGCAGGGCGGGGCCGGCTTTCCAAAGGGGGAGTACGATACCCGTGACCGCGAGGGAGGAACAGCGGATGAGCAGCAAGAAGACGGTTCTGATTACGGACGACTCCAAGACCAACCAGGGAGCTGCAGACAGCGATCCTGGGGGGATAAATATCAGTACCTCTATGCTGAAGACGGAGCCCAGCCTCATTGAAATGCTGGGCAGCGGCGTGGGAGGCCGATATCATCCTGTTGGATATCAATATGCCCTATGTGGACCGATTTCAGGTGCTGCAGGTCATGAGTCAGCGGCACTGGCTGGAAGAGACACCTGTGGTTATGATTTCGGCGGAGGACGATCATGTTTTCCTCCAGCGGGCGTATGCCCTGGGGGCGGCGGATTATCCCCGGCCCTTTCCTCGGTGGTGGTGCAGTGCCGCGTGGAAAACACCTGGCCCCCTTTATACCAAGCAGCGCCAGCTGGTGCAGCTGGTGGAGGAGCAGGTGTACCAGCGGGGGAAGAGCTCAACAATGCTATGATCGATATCTTCAGCCGTACCGTCGAGCTGCGCAACAATGAGTCCGGCAAGCATACCCGCGAGCGTGCATACGATCGCCCGAGCTTCTTCTGCACCGTCTTGTGCAGATTACGGACCGCTATGCCCTTAATGAACGCACCATCTCCATGATCGGCACCCTGTCGTCCATGCATGATATCGGCAAGATCGTCATCCCGGAGGAGATTCTCAATAAGCCCGGCAAACTGACGGATGAGGAGTTCGAGATCATGAAGACCCACACCGTACGGGGCGATGAGATCATCGGCACCGTGTCCGTTTTCAGAACGCTCCGGCCATCCGCATGGCCCGGGAAATCTGCCGCTGGCACCACGAGCGGTGGGGACGGCCGGGGCTATCCCGACGGGCTGCGGGGGGACGAGATCCCCATTTCGGCCCAGGCGGTGTCCATGGCGGACGTATACGATGCCCTGACCAGTGACCGGTGCTATAAGAGTGCTATCCCTCACGAGCAGGCGGTGGAGATGATCTGCCGGGGAGAGTGCGGCGCGTTCAATCCGCTGCTGGTGCAGTGCCTGCAAGACATAGCGCCCCGCCTGCGGGAGATCTCCGGCGGCGCTGTGGGCAGGTTCGACTATGCCAGCGAGGCCCAGACCCTTACCTCCGAGATGCTGGCGGATCGAGAGCTGCCTTTGATGATCGCACCCGACGCTTGCTGGCCAATGAGGGGAGAAAAAAGAGTTTTTCAAGGCCCAGTCCGGTGGTATCCAGTTTGAATATGACTGCCTCTCCGGCAAGGTCAGCCTGACGGTCTGGCGTGCCGGGGAGGCGCACCCAAAGCTGTACGCCGCCGAGAGGGACAGCATCCATTTTCTCCCGAGAGGATCGGAACACGCTGGTAGACAAAGGTCTGCCGCACCACCCGCGACAGCACGGATGTCACCATGACGGTGCTGGCACCGGCGGATGGGAGTACCGCTGGCATCGGCTTACAGCCCGGACAGTGTGGCCCCTGGGTGGGGAGAGACAGCTATATCTGCGTTCTGGGCCAGTTCACGGATATCCATGATCAGGTGACCTGCGCGGGCCTGGGGCAGCTGCTGGGGCAGGTGCCGGACGGAAAAACGATCCCGGATTTTCTGCGCAATATCTTCAGCGTGGTGCGCCTGGTGGATCCTCGGATTTCAGCGTCCTGAAGATCGATGAGGACGGACAGCTGGTGACGGCTGGCGAAAAGTGCTATCAGCTCTGGAACCGCGATTGCTGCTGCGAGAACTGCTCTTCCCGCCAAGGCGATGATGAAATGCAAGGGGATTATGACCAAGCTGGAGCTTCAGGGCAGTGATCATTTTACTCCGTTATCTCAAGTATATCCCCATCAACGGCCGGGACTGTGCTGGAGATGGCCTTCAGCATATCCGACGGCGGTGCCGGCGGCCAGGAGCCGCCCCTGCCGGATCGCACCCGTCTGCTGCTTCTGAGCCTGTATAAGGATCCCCTTACGGGTGCCTACGCCCGCGCCTATCTGGAGGACTTCTGGTCCGGTCTGGAGAAGGCGGACGCGGTGGCGGTGGTCGCTATCGACAATTTCAAGCACATCAACGACAGCCTGGGCCATCCGGTGGGCGACAAGGCCCTGCGGCACATTGCCGGTATCATCGATGCCGCCGTGGGCGACCAGGGGGCGTGGTGATCCCGCTACGGCGGGGATGAGTTCCTACTGGTGTTCCATGAAATAGAGGAGCCCGCCTTCTTCCGGCTTCTGCAGGAGATCAAGGATAAAGTCAGTGCCTCCTGTCTGGAGGGCTATCCGGCCCTTCGTCTGGGCGTCGCGTCGGCGGCGCTTACCGTGCCGGTTCGCTGACGGAATCCATCGCCCGTGCGGACAGGGAGATGTACCGGAATAAATCTGCCTGCAAGCAGAAACGGGACTGAGCGCCGATCGGAGCGTCGATCAGGCGAAATCCCTTGACAGGGGCGGCACCGCTCGTCTATAATAAATCCGCAACTGCATACCGTTCCTGCCACCGGGTAGAGAATGTTCAGCATTCGATCACGCATCGTTAGGTCTTAGAAGATGCCGCGGTCGGATGCTTTTTGAGATCGGAAAGGAGAAAATCATCATGCTTTGCGCGCGCCTGTCACTATTTCACCACCCAGGAAAAGCTCCTTTGGTGCGCCTCTGTGGGGGCCATCCTGCTGTCCTTCTTCCTGCTGGAGGACACCCGGTACCTCACTCTGACCGCCTCTCTCATCGGCATCACCTCGCTGCTGTTCAACGCCAAGGGTAATCCCATGGGCCAGGGCTGACGGTGGTCTTCAGCCTGATCACGGCTATATCTCCTACGCCTGCGCCTATTACGGGGAGATGATCACCTACCTTGGCATGACCGCACCCATGGCCCTGCTGGCTCATCAGCTGGCTGCGCCACCCCTTCCGGGGCAACCGCGCCCAGGTGCAGGTGAACCGCATCTCCCGCCGGGAGCATGTTCATGTGGCTGCTGACGGCTGCGGTGACGGCGGGCTTTTACTTCATTCTCCGGGCCCTGGGCACGGCCAATCTCCTGCCCAGCACCGTGTCCGTGACCACCAGCTTCCTGGCGGGTATCTCACCTTCCGCCGCAGCCCGCTCTATGCTCTGGGCTACGCGGCCAATGATGTGGTGCTCATCGTGCTGTGGCTGGCGGCCCGGGCGGACCGGGGCTATCTGTCCGTGGTGGTGTCTTCGCGGCGTTCCTGGCCAATGACCTATACGGCTTTATCAACTGGCGCAGGATGGAAAAATGCAACACAGCCTGCCAAAAAAGTGCATAAAACATTCTTTTTGCCGCGGGCACTGGGCCTGCGGCAAAAAAATTTTCTTGACATCGCAAAAAAAATACTGCTTTATTATATAGGTATATGACACCCTGTGTATGCCCGAAAGGAGGCCGGCGTTTATGGAACGCATCACATCCCGGACAAATCCGCTGCTCATCCATATTCGCCGCCTGGCCGCCTCCGGCGGCTACCGCCGTCAGTGCGGCGAGTATCTGGGGGACAGCCCCAAGCTGCTGCAGGAGGCGCTTGGCTGGGAAGGCGGAGCTTGTGTGCGTGGTGCACACCGGGCTGCTGAGCTGCCGCCGCTGCCTGCGTCCGCGCGCGGTGCGGGTGCCGGCAGACGTGATGGCCTCCGTTTCCCCCATGAAAACCCCTCAGGGCGTTCTGTTCACCTGCCGTATGCCCGGACTGACTCTGCCGGAAAAGCTCACCGGCCGGCGCTATGCGGTGCTGGAGGGAGTGCAGGATCCCGGCAACGGGCACTGTCCTGCGCACGCTGGACGCCTTTGACGGCGTGACGGGCTGATCTTTTGCCCGGCTGCGCCGATGTATACAGCCCCAAGACCATGCGCGCGTCCATGGGGGGCGGTGTTCCGCCGCCCGGTGTGGGTCTGCACGGCTCTGAGCTGCGCGCCGCGCTGGACCGCAGCGGTCTGCCTCTCTACGGCGCTGCCCCTGCGCCAGGATACGCAGGGATGCCCGGCAGGCGTGGATTTTTCCCGCTGCGCCGTGGCTATCGGCAGCGAGGGACGGGGCCTGACGCAGGAGCTGCTGGATATGTGTGACGGCACGGTGCGCATCCCCATGTCCCCCGGTGCGAGTCGCTGAATGCCGCCGTGGCCGCCTCCGTGCTTTTTGTGGGAGGCGTACCGGTGTGAGGAGGGGAGTAAAGGCATGTCGGGACTGAAATACTGGGTGTGGCTCACGGCTGCCGGGTCTCAGCGGGCAGAGCCGCCGCAGGCACTGCTGGAGCACTTCGGCTCTCCTCGAGTCGGTTTACTATGCCGAGCCGCCGGAGCTTTTACAGGTGGAGGGCGTTACCGCCGAGCAGGTGCGCCTTCTGTCGGATAAGTCCCTGGCCTGGACCGACAGGATATTGGAGTGACTGCGCCCTAAGGATATTTTTTCCTGCTGACCATGCAGGATGCTCTATCCCCAGCGCCTGCGCAATATTTTACGATCCGCCTTGCTGCTCTACGGAAAGGGAGCCATGCCCCTGTTCGACGAGGAGGTGGCGGTGGCCGTGGTGGGCACCCGCCGCTGTGGCCCCTATGGGGTCCGCACGGCGGAGCGCTTCGGCTTTGAAATGAGCAAGCAGGGCGGCTTGGTGGTCTCGGCATGGCCCGGGGCATTGATGCGGCGTCGCAGCTGGGGCGCACTGCGCGCCGGCGGATTGACGGCCGCCGTGCTGGGTGGGCGTGGACGTGGTATATCCGCCGGAGAATGACAGACTCTATGAGGACGTGGCCGCCTCCGGCGTGCTTTTGTCGGAGTATCCGCCGGGGGCGGAGCCGCTGGTTGGCATTTTCCCGCCCGGAACCGGATTCTCAGCGGCCTTGTGCCTGGCTACCCTGGTGGTGGAAGCGCCGGAAAAGAGCGGCGCGCTCATCATCACCGCTGCCACAGCCCTGGAGCAGGGACGGACGTGTTCGCCATTCCCGGCCAGCTGGACGCGGAGAACAGCGTGGGCTGTAACCGCCTCATCCGGGACGGCGCGGGCCTTGCCACGGAGAGCTGGGATATCCTCCGGGAATATCAGGAGCCGCTACCCTCATAAACTGCACCCGGACGGGGGAAAAGCTGCCGCCGCTGCCGAAAAAGAGCGACATTTTCTATCCCGAGCGCAGCAGAAAAGCCGCAAGGTGGCTCCCTCGGGCCTGCCGGTATCAACGCAACGCCGAGGGCGCGGACGATCAAGTCCTGCGGATCCTGGACGATAAGGAACCCATGCTGACGGATGACATCGCCCTGCGGGCCAATGTGCCGGTGCGGCGGATCCTGTCGGCGGTGACAATGTTGGAAATTGACGGCTACACCCGCCAGGAGGGACTGCGCAAGTTCGTCCGGACGGTGGAAGTCGAAGACACAAAGGAGTAACAGAGCATTATGGCAAAAAAGGCTGCAAAAAACCTGGTGATCGTGGAGTCCCCGGCTAAGGCCAAGACCATTGGCAAATACCTGGGCCCGGATTACGAGGTCATGGCAAGCATGGGCCATCTGCGGATCTGCCCAAGAGCAAGATCGGTGTGGATGTGGACAAGGATTTTGAGCTGGATTATAAGCCCATTAAGGGCAAGGAGGAGATCATCCGGGAGCTGAAGAAGGCGGCGGACAAGGCTGACATGGTCTATCTTGCCACCGACCCGGACCGGGAGGGAGAGGCCATCAGCTGGCATCTGAAATACCTGCTGGATCTGGACGACGCCAAGACCCGCCGGGTCACCTTTAATGAGATCACCAAAAAGGTGGTGCAGGAGAGCATCGCCGCTCCCCGGCACATCGACCAGGACCTGGTGGACGCCCAGCAGGCCCGGCGCGTGCTGGACCGCATCGTGGGCTATCGCCTCTCGCCGCTGCTGTGGAAGAAGATCCGCAGGGGCCTCTCCGCGGGCCGGGTGCAATCGGTTGCTATGCGCCTGGTGGCCCAGCGGGAGAAGGAAATCAGAGAATTTCATCCCCAGGAATACTGGACGCTGGATGCACTGCTGAAAAAGCAGGGCCGAAAAGGCCGTGTTCAAGGCCCATTATTACGGTAAAAAACGGAAAGAAGTATGAGCCTGCCTCCGAGGCCGAGACCCAGGAGATCTGCCGGGAGGTACAGGCCCAGCCTTTTACCGTCAAGAGCGTGAAGCGGGCGGATAAGCAGCGCTCGCCGTCCCCCCTTCACCACCTCCACCCTACAGCAGGAGGCCTCCCGCAAGCTGAATATGACCCCTCGGCGCACCATGGCCATCGCTCAGCAGCTGTATGAGGGCGTGGAGATTACCGGCGAGGGTGCCGTGGGTCTCATCACCTACATGCGTACCGACTCCCTGCGCATTTCCCGCGAGGCCCAGGTGGCCGCCCGGGAGTCTGATCGACAGCCGCTACGGCAGCAATTACCGCCCCAACACCTTCCGCCAGTATCAAGGCCAAGGCCGGGGCTCAGGACGCCCACGAGGCTATCCGTCCCAGCAATGTGGCGCTGACTCCCGAGCAGGTGAAGAGCGACCTCACCGGAGAGCAGTATCGGCTGTACCGGCTGATCTGGAGCCGCTTTTTGGCCAGCCAAATGGCAAACGCCGTGTATGACAGCGTTTCCGTGGAGCTGGAGGCCGGGACACATAGCTTCCGCGCCAGCGCCAGCAGCCTGAAATTTGCCGGCTATGCCGCCGTGTACGAGGAGAGCCGGGATGAGGAAAAAGAGGAAAAGGAGCCCGCCCTGCCGCCTCTGGAGCAGGGGGAAGCGGTGGATTTGAAAAAGATGGATGGCCCAGCATTTCACCCAGCCCCCGGCGCATTTTACGGATGCGTCCCTTATCCGCGCCCTGGAGGAAAACGGCATCGGCCGCCCCTCCACCTACGCCCCCACGGTATCCACCATTCTGGACCGGGAGTATGTGGTCAAGGAGGGTAAGTATCTGCGCATGACCCCCCTGGGATCGGTGGTTAATGACCTCATGTGCCAGCGATTTCCCAAGATCGTGGATGTGAAATTCACCGCCAACATGGAAAAGGAGCTGGACGAGGTGGAGTCCGGCGACAAGAATTGGAAGGCTCTGCTGAGAGAATTCTACGGCGATTTCGATCAGAATCTCAACCAAGTGGAAAAGGACATGGAGGGCGTGTATATTAAAGTGCCCGACGAGGTCAGCGAGGAGAAGTGCGACATCTGCGGGCGCAACATGGTGGTAAAGACCGGCCGCTTTGGCCGCTTTTTGGCCTGCCCGGGATACCCGGAGTGTACCATTCACCAAGCCCCTGGTTGTCCAGATGCCGGGCCGCTGCCCCAAGTGCGGCGGACGGCTCATGAAGCGCACCGGCGTCAGCCAAAAGACCGGCAAGCAATATACCTACTACTGCTGCGACCGCTCCACTGCTGCCGACGAGAGCCAGCGCTGCGACTTCCGCACCTGGGACGTACCTGTAAAGGATAATTGCCCTGTGTGCGGCCAAACCATGTTCAAAAAATCCGGCCGGGCTTTAATAAGCCCTTCTGCATCAATCCGGAGTGCTCCAACTTCCTGCCGGAGGATAAGCGGGGCTACCATCAAAAAGGCGGAGGATACCGCCGAAAAGAAAACCGCAAAAACCGGGCGAAGAAGGCCGGGACCAAGACCACCAAGGGCGGCGAAATCCGACCGCCAAGGCTCCGGCGAAAACAGCAAAGAAGGCGGCGAGTAAATCCGCCGCCAAGACGAAGAAAACCGCCGAAAAGGAGTAAGCCATGCGTGTGACGGTGATCGGCGCGGGCCTGGCGGGCAGCGAGGGCCGCCTGGCAGCTGGCCCAGCGAGGGTATCCGAGGTGACGCTGCGGGAGATGAAGCCGGAGAAAAGACCCCTGCCCATGAGGACCGAATATTATGCGGAGCTGTGCTGCAGCAACTCCCTGCGCTCGGATCAGCTGGAAAACGCCGTGGGATTGCTGAAGGAGGAACTGCGGCGGCTGGACAGCCTGATCCTGCGCTGCGCAGACGCCACTCGGGTTCCCGCCGGGGGCGCGTTGGCGGTGGACCGCCACGGCTTTGCCCGGATGGTGACTGAGGAGATAAAAACCATCCGGGCATCACGGTCATCGATGGAGAGGTAACGGACATGTCCCGAGGGGAAGTGCTGGTGGCCACCGGGCCCTTGACCAGCGACGCCTTTGCCGGGACGCTGCTGAAGCTGCTGGGCCGGAAGAACACCACGCTGAGCTTTTTTGATGCCGCCGCGCCGCTGGTGAGCTTTGAGAGTGTGGACATGGAGTCGGCGTACTTCGCCTCCCGCTACGATAAGGGCACCCCGGACTACATCAACTGTCCCATGGAAAAGGACGAGTATCTGGCCTTTTGGAAGGCTCCTGACGAAGGCCCGGGAGGCAGCGGTCCACGGGTTTGAGGACGGGCAGGTGTTCGAGGGCTGCATGCCTGTGGAGGTCATGGCCCGGCGGGGGAGGACACCCTGCGCTATGGACCTCTGAAGCCACGAGGGACTAAAAGACCCCAAGACCGGTCGGGAGCCCCTACGCCGTGGTGCAGCTGCGCAAGGATAACGCTCAGGGCAGCATCTATAATCTGGTGGGCTTCCAGACCCACCTGAGATGGCCGGAGCAGAAGCGGGTATTCACCATGATCCCGGCCCTGAAGGACGCCTCAGTTCCTGCGATACGGGGTGATGCACCGGAATACCTATCTGGATTCCCCCGGCTTTTAGACCGCTATTACCGGCTGAAAAGCAGCCCCGCATTGCCTTTGCCGGACAGATGACCGGGGTGGAGGGCTATGTGGAGTCCTGCGCCAGCGGCTTTTTGGCCGGGGTGGAGCGGCTCGCCGGCTCAAGGGACAGGCGCCCCTGACTTTCCCCAGGAGACGGCCATCGGCGCCCTGAGCCTGTATGTGAGCAATGAAAGCGTGGGCGTTTTCCAGCCTATGAATATCAATTTCGGTATCATTCCGCCCCTTGACCACAGGGTAAAGGGGAAGCGAAACAAGAATGCGGAGCTTTCTGCCCGTTCTTTGCAGATTATTGACCAAATGCGCGAGGAGGTGCTGAGCTGATGAAGATCATTGTAGACGCTATGGGCGGCGACAATGCGCCCCTGGAGATCGTAAAGGGCGCCCTGGCCGGACAGAAGCACTGGGGCGTGGACATTGCCCTCACCGGGGACGAGAGCGCCATCCGGGATGCCCTGGCCCAGTGCGGCCAAGGGGAGCTGCCCCAGGGGGTGGAGATCGTCCCCACTTCCCAGACAGTGGACATGTGCGATGACCCGGCCACGGTGTTCCGCCGGAAGAAGGACACCTCCATGGGTGTGGGATTGACTATGCTCCGGGAGGGGAAGGGATGCGCTGGTCTCCGCCGGCTCCACCGGGGCCCTGCTCACCGGGGCCACTCTTATCACCAAACGCATTCACGGCATCCGCCGGGCGCTATGGCACCGGTGATCCCCACCACCACGGGGCAGGCGGTGTTCATCGACTGCGGTGCCAACGCCGAGTGTACGCCGGAGTATCTGGTGCAGTTGCCTACCTGGGCAGCTTTTATGCCCAGCAGGTGTTGAGGCTGGCAAGGCCCGAGTGGGCCTGCTGAACATCGGCGCGGAGGACAGCAAGGGCACCGACCTGCAGAAGCAGACCCTGGCCCGGCTGACGCAGGCCGGGGAGGAGGGCCACCTGCACTTCATCGGCAACATCGAGGCCAAGGAGGCCATCAAGGGCGGCTGCGACGTCATCGTGACGGACGGCTTTTCCGGCAACATCCTGCTCAAGACCATGGAGGGGTGGGCTCCCTTTGCCGGGTCGGCCCTGAAGAGCATGTTCAAAAAAAACCTGCTGACAAAGCTGGCCGCTCTGGCGGTGATGCCGGGACTGAACGAGTTCAAAGGCAGGCTGGATCCCAATAAGGTGGGCGGAACCGCCTTCATCGGCATCTCCAAGCCCGTAATTAAAGCCCATGGAGCCTCCAACGCCGAGGCCATTGAAAATGCCGTCGGTCAGGCGGCGGCCTTCGCCCGCAGCGGCCTTATTGAAAAAATTGAGGAAAATGTGAATTTGATGAAAATTGAGCAGTAAATGCCTATTTGACTATTGACATACATACGTCAATGCCGTATTATTTTTCAAGACATATCCGAAAGGAGAAAAACTCGATATGACAGCAGAGGAAATTTTCAAAACGATGCAGGACCTCATCGCCGAGCAGTTTGCCATCGATGCGGAGGAGATCACCCTGGACAGTTCTTTCGTGGATGACCTGGGCGCCGACTCCGTGGATCTGGTGGAGCTGGTGATGGCCATGGAGGAGGAGTTTGACGTAGGCGAGATCGACGAGGAGGATCTGGCCGGGCTCAAGACCGTCCGGGACTGCGTGCAGTATTTGAACCATAAAATCAACGGTTGAAAAAAGAGACCCCACACAATCCTGTGGGGTTTCCTTTTCAGCTGTGGAGAGGAGTTTTTTATGTTCACACTGGAGGAAAAGCTGGGCTATCGGTTCAAAAACCGCGCCCTGCTGGAAAACGCCATGCAGCACAGCTCCTACGCCAATGAGCACCGCGGGGCAGGCATGGGCAGCAACGAACGGCTGGAATTTCTGGGAGACGCCGTGCTGGGTGTGGTGACGGCAGACTACCTGTACAAAAAGCATCCGGACCTGCCGGAGGGGGGACCTGACCCGCATCCGGGCGGCGCTGGTGTGCGAGGAGAGCCTGCACGAGGTAGCCCAAGGCATGGATTTAGGCCGGCATCTGAAGCTGGGCCGGGGCGAGGAACAGGGCGGCGGCCGGGAGCGGCCGTCTATCCTGGCGGATGCCACGGAGTCTGTGTTTGCCGCGGTTTATCTGGATGGCGGCATGGAGGCCGCTGCGGCACTGATTCACCGGGTGCTGCT
>VOFC01004517.1_pt1 | contig 18683 bp, 25 predicted proteins | sample 5384161 | NCBI WGS metagenome assembly VOFC01 (sample SAMN12384722, study PRJNA508395) | human gut metagenome | isolation source: healthy gut B | host: Homo sapiens
AGCGCGGCGCCGGCAGGTCAGCCAAAGGCGGCGGTCCATACGGAGCAAGCAAAGGACGAGCCGATCACTGAGATCAGCAAGCCGGTTCGGTTCCCCACCCGAACATCGGACACGGTCATTTGTCCTTGCTGCGGGAAGCGGCAACAGGGAAATCGGAACAGCTGCTACGCCTGCGGACTGTCATTCCACTACGAGGATGAACCAAAGCCGTAACGGTCCCGGTTCGAGATACAATAAAGGATTCAAAAAACGGCGGAGGCCATTTAAAATGGTCCCCGCCGTTTTTGCGTCCTCTGATATTTCAAAAGGGGGGAAAGGTCCCCTTTTATTCCACCGTCACGCTCTTAGCAAAGTTCCGGGGCTTATCAATGTCGCAGCCCTCCCACAAAAGCTGCGCTTTTGCGGGAGCCCTATGATTTAACTCAAATCGTCCGGAGTGAATCCGGCCGATTTCAAGATTTTGCGCTATGCGCAAAATGCTTGTGCGCCGCACTTGCGGCGAGCCAGCGCGGCTGTATCCGGTTCGGAAACGGGTTTATTCCACCGTCACGCTCTTAGCAAGGTTCCGGGGCTTATCAATGTCGCAGCCGCGCTGGAGAGCCACATAATAGGCAAAGAGCTGCAAGGGCACCACACCCAAAGAGGGCTGCACAACCGGGTGGGTCTCCGGCACAGCTATGACGCTGTCCGCCGTGTGGGCCATTTTCTCCTTGAGCGGCTCCGTGGCCAGCGCCAGCACCTCGGCTCCGCGGGCCTTTACCTCCACCACATTGCTCATGGCCTTGTCAAAGAGCGGCTCGTAGGTGCCCAGAGCCACCACCAGCGTTCCCGGCTCGATGAGGAAATGGTGCCGTGCTTCAGCTCGCCGGAGGCATACGCCTCGGAGTGGATATAGCTGATCTCCTTCAGCTTCAGGGAACCCTCCAGGCCCATGGCGTAGTCCAGATTCCGGCCGATGAAAAAGATGGAATCGTGGTTGAAGTACCGGGAGGCGAAATACTTCACATCCTCGATGCTTGCCAGCACCCGTTCCAGCTTTTCCGGAAGGACTTCCAGCTCGTGAAGAATGGTATCGTACTCCGTTTTCTCAATGGTACCCAGCAGATCGCCCAGATACAGGGCGATGAGGTCCATCAGCACCAGCTGGGTGGTGTAAGCCTTGGTGGTAGCCACAGCGATCTCGGGACCGGCCCAGGTATAGAGCACGTCGTCCGCTTCACGGGCGATGGAGGAGCCTACCACATTCACCACCGCCAGTGTCCGGCCGCCGCGCCGCTTGGTCTCCCGCAGGGCGGCCATGGTATCCAGCGTCTCACCGGACTGGCTGATGACAATGACCAGAGAATGATCGTCCACCAACGGGTCGCAATAGCGGAATTCCGAGGCGAGGCACACCTCCACTGGGCGGCGGAGCAGGCGCTCCCAGTTATACTTGCTGACCATGCCCACATGGTAGCTGGATCCGCAGGCCACGATGAAAATACGGCTGACGCCCTGGATGTATTCCTCCGTCAGGTGCAGGTCGTCCAGCACCACCCGGCCCTCCCGGATCCGGGGGGACACGGTTTTCCGGATGGCCTCCGGCTGCTCGAAAATCTCCTTGAGCATAAAGTGGGGGGTAGCCGCCCTTTTCCGCAGCGGAAACGTCCCAGTCGATGTGGCTGTGGAGCTTATCGATGGGGTCCATCTCGTCATTGAAAAGGTTGACGCCCTCCGCCGTCAGCACGGCGATCTCGCCGTCCTCCATGTAAATAACATCGCGGGTATGGCTGATGACGGCAGTCACGTCGGAGGCAATGAAATTCTCGTTTTCACCGCAGCCGATGATAAGGGGCTGTCCTTCCGGGCGGCGATCAGAGCATTGGGATAGTCGGCGCAGATGATGCCCAGGGCGTAGGACCCTTCGATCCGCCGCAGGACACGGCCCACGGCCTCCAGCATATTATGACACTCGTTATAGTGGAATCCAGCAGCTGAGCCGCCACCTCGGTGTCCGTTTCAGACTTGAACGTAACGCCGTGACGCAAAAGTTGCTGCTTGATCTCCATATAGTTTTCAATGATGCCGTTGTGGACCAGGGCGATCCGGCCATCCTCACTGACATGGGGATGGGCGTTGATGTCATTGGGTTCCCCGTGAGTGGCCCAACGGGTATGGCCGATACCCAGCGTTCCTTCCACATCAGCGCCGCCGTGGATCATATCTGACAGCACCTGAAGGCGGCCCTTGGACTTATAGATCTGAAGCTCCTTTGTCTCGGACCGCACCGCCACACCGGCGGAGTCGTAACCCCGGTATTCCATCCGGGCAAGGCCATCCAGCAAAATCGGGGCCGCCTGCTGGTGGCCCACATAACCAATAATTCCACACATAGGTAAAAAAAATCCTCCTGAAAAGTCATTCAAAAGGACAAACGCGCAGAGATTTGTCGCTTTCTCTCCGCAGTCAGGTTCCCTCTGTTCCGGGGTCGCCCCCGTATTTGTTGAACCTGTTACATGGCTGCGGCCACGGAGGGGCACCCGCCGAATGTTCGATACTCCCCTCTCCTCGTTATCCTGGAACCCCGCTTCTATAAAGTCATTTTCCGGGCGCATGGCGCTCCTGATGGGTACTCCCCGTTCCTCCTTTCTGGTTCTGCGGCTTTTATGAAAAAGCACCGCAGACTGGGCAAGCTGCCGCCGCGGCGCAGTCAACTTACTTCTTTTCGATGATATGATCCTTGTCCTTATAGACATGGTTCGCCGGGATCACACCCCGGACGCAGGATGTGGGGATACACGTTGGAATCCGGGCCGATAACGGTGCCGGGATTCAGGACGCTGTTGCAGCCCACTTCCACCCGGTTGCCCAGCATGGCGCCCACCTTTTTGCGGCCGGTCTCCACCTGCTCCGCGCCGTCCTTCACCACCACCAGAAGCTTGTCGCTCTTGACGTTGGAGGTGATGGATCCGGCGCCCATGTGGGCCTTGTAGCCCAGAATGGAATCGCCCACGTAATTGTAGTGGGGTACCTGCACGTTATCAAACAGGATGACATTCTTCAGCTCTGTGGAGTTGCCCACCACGCAGTCGTTTCCCACCAGTGCGCTGCCCCGGATAAAGGCGCACTGGCGCACCTCCGTCCGATGGCCAATGATGCAGGGGCCGTGGAGATAGGCGGTTTTGAACACCGTGGCGTCCTTCGCCACCCAGACGTCCTCCAGAACCTTGCCGTCCCAGTCGGCGGGATGGTAATACTCCTCCTGCGGCAGCTGCTTTCCGATTTCCAGAATCAGGTCGGAGATCCCGGCCAGCGCTTCCCACGGATAGGTAAACTGCGCCAGATAGTCCCCGGCCAGAGAATGGCTCAGGTCATAGAGATCCTTGACTGTCAGCATTACTTCTTCACCTCGATCAGATGGCCGCTGCGCTCCATGGCCTCGATGATATGATCCACCTGCTTTTCACATTCCTCCGGGCTGCCGGCTTCCGCCATGACCCGCAAAACCGGCTCCGTGCCGCTCTTCCGCAGCAGCACCCGGCCGGAATCCCCCAGATCGGCGGTACACTCGTCCACGGCGGCCTGCACGTCAGCGTCTGCCAACGTGCCGTCCTTATCGTCCACCCGGACGTTCTTCAGCACCTGCGGATACATGGATACGCCGGAGGCCAGCACGCTCAGGGGCAACTGGGTGTCGATCATCACCTGCATGAGCATCAGCGCGGTAATCAGACCGTCGCCGGTGTGGGCGTACTTGCGGAAGATGATATGACCGGACTGCTCGCCGCCCAGCACAAAATCGTTCTCCTTCATATTTTCGTAGACATACCGATCGCCTACGGCGGTTTTTTCATAGCGGATGCCCGCCTTGTCCAGCGCTTTGTACAATCCGAAATTGCTCATAACCGTGGTAACAACGGTGTCGCCGGGGAGCTGGCCCCGCTCCTTGAAGTATTTGGCGCAGATATACATGATCTTGTCGCCGTTGAGCACCTGTCCCCGCTCGTCCACGGCAAGGCACCGGTCGGCGTCGCCGTCAAAGGCAAAGCCCACATCCAGATGATGCTCCCGGACATAAAGCTGAAGCCCCTCGATATGGGTGGAACCGCAGCCCATATTGATATTCACACCGTCAGGCTGGTCGTTGATGACATAGGTCTTGGCGCCCAGTGCGTCAAACACGGCCCGGCCGATCATCCAGGAGCTGCCGTTGGCGCAGTCCAGCCCCACCTTGTGCTTTTCAAAGCGACCGGGAGGGCAGGCTGGTCAGGTAGCCGATGTAGCGGTTGCGGCCGGAATAGAAATCAATGGTCTTGCCGATCTTTCCCTCAGTTGCCCAGGGAAGATACGCGGGATTGCCGTCAATGAACGCTTCCAGCTCCGCCTGAAGGGCGTCGTCCATCTTCTCCCCCACGCCGTTCATCAGCTTGATGCCGTTGTCATAGAACGGGTTATGGCTGGCGGAGATCATCACGCCGCAGTCGAAGTTTTCCGTCCGGGTGATGTAGCTGACGCAGGGCGTGGTGGTCACGTGCAGCAGATAGGCGTCGGCCCCGGAAGCCGCAATGCCAGCCGCCAGCGCGTTTTCAAACATATAAGAGGATCGCCGGGTGTCCTTGCCGATCACAATGCGTGCGGAATCCTCCGTATGCTGCCGGCTGTAATACCAGCCCAGAAAACGGCCTACCTGAAAGGCGTGCTCCGCCGTCGGTATCCACACCGGCCTTGCCCCGGAATCCGTCTGTACCAAAATATTTACCCATCAGAACAATCTGCTCCTTTGAACTGTCATATTGAAATCTTTCCTATCATATCTGCTTTCCACTGCAAATACAAGAGGAAAAATGTAAATTTTCACGGCTGCGTCCCGCCCTGCGCCGCATAATTTCACAAAGGGCTGCCCATACTGGAAGAAAAAGGGGGCGACTGACATGATCACCGCGCTGTGCCGCACGGTCATTCTCTACTTTCTCATCATGATCGGGCTGCGGCTCATGGGCAAGCGGCAGATCGGCGAGCTGGAACCCAGCGAACTGGTGCTGACCATGATGATCTCGGATCTGGCTACGGTGCCCATGCAGGATTTCGGCATCCCGCTGCTGGCCGGGGTCATCCCCATTCTGACGCTGCTGTCCCCTGTCCCTGCTGCTGAGCCAGCTGTCCCTGCTGAACCTGCGGTTCCGGGAGGTGATGTGCGGCACGCCGGCCATTTTGATCCGCAACGGCGAAGTGCAGCAGGATGCCATGCGGGAAAATCGCTACACGCTGGACGAGCTGCTGGAACAGCTCCGGGGACAGGGCTGCACCTCCATCGAAGAGGTGCAGTACGCCGTGCTGGAAAATTCCGGCCAGCTGTCCGTACTGCCGTGGGTGCGGCAGAAGCCGCCCACCGCGGCGGATCTGGGCATATCGCCGGAAAACGGCACGCTGCCCACCGTCCTCATCAACGACGGACGGGTGCTGTGGAAAAACCTCCGCCGCTGCGGCCGGGACGAGAACTGGCTGCATGGAATTCTGAAGCAAGAGCAACGCACCGCCGGAGAGATCTTCCTTCTGACGGTGGACGAGGCCGGAAAGACCCTGTGCATCCCCAAGGAGGTACAATCATGAAACGCACGCTCGCTCTCCCGCTCTGCGTGCTGGCAGCGTTGCTGGCGTTTTCCCTGTGGAACATCCGCCACATGGACGGGGAAACAGACCGCTGGCGCGCTCAGCTGCAGCAGGCAGACCGGCTGGCTCTCTCCGGGGCGTGGTGTGAAACGCTGGACGCCCTGTGGGAAAGCTACGACGACTGGTCCCACTGCCAGACCTACCTCCATATTGTCTCCCACCACGACGCGGTGGACGATGCGGAGGCCATGTACCGTCGGGCCATCGCCTTTGCGGAAACGGAGGAGATCACGGAACTTCACGCAGAACTGTCCGACCTCCGGGATCAGCTGCGGCTCATCGCGGAGATGGAAGCGCTGAATATCCGAAATGTGCTGTAAAAAGGCTCATTTCATGAGGTGGGAATAATCTGCTACGATCATTTTGCAGTCAGCACACCAAAACGCAGCAGGCCATCCGCTAACGTCCCAACTGCCATATTCGTCGGGCGGCAATAGAGTCGCGTTCTTTTTCTTCAAGATTCTATCGCTCAACAATTTAGGAACCGATTCTCCTTGCGGAAGAAAATAGTTGTATCCTCTGCCGCCTAAAATTCCCGGAGACATTTCTTTTTGGCATTTAGGGCAAAGCATTTTCGAATTCACCCCTATACAACCTCGTCTATTTGCTTTTTCAAGCATTCTTGAATGCAGGATACAATCAGCATTACGCTAACACACCAAAATATACCAAACAAGCCAATATTTGTTGAATTTGATATAGAAGCGATGTCAAACTTTACGTTGAGCCAATTTGCAAATATACTGCGAATTAAAAATGCAAAGCCTATCAGCATGGTTATGACATGGAGGACGAACTTTTTACAAGCACTTTTCTTGTTCTTGAGCAGGACACATCCAACAATCAGTTCAAAGCTGCTTACAACCAATACTCCACCAATAAACAGGGGATAACTTCTGCTTCAAATGACATCGTAAAGCCTCCTTCAGATGACGATTTTTTCATGTTCTCACATCTTTAAGACAGTCTTAAAAATCAACCAGCAGCTTGGCCAACAGTCTCTGTTTCGAAAGGGAGCTTCGTTATTTCTCCGCCAGAAGCTTATTCAGCTCCGCCATGAAGGTGTCGATATCCTTGAACTGGCGGTAAACGGAAGCGAAGCGCACATAGGCCACCTGATCCACCTTCCGCAGACGCTCCATCACCTTCTCGCCGATGACCTCGGTGCGGATCTCCCGCTCCATGGAATTCTGAAGCTCCTGCTCGATCTCGTCGGCGATGCGCTCCAGCTCGGCCAGCGCCACGGGCCGCTTCTCGCAGGCCCGGATCATGCCCCGCAGGACCTTCTGCCGGTCAAAGCTCTGGCGGCTGCCGTCTTTCTTGATGACCACCATGGGCAGGCTCTCCACCGTCTCATAAGTGGTAAAGCGCCGTGCGCAGGACAGGCACTCGCGGCGGCGGCGGATGCTGGCGTTTTCGTCGGCAGGGCGGGAATCGATAACCTTGCTTTCGGGGTGACCGCAATAGGGACATTTCATAAGCGTGACCTCCTGATGGATCTCTGAAAGCAGAGACCCGATTCCTTCGTGAAAAAAGCACACGATACTGGGGTCAGTATACCATATTTCATGCAGATATGGTATACTTTTTTTGATTTTTCTCAGAAAACCGGCCATTCCCGGCTGTTGAACCGAAACACCCAGACATCCCGGTTTTTCACCTGCCGGGGCTGTGCGAAGCAGAACATGGCTTCCAGCAGAAACGGGCGGGAATCGTCTCTCGGAACCGCTATGAGACAGCCGTTTTCCGTCCGGCAGGTCAGGACTCCGGGCACGGCTCCCAGCCGGCGGCGGAGATAGGGGCTTTGCAGCGTCTCTTTTTTCAGCGGCTCCCAATGCTCCCGCTCCTCACCCAAGGCGCGCATCTCTCCCCTGAGGAGGACGCCCAGCGGGGCTGTCAGCCGTTGGGAAAACCGGCGGGTGATATGCAGACGGTCTCCCTCCGGCTCCAGTACGCCGATGCGGAGGCTACCTGTCTCCCCCACCGCCCAAGCGCACCACAGGCCTTCCCGCTTTGCACAGGAAACGTCAAAAACCGTGTACAGGGATTCCCCGGAAACCGTCAGCTCCCCTGCCGCCTGTTTCCCTTCCAGCACCGGGTACTTGTCCATGAGCCGCCACCTCCCGAAAAAAATCCGCCTGCACAACTCTATGTGCAGGCGGATTGAAATATGTCGGCTCAGGCAACGGTGTAGCTTCCCCGCACCAGCAGCTTGGTGGTAGCGGAACCGGCCTTGACCCCCCGGCCTTCAATGGTCATCATGTAGAGATGGTTGGTCACAAGCGCGCCGCCGTTATTCAGCGTCCCGGCGGTGGTCTCGTCAATCAGTCCGGGGCTGGACGGCGACATACAGGAGGCCGTTCCCACCCGCAGCATCACCTCGCAGCCGATGTCCCCGGTAAGGGTCTGCCCTTTTGAGAGGGTCACTACCTGAAATTCCACGCTGGATGCACTGCCTGTCCCACCGCCGGACTGCTGAAGCAGCTGACTGTTCCGGGCGGCGATCTTCTGATCGACCTTCGTCATGATCTGCCCCAGAAAGGTTTCGTTCAGATAGCTCAGCGTCACCAGCGGGTCGCTGGCAGACCCCGGCTCTACCGCCAGCGATACGCCGGTCATCGCCAGACAGCTTACCAGCAGCAGCGCCGTCAGGCGCAGAACCCATCTGTTTTTCATATGTACCTCCGTTATTTCCTGCGCCCCTCCGAGGGGCGTTTCCGCCCGACGGAAGGGGTTCGCTCGATTATACCAACTGATCGTGGGGCAGCCCGAAGCTCACCGCGATGGCGGTATCCACCTTTTCCATCACGCCTTCTTCCACATGGCCCATCCGCTCCCGCAGACGCTTTTTGTCCAGCGTCCGCACCTGTTCCAGCAGGATGATGGAATTCCGGCTGAGGCCGCAGCTCTCATTCACCGGAAGGTCAATATGTGTCGGCAGCCGGGCCTTGCCCGTCTGAGAGGTGATCGCCGCTGCAATGACCGTCGGGCTGTAGCGGTTGCCGGTATCGTTCTGGATGATCAGCACCGGCCGCACGCCCCCCTGCTCGCTGCCCACCACCGGGGAGAGATCGGCATAGTAAATATCGCCGCGCTTGACACTTGTATCCACAAAGTTCACACTCCGCCGAAAGAAGTACCCGTCACCAGTTCGGTGAGGCCACTTTCATTCTCCCACGCAGTCCCGGAATTTATACCATCCGATGAAAATTCCGGCACTCCGCCCCGCAGTATTCTATGCCGCGGACATCCCGGCGGTGCGGATCAAAGCTGTCATTTATGGACGCCCCTGTGCGCCGCATTGGCGGCGGCGAGCTGACCTGCTTACAGAAGCCGCAGGCTCCGCTCCGTCTCTCTGCCCTGCTCCATGTACAGTCTCGGCACCCGCTTGCTGACCGCGCAGGTCAGTGTCCCGCCGGAATCCCGGATTCCGGCGGGAGCCCTTTATGGAACTCAAATGGTCCGGAATAAATCCGGCCCATTTCAGGTTTTGCTCCGCAAAACACTTGTGCGCCGCATTGGCGGCGGCGAGCTGACCTGCTTACAGAAGCCGCAGGCTCCGCTCCGTCTCTCTGCCCTGCTCCATGTACAGTCTCGGCACCCGCTTGCTGACTGCGCAGGTCAGCTCGTAGGGGATCGTATCCAGAATGGCCGCCAGACGATCCACGCTCTGCGTCCGGCCGAAGATTTCCACGGTATCTCCCACCTTTACCTCCGGCAGCGCCGTCAGATCCACCATGCACATATCCATGCAGATCCGGCCCCGCAGCGGTGCCGGGCCATCCGCCGTCTGCACCGCCATGCGGTTGGAAAGGCCCCGGAAGAAACCGTCGGCATAGCCGATGGGCAGCACGCCGATGCGGGTCTTATCCGTGGTATGGAACGTCCGGCCGTAGCTGATGTCCGTGTCCGGGTCAAAGACCTTGATGGTGGAAATGCTGGATTTCAGACTCATGACAGGCCGCAGGCCCAACTGCTGGGCATCGTCCCCCACGCCGTACAGGGCAATGCCGGGACGCACCATATCCAGATACATCTCCGGGTAACGGGTCAGCGCGCCGCTGTTGGCGCAGTGGCGGATGCGGAAGGTGCGGCCTTTGGCCGCCAGTGCGTCCAGCACATGGGTGAACACGCCGAACTGCTCCCGCGTGTAGGCTTCGTACTCCACGCCGTCCATGTCGGAAACGGCAAAATGGGTGAAAATACCCTCGGCATCCAGTCCCGGCAGGGCGCAGGACTCCGCAATGGCGTTCACGCCACCCTCAAAATGCTCGCCCCGCACCAGAAAGCCCAGCCGGGACATCCCGGTGTCCACTTTGATATGCACCCGCAGCGTGCCGCCGCACCTGACAGCCTCGGCGCTGTACTCCTCCGCCTTGGCTTTGGCGGACACCGCCTGCGTGATGTTGTAGGCAATGAGCTGCGGCACCATCTCCGGGGGCGTATGCCCCAGAATCAGGATGGGCATGGTGATGCCGCCGTGGCGCAGTTCCCGCGCCTCATCCAGACTGGACACCGCCAGATAGTCCGCCCCCAGCTGTTCCAGCTTCCGGGAGATCTGCACGGCACCGTGTCCATAGGCGTCCGCCTTCACCACGCCCAGATACTTCACACCGGGGCCGATCTTCTGCCGGGCCACGCGGTAATTATGTTCCAGAGCATCCAGGTCGATCTCCGCCCAGGTGCGCCGCAAAATTGTATCCTCCAAGTTGATTCACCTGTCTTATGTGGATTTGCGTGAATTCCGCTGTTTTTCACGAAGTTTCCGTTATTGTATCACAAAATGCAAAGTTCGTAAACCGTACCTGCAAAATTGTTTTGTCGTCCACGGCAATCTCGCCGTAGAGGGAGTGCCGTCTGTCTGCCGAAGCCAGACGGTGGTCACCATATTGCCCCCGGAAGCCCCTGTCTGCTCCAGCGCCAGCGGGTGCAGGGAACATTCTCCCACTCCTCGTCGTTTTCTTCCAGAAGCCAGCCGTTCCGCAGGGCGTCCATGATCCGCACCAGCGATGCGGCGGGGCTGACGCCCTCATCGCTCAGCGTTCCGGCGTTCAGGCACAGGTCGCCGTATTCCAGCGTCCAGCCGTCCTCCCGGAGCGCAGCCCGGACGCCTGCCAGTTCCAACGGTTCCAGCACCTCCACGGTGTTCTCGCCCCCCGGCACATACGTGCCGCGGAGGGTGGCAGACCAGTCCAGCCCGGATTGATCGCAGCTGACCTCCGCCGTCATTTCACAGCCGGTCATATCCTGATAGGCGGCTCTGAGATCCTTTCTTTTCCTCTTGCCCCCCGCAGCTGCACAGCAGCAGGCACAGGGCTATCATCGGTACACATTTTCCAACGCGCACCCTGCTTCCTCCATTTTATTCCAAAATCTCCCGGATGGCCGCTGGCAGATGGTTCACGGTGTCCTCCGGGGTCATGCCGTAGGCCGTCAGCTCCTGCTCCGCCAGATCCCCCGCCCGGCCATGGAGCCACACTCCGGCAGCCGCCGCCTGCACCGCCCCGGCCCCCTGCGCCAGCAGGGATGCGATCACGCCGGTGAGGACGTCGCCGCTGCCGCCTTTGGCAAGGCCGCTGCCGCCGGTGGTGTTCACCAGCACGCTGCCCTCCGGCGTGGCCGTGATGGTTCGGTGGCCCTTCAGCACCAGCACACAGCCATGCGACACGGCAAAATCCCGCGCCGCGCCCACCCGGTCGCCGCGCTTCAGATCCCCGCCGATGCGGGTGAACTCCACGTCGTGGGGCGTCAGGATCGTGACGCGGCCCCGGCGGGCATCCAGAATATCTATATGCCCGGAGAGGGCGTTTATGCCGTCGGCGTCCAGCACCACCGGCTTTTCCGTTTTCAGAAGTTCCCATACCAGCCGGGCCGTCCGTTCGCTGCGGCCCAGACCGGGGCCGAGGGCCAGCACATCGCAACCGGAAAGCTTTTCCAGAATCTGCGGCAGGGCTTTCTCCGAAAGCATCCCGCCCTTTTCCGGCAGTGGAAAGGGCATGGCGGAAACGCATTTGGCCGCCTCCACGGGCCAGATGAGTTCTGGCACTCCCAGAGACACCAGCCCGCAGCCGGTGCGTACCGCCGCCGCGGCGGCAAGATACGGCGCGCCGGTATAGCCCACAGCGCCTCCCACCACCAACAGCTTTCCGAAGGTTCCCTTGTGTCCGTCGATCCTGCGGCGGGGCAAGGCCCACTGCACGAAGGGCTTCTCCACCGTCTGAACGGAACCCGCCAGCTTCTCTTTCAGATCTGCCGGGATACCGATTTCACGGACAGTCACCTCGCCGCTGCAAACAGCGCCGCCCCCACCGCCTGCCCGATTTTCGGGAACGTAAAGGTCACAGTGCTGTCCGCCCGGACGGCCCTGCCTAAAATCCGGCCGGTATCCGCCTCTACGCCGCTGGCAATGTCGGCCGCCGCGATTTTTCCCCGGCTCTGATTCATGGCGTCAATGGCGGCGGCAAATACGCTGCCCTCCGCCACCTCCCGGCTGAGTCCCACGCCGAACACGGCGTCGATCACCGCGTCGCATTGACGGATATACCGCAGCTGCTCCCGCGTTCTCCGGGTCAAAGGATTCCAGCTCCACGCCGCAGTCCGACAGGCGGCGGGTCATCTCCAGACTGTCCGGCGTCAGCCTTTCATATCTTCCCACAAGGAAGCACCGCACCTGCATTCCCCTGAAAAACAGCAGCCGCGCGGCGGCGATACCGTCTCCGCCGTTGTTCCCCGCGCCGCACAGCGCCGCGATCCGGCAGTGCGCGGCCTGATCCGGCAGCAGCGTCAGCACTGCCGCCGCCACGCCCTCCGCCGCCCGCTCCATCAGCTCCACAGACGGGATGTGCCGCTCTTCTATGGCGATCCGATCCAATTCCCGCATCTGGGCGGAAGTGGTCAGTTTCATACGCAGTCCTCCCTCGGATTTTTTCTCAATTATACCTGCGGGGCCGCCAATATGCAAGAAAAAGCGGGGGACGGAAATCCGTCTCCCGCTGCATGGTTTATTCGGCCTGCGCCGCTTCCGTAATGAGCTTGACGCACAAATCATAGCCCAGTGCGCCGCTGTCCAGAACCATCTGGTAGTTGTGGCAGTCGCCCCACTTTTTGCCGGTGTAGTGATTATAATAAGTATGGCGGCTGCCGTCCTTCTTGGCGATCATTTTTTGCAGCTCCGTGGCATCCGTGCAGCCGGTCAGTTCGCTGACCCGCACCGCCCGGTGCACCGCGTCGGCATGGATGAACACGTTCAGTGCGTCCACCCCCGCTTCCCGCAGGATCTCGTCGGCGCAGCGGCCCAGAATCACGCAGGGTCCTTCCTTGGCGAAGTGGAGAATGACCGCCTTCTGCACATCGTGGATGGCATCCTGGGTGTCAGAAAAGGAGGCGTCCGCAAAGGAGCAGATGCTCTTGAAGAAGAAATTCGTGGAGGATACATCCTCCTGATCGTGCTCCACCATATCCGGATCAAATCCGCTGGTCTGGACTGTTGCCTTCAAAATATCCCGGTCATAGAACGGGATCCCCAGTTCCTTTGCCACCTGCTGGCCGATGGAATGGCCGCCTGCGCCGTATTCCCGGCTGATGGTAATGATCTTGTTCATATGCAGTTCCCCTCATATGCCCGTGCCTGACGGGTGAATTCTTTCCGCCTCATTTTACCATAGGACGGCGCAGGGTGCAACGAAATTCTGCCGAAGTTCCGCATTTCTTGTTTTTGTGCATTTTGTGCTTGCAATTCCCCCCGTTTTATGGTATATATGGGTACGTTATGAGCAACGAAGGGGAAAATAGCCCGAAACGCCGTCGCAGAGAGGGTCGGTCACCGGCTGCAAGCCGACCTGCGGACGCCTGACTTGGTTCGCCCCGGAGCTTCCATGGAGACATGGCGGCCCGCCCACCGTTACCGGGCTGCAAGTGTGCGCTCCGGCGCAAATTTGGGTGGTACCGCGGAAGTAAGCTTTCGTCCCAAGCATGGGACGGGGGCTTTTTATTTTGCTTTTGCCGGATTCCGCGGCGTCCGCCACCAATCCATCATCCCATTCCATACAAAGGAGTTTTGCGTTTATGATGAAAGAACAACTGGAAGCCATCCGCAAAGGTGCGTTGGAATCCATCGTGGGAACCAGGGCCGCAGCGGATCTGGATGCCCTGCGGGTGAAGTATCTGGGCAAAAAGGGCGAGCTCACCGCCGTCCTCAAGCAGATGGGCAGCCTCTCCGCCGAGGAGCGCCCCGTCATGGGCCAGATGGCCAATGAGGTACGCGCCGCCGTGGAAAAGGCCATTGAAGCCCAGTCCGCCATTCTGGAAAAGGCCGCTCTGGAAGCCAAGCTGAATGCTGAGACGCTGGACGTCACCATCCCCGGCAAGGAGGTGGCTCTGGGCCACAAGCATCCCATGTACACCGTGCTGGACGAGATCAAGCAGGTGTTCCTTGACATGGGCTTTGAGATCATGGACGGCCCGGAGATCGAGCTGGAAAGCTACAACTTCACCAAGCTCAATGCCCCGGAGTCCCACCCTCCCGTGACTGGACGGATACCTTCTATCTCACCGAAGATTCCAAGATCCTCCTGCGGACCCAGACCTCTCCCATGCAGATCCGGGCTATGGAGGAGCACGGCGTCCCCATCCGCATGATCTCCCCCGGTCGGGTGTACCGCAAGGACGAGGTGGACGCCACCCACTCCCCCATGTTCCATCAGATCGAGGGTCTGGTGGTGGACAAGGGCGTCACCATGGCGGACCTGAAGGCACCCTCAACGCCGTCATCCGCAAGCTCTACGGTCCCAGCACCGTCACCCGCTTCCGTCCCCACCACTTCCCCTTCACCGAGCCCAGCTGCGAGATGGACATCCAGTGCCACAAGTGCGGCGGCGTGGGCTGCCCCACCTGCAAGGGCGAGGGCTGGATCGAGGTACTGGGCGCCGGCATGGTCCATCCCAAGGTGCTGCGCAACTGCGGTATTGATCCCGACGAGTACTCCGGCTTCGCCTTCGGCATGGGTCTGGAGCGCTTCGCCATGGGCCACTTCAAGATCAGCGACCTGCGGCTGATCTTCGAGAACGACGAGCGGTTCCTTACTCAATTTTGATAGAGAGGCAAGGTATAGACAATGATTCTTTCCCGTAAATGGTTAAATGAATTTGTAGACGTTTCCGATATCAGCGACCGGGAGTTTGACGAGGCCATGACCCTCTCCGGCTCCAAGGTGGAAACGGTGACGGCTCTGGACGAATCCCTGAAAAACGTGGTTGTTGGCAAGATTCTCTCTATGGAGAAGCACCCGGACAGCGACCATATGTGGGTCTGCCAGATCGATGTGGGGCAAAGCGAGCCGGTGCAGATCGTCACCGGCGCATGGAATATCCATGTGGGGGACCTGGTGCCCGTCGCCAAGCACAAGTCCCTGCTGCCCGGCGGCGTGAAGATCGAAAAGGGCAAACTCCGGGGCGTGGTATCCAACGGTATGCTCTGCTCCCTTAAGGAGCTGGGTCTCACTGCCGAGCATGATTATCCCTATGCGGTCATCATCCCCGCCGCACTGCTGAACGACTATCACCCCATCGACAAGGACAAGCCCTCCATCCCCGCCGACATCCAGCCCGGCGACAAGGTGTTCGGCCCCGTGGTCTGCGGCAAAGTGCTGGAATGTGAGACGCAGTCCTACGGCCGGTACCACACCACGCTGGACATTGGCGGCGCCACCGCCTCCCCCCGACACCGCCTGCTCCAACCTCCATGCAGGGGACCTGGTGGCCTACAACACCAAGACCGATTCCATCTGCACGCTGGACGATCTCCACGCCGAACAGAAGGAGTTCCCCCACTGCATTTCCGACGGCATCTTCGTGCTGAACGAGGACGTGAAGCCCGGCGACGATATGGCTGTGGTCATCGGCGCGGACGATCATGTGGTGGAATTTGAGATCACCCCCAACCGGCCCGACTGCCTGTCCGTCATTGGTCTTGCCCGTGAGGCCAGCGCCACCTTCCACCGCCCCCTGAAACTGCACACCCCTGAGGTAAAGGGCTGCGGCGGCTCCATTGCCGAGCTGGTGGACATTGACATCGAGGACGCCGACCTCTGCCCCCGGTACACCGCCCGGATGGTGAAGAACGTAAAGATCCAGCCTTCCCCCGCATGGCTGCGGGAACGGCTGCGGAACTCCGGCGTCCGGCCTATCAACAACATCGTGGACATCACCAACTATGTCATGCTGGAATACGGCCAGCCCATGCACGCCTTCGATTTCTCCTGCGTGGAGGGCGGCCACATCATCGTCCGTACCGCACGGGAAGGTGAAACCATCCAGACGCTGGACGGCAACCAGCGGAAGCTGACGCCCTCCATGCTCTGCATCTGCGACGAGAACAAGCCCGTCTGCGTGGCCGGCGTCATGGGCGGCGCCAACTCCGAGATCGTGGGCGATACCGCCATGGTCCTCTTTGAATCCGCCAACTTCAACGGCACCTCCATCCACCGCACCGCTGCCGCGCTGAATATGCGTACCGACGCTTCCTCCCGCTACGAAAAAGGTCTGGACCCCATGAACACCCTGAACGCCGTGGAGCGGGCCTGCGAGCTGGTGGAGCTGCTGGGAGCCGGCGAGGTTGTAGACGGCGTGATGGACGTCATCGCCAAGGACTCCAACCCCGTTACCGTGAAGCTGGAGCCGGAAAAGGTCAACGGTCTGCTGGGTACTGACGTGTCCCGTGAGGAAATGGTTCGGATTCTGGAATCTCTGGACTTCACCGTGGAGGGCGACACCATTCATGTTCCCTCCTGGCGTTCCGACGTAGAGCATTACTCCGACATTGCTGAGGAGGTAGCCCGGTTCTTCGGCTACAACAACATCCCCGACACCCTCTCCAACGGCCTCACCGCCCGCCGTGGCCTTACGGACCTCCAGCAGACGGAAAACCTGCTGGGCAGCGTGTGCCGCGCCGCCGGGTACGATGAGATCATCACCTACTCTTTCATCAGCCCCACCTATTATGATAAGATCGATCTGCCCAAGGACTCCGCCCTGCGGGGATTCTTTGAAGATCCTGAACCCGCTGGGCGAGGATACCTCCATCATGCGTACCACCACCCTGCCCTCCATGCTGGAGATTCTGACCCGGAACTACAACTTCCGCAACAAGTCCGCCAAGCTCTACGAGCTGGGCCGGGTGTACTTCAAGCGGGCCGACGGCCTTGCCGACGAGCCCATGGTCCTGACGCTGGGCGCTTACGGCGACAATATGGACTTCTTCACCCTCAAGGGCGCCGTGGAAGCCGTTCTGAAGCAGCTGCGGATTGAAAATGTCCGCTTCGCTGCCGACCGTGAGAACCCCTCCTATCATCCCGGCCGCTGTGCCAAGGTCTACTGCGGCGACCGCCTGCTGGGTACGCTGGGGCAGATCCACCCCCCCATGTGGCGGACAACTATGGCGTCGGCACCGAGCTGTATGCTGCCGAGCTGTGGTTTGACGCGCTGTATGAGAGCAAGGGCGCTCAGCCCATGTATCAGCCCCCTGCCCAAGTTCCCTGCCGTCACCCGCGACATCGCCGTGGTTTGCGGCAAAGACGTTACCGTGGGGCAGCTGGAGGACGCCATCCGCAAGGGAGCCAAGGGACTTTTGAAGGACGTGGCCCTGTTCGACATCTACACCGGCGTAGGCATCGCCCCCGGCAAGAAGAGCGTAGCCTTCCGCCTGACCCTCCGCTCCGACGACCGGAGCCTCACCGCCGAAGAGGCCGATGCGGATGTGAAGAGCATTCTGGCCGCTCTGGAACAGGAGTGCGGCGCAGTCCTGCGGTAAAACAGAAACCTGATACCCATGATTCAAATTGGAGCAGTAAACCAAGTTTACTGCTCCAATTTTATTACCATTCTGTTACATTTCCTTTTTTTCCCTTTACTTCATTTTCAAAACCGAGTATACTAATAAAGTAATAATACCGAATGATTTCTCCGGGCGCTTCTGCAAAACATTCCGGCAGCAAGCACAGCAGGAATAGAACGTGAAAGGCGGTGTCCATATGGATGATTTTACCCGTAAATTCAGCATTGTAGATGAAAAGGACGCAGAGATCCGGCACATTCTGACCACCGTCTATCGAGCGCTGGAGGAAAAAGGCTACAATCCCATCAATCAGATCGTAGGCTACATTCTCTCAGAAGATCCCACCTATATCACCAACCACATGGGCGCCCGCACCATGATCCGCAAGCTGGATCGGGACGAGCTTCTGCACGTACTGGTAAAGAATTATCTGGGGCAGTAACAGCCTGACGTTTTCCGTCTATCATCGTTTTATTGTCCCACTCATACCACTTTCGGGTATTTTCAGTATTCCGTTTTTCTTCAGCACTCAGTCACGAAAGCAGTATAATACCTGTATGTCACTGGTCTTGCGTTAAATTTGTGGTTAGATGAATTGATTGTCTTTTTTGTAGTTTGAGTATACACATTGGTAATTTCTTCAGGCTTCCAACTCTACTCGTCTCTCGATTGGCTATTCGCTCCGTTTTCTCGAACTCACAAAGAAGGGCTAACTGACTTTTAATAGATCAGTTAGCCCTTCTTTTTATGAGCGTTTATGTTGGATCATTGCCGCATTCCTGCAAATTCTCAGTCTTTACAGTTCTATATCCAAGAACACAGCACCGCAAAATCCATTCCAATCCGCAACAAAAGATTTCTGCGTGCAGGAGGTGTCTGGATGGCCACTTATAAAGAGATTCAAGGTTATGTCAAAGAGACTTACGGATTTTTACCAAAAACCTGCTGGATTGTTCACATGAAAGAGCTTTGCGGTATTCCTGTTAAAAACGCGCCCAACAGAATCTCTCCCCTCTCATCGTGAAAAAACTTGTCCCCCTGAAAAATGCCGTACGTCAAAGAAGCGTTCCGACATTTTGGAATGATATAAAAAGAAAAGAGCTATCTGACTTCTCTAACAGAAATCAGATAGCTCTTTTCTTGTGAATCATGAAATTCTGTTGCCAAATCGTTGCCACGAGGGGCATCAAGACTCAAAAATTCCA
>VOFC01000488.1_pt1 | contig 18674 bp, 37 predicted proteins | sample 5384161 | NCBI WGS metagenome assembly VOFC01 (sample SAMN12384722, study PRJNA508395) | human gut metagenome | isolation source: healthy gut B | host: Homo sapiens
AAGGTACTGGAATATCATATTGCAAAACGTGCGGATGTTACCGTGGTATGCACGGATTCCAAGGAAGCAGATACCAGCCGCTTCGGCGTCCTGAAGATGAATGAGGACTGCCGCATCGAGGAGTTCGAGGAAAAACCGATGGTTTCGAGCTCCAACGTGATCTCTACCGGTATCTATGTCATCCGCCGTCGCCAGCTGATCGAAATGATTGAGCGCAGCGCACAGGAAGACCGCTACGACTTTGTAAAGGATATTTTAATCCGTTACAAAAACCTGAAACGGATTTACGGATACAAGATCAATACCTACTGGAGCAACATTGCTACCGTAGATTCCTATTACAGAACCAACATGGATTTCCTCAAACCGGAGGTAAGAGATTACTTCTTCGGACAGTATCCGGGCATCTACTCCAAGATCGACGATCTTCCGCCGGCAAAATACAATCCTGGCTGCACAGTGAAAAATTCTCTTGTATCCACTGGACAACGAGTTCGTGATCCACGATATCAAGGTCATTGAAGGGGAGAAAGGCCTGTTTATCGCGATGCCGAGCAGAAAAGCTGCTGACGGCGAATACCGCGATATTGCCCATCCGATCAATTCCGGAACACGGGACATGATCCAGAGAGTGATCCTCGACAAGTACGAGACAACCACACTGGAGGAAGCGCAGGCAGTTTAGTTCTTCCGGGAAACTTGTCCGGAGTGATTTCCTGGCGCAGGTCCTGCAAAAAAATATAGCCGCAGAGAGCGGCTTGTGAATAGGGGAAATAGAAAGTCCGCCGAATCGTGAAAAGGTTCGGCGGACTTTTTTGCGTATTATGATTTCTTATACGATTACATAAGTCCGGGATCAGAAGCGGAACATATACGATCATGAAGAATACGATGATCAGTCCGATTAGGTACGGGATAACAGATTTGGAGATCCGCTCGATCGGAAGTCCCGTGATACCGGAAGCAACGAACAGGTTGATGGCAACCGGCGGTGTGATCATACCGATGGCGATACCAACTACGAAGAGGATCCCGAAATGTACGGTGCTGATGCCCATGGCCTTGACAAGCGGCAGGAACACCGGGAAAGAATAATGATCGCGGAGGAGGTCTCCATGAAGACTCCGGCGAGCAGGATGATCAGGGAGATCAGGAACATGATCACATACTTGTTTGTGGAGATTCCCAATACTCCGCTTGCGATGGCTTCCGGGATCTTGTAGTTTGCGAGAACCCAGCCGAACGGACCGCTGCATGCGATGATGATCATGATAACGGCAGATGTTTCGCACTTCCCTTCATGATCTCAACGAGACCCTTGAAGTCAAAGGTCGCGGTAGATAAAGAAGGAAACGAAGATCGCGTAGATAACCGCTACGGCAGCCGCCTCAGACGGTGTGAAGTAACCGGAGAAGATTCCGCCGAGGATGATCAGCGGCATTAAGATTCCCCAGATCGCTTCCTTGAAGGTGTGGAGCACGTTTCCTACAGAGAAACGCTTTTCCCTTCCGGGTAGTTGAACTTGCGTGCCTGATAGAGGAGATCGCAACGAGGATCACGCCCATTCAAATTCCCGGGATGAATCCGTTTTTGAAAAGAGTGTTTACGCTGTCCTCAGAGATAACGGCGTATAATACCATCGGAACGGACGGCGGGATAACGACACCGATGGTTCCGGCAGCTGCGATCAGGGCAGCGGCGGAATCTTCACGGTATCCACGTTTCTTTAACTCCGGGATCAGTGTTGCACCGACAGCGGCTGTTGTGGCGGCACCGGAACCGAGATCGCCGCGAAGAACATACCTGCGAGGACGGATACGATGGAAAGACCGCCCTTTAACATACCAAGTAAGGACTCGGCGAACTCAACGAGCACCTTGGAAACCTTTCCCTTTGCGAGAAGGTCGCCGGCAAAGATGAAGAAGGGGACTGCGATCAGGGAGAAAGAGTCGGTGCTGGCGAACATACGCTGCACGAGGATCAGGAGCTTTACATCGCCTTTTAAGAGAACGAGGAGAGCTGCCGCCGCGATCGCGAATGCGACCGGAACGCCGATCAGAAGCAGAACGATAAAGGAAATGAATAATAATGCTGCCATGTTATGCCTCCTCCTTTCCGAATAAAAGTCCAAGAACCGCGTCAACCGCGTGTGGACGAGCATGAATCCGCATCCTACCGGAATGCAGAGGTAAATATATTTCATGGGAAGACGCATCGCTGCGGACAGCTGGTTTCCCTGTTTTCCGAAGTATTTTCATACCATAGATGATCACGACAACAAAAAGAACTGTGCAGACCACATGGACGAGAAGTTTTAAGACTTTGCTTAATGCGGCCGGAACCATATCCTGAACGAATGTGATGGAGATATGGCCGCTGTGCTTGTATACACAGCTTGCGCCTAAAAATGATGACCAGACTAAAAGGTAACGGGTCGCTTCCTCACCCAGGAGCGTGCGGTGAATGCCATACGGCAGACGATCTGGGCGCCGGTGATGATGACCATGGCGCCGAGGCATGACAACGATGATGTAGGAACATAAGGTGTCCAAGACATCGCTGAGTTTATGAAATACCTTTAACGAAAGCCAATGGTGTTTCCTCCTTTGAAAACCGAAACAATTACATGGAGAGTGCATTTAAAGCGGTTCTGATTTACAGTACGCGAGTAGGAATTTTCTGAACTGAAAATTCCATACAATACATCAGTGGTAAGAACAGTTCCGGCTGCCCGGGTTTCCCTGGGCAGCCGAAGAACCCATTTAAAAATCCCATTGCCGGGGCAATGTTAACGGATTTTAGCACCGAACTTTAAAATCAAACAGCTGCGAAATTACTTTAATGCGTCCTGGATTCTTTTGATGTAATCAGCGTAATCCGGGTAAGCGTCATATACGCTCTGAACAGCAGCACGGAAGCTGTCTACATCCGGGTTCTACGACTTCCATACCATGATCCTTGATCTCCTGGAGCTGGTCAGCTTCCTGATCAGCAACCCACTGACGCTCGTACTCAGCAGCTTCCTGAGCGGATTCCTCGAAGATCGTCTGAACATCTTCCGGTAAGGATTTGAAGAGGTCATTGCTCATTGTGATGATCGCTGTGGAGTAGGAATGACGGTCAAGGGTTACATACTTCTGGGACTCCCAGAGCTTGTAGGAGTAGATAACGTTGATCGGGTTCTCCTCGCCGTCGATGGTGCCCTGCTGAAGAGCTGTTAAAGCGTCGGACCATGCCATCGGAACCGCGTTTACACCAAGAGCCTTTGAATGTTGCTGTGTAAACATCGTTCTCCATGACACGGAGCTTTAAGCCTGCGACGTCTGCCGCGTTTGTGATCGGCTTCTTGCTGTTTGTGATGTTACGGAAACCACGCCTGCGTAAGCAAGTCCCTTTTAAGTCTGCATCTTCAAAGAGTTGCAAGGAGCTCTTACCGATCTCGCCGTCGAGGATCTTGTAAGCTTCTTCGTTGTTTGCGAACAGGAACGGCATATCAAGAACACCCATAGCGCTGGAGAAGTTTACGAACGGACCGCTTGTGATGATACCCATATCAAGAGTACCCATCTGCATGCTCTCAAGCATGGTACGCTCGTCACCGAGAGCTCCGTTCGGATGGATCTCGATCTCGTAAGGCGCCGTTTGTGCGCTCTTTTACGAGTTCAGCGAATTTCTCTGCACATACCTGGAAGCTGTCCTGCTCGTTTACGGTTGTGCCAAGCTTTATTACGGTTGCGTCTGTGTTTGAAGTCGCTTCCTTGCTTTCAGCAGCGGAAGAATCAGCGGCAGCGGCTGTTGTCTCAGCGGAAGCAGCAGTTGTCTCTGCAGAATTGCTGGAAGAACCACATCCAGCCATGGAAAGAACCATAGCGCCTGCCATAACGGCAGATAATAATTTTGCACTTTTTTTTCATAATGACCTCCTAAATCTTTTTTTAAGAATAGATTGATGATAAGTATATATCTTAACTGCCAATATGGTCTTGGCAAAATTGCGCCTCCGCACGGTGTAGAATTGCCCGCAAGAATAATAATCCGGGCTTTCGCCCTGCTGTCTCTGTTAAAGAGACATCCCTTGCGTGCGAGCACGCAGGCTGTTCAGCCGCTTGGACAACGCTTTCTGGCAAAAACCACTCTTTTTTGCTGTAAAAAACAGCCTCTCGGTCCACGTCGTTTTCCGGCTCATTTAGTGCGGAAAAATTAACAGGCAACACGTTAACGGGTGTAAACCGAACCAGCCTACTTGGAACACTTTCAGTGGTTAGCTCCGGGAGGATTGTCTGTAACGCGGTGTCTGCAGCTTTTCACCAGCCAGCTGCTCTCTGAAAGACCTTCGTTAAGAGCGTTCCCATCATCGCAAGGAATATTTAAAACTGCCCTTTATTATAGTCACAGATTTTCAAAAGTCAAGAGAATTAATAAAATAAATCGCGTATTGTGAGAAAAAAATATGATATGATAGATCGTATAGTAAATTTATTTCATAGGAGATATTCAACAGGTTATTATAGAGAATGGAGGAGGAGAATGAAACCGACCGTCAGTATAATTGTTCCTGTCTACAATGCGGAAAAAATTTCTGAACCGCTGTGTGGACAGTATTCTCGGACAGGAATATAGAGATTTTGAACTGATCCTCGTAGATGATGGGAGCAGAGATATGTCAGGCTCGATCTGTGATGCGTATGCGAAGACGGATGAGCGTGTGGTGGTGATCCACAAAGAAAATTCCGGGGTTTCAGACACGAGAAATCAGGGAATTGAAAGGGCAAAGGAACATATCTCCAGTTTGTGGACAGTGATGACTGGCTGACGCCGGATGCGACAAAGCTTATGGTCCGAGCGGCAGAGGAACATGGCTGTGATATGGTGATCTCCGATTTTTACCGCGTCGTTGGGGATATGGTATCCAGAAAAGGGGACATCGAGTCAGACTGCGTGATCGACCGGGAGGAATTCGCGTCGTTTATGATGGAGAATCCGGCGGATTATTACTATGGAGTGCTGTGGAATAAGCTGTACCGGCGCGATCTCGTAAACCGCTTCGGGATCGGATGGATGCGGAGATCAGCTGGTGTGAGGATTTCATGTTCAATCTGGAGTATGTCCGCTATGCAGAGACATTCTATGCGCTGCGGACACCGGTGTATTATTATGTAAAGACAAAGGTTCGCTGGTGAACCAGAAGATCAGCATCACGAAGACTGTGAAGATGAAGCTTATGATGTTTGAGTACTACAACAACTTTTTATAAGCATGTGCTGGACGAAGAGGATTATGAGAAAAACCGGCTTCAGGTGTACCATTTTCTGGTGGATGCAGCGAAGGACGGCTTTGTTTTCCCGGCATCGATCCCCGGAAACCGAAAGCTCGGAGAGGAGCGGAGCAGTGCGCTACAGGAGGTGATCTCCGATGATGGGATCATTGTGGATAAATACCGGGACCGGAAACTTCTGGAGAGATATCTGGAGTCGGCGGCATTGAAGCATGATATGACAATGGAGGAACTTTTCTGCTTTTATATCTGAAGGATGCAAGACATGAGCTGAGCAGAAAGAATCTTGCGGATCTTATGGATCTTAGCCGCGGAGACCTTGCGGTGGCGGTCCAGCGGCTGTCCGCGAAAAAGATGGTTGAGGTAACGGAGCTTCCGAGAAGGCGGGGAACAGAACGAAAGATCCGACTGGAACTTCTTCCGGCATCAGAAGTTGTGATCCCGGATCTTGAGGCGGCGGAGAACGATTACTATCAGGCGAAGTTTGGAAATTTTACAGAGGAAGAGATCAGACAGTATACGCTGCTGGCACGGAAAGTGCGGGAGAACGAGAGGAGTATTTTGCAGCGGGGATAGGAGAAGGCGCATTCGCGAGAAGCTGCGGACTGTGTCAGGCGGTCGTATTGGTGTGGAAATACAACGGATAAACATCAAAAATATGGAGATAAAGATGGAAAAAAGAAAAAACTTGCAAAATCGTATTCAGTGACATCGACGGCACGCTGCTGACGTCGGACGGACAGATCACGGAGGGGACGAAGGAGATGATCCTGAATCTTGAGAAGAAGGGGATCCCGTTTATCCTGACTTCCGCGCGGTCACCGGAAGGCGTGCGGGTCATTAAGAGAATGCTGGGGAACCATGCACCGATCATTGCGTTCTGCGGTGGCTGATCCTCGATAACGACGGACATGAGATCTGATACAGTAAGATGATTCCGTTAAAACGGGCACTGGAACTGAAGGCGATGCTGGATAAGGATTTTCCGGCTGTTGCCTGCAATACCTTCGGCGGCGAGAAGTGGATCGTGGATGACCGGGACGATTGGAGAGAGCAGCGGAAGAGAAAATCGTGGTGATGGGAAATGCGCCGGAGCAGATCGTGGTGATCCAAAGCAATAAGCAGTGGGTGGGGACTTGCTTGTATCAGGAGGAGTGTAAGCGCCTTCTGATAAACTGCTGGGCAGTTATTTGGTTATAAGCAAGTACCATCCTGCGGTGACTTTCTTTGCAAAAGTCATCGGAAGAAATCCTGATACCGTCTCATAGGGCGCTGCAGGGCCGAAATCAGCCTCTTTTTCTACATCCGCGAAGGTGCGGTAGGTGTTGTAGCTCCAGTAAGGGGAGGCGGGATCCTTCGGCGCTTCATTCAGTGCGTGGAAAGATCTTCGCGGATCCAGCCACCTGAATCGCGGCTCCGTCCGGTTTTCCTCGGACGCCTTCAGGCCTTCCTCCATGAATTTCTCAGCTTCCGTCATCATATCCCCGGTTGTGCATGCTTTGCACCGCGGCGATCACCACGTCGCAGGGCGCTTTGGATCCCGGAACCTTATTGTCCCAGTCGTGGAAAAGCTGTTTGTCGGAGGCGCGGCCGGCTTCCGTGTAGGCCATCAGTCCGCCTCATTGTCGTCGTGAAGCTCCGGCGGAACGGCGTCCGCCGTCAGCTTATGTTCAAATTCCCATGCTTTCATAAAAGAATCTCCCTCATTTTAGTTGTAAATGTTCCTGCTCTCTCAGGATCTGTCAGGGCAGAGATCGGAAGAAAACATTGTCAAAATGGATCATCAACTTTTTGTTCATATTTTTAACAGCTCGGAATTTCGAAATAATTCCATCAATTCTTCTTCTTTCCCCGACATACTTCTCTTCGAATAAATTCCGATCGCGATCATCGTAACCACGTAAGGAATCGTCTGAATAAGCTGGGATGGCAGATTTAACATCTGAAGCCGTACGGCCAGTGAATCTGCCATACCGAAGATCAGTACCGAGCAGGCGATCTTCCATGGAATACCGAGACCCCATGGATTCCGCCGCCATTCCGATCCATCCGCGTCCGGCGATCATGTCTCTTGAGAAGAAGGAAACATAACCCATGGACATGTATGCTCCGCCGATCCCGGCGAGACAGCCGGCGATGAGAAGGGCGATGTACTTATATTTCATGACATTCAAGCCTACGGATTTTGCGGCACTCTCATTCTCTCGCCGACCGCGCGGATCCGCAGCCGATGGTAGTCTTCCAGAAGAAGACTGTGAGAACGACCACGAGGATCAGCCCGAGATAAGTCAGGGGACATTATGTCCGGAGATAATGGCACCGAGAATCGGGATGTCCTTTGATAAGCGGGAATCCTGATCTCCGGCATCACCGGACTCTTTAAACTCTGGGTGGAACCTTTATTTCCGGTCAGATAGTAGGTCGTAAAGACCGTGAGACCGCCGGATAAGGTATTCAACGCAATTCCGGCGAGCACCGGGTTTGTATTCAGGATCAGCGTAAAGTAACCAAACACGAAAGCCAGCACCACGCCGACTGCCATTGCGAATATCACGCCGCCAAGAGCGCTGTGGGTAAAGTAACCGCCGACAGGTCCGCAAGGGCACAGCTTAACATGATTCCCTCAGTTCCGATGGGATCGATGCCGCCTTCACGAAGACCATGCAGGCCATGGCCGCGAACAGGATCGGAGTCATCACACGGATCGAGGTAAAAGAGGAAGTCAGGGGAAAGAATCACCTCCAGATATTCATGCCTGTACCTCCTTTTTTCGCTGCAGCTTCGAATTCTTTTGTCTCTTTGATGATGAGTTTCTTCTTATATCCGCTGAGGATCGCGGTGGCGGAGATCAGAAGGACCATGACTGCCTGAATGATGTTTACGATCTCAAACGGGATATCGGAATTTCTGGACATGATATCCGCGCCGATCCGCAGGTAAGATAAAACAGTGCTGCGAACGGGACATACTGTACCTTCCGTCTGGCGACGATGGCGATCAGGAACACCGTCCCAGCCATAGCCCGGGGTGCGGAATACTGGAAGCGCTGGTACATGCCGAAAAGCTCCGCAGCGCCGCCGAGTCCCGCCAGCATACCACCCAGAATTTGGGTCAGGATGATCATGAGGCCGGAGTTGATGCCCGCGTAGTTTGCCATATTGAAGTTTTCGCCCACAAGGTTTGCCTTAAAGCCGAAGGGTGTCCGGTTTACGATGACCCAGATCACAAGGACAGTCACAAAGGGCGATGATCGTACCGGAGTTGATACGCGTGCCGGTGATGATCTTGCTTAAAGTGCATCCTTCCGGAAATTTGTAGGAATAGTTGGAGTTCTGGGTCGGATCATAGAAGAAGGTGGTGATGATCCAGAGCCCGACGTACAGGCAGGTGTAATTGAGCATCAGGGGAAGTTACAAGCTCATTGGAGCCGGTCTTTACTTTCATGATGCCCGGGATAAAGCAGATAAATCCGCCTGCGACCGCCGCAGCCGCATGGCCACGATCAGTGCCGTTTTTCCGGAAAGTCCGAGTCCCAGGAAGCCGCACAGGCAGCAACGGCGCCGATAAAGAACGCGCCTTCCATGGACAGATTGAAAAGCCCCGGTTTAAAGAGGATGATGACCGCAAGTCCTGTAAACATTAACGGTGTCATACCTTCGATGACGTTTCCGAAACGGCGGACGGAGGTCAGCGGTCCGAAAATAAAGTCTCCGAGAGCGGAGAGGGGCTGGCTGCTGATCAGGAGAATGATCGCGAAGACGATGATCAGGGAGATCAGGATGGCAATCATGGTCCGCAGCATTTCTACATAAGATGAGAGGGTTTTTTCTGTTTCATGATTCCGATACCTCCTGATGTTTCAGCCCGAGCATGTAGTTTCCGAGCTCGAACTCATCTACTTTTTCGCGTCCTCGAAGTAGGCGGCAGCCTGTCCGCCGCACATGACGAGAATGCTGTCGGAGAGCTCCATGATCTCGTTTAAGTCCGCGGAGATCAGGATAACGCCCTTTCCGGCATCGCGCTGTTCAATGATCTTTTTCCAGATAAACTCGTTGGCACCCACATCGATGCCCCGGGTCGGCTGGTTGGCGATCAGAAGCTTCGGGTCAGAGGAAAATTCCCTTGCGACTACGACCTTCTGCATATTTCCGCCGGACAGCATACCGATCGGCTGATCGTCATTCTGGCAGAGGACGCCGAAGTCGCTGATAAGTTTATCTGCCCGTTCATGGATATTTTTATAATTGAGAAGTCCGTGTTTTTTTTAACAGCGGGCTGTCGATGATGTCTGCGATCATGTTGCCCCAGAGGCTGATGTTCCCGGCCGCTCCGGTTTTGATACGGTCCTCGGGGATATAGGAAATTCCGTCATCGCGGATCGCGCGGATGGATTTTCCAAGGATTTCTTTCCCGTCAAAGAGGATACTGCCTTTGACACCGGAGTAGAAACCGAAGATCGCCTCGGCGAGTTCATTCTGTCCGTTTCCCTCAACTCCTGCGATACCTAAGATCTGGCCCTTTTTCAGTGAAAAGGAGACATGGTCCAGGAGCTTTCGTCCTTCTTTATTTTCATAGGTCAGATCAGTGACTTTTAAGAGCGTGTCACCGAATTCTGCCGGCTTTTTATTCATTTTCAGGATGACATCGCGGCCCACCATGAAGCGGGAGATATCTTCTTCTGTCGCGTTGGCGACCGGGATCGATCCCTGTCCGTCCGGCACGGAGGACTGTGATATTGTCGCAGATCTGCATGACTTCGCGGATCTTGTGGGAGATGAAGATGATCGTGTGATCATTTTTCTTTTTTAGTAAAAAGCTGTTCAAAGCGTTCGTCTGTCTCCTGTGGCGTCAAAACTGCGGTCGGCTCATCTAAGATCAGGAGCTTCGCCCGCGGGCAGGACTTTTAAGATCTCGACCTTCTGTTTCTGGCTGACGGAGGCTCTCCAACGACAGCCATCGGATCGATCTTTAAGTTGTACTTTTTGGCGGTTTCCTCCACCGCCCGGATCGCTTTTTCCTTGTCGATCATGATCCCGTTTTTCGGTTCCATGCCGAGGATCACGTTCTCATATACCCGCAGAGAATCCACGGCATGAAGTGCTGATGCACCATTCGATTCCGAGACGGATCGTGTCAGCGGCACTTTTGGCTGGATCTTGTTTCCCTCGAAGATGATATCGCCCTCAGTGGCGTCCTCGTCACCGAACAGGATCTTCATCAGGGTACTTTTTCCGGCACCGTTCTCACCCATCAGGGCATGGATCTCACCTTCCCGGACAGAAAAGCTGACATCCCTGTTGGCCATGACACCGTTGGGGTAGATCTTTGTGATATGTTCCATTTTCAGGATCTCTTTGCCCATACGGATCCTCCTTTCTTATAAAAAGCCAAGGGGACTTGTTGACAAGTCCCCTGATGTACTCGATATTCTGGGAAAATCAATGGCCTTGGAAAGATTCCCCAGATGGTTTACATAAAATATCGCAGGCAGGTTTTTGGGTGGATCTGCCGGATAAAATTACGGAGCTACAGAGTCGATGAGGGCCTGAACTTCGTTCTGGTCAGCATCGCCGAGAGCAGTCGGGATCTCGATCTTTCCGTCGAGAACTTCCTGCTTCTTCTCCTCGATTGTCTTTTGATCTCGTCGGAACGTTCTTCTGGAAGTACTCGTTGTCGCAAGACCTGCACCGTTTTCCTTTAAACCAAGGAATTCACATTTGCCGTAAGGAACCGTTCCCTCTTCTTCCATTTCAGCCATTCTCACGAGGAATCGCCGACGTTCTTTAATACGGAAGAAAGGATCACGTTTGCCTTTGCCTCATCGGAACCGGAGAACAGCATTGCCTGGTCAGAGTCAACGCCGATGATGTATTTGCCCATCTCAGCGGCAGCCTCTACGCAGCCAAGTCCGGCCTGCTCAGCAGCCGGGAAGATAATATCAACGCCCCTGATTGTACTGGGCGATGGCTGTCTCTTTACCCTTTGCGGTATCATCCCAGGAACCGATGTAGGAAACGTATACCTTGATATCCGGGTCAACAGATTTTGCGCCTGCGATGTATCCAACAAGGAAGTCAGTGATGATCGGGTGCTCGGAACCGCCGACGAAACCGATCTTCTTGTCTTCATTTGCGTTTGGCATGTCTTTGGATTCTGTTACAAGTGCTGCGAGAACGCCGGCAAGGTAGCTGCCCTCGTTCTGTTTGTAGCTGATTGCGTAAAGGTTCGGCCACTTGCCCTCTTCCATATCAGAGTCGAACATAACGAATTTCTGATCCGGGAATTCTTCCGCAACCTGCTCGATGACCTCAGCGGAGGAAGATCCGTTGGAAATGATAACATCGTATTTTCCTTCCTCAGCGAGATCCTGGAATGTCGGCTCCCACTTTGTCTGATCACGGCCGATCTCGATAACCTTTATCTCGCAGCCAAGATCGGAAGCAATCTTTTTCCATACCTGCGTTTGCAGAATCGTTGAAGGATTTATCACCTAACTGTCCTGTACATACGAATACAAGGACGGCTTCTTTGTGTCTGTCTCAGCAGCGGTAGCAGATGTCTCAGCACCAGCTTTTGCGCTTTCAGCGGCAGCACTTGTAGCTGCAGTATCAGTTTTTCCTCCGCACGCGGTGAGCAGCAGTCCGGCTGCTAAGAATAATGCGGTAGCTTTCATGGTCTTTTTCATGGTTTTCCTCCTGTTTTTCGGCTTGTCCTCCGGAGAATATGACCTACGGAGAACAGATTTTTTTTTTCATGGGTATACTATACCAAAGTTGTGCAAATTAGACAATGAATATAGGGAAAAAAAGCGAAAATCGTTAAGAAAATAACAATGACGACAGTTGTGCCTCACAAAGGCCGATGATATAATGAAAATGTGTGAAAAAGGAACACAGACAGCATATGCAATATGGAAGACAGGATGGTAAGGCTATGAAAGGGGAAGATTTTAACAGGCGCGGGGCTGCTGCTGATCGCGGCGGCTCTTCTTCTTACTGTTTATAATATAAGAGAATCAGACCGGGCCGGAGCAGAGTCAGAGGAGATGGTGGTCCGGCTGGAGTCACTGACAGCAGCTCTGCCGGAGCGGCTGGAGACGGAGAAAAAAAGGAACTGGTGCCGGAATACAAGAAGAATCCGGAGATGGAAATGCCGACTGTGGAGGTAAATGGACAGGAATGTGTGGGGATGATCGAGATTCCGGCGCTGGGGCTCAAGCTTCCGATCATCAGCGAGTGGAGCGACGCGAAGCTCAAGAAAGCCACCCTGCCGGTACAGTGGCTCCGCGTATTTAAAGAACATGATCATTGCCGGACATAATTACCGCACTCACTTTTCCGGCATCAAACGCCTGAATCAGGCGATTCCGTAGTATTACAGATGCGGACGGAAATGTATTTTCCTATGAAGTGGCGGAGATCGAGACGGTTGGCGGCTATGACATCGAAAAGATGGAAGCCGGGGACTGGGATCTGACACTGTTTACCTGCACGAATAAGGGGAAGGCGCGGGCTGCGGTGAGATGCAGGGAGATTGAGGAATAGAGAGGAGCATTTTTACTTGAAATGCTCTCAGGAAACAAAGGGTCTGTGTAGCGGAAACAGGGAAAGTACCTTCGGAGAAGGTGTACTTTCCCTGTTTTTTGCTGTTACATCTGGAAGAGATGACTGGCGGCAGATTTCGCAGATCAAATATTATTTTTTATAAAAACAGTTTCCGCCAACAATTTTATAGGAAGAATAACTGCCGGTTGAGGCGCGTTTGGCGGCTTTTGAAGAAGAGGTAGTCTCCGATATTGTTGGAGCCGGCCAGAGCATCTTTGGTGGCTTTGATGCAGGACTTGGACGGACCCTTTGCCAGGTATTTGTCCAACAGACCGGAGGATGCACCGGGGAACTGGCCGTCGGCGTAGATCACGTCGGAGATCGTTTTGCCCCACTTTTTGGATTTTACACGGTTTACGATGCAGCTTGCCACGGCGAGCTGGTCCTCATAGCGGTCATCGCCAGTCTCCATCGCGACGCAGGCTGCCATCAGGTAGATCTCGTCCTCAGTGGCGGAGATCACGTAGGACGGTTCCGCGGAGGTTCCGTTTCCGGATGCGCTCAGTGCCGCGGACTCTTCCTTTGCGTCGACAGCGGCAGCGGAACCGGGCCGATGGAGACATATTTGACTGGAAATATAGCCGTTTGTGTCGGCGGAGAGCTGAACCTTTGCCCAGCCGTCAGATTCACTTAAGACAGGGAAGGAATCGCCTTCAGCCGCCTGTTTTAAGATTGCGGAATCTGTGGACGGAATCTCGCGGACGTTCAAGGTCGTTGCGGTGATCTTTGCGGATAAGAGACCGAGCTCTTTTGCTAACGGCTCGATATCTGCTCCAAGAGCAGATACTTGTCGCTCATCCATCCTTCAATTTTTCCGGAACGGACCTTCGTCCAGCCATCTTTCTTCTCTAATACGGTTCCGCCCGCTCCACGGTAGCACTTTCCGACGATCTCTCCGTCCGTGGACGGTTTCGTCCGCATATTTAACGGTTCACTTGTCACATTTGCCACGGCAAGATTGTCATAGGCGGATGCGGCGAGAGATGGAAGAGCCGGGAATGCGGTGGAAAGGAACAGGACAGATGCGGCGGCAGCCGCTTTTAAAAGAAGCTTCTTTGAAAAGTCAGGAATCAGATTCTGTAATTTTATCATGCAAAAATTTCCTCATATCAGTTGAATATCCCGCTTGTATTACGGGAATTGTTTCAAATATTACAAAATTATTACGAAGAAATTATAGCAAAAATGGAGAAATTTGTCAAATCAGCATTCCCATTGATATTTCCTGAGGTCCACATGCATCGCGTCCTTCAGCTCCACGCCTTCCTGTCGCAGCAGAAATGTCTGTTCCGGCCAGCCGGGGACGAGGCGGCCGGCGTGGTTTACGACGCGGTGGCAGGGGAAATCTCCGTAGTCTGAGGCGTGGGGAGAGGACCCGGGCCACGAGGCGGGAGTTTTGTCCTGCCGATGAGGCGGGCGATCTGGCCGTAGGTGGCGACGGTTCCCTCGGGAATCTCCCCGACTACGGCCAGGACCTCGTATGCGAAATCTTCAGTAAAACGGGGCGGATGGTGCCATGTTACTGCACCTCCTTCTGCTCCTCCCACATCTTCACCGGCATGCCGTTGACTTCCGTTGTCCTCAACGGCAATTACAAGGCAGCGGCGTCCACCGTGATGAACTTGGTTTCTACAAGATCTAACCGATCGGATTGACCTTGATGTCTACGTCCGGTGTCTTCACGGCAAACTTTCCGGTTCCTGTGATGGCCGGGACAAGGATCGCGGTATTTTTCTCCGGCAGCTTCCTCGTAGACTTTATCAAAGTGCTCCAGACGTTCCGGCTCCACACCACTCTTTTCGAGAAGATCTTTTTACTTCCGGCTTTTTGTGAGAGTCAGCGGAACTTCGTCTTCCTTATGCTCCTCCGCAAGCTCCGTGAGGATTCTCATGGATCTGGCGGACAGTCTCATAGTTGCATTCCTCGCCCAGCGTATCGGTCAGGATCTCCTGAAACGCTTCTTTCTGGGACTTAAAGGAGATCGGTGTCGTTGGCGCACCGAGGCAGGCATCAATAAATTCAGAGTGGAGCTCCTCCGGGTTTTTTTGAGAAATACAGGACGCTGTGAATATCGCTGCTGCGGTCATTAAATGCAGGGAACAGGAATCCGGTCATCGGGGTCTGTACCCACCAGTCCCGCGGGCGCTCCTCAATTGCATTGGTCGTTTCATTATAAGAAAGACCAGGCTCGGAGAGCTTTTTACCGGGCAGATGCAGCAGAGGATGTGGTTGTAGACCTCCTCGGATGCGTCGAACATTTCCTCATTGTCGGACGCTTTCCCCGGAACATCGTAGGCGCTGTGGATCAGGATAATATAGTAGTTTTCGCCGTACTCGTAATTTTCGATTACCTTATTATAAAAGGTATCCACGGTCTCATCGTCGGCGAGCTTCTCATCGCGGAGTTTCATGAGAAGCTCATGGGCACTGTCCGGACCTTCGTCGTGGATCGAGTACTCCAGATTATGGAGATTTTTTCCGATTCCCCGGAGAGGGATTTCTTGAAGATCTCGTAGTATTTAAAGATCTCCTCCTCGGACAGGGCGAAGAACGCCTCCTTTAAGGTCGTTTTTGATCTGCTTTTCGGCATCAACGTAGCATCCGCAGATGCGGGTGATGGCGTTGTTGTCCTTCTTGAATTGCTTCTTTATTTCTGAAATTTCACGTTTATTCATAATATGTATCCTTTTCAAACAAATTCCAGTCATAAAGGATCTTACGTTTTGCTGTAAAATGCAATGGAAGATGAAAGTATGGCTGGAGAAAAATCATTGATGATCGATAAATCCTGATTGACAGCGATGTGCAGCTGTTGTGCCGAGCACAGGAGAATGAAAGGCAGCTGGCAAATAAATAGCTGTGAAGACATCTACTTATTTAATAAGCTTCTCCGCATAATACATTGCAGCCACATGAACCGCCTGTACAAGCCCGCCGTTTGTCATCAGCTTTTCGTTTCCTCGGCGGACATCACGACGATCTCCAGATCCTCGGTGGCATCGAGATGCTGTCCGCTGACCCTCTTACAGTCTGTGATCAGATAACAGTGGGCGAAATTGCTGATACACGCCGCGTTTGGCGCGACCTTGCAGAGAAATACCGGCTCGCTTCCGGCATAGCCGGTCTCCTCGAAGAGTTCCCTCGCAGCCCCGGCTGCGGATCCGCATCTGTCGGCTCCATGCATCCAGCAGGAAGCTCCAAAAGGATCTGTCGCGTTCCATGGCGGTACTGGCGCACGAAGATAAAGTCCCCGTCAACGGTGACAGCGACCACGACAACAAAGTCCGGCATCATCATTTACATAAAATGGAGAGATCTTCGTGCCGTCCGGCAGCGCACAGTCGTCGGCGTGAAGATCGATCCAGCGGTCCTTTATGATCGTTTTGGATCCGTTGCAGATCCACGGTTTAATCGACATAACCTTTTCCTCCTAAATCAGGACAAAATATAACCTAAAATTGCCGAACCGGCAAAATGTTCAGGCAGCCAGTCAGCCATACCTCATTATAATGCGATTAAGCTCTCATCATCCGGTACATAAATATTTCCACTGTAATAGCGCTTTCCCTCGCTCTTGTAAAGCCGTTCACGTCCGGCTACATTGCTGTCCTCCGTGTGCCAGAGAACGAGATTCGGGATTCCGAGGGATTCTGCCAGCTCGCAGGCATCCTTCACGGTGCTGTGGTGCTTCTCGTACGGCTTCCAGATATCCCGCTCCGCATAGAGGCAGAATGCCTCGTGGAGTAGCCAGTCGCTGCCGCGGACATACTTCTCACAGACCGGATTGTACGGTTCATCTCCGGCGCATGTGAGCTTTCTTCCATTATTTAATGTCAGCGTGAATCCGAACTGTTTTAACTTCGTGGAGTGGATATCGAAGAATGTCACGTCGTAGCTTAAAATATGGCGGGTCTCGCCGTCCTTCACTTCTTCCAGATGGATCCTGTTGCCGATCATGTTGTAAACATGGCAGTAAATATAGGCATCTCCGTCATACTGGTCCTTTTTCATCTTTTGTTGCGATCATGCGGGACCATCCAGACGATGCCAAGACATGGTCCGTGTGGGCGTGGGTCACAAAAATGTGATGGATGTGTTCAAGGAACCTGCATGTTATCAGAATCTTTAAGATCCCGTTTCCACCGCCGGCATCCACCATGAAATATTCGTATCTCCGTCTTAATGCGAAACATGTATTATAAAGATTGGTGACCGTTGCGTTTCCGGTCCCAAAAAGCATAGAAAGTTCGCTGTCCATGAAAATCTCCTTTTTCTTTTGTGCATAAGTGCCGTTGCCGTAGCACGGGTAGGATCGGCGTCACTGTCTGCATCGGGGCCCCTGTGACACCAGATTCTTTGGTTGAGTTTTGAATATGAATATGTTACTATAAAATAAATGGAAAGCAATTCCAGGCGGTTAAATTTTTAACCGGCTTAAAGATGGAAGAATCCCGCAAAAACCTGGCAAAATGCAGTTGGAATGCGAAGTTTCTAAAGCGAAAATTCTCTACCATACAGTAATTAGCGCAGTTGGCCGATTTGAACGAATGCAACGGAAAATTCCGCTGGGACCGGGAACGGCAGGAAAAATTTATAATATCGGGAAATCGCAGGAGGAAAATAACGATAATGAGAGATTTGGACTATCTGAAAGCTGCTTGCAAAAGAGTATCCGACCGTGAAAGCGGCATCCAGTGAGATCATCAACCTGATGGCGATCGCGGACTTCCGAAGGAACCGAGTATTTCTTCAGCGACCTGCACGGGGAATACGAAGCGTTTATTCACCTGCTCCGCAGTGCGTCCGGTATTATCCGCGAGAAGATCTCGGAACCTTCGGGGCTATGTGATCTCGGACGAAGAGGAGATCGCTCGCCTGATCTACTATCCGGAGCGGAATATCCGGAAGATCCAGAAAGCAGGAAAATTTACAGAAGACTGGCAGAGAATTACGATCTACCGTCTGGTGCGCATCTGTAAAGAAGTTTCCTCGAAATTTACGAGATCGAAAGTTCGTAAAAAATACCGCCGGCATTCGCTTATATCATCGATGAGCTCCTTCATGTGGACTACAATGATGATAATAAGAAAGTTTACTATGACGAGATCATCACTCCATCATCGACATCGAGATGGGTGACCAGTTCATCATGGCACTCTGCAACCTGATCAGAACCTGACAGTGAACCCAGCCTTCAGTGACTATCTTTGACATGGGCCGCTAACGCGAACATTATCCATAGACAAACTCATACACTTCCATGTGGAATGTCAGTAGACTTAACCATGATATCTCCTGGATGGGTGCGGCGACCGGCAACCTGGCGTGCATCTGCACCGTGCTCCGGATCGCGATCCGCTACAATGGCTTTGATGTCCTCGAGGATGGATATGGGATCAATCTTCGCCAGTATCCATGTTTGCGGCGAGAGTTTATAAGGATGATCCGTGTGAGCGCTTCATGCCGAAGATCCTGGATGAAAAAATATCATGACGCAGTAGATCCGGTCTTGGCGAAGATGCACAAAGCGATCACAGTGATCCAGTTCAAGCTGGAAGGTCAGATCGATCGAAACGCCATCCGGATTACTCAGATCAATGACCGGATCCATCTGGAACATATCAACTTTGCAAAAGGAACCGTAAAGATCCACGCAAAAGGATTACAAGATGCTGGATATGAACTTCCCGACGATCGATCCGAAGGATCCGTTAAAACTCACGAAAGGAAGAGCAGGAGCTGATCAACAACCTTGCCCTGTCCTTCCAGCACAGCAGAGACGCTTCACCGCCATA
>VOFC01004756.1_pt1 | contig 18672 bp, 23 predicted proteins | sample 5384161 | NCBI WGS metagenome assembly VOFC01 (sample SAMN12384722, study PRJNA508395) | human gut metagenome | isolation source: healthy gut B | host: Homo sapiens
TCATCATTATCCATAAAGTTTTTTCTTCTAATACTTCTGAGCATCATCAGTTAAAAATTGCTTTTTTTCAAGTTCTATATCATTATTATATTGGACTATAACCAGTACCAGCAGGTATTAGTTTTTACCAATAATAATATTTTCTTTTAGACCTTTGAAGTCTATCAACTTTTACCATGAATAGCAGCATCAGTTAAAACTCTAGTTGTTTTTGAAATGATGCAGCAGATAAGAACGAGTCTGTTTCAAAGATGATTAGTAATACTCAAGCATTATTGGATTGCCTTAGCAGGAGTTTTCCAGCCATTATAACTGGCTTATTACCTTCTGTAAAGTTCTAGAGATACTGCTAGACCTTCAACAAAGTCTGAATCTCCAGCATCTGTTATTTTACCTTATTTATCATACGTTTATAGGCAATATTTCAATGTGTTTAGTCTGAAATATCAACACTTTTGTAATTTATAAACTTTTTTTGAACTTCTTTTAAGATATATTCTTTGAGCAGTGGGGCAGTTACAGCAAGTAATTTTTTAGGTGAAATAACACCTTTCAGTTAATTTATCTCCAGCTTCAACAACATCCCTGATAGCAACACGAAGTTTCATGTTGTAATTAGTACGTGTTCATGACATCCAGCTTCATTTTCAATAGTAATTGTATGTTTACCATTGTTTTCTTCAATACCAATAACTTTTACCAGTTACCTCAGCAATTGTAGCCTTTCCTTTTGGAATACGTGCTTCAAACAACTCTTCAACTCTTTGGTAGCCCTTGAGGTAATATCATCACCAGATGCAACACCACCGGTATGGAATGTACGCATGGTAAGTTGTGTACCTGGTTCACCAATTGATTGAGCAGCCATAATACCAACAGCTTCACCTTTTTTCAACTAAGTTACTAGTTGCAAGGTTACGTCCATAACATTTTTTGACATACCCCATTTTGATTTACATGTTAGAACACTTCTAATTTCTAACTTTTTTAATACCAGCCTTAGTAATTTTAATCTCTGACTATTTTTTCATTAATCATTTCATCTTTTCCACAATAGTTGCCTTTAGTTTGGATTAACAATTTTCTTAGATGCGTATCTACCTAAAAATACGTTCAGCAAGTGGTTCGATAATTGAATTATCTTTTCATTTAATAAGTCATAAACAGTAAGCCCTTTGATGTGTACCACAATCTTCTTCTTTAACGATTATATTTGAGCAACATCAACAAGTCTTTGTTAAGTATCCTGATGATGCGGTGTTAATGCAGTATCGGCATCCCCTTTACGAGAACCATGTGTTGATAAGAAGAATTCCAGACACAGCTAAACCTTCTTTTAAAATGATGATATAACTGGAATTTCCGGTACTTGAACCATCTGGTTTAGTCATTAAGTCCACGCATACCTGATAATTGTAAAAAGTTTGAAATTTTACCACGAGCACCAGATTTCATCATTGCAAATATTGGATTATCAAAGTCATTTTTACTTCTTTATTGCTTTTCAAGTTCGTTTTAACATCATGTGGTTTTATCCCCAAACTTCAATAACACTTTCGATATCTTTCTTCTTCAGTTATTAAACCACGTTTATATTGTTTATTAATTTTATCAACAATTTTGCTTTTCTTCAACAATTTCAGGTTTCACTTTTGCTACAAATATCAAGTTAGATATTGTAATACCAGCAATAGTTGAATATTTTGTGAAACCTAAATCTTTTTAATCTATCAGCATAATAGATGTTTCAGTAGTTTTGATATCTTTTAAATATTTGAGCAATTATTGACCAAATGTTTAACTTGGAGTAACAAGTTCCATTTCTTATTTCTTCTTTAATATTACTTCCCATTTTAAAAATACTAATCTTTAATTTATTATTAGCTTCAGTTGGTTCATTTACATATGCAAATGAATCAGGTAATATTTCATTAAATTTAATTTTTACCTACAGTAGTAATTAAATATTCACCCTTTTGTTCATCAGTAAATAATTTATTTAAATGAACTAACTGGGAATAGCAATTCTTGTATGTAAAGTTATTTCCTTTCTTTCATATGCCATTAAAGCTTCATTAGATTTTTAAAACTCTCCTTCATTAGTTCTCCACTTATTCAATAGTTAAATAATAATTACCTAGAAACCATATCTTTGGCTTTGGTGTAACAATTGGTTTTCCATCTTTGGATTTAGAATATTATTAGCACCAAGCATTAAGATTCTAGCTTCAGCTTTTGCTTCTTCAGAAAGAAGGAATATGGATAGCCATTTGGTCACCATCGAAGTTTGGCATTAAATCCTGGACAAACTAGTGGATGTAATCTAATAGCTTTACCACCAACTAAGTATTGGTTCAAATGCTTGAATACCTCAATCTATGTAGTGTTGGAGCTCTGTTTAAAGTACTGGATGTTCATAATTTTCTTCAATATCCCAGATTGATTCATCACGAGATTTCAATTAATTTTTAGCACCTTTAATATTAGAAATAAACCTCTTAACTAAACCATTAAGTACATGCGGTTTTAAATAACTCAATAGCCATTTCTTTTTTTGGAAAACCACATTGGTGCATTTTTAATGATTTGGACCAACAACGATAACAGAACGACCAAGAATAGTCAACTCTCTTACCAAGTAAGTTTGACGGAAACGTCCTTGTTTACCTTTTAACATACTAGAAAACGACTTTAGTGGTCTATTCTTGCACCAGTAACACTTCTTCCTTTTGCCATTATCAAATAATGAGTCAACAGCTTCTTGAACATAATGTTTTCATTTTGAACAATGATAGTTGGGCACCCAATTCAGTAATTTTTTCAAACGATTATTTCTATTAATAATTCTACGATATAAATCATTTAAATCACTAGTTGCTTGAATCTACCACCATCAAGTTGAATCATTGGTCTTAGTTCTGGTGGAATAACTGGAAGTATCAAGTACCATCCATTCAGGTTTATTTACCAGATTCTTGGAAAGCAACTAAACAATCAAGTCTTTTAAAAGTCTAGTACGTTTTGTCCAGTTGAGCATTTTCAAGTTCTTTTCTTAAATCTTCAATTTCCTTTTATCAATATCAACTTGTTTTAATAATTCTTTAATAGCTTCAGCACCCATACCTACTTTAAAAAGTATTTCCATATTTTCATAATAAGCACGATATTCTTTATCAGATAAAGTTTGTTTAACTTCTAAGTGGTGCTGCACCTGATCAATAATCACATAACTTACAAAAATATAGTACTTCTTCCAAATCTCTTGGAGACATATCTAGCACAAGTCCCATTTTAGAAGGAACACCTTTAAAGAACCAAAATGTGAGAACTGGGAGCAGCAAGTTCAATGTGCCCCATTCTTTCTTTTCTTACCTTTGAACGAGTTACTTCAACACCGCAACGGTCACATATGATATTTTTATATCTTAATCTTTTTATATTTACCACATGAACATTCAAAGTCTTTTGTTGGTCCAAATATCTTTCACAGAATAATCCATCTCTCTTTTCAGGTTTAAGTGGGTACGATAGTTTATAGTTTCAGGTTTTTAACTTCACCATAAGACCATGCATCGTATCTTTTCTGGTGATGCAATACTAACCCTTTATACCTTTAAATTTACTAAATCTATCATTATTCTTCACCTTCCCATCATCTTGAATATCTTCTTTCGATATCACCTGGAAACTCTAAATCATCTAAATTTTTCTTCATCTTCGAAATCATCATCTTCAAAGTCATCAAAATCATCATCAATTTCATCATTTTTTGTTAAGTTCATTTGTTGTAACATCTATTTCATTAATACTAAATACTTCATTATCATCTTGTCTTTTCAATATCTTTAAATTCTACAACATTATCATCATTATCAATTACTTGAACATCTAATGCAAGAGCTTGGAATTCTTTTAACTAAAAACGCGGAAACTTTCTGGAACACCAGCTTGGTCAATTGTTTTACCTTTTAACTAGTGATTCGTAAACTTTAACACGACCAGTAGACATGTGATGCACCATAAGCATATAATGCCCAAACTTCCATTTCTCCGAAACGTTGTCCACCGAATTGAGCTTTACCACCTAAAAGGTTGTTGAGTAACAAGTGAATAAGGTCCTGTTGCTCTGGCGTGAAGTTTATCATCAACCATGTGGTGTAATTTAACCATGTACATAACACCAACATTAATTCTATGGTCAAATGGTTCACCAGTACGTCCATCATGAAGTACTACTTTACCATCTGGAGCCATACCAGCTTCTTTCATTTCTTCAGAAATATCATCCCATGTTGCACTATCAAATACTGGAGTTGCATAATGAACGCCTAATTTTTTACCAGCCATACCTAAAGTGTAATTCTAAGATTTGTCCGATATTCATACGAGATGGAACACCTAATGGATTAAGCATTACATCAACTGGTTTACCATTTGGTAAGAATGGCATATCTTCTTCTGGAAGTATAAGGGAAATAACCCCTTATTACCATGACGAGATACACCAGCAGGAAGTTCATCACTATTTTCTTTAGTATAAACTTTAACATCATGAACGATACCACCAGCACCATGTTCTACGCGAAGTGATGTATCTCTAACTTCACGAGTTTTTTCACCAAATATAGCATGTAATTTTTTTTTCTTCTGAAGTAAGTTCTTGTACACCTTTTGGTGTTACCTTACCAACTAAAATATCACCATCTCTAACTTCAGTACCAATTCTTACAATACCATTTCTATCTAGGTTCTTACGAGCATCTTCCCCAACATTTGGAATATCTCTTGTAATTTCTTCTGGTCCTAATTTAGTATCACGACAATCAATATCGTAATGTGATATATGAAGTGATGTATAAACATCATCTTTTACTAATCTTTCATTTAATATAACAGCATCTTCATAGTTATAACCTTCAAATGTCATGAATGCAACAGTTAAGTTTTTACCAAGTGCTAGTTCACCCATATCAGTAGATGGACCATCAGCAATAACTTGACCACGTTTAATAGCATCCCCAGCTTTGACAATTGGATGATGATTAATACAGCTTGATGCATTACTTCTTTCATAATTTGCTAAATGATATGTATCTTTGCCACCAGCAGTTTTAACTATAATTTTTAAGCCATCAGCATATTCAACTACACCATCTGCTTTAGCAACAATAGTTGAACCTGAATCTCTAGCTGCAATACATTCAACACCAGTACCAACAATTGGAGCTTCACAAGTAAGTAGTGGAACTGCTTGACGTTGCATGTTAGCACCCATTAGAGTTCTATGAGCATCGTCGAATTCTAGGAACGGAATACAACTTGTTGTAATTGCAACAACTTGACTTGGAGCAACATCGACATAATCGATTTTTTCACGTTTTACATAAATAGTATCTCCATTAAAACGAGCTACTACTTCGTCGTCTATAATTCTATCATTATCATCAAGTTTTACAGCAGCTTGACTAATTGCATGACCTTTTTCTTCATCAGCAGTTAAATAAACTACTTCATCAGTAACAACACCATCAACAACTTTATGATATGGAGTCATTATAAATCCATAATCATTAATCTTAGCATAACCTGCAAGTGATGTAATAAGACCGATATTTTGTCCTTCTGGTGATTCAATTGGACAAATACGACCATAGTGGGATGCATTAACGTCACGAACATCCATACCAGCACGTTCACGAGAAAGACCTCCAGGTCCTAGACTTGATAAACGTCTCTTATCAGTAAGTTCTGCTATTGGATTAATTTGGTCCATGAATTTTGATAATTGTGAAGAACCAAAGAATTCTTTTAAAGCAGCTGTAACTGGTCTAATATTAATTAATGTTTTTGGAGTTACAGTATCAAGTTCTTGAGTAGTCATTCTTTCACGAATAACTCTTTCCATTCTAGCCATACCAATTCTAAATTGATTTTGAATAAGTTCCCCAACTTGACGAACACGACGATTTCCTAAGTTATCAATTTCATCATCAGAACCAATATTTTCATGTAAACCAATATAATAACTTAAAGATGCATAAACATCAGGAATAGTTAAACGTTTAATATCAACACTTTGATCTACACCAATAATATTGATAGTTTTCTTTTCATCCATTGGATCCACAACTTTAACAACTTGAACAGTTTTATAATCATCTAGTTCTTCATTAATTAAAATATCTTTAACATTTAAGCCTTTTTCAAAATAAGGTTTTAATTTTTCTAATAATTCTTTAGTTAAAACGTCTCCAGATTTAGCAAGAGTCTTCTTACCATCAATTAAACTTTCAGCTAGTGTTAATCCTTCAAGTCTATCTAATACATTTAATTTTTTATTAAATTTATAACGACCAACTTTAGCTAAATCATAACGGAATCTATCAAAGAATCTTGTAATCAATTGGTTCTTTGATGAATCAAGTGTTGCCGGTTCTCCAGGTCTTAACTTTTCATAAATTTCAAGTAAAGCTTCATCAGTATTATTAGTTGAATCTTTTTCTAATGTATTTTTAATATATTCATTATCACCAAATACACTTATAATATCTTCATCGCTAGATAAACCTAAAGCTCTTAAGAATGTTGTAACAGTAACCTTTCTAGTTCTATCAATTCTAACATATAAAACATCTCTAGCATCTGTTTCATATTCTAGCCAAGTACCCTTATTAGGAATTAGTTCACCACTAATAATATGTATTCCATTTTTATCTATTTCTTTTTTTTGAAATATACACTTGGACTACGAACTAATTGTGATACAATTACACGTTCTGCTCCATTTATGATAAATGTTCCAGCATCTGTCATAAGTGGCATGTCTCCTAAAAAAGATTGTTTGTTCTTTTACTTCACCAGTTTCATGAATAAAAAGACGTGCTTCAACCTTTAATGGAGCGGCATAATTTACCATTCTTTCTTTTGCTTCTTTGATTGAGTATCTTGGTTCATCAAAATAATAATCACCAAATTCTAGTGAAATATTACCAGTAAAGCTTTCAACTGGGAATAAATCATCAAATATTTCTTTAATACCTGTTTCTAGAAATTCTTTGTATGATTTCTTTTGAACTTCCAATAAATCATTCAATTCTAAAACGTTTTTCGTCTTTGAAAAACATCTTCTTTCACGATAGTCACCAAATTTTTTTACTTTATAAGCCATGATATCACCCCATACACAATTTTTTAAGACTATTTTTTCTTCGTTTTTATTTAAAAAATAAATACGCCACCAATTTAAAATTGTAAAGCCAAAACGTTAATTTGTCAATTAATTTTTTGCTCTAAAAACATAAAAACCTTTTACTTTTTGCCAAAACTTCAACATTATAACACTCTTTTAAGAGTTTTTCAGTTGATTTAGCACCTTGGTCTTTATTTATGACAAACCATAATTCGCCATTATCTAAAAGATGATTTTTAGCTCCTTTCAATATTTCTAATACAGTATTTTTACCTGCCCTAATCGGTGGATTAGTAATTATATATTCATATTTATTTTTACACATTCATAAGCATTACTCTCGTAAGCTTTTACCTTTTACTTCATTTAATTTAATATTTCTTTCACTTAAATGAACTGCTCTTTTATTTATATCAACTAATTCAATATTTATATTTAATATCTTACCTGCAACGATTCCTAAAAAAACCATAACCACACCCAACATCTAAAAGTGTACATTCTTTTTCTACTTCTTTATGATTTTCTATAAATGTTTCAACTAATAACTTTGATGCATAATCTATTTTATTTTTAGCAAAAACGCCATTGTCACTAAAAAAACTCAAATGGTGTATTTTCATAACTATAAGTAAGTGTTCTTATCTCTCTTTTTAAATTTGTATTGTTTGTAAAATAATGTTCCAAAGGCACTTTCCCCTTTTCTCGCTATAAAATTATTATACAATAAAAACTTGCACTTAGTCAATTGTTTTGTGCAAGTTTTATCAAAAAGTTTTAGCCACTTAATCTATTTCTAAATCACAAATACTTTGATTAGCTTTACTTTTAGAATTAGCTACAATTTTTTTACCATTTGAGCATTCTAATAAATCAAATTTTTCTAACTTATATTTCTTAGCAATTTCTACATCTTCTTCATTTTTAAATACTTCATATTCTTTACCTTTAATTAAATCATCAAATTTAAATCTATCATCGGTTAAAAGATAACTAAGTTCATAGATATTATCACCATCATACTTAACATTAATAGTATTTAAACCATAATAGTAATAATCTTTTTTCTTTAACTAAATTAGTTAATTTATTATCATCACTAGCTATTATTTCAAAACTATAAGTATCATAAATATCACTTGCAACTAACTTTGTATTAGTTAAAGTTATTTTACCATCATTTATACTAGTTACTTTACCATAAACATCCACATAATCATAAATTCTATATTTACTTAAATTTTCATCAGTATTTACAATTAAAATATTATTCAAATTAAAATTAACATATCCATTTAATGTATTATTGCTTTCTGTAAATGATGCTAGTTCAATATTTTCATTACCAGTAATTTTACTTATTTTACCATAAATATGTACAAATTTATGATGATACTTTTTAAAAAGACTCTTCAGCATCTTGCATAAAACTATTTATATTAATAGCATCAAGACAATCATTACTACAAACATAATTTTTAGTATAACCATAATCTAAAGTTAAATTTCCATTACAATCAAATACTCTATAAAAGAAACTATTATAAGTTCTCATTTTATCACTACTTTTAATAGCATAACTAAATACCGGTACTCTTCTAAGTGTATAAAATAACAATGTATCAATTCCATAACTAAACACAAGCATAATAAGAGGCACTAAAATAATATAGAATATATTTCTCTTCTTCTTTAAACAAAGGCTCACAGTTATTAAAATAATCCCCAATACCAAACTAATGATTCTAAAAATAGAATAAATATTAATTAAAAATGGTACAATCATCAAAGTTAATCCAAGTCCCAATAGCACAATAAGTCTTTTTTTTTCATTTTAACGCCTCGCTTCTATATATATATTATACCCTAATTTAGACAGAAAAAAAAGTTGAATTTAATCAACTTTTCACTTTTTACTAATTTAAAGCGTCTTTTAATTTGCTTCCAGCTTTAAATGAAGCAACTGTCTTAGCAGGAATTTTGATAGCTTCTTTAGTAAGTGGGTTAATACCTTCTCTTGCAGCTCTTGTTTTAGCAGTGAATGTACCAAAACCAACTAAAGCAACCTTTCCATCTTTCTTTAATCCAGCAGTAATACCTGCGATTGTAGCATCAAGTGCACGAGCAGCATCAGCTTTAGAAAGTCCAGCTTCTTTTTGCAATTAATTCTACTAATTCTGTTTTAGACATAATTATTACCTCCCAATTATCTAAAATATTTCGTAGGAACATTGTCCTTACATATTAAGACTACCAGAAAATCTAGGTAAAATCAATAACAAATTGCAATATTTTTTTTATATTTTTGCTAATTTTTTCTAGATTTTACAAGATTTTGACAATTTAAGGTACAAAAGGCTGTCTTAAAGCCCCATTATTAGTTCTTTCTAAATACTGTACTTCGCATTTAATTTCAGGTTTTATATACACAATATCTTTCTCTTTTATTTCTAAAATCGGTTTAATATTTTTCATATTCATTATTTTATTTGCAAGACTTCTTTTCTTACCCAAACTTACTTTTCCAACATATTTTAGTTTACCCTTTAAATGCTCACCCAAAATCAAACTTATCACATAACTATTTTCTTTATTTATATAACCTAATACAATAAACTCCCTTTTTGATAGTTTTTTATCTTAAGCCAGTCTTCACTTCTTGTATTTATTTGATATTTACTATTTATTTTTCTTTTTGCAACTATCCCTTCCATATTCATTTTCTTAACAATATTAAATAATTTTTTACCATCTTTTTTAACATACTTGCTTTTTATAAATATATCATTATCTTCATACTTTACTAATATTTCTTTTCTCTTATCAAGACCTAAATTTATTAAATCAATACCATTATATAAAATATCAAAACAAACAAATACTACTGGATTAGTTTTACTTAAATAATCAATAGTTTTCTTATTTTTTAAATGTATTCTTTTTTGAAGTTTTGAAAAAGATACATTACCATTTTCGAACATTATTATTTCTCCATCAAAAATAACATCTTCCTTGAAATATTTATTTAATAGTTTAATTTCAGGAAACATCTCAGTTATATCAACACCATATCTATTTCTAACCACTACTTGACCATTATTTACAAAAACTAAACTTCTTACTCCATCATATTTTATTTCATAAATATATTCATCATCATCAAATGGCTTATTCTCCTCACCAAGAAGCATCGGTGTAAACTTTTCATTTAAAAGACTCATTTTTTCTCCTTCAAACTTTTTTCCAAAGCTTTCATTAAATCATTAATTTGTTTTTTATTTGTACTTTTAGTTTTCGTAATCTTTTTACCATCTAATTTAGCATCAATTGCCATTTTTATTTTATCTTGATATTCATCTTTATACTTATGAGGTTCAAATTCTCCTTCCATACTTTCTATGAGTTTAACAGCTAAATCTAATTCTTTATTTGTTACTTTAATTTCCATATTTTTATCAGGTATTCTAACTTCTTCTTCAAAGTATAAGGTTGTAAGAATTATACCATTTGGTACAAGTTTCAAGATTCCATAATAAAACTTAGGCCCAATTACTGTTTTAACTAAAGCTACCCTTTTAGTTTTCTTAAGTGCTTCATAGAATAAATTATAAGCTTTAGACTTCTTTTTAGTATTCAAAAAATAACTTTTTTCAAAATACCAAGGAGGAACACTTCCTTCTTTTACAAAAGATATAACCTCAATTTCTTTATCTCCATCTGGTTTTAAATTATCAAGTTCTGTCTTACTAAATACTAAATAATTATCTTTTTCAAACTGATAACCTTTAACAATATCACTTTCTTTAACATCTTTTTTACAACGAGGACAATATTTAATATACTTTATCCTTTGTAAACATTTTTTATGTAACTGATTAAATGATGTATCATTATTCTTAATAATTGGATTAAGTAAAACAGGAATATTTACTAAAGCAAAAGAGATACTAGAATGTATATTTGGCATAACCATCACCATTTTTAGTATCTCTATTTTTTTATATATTTTATGCAAGATTTTCTATAAATTTCATTATCATAACTCTATATCAAATGCAAATTCATAGTCTATTTTTTTTTTTTCTTTTGTTTTTAAATAAGCTTTTTCTTGATGTGATTTTTCAACTATTTCTTTAGTAGTATAATTCTTAAAATATGTCTTAATTTTTTCTAAAACCTCTAATTCTTCATTATCAAAAATTTCTTTATCAAATTCTTTTTTAGATTTTATCAAATGACATTCCGATTCATCATTAATATACTTAATTTTATAATCAATTAAGTTTTCTTTATATAATAGATTTATTATTGTATCAAAATCATCTGGTACGGGACCATATGGTAATTTAACATATTCTAATCCTGTTATAGATGTAGTTGTAGTTTTTATAATTATAGAAATCTGAATAAAACATTTCTTTTAATAATTTAGTTTTTGGCACTGTATCATTTGCTAAAAATAATATTACATTTTTAATCTTTTCAATAGATAATGGTGTAAAACCATTGTATTCTGATAAGTTGTTATCATTATTTTCTTCTTCGTTTATCAATTTGTTTATATTGTTGCCTTTAAACGATTTTATTTTTTCATCTATTTTTATGTATTCGTTCGTGCTAATTCTATCCTTACTTGCAACTAAATATTCGTTTATAGCTTCAGGATTGTTAATTAAATTTTTGATAGATACCATATATACATCATTTGGTATTGATTTTCCTTTTTCATAACTAATTAAAGTTTTTTTGCACAACCAATTATTTTTGAAAAATCAGCAAGTGACAAATCATATTTCTTTCGTAACTCTATTAACTTTTCTTTGGGAACACCATATTTATTATTAAACATTTCAATAGCTAATTCTGAAGTTCTATTATCAAGACATTCATCATAGACTATTTTTCCACAGTCATGGCAAAATCTTCTTTTACTAATAAAAGAGATATTCTTTCCTTTAATAAAAAATTCGTTTTTATAATCTTTAACATATGTGTTTGTACTTCCGCAATTGTAACATTTCATATTAACACCCTCATTTTCCATCTTCATGAAAAAGACCAACATTCTGCTTCAACAGTATCATCATCTATACATAACTTAATATATGCAATTTTATTATTTATTAGTTTTTTAAATGTCAAACATTTCTTTAGTGATTTACTAAATATAGGTTTAGGATCAACAAAATAAAACTGTGGTTTTAAATAATAAATGTGCTGCCATGCCTCTTCTTCAGTTAATCCTAAATTTAACAAATCTTCTAGATAATTTCTGTCATTTCTAGATTTAAAATGTTTTTTATTTAATTTAATTAACTTTTTAATTTCCGATAATAACCGTATTTGATCTCCATTCATGAATCCCCCTTGTACACTTTCATATTGTTATTGTGTTGCTAATAACATGGTAACATAGGTAACCTTTTTTTGTCAATAAAAAGAATTAAAATAATTTTTCATTTTTTAATTTATAATTGTTTAAGTGACTTAAATTTTATTTTTACAAAGTTTGCATAACATCTTTAAAATAAAAACAACCAATATAATTTTAAATTATATTGGTCTATTCAATTATTTATTAAAATATTCAATTATTGCATCAACTATTCTCTCACTTGCATGACCATCCCCATAAGGATTAGATGCTTTACTCATTTTTTTTCATACTCTTTTTTTATCAAGAAGTAATTTTTAGTTTCTTCATAAATTACATCTTCATCTGTCCCAACAAGTTTTAAAGTTCCAGCTTTTATACCTTCTGGTCTTTCTGTTGTATCTCTTAAAACTAAAACTGGTTTTCCTAAACTTGGGGCTTCTTCTTGTATTCCCCCACTATCAGTTAAAATGATATATGATTTATTTTGAAAATTATGAAAATCTACTACTTCAAGTGGTTCAATTAATTTAATTCTATCAGCATCACCAAATACTTCATTTGCTACTTCTCTTACGCGTGGATTCATATGAATTGGATAAATAACTTTTACATCACTAAATTCATCAACAACTCTTTTAATAGCTCTAAATATATGACGCATTGGTTCACCTAAGTTTTTCTCTTCTGTGAGCAGTAAGTAAAATCATTCTTTCACCAGCATTTATCCAATCAAGTTCTGGATGGGTATAATTTTCATCAACAGTTGTACTCATTGCATCAATTGCAGTATTTCCAGTTATATAAATTTTACTCTCATCAATATTTTCTTTAAGCAAATTATCTTTACTAATTTCAGTTGGAGCAAAATACATATCACTTAACCTATCAACCATTTGTCTATTCATTTCTTCTGGATATGGTGAATATTTATCATAAGTTCTAAGCCCTGCTTCAACATGCCCAATAGCAACTTGATTATAAAATGCAGCTAGTGCACCCGCAAATGTTGTGGTAGTATCACCATGAACTAAAACTATATCAGGTTTAACTTCTTTTATTACTTCTTCAAGTCCAACTAATGCTCTAGTTGTAACATCTGCAAGACTTTGACCTTGCTTCATAATATTTAAATCATAATCTGGCTTAATATCAAAAAGTTCAAGCACTTGATCAAGCATTTCTCTATGTTGAGCAGTTACACAAACAATACTTTCTATTTCTTTCCTACTTTCTAATTCTTTTTACTAGAGGTGCCATTTTTATGGCTTCTGGTCTAGTTCCAAATATACTCATTACTTTAATCATTTTTATTCTCCTCTATTTCTTTTAAATATTTTGAAAAATGTAAACTAACTTTTCTGGCTCCATCAGAGTCTAGATGCCCATAATCAAAAAAAAAAGTCATTATTTAAATCTAGGTCTATTTCCTTATATAAAAAATTATAATTTAGATATTTTACATTATTTTCACGAGCTATTTGTTCAACACTATTATAATAAGCTTGCTTTTCCTTTGAATTTTGAGCCGGAGATTTTACTAAAATTAATTCAATATCATTATCTTTTGCTAATCTTATTATTTTATTTAAATAATTTTTATTTTTAGATGATAATTCTTTTACTTCTTTAAAATTTGTTAAATCAATATCTTCTATTACTACATCTCCCTTAGGTAAATAAGTAAAACCTTTCGATGGCAATATGTGATTAGGAAGCAAAGATAAAATATCAGTTTTACCAAGTTCATTCCATCTACTATGGTACTTTATTAAATTAAAATAATAACTTATTCTATCGTTAATAGTAGCAACACTACTATTTATGGCATTTATTTTGTTTAAATCAAAGCGCATTTTATCTATTGCATCTCTATTTACGCCTTCTTCCATGTACTCATCATCTACAGATGTCATCAATATTTCTAATACAAAATACTTTGGTTTTTGATATTTCAAAGATTCTTTCATATAATAATAAGATATCCACAATGGCTGTTGTTGAGTGGCAAAATTGTATGAATTAAGACCTGTTTCTTCCTTAATAATAGTTGGCATAAATGTAGCATAACTATGAGATGAACCAAAGAAAATCAAATCAAGTGAATTTTTAGGTTCATGATAAAATGAAATTACATCTGAACCATAACCATTACCTTTTCTAACCAATACTTTTGATACAACTACGAAAGAAAGAAGAAAAAAGTAAACCGAATACCATGACTTTTATAACTATTTTTTTTTCATTTTTCCTCCTTAGAATTGGATATAGATGAAGGTATTTTCACTATATCCAGGTCCATATATTCCAAATATTAATGTTATCCATATAAGTGCAAAATAAGTAATCCATCTAATCACAATATTTCTTTCTTGCAACCATCTATATAAATCAACTTTTAATCTTAAAATATCAAATATAACGATCAATACTACACTCGCAAACATAAATATTAAATTATATTTATCTAAGCCTAAGCTCATTAAATTTAAATCAAAATTTTTAAAACTATTTGTGATAACATAAATTGCGTCAGTAAAAGTGCTAGCTCTAAAGAATATCCAAGCAAAAGTTACAAGTAAAAATGTAAAAACTATTTTTAAACTTGATAATATTTTATTGTTAAATTTTATTTTTTCTCTAAGTTTAGATGTTAAAATACCTATTACTTGATATAATCCATGAAGAAGTCCCCAGATAACAAAAGTCCAGCTTGCACCATGCCATAGGCCACTTACTAAAAATACTATCATTATATTTCTTATTTTTTTTTATATAAGATGTACGGCTTCCACCTAATGGAAAATATAGATAATCTCTAAACCAAGTACTCAAAAAGAAATATGCCATCTTCTCCAAAATTCTTTTATACTTTTAGATAAATATGGTGAATCAAAATTATCATATAATTCGTAACCTAATACTTTAGCAGTTCCTTTTGCAATCAAAGAATAACCATAAAAGTCAGTATATATTTGAAAAGAATATAAAATTGCTGTAATAAATAAAATGACGCCACTATAATTTGATAAGTTTCCATAAACAGTATTAACAGCTATGGCAATTCGATCTGCAACAACCATTTTGAATATGAAGCCTACAAGCATAATAATAAGTAAACCCTTTTTTCACTCTATCATAATCAAAGTTATGTTTAATTTTTAATTGTGGTAAAAAATCTTTAGATTTTTCAATAGGTCCAGATACTAGTTGTGGAAAAAATGAAACAAATAAAGCATAATCTAAAAAGCTTTTTTTTCTTCCTTAACATCACCACGATAAATATCCATGGTATAACTTAAAGCTTGAAAAGTATAAAATGATATACCAACTGGTAATAAAATATCTAAATGATTAGCTAAATTAACATTAAAAATACTAAAAATAATATTAAGATTATCTATAAAAAAGTTGCTATACTTAAAGAAAAATAAAATACCAATATTTATTACTAAAGACATTATCAAGAATACTTTTTTATTTTTAGGATATCTACTAATAAATTTTCCACTCAAATAAGTAACAATAGTGGAAAATAAAAGCAATAATGTATAATATGGATTCCAACATATATAAAAAAAAGTAACTGCTAATAAGTAGCCATATTTTTCTAGTTTTTTCCTTCTTAAATAAAAAATAGAAAAAGACATACAATCGGAAAAAATAATAAAAATTTGAACGAAGTGTATAACATATTATTTTCCTCCTTTTTCTATTTTTGATTGTTTTACAATAAATGGAATAATAACTAACAATGGGATACAAGTAAAAATTCCATAAACATAACGTAATTCACAAAAAACTGGTGTTGCTGCCATAATTGAAAGCCATAATCCATACAATGGTACATAACACAATAAATACTTTTTATTATAAAATGCTGTAAAAAAAGAAGAAATTAACAAAATAATAAATGATAACCCAACACTCCATATTAAATTTGCAAATGGTAACCCTCTAAGAGTTGTTGCATCAATTATTTTATTATACCAATTAGGTGAAATAGGATAATTTTTTATTTCTATTTCAGAATCAAAGAAACTACTTGACTCTCTTCCTGTTGCTCCATAAACTACATCCGGAAACCAATAGCCAATTGTTTCAAACAAATAAGCTTCAACATACGTTATTGGATTTCTTACTAATAATCTAAAATATGTTTGAAAAAAACTCTTTGTTATTTTCTTTTAGATAATCATTATTAGTTATTGCTTTTATTGGATCGCTAGTTAAATTTCTATATGATGTTGAAACATTATCATAATCTAAGACTTTCTTTAAATATTCTTCTGAAGTTTGATCAATATTTTTGTTAAGTGCAATAACACGAGCCATCTGTTGAAGTGGTATAGAATAAGCTTCTGAAGTTTTGGATTTTGCTACTTCAAAATAATTAAATACAGGTCCTTTTATAATAACGTAAAATATTAGCATGGATAAACACAGTACTGTCATTGTCTTTCTTTCTTTTTTTGCAATTCCCACTATAAATGGCAACATAAATAAATATATATAAATTCCATTATTTCTAAAAAAATAATATAATTAAAATACTTATTACAAATAAAGCTATATATTTTTTCTTTAACTTATCACATGACACCAATTCATAAAAGAAAATAAATAATGGTACAAATGCAGTACCAAACATTACATCTCTCCATAGCGTAACGCTATAATGTCCAAACAAGGGCGTAAACCCATAAATAAATGCAATTACGAAACATATTTTTTTTTGAAATTCCCTTCTCATATAAATATTTTATTGAAATTGAAAATAATAAGCTTATACATAACATTTGTACTAAAGTAGAAAAACCTACGGCCATATTTAGATTATTAAATAGCATTTTACCAAGATGAAAAATACCCCAAAAACCAAGTATGACCAAAAGTATGAAAGTCACTTAATATAAAATTATTAGCATAATTTATGACGTAATATGAATCAGGTGACATAATCGCTGGATAAAATCTAATGAAATATAACAAATTTCCTGCAAAAAATAATAAAAGCAATTAGTATATATGATTTTAAATTCATTTTTTCATTTTTTTGAATTAGTGATATCTTATCAAATTTAATAAATATAAACATAAATAATTTATGAAAAACGACAATAAACCTAAAAACATGACCAATATTAAAAATACATTTTTTAAATTTATTACAGTCATAATTTCTGAATACATATATCTACTATAAATATTACCAACAGATAATATAATACTTAATATAATACTTAATATTAACGAATATTTATAATTTTTTGTATCATATTTGACATCATATTTACTATATAAATACAATATTATAAAAAATAGTAACGTAATTAATATACTATATGAATCCGTATTTAAAAATTTATTTCATAAATTAAGAAAGCTATAAATGTAAGCATTGATTCAATAAATAATTTTAAAAATCTTTTCATCATTTTCCTCCAAACGTCATCACGCATACACCAATTATAATAACAAAATCCCTATCCCCTGTGTCATATTAATTTTTTCTTTTAATAATAAACACGATTCAACGACAATCAATGTATTAACTATGGCAACAGATAGTGGCATTGCAATTGTTAAATTCATTTTACTTACGATTAACATCCATAAAATAAAACTAAATCCATAACAAAATAAGCCCAAAAGCATTTTTAAAGAATAATTGATTGTAATTCCAAATAAATTTAATGTTAAATTAGCATTTGAACTTCCCATTTTAAACAGTACTAAACCCGAAGAAGCTAATAAAACATAACACACAAACATAATTATCAATTTCATTTTATTTCCTCTTCTCATATTTATTTACTCTTTTCTTTTAATATTGATATCTCTTGTATTAATGTTTTTATTTTTTCATTTTGAATAGATACACTAGTTGTAATAATAAATGATACATAAAACAAGAAGAAAAATCCCAAAAGAAATATCATATTAGATGTTTCTTCAAAGCCCATCATTTCTGATAATTTAAATAAAATTTCAGGAAAAATTACAACTATTCCCATGAGTAAAACTAAAATTACCCAAAAACAAGCATATTTTATAGTCATCTTTTTCTTTTTTACACGATTAATTATTAAAAATAATTGAATTATTA
>VOFC01005212.1_pt1 | contig 18655 bp, 33 predicted proteins | sample 5384161 | NCBI WGS metagenome assembly VOFC01 (sample SAMN12384722, study PRJNA508395) | human gut metagenome | isolation source: healthy gut B | host: Homo sapiens
TTTTTAAAAGATAAATCAACCGTCGAAACGTTATATCGGAAGAGAAAGCTGAGGAGCTGAGTGTTGCCTTTGATGTCTGGATGGACTATTACAAAGGAGCAGCCGTGGATCGTAGAGCGGATCGACCGGTTAGAAATATGACATCCGTATGTTATCGATGATGAAGCCTTATCGGCAGTCAATTATATCCGGGGCGGTATCGGATATGATGATTTTGCAGGGAATATGCGAAGTACCGCCACATTCGAGGAGGAAGAACTCTTAAGAAGTGTTAGATGAGCTGCAGGAAAGTGCAAAAGAGTACCAATCTATGAAGCCTGAACTTCTTACATATGGAGGAATATAAAGAGGAGTTAGAACGTCAGGCAAAAGAGCAGAAGCAAGAGCCGGACGGAGTTACATTAGCAACCTTACGCAGGCGCGAAGGGGGTTTAGAATATGATATCGTCTATCTTGTCGATGTCAACGAAGGATGCCTTATAAAAAGCGGTATTAGAGCATCATTGCCGTCCTCATCTAACGGAAGCAGAGCAATATAGTTCTGTTCCTCTAATTCAAAGATGGTAAGGATGGCACATTCTACTTCACTGCCGTCATCAAGAGACAGTGTGACCTGCATATCAGATTCATCATCCACCGGATTCTGTGCATTGTTTCCCATAATTAAATCTCCTTTTTAATAAAAATGTATTTAGTATTTATATGATAGCCTGAATATAGAGATCAGGTCTGTCATTTAAATCAAGAAAGGTCTGATCTTCTAGCTGGATGACCGGTCGTGTCAGTCTCTGCGTGATCAGAATGATTTTACCGGTTTGTCCATTGCTTAAAAAGTACGTTGTTATTGACATAGGTATTTGCAATATGCTCTAAGAAGCAGAGGATAAACTGTGGATTGTAACGGTTTAATCCTCTAATTCAAAGGAAGCAATTACCTCAAACGGACAGAGCGCACGTCGGTAACATCTGTCAGAGGTCATGGCATCATAGACATCTGCGATTGCAATAATGGCTGCCATATCGTCAATTTCCTTACCGACAAGATGATTTGGATAGCCGGTGCCGTCATATCGTTCATGGTGCATCAAAGCAGCATTTTTTATTCGTTCATCCAATGGCTGATCCTTTAAGATGTCATAGCCAAGCTGGGCATGCGCTTTGATCACTTCGTATTCTGCATCGGTTAATTTGCCTTTTTTTGAGATAATGGCATTCGGAATCTTGCATTTGCCAATATCGTGAAGCAGTCCGGCAAGCGTTAAAACATCTAAGTCCTCGTCGGAATACTTTAACCACATACCGAACATCCTCGAAATGATGCTGACATTCAGACAGTGGGCATAGGTAGAGTCATCAATCTGACGCATATTATGTAAATTGTCAAAAATAGAGATCGTAGTTGACTGTTTGCCAAACAGGCCAACGGATTCGGAAAGCAGTTCGGCCTGGTCGATTGGGTCCGTACGGTCGATCAAATCATTTAAGGACGATTTAAGAAAACGGATTTTCTTCACATAATCGCTTTTAAACCGCTGGAAAGAACGGGAAGAGCGGATCTTTTTTGTGAATAAGACAGGGTTACCTGTTCCGTCTTTGCATAGATGCGATAGCGGCAGACGGGATCGTACCATCTACAATGGAAGCAGATGGAATATTATAATAGCTCAGATGAGCGATCATCTGATTCGTAAGTTCCGTGTCAGCAGCTACGATAAGCTGTCCATGTTTAGATAAGACCGGTTCGGCTGTGATCATTCCTGGGGTTAAATCTTGTGTTTTTACGGTACGCATAGGGCTCCTTTACAAAATATCATTCATTTTATACATATTTTTCCTATAGAGATATTTTAAAACAAGAAGTAGAAAAGTCAAGGAAAAAATACCTGTTTCTTTTTTTGATAAGGGTGTGTACAAATTCCACGAAAAAAGATATAATAATACAGATAAAAACAAAGGTGGACAAGAAGATGATATTTCAGACACGGGCAGGAGATTACAGAAAGATGGGAACAGAGCAATGTGCAGATGGTGTCACATTTACCTTTCAGTGTCCAAAAGAGCTTGCCTGTGCAGTAGTGCTGTTTGAAAAAAAAAGACAGGAAAGCAGGCAGCAAAGATCGATGTACTACCACAGTATCGTGTGGGTTCGGTGCGTTCTGTCACCATTTATCCCTTAAAAGCAGAAAAATATTATTATTGTTATGAGATTGAAGGAAAAAGAGTGCGTGATCCTTACGGAGCGTGTGATCGGCGGCAGGAAAAGTGGGGCGATACCGAAAGAACCTTAGACGATGCACTGTTAAGCGGATTCAAAAAAGAAGGTTTTGACTGGAGTGAAGATGTCAGTGTAGAGATTCCGGCAAATGAGATGGTCATGTACAAACTCCATGTGCGTGGATTTTCCATGGACGGCAGGGGGCAGAAATAAGGGAACCTTTTGCGGCTGTGATGGACAGGCTCTCCTATCTGAAAGAACTTGGGATCACAACCTTAGAATGTATGCCGGTCTACGAATTTGAAGAATTAATGGAAAATGGCAGGCTGAATTACTGGGGATATGCGCCGAGTGACTATTTTGCGGTTAAATCTTCCTATGCATCCCAAAAAGACGCAGACTGGGAATTTAAGAGTCTGATCTTAGAGACACACAAACAGCAGATGGAGCTGATCATGGAGATGCATTTTGTGCCGGAACAGACAGCAGGTGCCATCATAGAGATCTTACGCTACTGGGTGATGGAATATCATGTGGATGGATTTAAACTTTTAGGTGCAGGGCTTCCGATCGCAGAGATTGCAAAAAAGACCCGTATCTGACAGGAACCAAAATATTTTATGAGAAATTTCCATATGATCTGAAAGAGGAAAATTATGGAAACATCTATGTGTATAATGATGATTTCTTATATCCGGCGAGAAAAAATGCTGAATCACTTAGGCGGTGATATGGTAGAATATACGGAAGTGATGAAAAGACAGCAGGACGGCGGACATTCTGTTAACTATATTGCCAACAGCAATACATTTACCTTAGCGGATGTATTTTCTTATAACGAGAAGCATAATGGTGATAACGGCGAGGAAAATCTGGATGGAAACAACTGGAATTACAGTACGAACTATGGCGTTGAGGGAGCCACCCGCAGGCAGTTTGTAAAAAAGATCAGAGAAAAGCAGATGCGCAACGCAATGGCGATGCTGTGTTTGGCACGGGGAATACCGCTGATCTGGAGCAGGGGATGAGATCGGAAATTCCCAAAACGGCAATAACAATGCCTATTGTCAGGATAACCGGATCGGCTGGGTGAACTGGAAAAATGAAGGTCGGTATGAGGAATATACCGAATTTGTCCGTGAACTGTTGCAGTTTCGAAAAGAGCATCCGATCCTTTTTTCGGAAAAACCGTTTCAGATGAGTGATTATAAGAGAACCGGGTATCCGGATCTATCCTATCACAGTTCCGAAGCATATTAATGGCGGCTGATATTTTATTGTATCAGGCAGATGTGGTTCCGGTTGGAGTAGACCAGAAGCAGCATCTTGAGATTACCAGAAACATTGCACAGCGTTTTAATGCTATTTACGGAGATGTATTTATGGTCCTATTTGATCTTAGATGAAAAAATAGCAGTCATGGATACGGTAGATATGCGTGCAACCGGTGAATGGTTGCGAAATATGGACAGAGAGCTTCAGGGAAAAGAGCCGGATTATCTGATCGTGTCCCATATGGAGCCGGATCATGCGGCAAATATTGAGATGTTAGCCCGCAGATATCCAAAGATGCAGATTGTGGCAAATGCTAAGACCTTCCCGATGATGGAGCAGTTCTTTAACCTGGATGTTTCTGACAGAAAAGTGGTTGTGGCAGAGGGCGATACCTTAAACCTTGGTAAACACACGTTACAATTCTTTATGGCACCAATGGTGCATTGGCCGGAAGTTATGGTAACTTATGAGCAGTCCGAAAAGATTCTGTTCAGTGCCGATGGATTTGGAACTTTTGGAAGTCTGGATGCAAACGAAGAGTGGATCGCAGAGGCAAGAAAATACTATATCAATATCGTAGGAAAATATGGAAACCCGGTACAGGCACTTTTGAAAAAAGCATCCGGTTTAGACATTCAGATGATCTGCCCGCTGCATGGACCTGTCTTAAAAAGAAAACCTTGGTTATTATATTGAAAAATATCAGATTTGGAGCAGTTATGAGCCGGAAGAAGAAGGCATCCTCATTGCCTATGCGTCAATTCATGGCAATACTAAGCAGGCGGCTGAAAAAATGAGAGATATCCTGATCGAAAAAGGTGCCAAAAATGTCGTCATTATGGATCTGTCCAGAGATGACATGGCAAGAGCCGTAGAAAATGCATTCCGTTATTCAAAAATGGTACTTGCATGTGCAACCTACGATGGAGGAATTTTCCCATGTATGGAAGATTTCTTAAATCATTTAAAGGCAAAGAACTATCAGAAACGTAAAGTTGCATTTATGGAAAATGGATCATGGGCACCGGCAGCAGCCAAGTTGATGAAGGGAATGTTAGAAAAACAAAAGATCGACAATCGTAGAACCGGTGGTAACGATCCGTTCTACAATGAAACCGGAAACCGTTGGCGTTATGGAAGAACTTGCAGACGCATTGTTATAGAAAAAGATTTGCAATAAATAAAATGAAGATTTAATAAATGCACCGCCCGTATCAATTCATTTTTCCTGATATGGACGGTGCATTTTATATTTTTATATCAGATATCTTTCGCATGCTCTAAAAAGTATTGTTCGGCTTCGGCATTCCACAAGCCGTCATGCGCATCTACCAATTCCTTTAAATGCTTCTCTAATTCATTGTTTTCACCAAAGGCAGATACATCTGTCACAGGGAATTCCTTGCCGGAATAGACGATCTTTTTGCCGCCCGGCATCTTTGGAAGATTTAAAATCGATTCACAAACATGGTTTAATCCCATAATATGTGTTGCGATTTTTGCCACATTAACGGTCTTATTTTCAATCAGGGCAATGGCATCTTTCATATCCTGTGTGTTACTTCCGCTGGTGCCGACAAAATGTGTCGCATTGTAGTGGATATTGTAAAAATTAATCGTCGAAGCAAATTTAGAATCTGCAGGACCGGCAAAAAGTTCAGGCAGCCATCATAGGCTAAAAGCTGCTCTGCCTGGGTTACCAGTCTTTCTTTTTGCTGCCATTAAAAAGATATCGTCAAAGCCTTTAGCATCCGGTGTCAGTGCTTTTAACTCTTCCACAATATCATCTTCATCAGCCGTCAGAACATAAGTCAGGGTCACGCCGTATTTTGCAGCCTCTTCGACAGGATAGAGGCGTTTTGCCATATCCAGCTTACTCTGTGTACGTCCGGTTACAACTAAATGTTTTGGACGTCTGTCATTGTGGATCGCATAGTCAATCGCTAAAAATCCCATTGGTCCGGTTCCGCCTAAAATAGCTAAAGCACCGTTTTCTCTGATCCCCATGGTATGGTCATAATCATTGCGGTCTCTTAAATGAAAGTTGGCTTTAAATCCTGCAACGATACAGGAGAGCGGTTCTACGAGAGCACCCTCAAAAATCCTTCTCCTTTTATGGGAGCAGGCAGCCTTTTTCAATAGCTTCATTCATGATCGCCCACGTTGGTAGCTTCATGCCGACATATGGGAAAGAGTAGCCAAGAGAAAAAAAGTATCGGCACGTCCTAAGTTTGGCTGTGCAACAAAACAATCTCCCGGTTTGTAGAGATGTTTCCATTTTTTTCGCCGACTTTTGTGATCACTCCGCAAAATTCGTGTCCCATGATAACCGGATGGTTTTTCAGATCATTTGGAAGTTTTTTATGCTTTTCTCCCTGATTCGATACCTTATATGTAGACATGCAAAGGCTGTCTGTGACAATGCGGGCTTCTATCTCATCATCCTTCATTGTCGGGAGTTCAAATTCCTCTAAACGTAAATCTTTCACACCATAAATGCGTACTGCTTTCGTGTTCATAATGACCTCCTCTAATGTAAAAGTTTTCTAGTTGCTTTCATTATAAAAAGAAACAAAAAAAAGACAATATAAAACCGTGAAGTAAACAGGGTTGTGTGCTATAATTTATCCGGTAAATGAAAAGTTTTGAAAAAAGGAGAATGTGGCAGATATGGAAAAAAGACAAATGTGATGAGAATTTTAGACCAGAAGAAAATACCATATCATCACTATGAATATGACAATTCACAGGCATATAGCGGAACCGAGGTTGCCGATATGTTAGGGCAAGACCCGAAAGTGGTCTATAAAACATTAGTAACAGTGGCAAAGAGCAAGAAAAATTATGTATTTGTCATTCCGGTAGAAGAAGAACTGGATTTAAAAAGGCAGCCAAAGCCGCCAATGAAAAAATCCATCGAAATGCTGAAATCCAAAGAACTCTTACCATTGACCGGTTATGTCCATGGGGGATGTTCCCCCGGATCGGAATGAAGAAAGTATTTACAACATTTTTGCACAGCACGGCGAAAGAACAGGAGCATATCATTTTCAGTGCAGGAAAAATCGGGTATCAGGTGGAGGTTGCACCGGAGGATTTAGCGAAGGTGATGAAGACGGTTTTAGGTTGCGTAGATTCTTCAAAAATTTCTCACCTGTCTGTGCAGTTGCAATCTCACCTGTTGCCGTTACAATTCGTTCTTGCTCGACTCCAATAATATTTGCTTCTGTTAAAACACGTCTTAAATCTGCTTCGGTACATTCCTTATCAGAAGCGATAAGCACACCGTTTGCTTGTGTAAGTTTTAATTTATTTAATATTGCTTTTCGTAGCTTCACTCTCAACATTTTGACTAAGACAGATTCCACTAATGATGCTTTTATTTTATCTTTAGAAGCTACTAGACCTGCTTCTACAAGTATTGCTCTTTTTGGCTATTTGATAACAGTTGTGTAGATAGTGCTAGATTTGCCTGTTCTAAATTTAATCCTTTTAATTGTTCTGAATATTTTTTTTAGATAAGTATCATTTTAATTCGTTATTATTCATCTGTCATCCAATCCATCTGTATCCAATATCAGATAATCCATTTCTAGCAACAAATACTGCTTTTAATTTATCTATATAGTTACCTAAATTCAATAGCATTAAACAAATAGTTGAGGATATTTGTTTGGTATGTTATTATTAAAAGCAAAAAAGGAGTCGTTTAGTATGAGTTACTATTTACAAATACCATTAGCTATAAAGAAAAGAGCCAGATAAAATGCTTTGCAAAAAAACTATCTTATAGAGGTTAGTGGGATATTCCTGAAGATATTGCACAAAAAATTTTTTCAACCAAGATATGATTCGATGATACCGTTTTGGTAAATCTTACGGCAGAAGAAGCAATTAAAATTGCACAACCATTTAGAGATAATGGTTTAACTGTGTATTTAGGTCAACACTCACCAAATAGAACAATTGGATGGGATGAGATAACCTTCTATAATCCGCAACCAATCAAAGACCATTACGAATGTCTGGCAAGACCTGAATGTAGAATCAATCCTGATCAAAAGTACATCACAGAAGAACCATATGTTCCAACACCAAAACCACAACCTTCAAAACCAAGTGTAGAATGTCCGTACTGTCATAGCACGAATACTAAGAAGATAAGTGGTGTATCAAAAGCTGGTAGTGTTGCATTATTTGGATTGTTTTCACAGAAAGCGAGACATCAGTGGCATCCTTCCTATGAACTTAGTTTATATGAAAAACTATATGAAAAAAGAAATTGCGTATAGAAATAATTTCAGCGACAAAGTATATAAGAGTATTGCCGTGATAATATCCTTGCTTGGTGCAAATGTATGGCTTATTACAAAATTTATTTCTGTATTTAATTCTGAATACTTCCTTATAAAGTCAGCGAATGGAATCCTTATTGTGGTCAGTATAGTTCTGACTTGTATGATTGTCATCGGATTTTTCAATGTTCTATACAATTATAAGGAAACTAAACAGAACCCGAAAGATATAAAAGTACTTTTGGAAGAATACAAGTCACTAAATGATATTGATGATAATGTGACATATCTTATGAATGAATCGTTAAAAGTGTCTTATATAGACGCTGCGATCAAGACATATGATGAAACACAAAAACATGTGAAATTATTTAAGAAAGTGTATCTTTGGATTATAATTGAAGTCGTTGTTTCTTCTATATTATTTTTTATAGAAATTTTGGTATAAAATGAAAATCCAATATGGAACAGATAGTGAAAAAAAATAACTACCATAACTTATCATTTTTATAAATAGGAGAGTGCAAATGAAAAACACACAAAACATTGCAACGCTCATAGCTCAACTTGAATACGAAGTTGGAAGAGAGTGTTATAATCCCAATTCATATGACGGATACACAGGAATAGAAGGACTTGGATATAGATATCCTGTAAAAGTGTATCAGGATGAAAATATGAGAACATATCGTGGTTCAATTAAATCTATTTCTCCATCAGAAATTCATACCATGAAGTATGTATTTGGCTCTAATCATCTATTTATTGGTAAAGGAATATATAATATTCTCAATGAACTCGAAAAAAGATATGGATTAGATTTTAATAAGATGGAAGAGGAACTTGATAAATCAGAATAAAATATATGTTCAAACTAGGGAATAGAGTGAGGAGTATCAATAGCTGTATTTGTATTATTATTTAGTAAGAAGATCAATAAGGGTTTTAAATGTAATGATTGTGATGGAACGTTTTAAGGGTTAGAGATGTGAGAGATATATAGTAGAAGGAAGGGTAGTGACTATTAAGTTTGCTACCCTTTGATTTTGTACTAAAAAACACCTGATAAAACAGGTGTTTTTTAGGGACAATATGAAAATACTGTCACACATAAATAGTGATTTTAGGTCGATGTAAAAACATCAACGCACGTCATATAGTATGATTACATGATATATTATTTATTCGGTTTTGTCAATAACAAAATCTAAATTTCTTATAATTGCATTTTGAACTTCAATGAAATTATCTTCCGTTATAGTTGCAACAGGATATTTTGCCATACGTTTTTTAGAAATTTCTTTTTTATATGTCCAATATTAATGAATCCGACAATTTCTTGCTTATATCCATCTTCTAACTCAACTAAGATATTATAAAATCCCATCTTTTTTAAAATGCTCTTTACCATCCTTAATAGATTTTACAAATACATTTCCATTTTCATCCGTTATAATAGCACCACGTTCATAAGTTGTAATTGGAGCAATGATAACAGTGTCACTTTTTTGCGTTTGCTGCATTATTTTGTAATACAACAACAGGTCGTCGTAACCCTTGTTCGCTACCCACATTGATACCTAATTCAGCATAAAAATTTCTTTTTCTTTATATATGGTGGGATTTCTGCAGTTCTTAAATCAAATTCCTTATTTATCCATTTTAAGTATTCTAAATTTTTTTCGTAAGAAATCCCCCATAGATATCTATATTGTTCTTTCCTTTCAAAAGTTTTCACTGAGAAGTGATAATTCTTTTGTTATACTACCTATTATCTTTGATATGTCTAATATATTATATGTCTTGCTCATATAAATTTCCTCCCCTTTTTTTATGAAATATATCAATTATTATACGACAAGACATTATATATTTCTATAAGAACATTTGTTTTGAAACACCAAAGCTGGTAGTGCTGTATTATTTGGATTGTTTTCACAAAAGCGAGACATCAGTGGCATTGTAATGAATGTAAGAGAGATTCTTAGAAAGAACAAATGTTCTGTCCATCATAATCTGGTAATTAATGGTAAAATATTCCTATCAAAATCGGAAATATTATCAAATTTGAGCAAAGATAATAAATATTCCATTGAAGAAGTTACTTTTTAATCTCGTGAAATGTGATAAGATGCATCTTATAGATGCAAAATTTATACACACAAGGAAATACTATTAAATCTGCTCAAAGTGATATTTATGGTCTTACGTGTTATGGAGAACAATTTATTAAAGAGAATTAATCTACTTTCATGTTTTGTCAGTATCTAAAATTTCTGATTCACTATCAGGAAATCTTAAATAACCTGTACATTTAAAATGATGAAGAGAACACTCTAAATCGAGACGTACACGTCACTTCATCAAGTCTGACTCAGGCAGACTTAGATTTTCTTATTTTCGTACAACGGAACAAAATAGCCTCGGCTTTTTGTGCAAGTTGCCAATCAAAAAAAACATGAAACCGTTTTTTGACACCCGGATCTGTATAGAGATAAATTCTTAAAAATCAGGAAATAATTTTTGCATATCAGTAGGCAGTGGAGCAGACAGCTTCATTGCCTTTTTTGTAATCGGATGTGTGAACTCTAAAAGGCTCGAATGCAGAGCCTGCCTGCTGATTTTTGTCATATCAGGATGATAAAGATAATCTCCGATCAAAGGATAACCAAGGTGCTTCATATGAACGCGTATCTGGTGTGTACGCCCGGTTTCTAACCGAAGTGAAACAAGCGTCGATCGTTATGACAGGCAAGACTGCGGTAATGCGTCACGGCACGTTCTCCATGTTCATAATCAATGCAGCGGGTAATGAGAGAGTCACTTTCCCTTCCGATGGCGGGGCATCGATCGTACCGCTCCCGGTCAAAGTTCCTTCTACAATGGCAAGATAGGTACGTTGGACGGCACGATTCACAACATCCTGTGATAAAATGGCAGCACTTAACATATGTTTTGCGAGGATCGTAAGACCGGTAGTGTCACGGTCTAAGCGGTTCATACAGCGAAAAACATAAGCCTCCCCTTTTTTTGCTGATAATAGTCGGCAACACCGTTTGCAAGGGTATTTTCATAGTTGTTCAGGGAAGGATGGATCGGCATATCGGCAGGCTTGTTCAAAACCAGGATATCTTCGTCCTCGTATACAATATCCAAATCCATTGGAACCGGGAGGATCTTAGCAGAACTTTCCTCTTCGATCAGATGAATGGTCAGGGTATCTCCCGGCATTAAACGGTCATTGACGTAGAGCCATTTCCCATTGCCAAGGATGCTGTAGGGTGTCCGTTTTAAATGAGTAATGACACTGTGGGAATAACCATGCCGTTTTAAAAAATCTAAGACTGTAATTTCGTTTTCTATTGTATAAGTCAGGATACGTTTCATAATAGTTTCCGTTTCTTTCTAATATAAGATTTGGGTATCAAAGGCCCTTCGGGCGAACCGCACTTTTGTGCAATCTTCCAGTCACTAAGTTGTGAGCCGCCTTTTTAACATCCTAATCCATACGAGTCACAAAATTGTAAACATTTCTTAATTATAAGTTTAACATACTTCAGATTACAATTTTAACATATTTCAGAGCGAAAATAAAATTGTCTAAAAATAAAATCAGCGAAAAAGAAAAAAGGGGAAAGGCACTTAGGGCAGTGTCCTTTCATACAATGTTAGAAAAGCGGCTTTTAAGGTGGAAATGTGAAGACTTTTTTATCTCCTCTCACCCCAGAAGAAGAAAAGGAATGCATAGAGAGAATGAAGGAAGGGGACCTTAAAGCAAAACACCAGCTCATCGAGCACAATCTGAGACTGGTAGCCCATGTTGCAAAGAAATATCAGGCATCCGATGAAGATATGGAGGATCTGATTTCCATTGGAACCATAGGGCTGATCAAGGCAGTCGGAACATTTAAGACCGATAAGCAGATAAAACTTTGCAACCTATGCAGCAAGGTGCATTGACAATGAACTTCTGATGTATTTCAGAGGGAAAAAAAACCTCAAAGGGAAGTCTCTTTATATGAACCCATCGGTACGGACAAAGAGGGGAACCAGATCAATCTGTTAGATATTGCCGCAGATGAAGAAGTAGATGTGGTAGAAAAAAAATGGAGGAGTGCGAAAATATCAGAAAACTCTATGGATATCTGCCGCAGGTACTAACGGACAGGGAAGAACATGTCATAGCCATGCGGTATGGAGTCTTAGGGGAAGAACCGCATACACAGCGGGAAGTGGCAGCGACGTTAGGGAATCTCCCGCTCCTATGTCAGCCGGATCGAAAAAAGGCATTGGCAAAAGCTGCGCAGACAGTTTGAAGAAGACGATCGATAAAAAACTTGTGCTCTGCTCCAACAGACTGGAGCAGGGTAAAAATAAATCTTTTTCAAAAAAGAAAAGTGTGATATAATAACAATATCTTTTTTTTATTTCCAGGCAATTCGCCAGATTCCCACGGGAAAAAGGAGGAAAATTGTATAGTATGGTAACAACCTCGGTACTGCACGGTATGGAGGCGATTTTAGTACAGGTAGAAGCAGATGTCAGTCCGGGACTGCCGACCTTTGAAATGGTAGGCTTTTTTAAGTTCTGAAGTAAAAGAAGCAAAGGAACGGGTACGGACAGCCTTTAAGAAACTGCGGCTATCAGCTTCCGGCAAAACGGATCGCGTCAGCTTTTTCCCCGGCAGGCATCCGAAAATCCGGTTCGGGATTTGACTTAGCCGTAGCAGTTGCGATTTTAGCAGCCTTAGAAGCGGTACCGAAAAACGTGTGGAAAATACGATCTTTTAGGAGAACTGAACCTGAGTGGAAAATTAGTTCCGATTCCCGGTATATTACCAATGGCTGCAGTGGCGGCAGAAGCAGGGCATCAGACAGGGATCGTTCCGTTTGAAAATCAAAAGGAGGCTTCGTTAGTCCCGCACATGAAAAGCCTTGGGATGAGCCATTTAAACCAGGTCGTCGAATATTTACGAAAAGGGGAATATCAAAAGCCGCAGGCAGATATAAAAAATAGAAGGAACAGGAACGAAAATAAAACCTCTCACGCAGGCAGATTTTTCAGAGATCACGGGACAAAAAATGCTAAAGCGGGCATGTGAGATTGCGGTGGCAGGCAGACACAATCTGTTGTTTGCAGGCCCTCCCGGAGCAGGAAAACCATGGCAGCAAAGCGGATTCCGTCCATTCTGCCGCCAATGACCGAAAGAGAGCGGATCGAAGTCTCAAAGATTTACAGTATCTGCGGTATGTTCGATGAATCGCAGGACCGATCGGAGTGCGTCCATTCCGAAGTCCGCATCATACGGTTTCCGCACAGGGATTTTGCCGGAGGCGGGGCAAATCCAAAGCCGGAGAGATCTCATTAGCACATGCGGGGGTACTGTTTTTTAGATGAGCTGACAGAGTTTAGACCGGGAACTTTAGAAATACTGCGACAGCCGATGGAGGAGCGGCAGATCCAGCTCATCCGTGCGCATGGAAAATATACATTTCCGGCGGATTTTATGCTAGTCGCAGCCATGAACCCGATGCAAGTGCGGATATTATCCCGATATGCAAAAATGCACCTGTACAGACTATGAGATCCGGAGATACCGAAACCGCATCAGCCAGCCGTTACTAGACCATGGATTGTGTGTTAAAGTAGAAAAAGTACACTATCAGGAATTAGAGCAGACAACACAGGAGGAAAGCTCGGAAAGCATCCGGGAGAGGGTAGTCATGGCGCACAAAAGACAGAGAGAACGCTATGAAAAGGAGGGATTTTTTTTATAACAGCCAGATTCCGGCAAAAAAAGATCGCGACATTTTGTGCATTAAAAAGATGAGAAACGCCATATGCAGCAGATTTATGAGACATTGAACTTAAGCGTGCGTTCCTATCATAAGATATTAAAAACAGCGCGTACCATTGCAGATATCGAAGGAAGCGAAGAGATCAGAATGGAACATCTGCACGAAGCAATCTGTTACCGCTCCATAGACAGCAATTTTTGGGAGAGACGACGATGAAATATAAATACTGGCTGGATAACACCGGATTATCCAATGGAAAAAAGAACCTCCTGTTAGAATACTTTCAGACGGCGGAAGAAGTGTACCGTGGAACGGAGGAAACCTATCAAAAAATACCACAGTTAAAAGAAGAAGAGATACAGCGTATCACAAAGGCAAAAAGGAAGTGGGATATTAACGAAGAATATCAGAAACTGGCAGAAGGCGGCGTAAGCGTTACGTTTGCATGTGACAAAAATTATCCGAAAAAAGTTAAAAAATATTTACCAGCCTCCATTTGCACTGTACTACAGTGGAAAACTTCCGAGGAGAGAGACTTTCCGTTGCCATTGTAGGAGCCAGAAGATGCAGTGAATACGGGCATTATATGGCAAGAAAATTAGGAGAGGCACTTGACGCAACCGATTCCGGTCATCAGCGGACTGGCGGAGGGGATAGACGCGGCAGGGGCAGGCAGGAGCGATCAAAGGCGGTGGAGAGACCTATGCGGTATTAGGGTGCGGTGTAGATATCTGTTATCCGAAACAAAATGCAGCACTGTATGAAACAATCCGACAGCAGGGAGGGATACTTTCGAACTGCCGCCAAAGACAACGCCAAAACCATATTATTTTCCGGCAAGAAACCGGATCATCAGCGGACTTGCAGAAGTGGTAGTGATCGCAGAGGCAAAAGAAAAAAAGCGGTTCACTCATCACGGCAGAGCATGCCTTAGAACAGGGAAAAGATATTTATGTCTTTCCGGGAAGGACAACCGATGCATTGAGTTACGGCTGTAATGCTTTAATTCAGCAGGGTGCGGGCATTATTTTGTCCGTAGAAGAGTTCTTAAAGCAGCTTCCTTACAATGCCACACAAAGCCTGCAAATGGGAAAAAATAAAAACAGTGTCTTGCAAAAGAAGAATCCTTGGTGTATAGTTGTTTGAGCATGGAACCTAAAAAATATAGAAAAAATAGCGGAAGAAACAGGGCTTGGAATTTCTGCAACAGCAGGAATCCTGCTCGGATTACTGGCAAAAGGGCTGGTATTTGAATCCTTCCGGAACTATTATATAGAAGAATGAGGAATGAAAAACAAGGAGTTTTCTGATGGCAAAATATTTAGTGATCGTGGAGTCACCGGCAAAGGTAAAGACAATTAAAAAGTTCTTAGGAAAGAATTATGAGGTGGTTGCCTCAAACGGGCATGTCCGTGACATGCCAAAGAGCCAGCTCGGATTTGATGTGGAAAACAATTACGAACCGAAATATATTACAATCCGTGGAAAGGGAGATATTTTAGCAAAACTGCGTAAAGAAGTGAAAAAGGCGGAAAAAGTATATCTGGCAACTGACCCTGACCGTGAGGGGGAAGCTATATCCTGGCATCTGTCCCAGGCATTGAAATTAGAGAATAAAAAAAGTCTACCGTATCAGTTTTAATGAGATTACAAAGAGTGCCGTTAAGGCATCGTTAAAACAGGCGCGTGAAATAGACATGAATCTGGTGAACGCACAGCAGGCAAGGCGAATGTTAGACCGCATGGTAGGCTACCGGATCAGCCCGCTTCTGTGGGCAAAAGTAAAGCGTGGGCTGAGCGCCGGAAGAGTACAGTCAGTAGCGCTGCGCATCATCTGCGACCGCGAGGACGAGATCAATGCATTCATTCCGGAAGAATACTGGACGCTGGATGTAGATTTACAGATCCCTGGAGAGAAAAAGCCGTTAGTTGCAAAATTTTATGGCGATGAAAACGGGGAAACGTACCATCCAATCCAAAGAAGAAATGGATGGTATCTTAGCAGAATTGAAAGATGCCGATTATCAGGTATTAGAGGTAAAAAAAGGAGAGCGTACCAAAAAGCACCACTTCCTTTTACGACAAGTACCTTACAGCAGGAAGCATCCAAAGTATTGAATTTTTTTCCACACAAAAGACGATGCGGTTAGAACAGCAGCTCTATGAAGGAGTGAATGTCAAGGGCAGCGGAACCGTAGGTCTGATCACCTACTTAAGAACGGATTCCACGAGAATTTCCGAAGAGGCACAGAGTGCGGCAGCCGAATATATCAGTGCGACCTTCGGAGAAGAATACAAAGCCGTCAGTGAGGCAAAAAGACAAACAGCAATAAGATCCAGGATGCGCATGAGGCGATCCGTCCCTCCGATATCACAAGAACACCGGCGAAGGTCAAAAGATTCCTTAAGCCGTGATCAGTTCCGTCTGTATCAGCTCATCTGGAACCGCTTTACCGCGAGCAGAATGAACAGTGCAAAATACGAAACCACATCCGTTAAGATCGGAGCAGGTACTTATCGTTTTAACGTATCTGCTTCTAAAGTGGTCTTTGACGGATTTATGACGGTATACATGAGTGATGACGATGAAAAGGGAAAAGAAAACGTACTCTTAAGATCCATTGACAAAGATACGACCCTTGTATGGGAATCATTTGATGAAAAACAGCATTTTACACAGCCACCGGCACATTACACGGAGGCATCCTTAGTAAAAACCTTAGAGGAACTCGGCATCGGAAGACCAAGTACCTATGCACCGACCATTACTACCATTTTAGCGAGAAGATATGTGGTAAAAGAGAATAAAAATCTCTATGTGACAGAGTTAGGCGAAGTAGTCAACGATATGATGAAAGAAGCATTTCCAAGTATTGTCGATGAGCATTTTACGGCCAATATGGAGTAGCTGCTCGACAGCATCGGGGACGGTCAGGTAAACTGGAAGACCGTAGTGGCCAATTTCTATCCGGATTTAGACGAAGCCGTTAATCAGGCAGAAAAAGAATTAGAAAAAGTGCAGATTCAGGATGAGGTTACGGATGTGGTCTGTGAACAGTGTGGAAGAAACATGGTGGTAAAATACGGACCGCACGGCAAATTCCTTGCCTGCCCGGGATTCCCGGATTGCCGTAACACGAAGCCGTATCTGGAAAAAACAGGAATTGCCTGTCCGCTCTGTGGAAAAGAAGTAGTGATCAAAAAAGACGAAAAAAGGCAGAAAATATTACGGTTGTGAAAACAATCCGGAATGTGAATTTATGTCCTGGCAGAAACCGGCAGGGATCAACTGCGAGAAATGCGGAAGTTTCATGGTGGAAAAGGGCAACAAGATCGTCTGCTCTAATACACAGTGCGGTCATGTGATCGAAAAAGAGAAAAATAATGAATTCAGCGAATGAAGTTCAAAAAAGATTGAATTGTCTGACAAAACATGATATTATATAAATGTACTGAAAACTATATAGAGCGAAGTGGGAGGTAGCAGGATGAGTGTTCAATTACTGGACAAAACCAGAAAAATAAATAAACTTTTTACACAACAATAATTCCTCTAAAGTAGTCTTTAATGATATCTGTGATGTTTTAACAGAGATTTTAAAATCCAATGTACTGGTGATCAGCAGAAAGGGAAAAGTGCTTGGAACCAGTGAAATGAAAGGAATGGACGAGATCGACGAACTGATCGTGGATGAAGTGGGAGGATTTATTGATCCGGAATTAAACGAGCGTCTGCTTGGGATCTTGTCTACAAAAAGAGAATGTAAATCTTGAGACACTTGGCTTTGTTTCCGATATCAAGAAACACGGCGATCATTACACCGATCGATATTGCCGGAGAACGTCTCGGAACGTTGTTTATCTATCGGGATAACGGAGCGTACGATATAGATGATATTATTTTGAGTGAATATGGAACCACGGTAGTCGGACTTGAGATGATGCGTTCCGTACATGAGGAAAATGCAGAAGAAGAGAGAAAAGTACAGATTGTCAAATCGGCGATCAGCACGCTTTCATTCTCGGAGTTAGAAGCGATCACACATATTTTTGATGAGTTAGACGGTAGTGAAGGAATATTAGTAGCGAGCCGGATCGCAGACCGGGTAGGGATCAAAAGATCGGTCATTGTCAATGCACTTCGTAAGTTTGAGAGTGCAGGAGTCATTGAATCGAGATCTTCCGGTATGAAGGAACATACATCAAGGTTATTAACGATGTAGTCTTTGATGAACTGGATAAATTAAAAAAACAAAGAGAAAAAGCTTAAACGGATTTTAAGAAGAGAGATAAAAGGATTTATAGAACACTATAGGTCCTTTTTTTTTTTGAAAAATTTTAATAAAAAAAATTGTCGATAATATCGCAAAACAAGGGATTTTCTTTGACAGGAATCAGCAAAAAAACGAATAAAAAAAGAACAAAAAATACTTGTCTTTTTACAGGATAATTTATAATAGAATATGATTAGGAAAACTCTAATACTATGTCCAAATTTTGAACATAAAGAAGAATGTGAAAACATATGACAAATAGAAAGAGGGACAGCAAGAGAAAGGAGCGGGAATATGATTACATCAGGAGCATTTAGTTATATCAATGTGCTGGATAAGGCAGCGGATGCGAGCTGGTTACGGGAGGCAACGATCACGAACAATCTGGCAAACGTAGATACTCCGGGCTTCAAGAGAAAAGACGTGGATTTTGAAGGTGTTTTAAAAACGGAACTTGGAAGAAGCAAGTATGTAACACTGGATCAGAAAGTAAAGGATCTGCATATGAACCATTTGAATGCAACAGCCTATACAGATTCATCGAATTTTTCTTACCGTCTTGATGGTAATAATGTAGATGTGGATACAGAACAGGTGGAACTGGCATCAGAGCAGCTTCGTTACACGGCGTTAACAGACAGCATTACCCACGAGATTTCCAGGTTTAAGAGTGTATTAGGATAAGGAGGGACTGAACATGGGGTTATTTCAGGCTTTTGACATCAGCGCAAGCGGAATGACTGCACAGCGTTTTTAGAACGGATATTATTTCGGAGAACGTGGCAAATGTCAATACAA
>VOFC01004742.1_pt1 | contig 18649 bp, 28 predicted proteins | sample 5384161 | NCBI WGS metagenome assembly VOFC01 (sample SAMN12384722, study PRJNA508395) | human gut metagenome | isolation source: healthy gut B | host: Homo sapiens
AGCAATGGGAATGACACAAGATCAGCTGGCACTAAAAAAGCCATGTTTCGGTGAAGTATATCGCCAATATTGAAAACGGAAAGCAAAATCCTTCTTTTGACATTTTGAGTGCAATCCTCCATGTCCTACCACTTTCCTTGGATTCAATCATCAATCCAAATCTGTCAGAATTGGAAAGTGAGTGCCGAGAATTGGATGCAATCTATCTTACTTGTCCACCAGAAATGCGGGAAAACACTGCTGGAAGCAACAAGATCGCTTGCAATCCATTTGACAGAATTTTCGGAGCAGAACAAAAACACCTGAACCGCCAGCGAGGACGTTACGGACCTTTCTGGCGTTCTTTTTGTCTGAATACGCAATATTGTATCAGACTGCTCCATAAAAACAAATGAAAAGCAAAATGAATTACACAATAATTTAGCCGAAATCAATCTCTTTGCGGATTCTGCACCTCTTTTTTCAACCGCGAGATCATTTTCCAGCGTGTCATACAACTCTTGCGGAGTACGACATAAGACGGCATAGAAATTGATAGATCACCCTCGTTGAAAAGCCGCACATACCCCCAGCGGCATGGGAGAACTTCCAAATAGGTTGCAGCGTGTAAAAATTCTTCAAACTCTTTCAGAACATCTTCAAAGGATAACATCTTATTGCCTCCTAAAATCTTTTTTTTTCTGTATTTTAGAAAAGATTGTTTTCGATTGCAAGGATGTCAGTTTTCAGTCGTCCACATTATAATGATAAAAGCCATACCCAAGGTCTAAACTGCCCTTTGAGTATGGCTTTTATCGTTATCAGGGAATTTTTCTACGGATTCTGCGGAAACAGTCGGCATGAATTGGTAGCCAAGGTTGGAAATCGTTCGGATATAAACAGGTGCAGCTCTGTCATCTTCAATTTTCTGCCGGATGCGTCCAATTGCATTGGTAACGGCCGTCAGGCAGCTTTCACTATCCTGATGCCAGACAGCTTCAAATATTTGCTTTTTGTGAACAATTGCCCCGGATGCCGTGCCATTAAACTTAAAACACCATATTCATAACGGCTCATATACACTTCCTGTCCATTTTTGAATACTCGATGATGCTCCAGATGGATTTCCAATCCGGGATAACTCAGCACGGCATCGTTTTCTGCCGAAGAAACCGTTTGCTCTGTGAATTTCAAAACAACTTTTCTCCTGCGGAGGAAAAATTGTCCTCCGTAGTACGGACGATGACTTCAACTTTTTTTTCATGAACAATCTTCTCCTTCCGCAAGACAAAATGCCTTGTTATCTTTTTTACCTGTTCATTCAGGCATGCGCCGTTGGTTTTGATGACATTCTGATACCAGTAAAAGGAATCCTTTTGTAGCGTTCCAGCGTACCGGTGCCGTCATCGTTGCGGTCTAATCGTGTTCTCCTTTTCTTTTTAGATTTGTTCCAGATGGGGAAGAGGAATCCTGCTTTTTCCGCTCCCTGCCGCGCTGGAACTCTTTCTGGTTTCATTATAACCGTTTGCCCCCCTGAGCAGAATCTCCGTTTTGTTCACCTGCTAGTACTCAAAGGTTCATACCCTTTGCTTCCTTCATTATCAAAAACAATTACCTCATTGAAGCTCATCGTCAAAGCTGCTGTCTTACTCTTTCACAATGCGGCTCCCGCCAAACACATGCGACATTTCCATGTGCGCCAGTGCTTCGTCAATCAGAGCCACTTCTACGGCAGACAGCACAATATCCGCTGCACCGGCGTTTTCCTGTAAACGGTTGAGTTTCCGGGTGCCGGGATTGGTACGATATAAGGCTTTTTGCACAGCATCCACGCCAGTGAGATCTGGGCAGGTGGCGCATTTTTTCTCGGCGGCAAGACGGTGTAACAGTTCCAGCAGGGCGCGGTTCTGGTCAGTGCTGTCTGGCTGGAACTGCGGCATGACGCTGCGGTGGTCCGTGCCTGCTTCAAACTTGGAAGTCTTATCGTATTTGCCGGAGAGAAAACCGTTTGCCAGCCGCGAGAACGCCACATAACCAATGTGCAGTTCTTCCAGAACCGGGAACAGGCTTTCGTACCCGCGGGCCATCATGGAGTAACGGTTCTGGATGGCCGTTACCGGGCAGACTGCGTGTGCTCGGCGGATGGTCTCCTCGGTGGCTTCCGAAAGGCCCCAGTGAGTGATCTTGCCCTCCCGAATCAGGTCAGCCATTACACCGGCCACTTCCCTCAATGGGCACCTTTGGGGTCAAGCCGATGCTGATAATACAGGTCAATATGGTCGGTGCCCAGCCGCTTGAGGGAGGCATCTACCGATGCACGGATAACTTCCGGGCGGGAATCCGGCACCAGCGGCTTGTTGACTGCCGTACTGGTCATGTCAAAATGGATGCCGAACTTGGTCGCCAGAACGATTTTATCTCGGTAGGGCTTCAGGGCAGCACCCACCAGTTCCTCGTTGTCGTGGGGATTATCCGGTGTGCCGTAGACTTCGGCGGTGTCAAAGAACGTATAGCCCATACCCACGGCCTGCGCCAGCAGTTCGGTCATTTCCTTCTTGTTGGCAGGTGCGCCGTAGGCATGGCTCATGCCCATACAGCCCAGACCAACAGCAGAAACGGTCAGGTCATTGCCCAAAGTACGATATTCCATGTTAAGATTCCTCCTTATTTGCAAAAAACACTTTCCAGCCATGCGGCGTAATCGTTCACCCAGCCGCCATCCGAGCCAAAGCCGTGGGGCCAGCCATTCAGCACGATGCGTCCGGTGGAAATGCCCATATTCCGAATCACATCATACTGCTGCTGGAATTGGCGGTAGAAGGGGTCCTCCGTGCCGTAAACGTAGAATGTTGGCGGCAGATCACCCTCGGCCAGCCAGTCCGGGTCCATGTTGCCCACGCTGAGCCGCCCATAGAACGAATAGATCATGCCCGCCGCCGAAGCGTGAGCCGGAACAGCATCCAGCGCATCGGGTACATAGCTTTCATCCAGAGCAGTGCCGTTGACATCTTCATCGTAGTGCATCAGAAATTCGCCCGCCTGAATGCCGCCTGCGGAAAAGCCCATAACTGCAATATCGTCAGGGTCAATGCCGTAAACATCCGCATTCTGCCGCACAAAGCGGACAGCCCGCGCTACATCCAGTGCGCCTTCCTCCTGCGTGTAGGGCGACAGACGGTAATCTACGATGAAGGTCTGGAAGCCCAGCTCCCGTAGAGCCGCTGCCGTGGGCAGAGAATCGGTATAGTTTCCACGGAACTGATACGCACCGCCTGCCATCAACACCACAGCACCTTTCGGTTGTACTCCGGTGCGGACGGGAATTGCCGTCACATAGGGGCGGAAATCCCAGTTGTCAAAATAACCGGTCATTGCAGCGGTGAACTGCGTTTTAGCCGGAACGTTACCTTCTTCCCACAGGTACAACGCCTGAATATGGTTAGGGTCTGCCGAGGTGTTCAGCACGGTCGCATTGTCCACTGGTTCCGGCATCTTTTGCAGCATGGCGGTACGGGAATAATCCTCAATTTTTCCAGTGCCGTAGTTGTATGCTGCCGGGAAATCATCCGGCGTTGCAACGGTGTCGGCAGAAGTGCCGATGCGCAGGTCGCTGCCTGCCGGGAACGAGCTGCTTTCGGTTTCATTTCGTTTCGTCATAGCATCCTCGATGGCGGAAACTCCGCTTTCCAAATTGCTGCCGGGGGCTTCTGCGCGGCTGGTGTTGCAGGCCGAAAGACCGACAGCAAGTACTGCCGCGAGAAGCAGTGCAGTCCATTTTTTCGTCATAACAATTTCCTCACGGTTTCAGATGTGTTTTCTTCCCAGAACGCTACGGCATGATCGAGCCAGCCTTCGGCAGAGGTGCCGGTGCCCAAGCCAAAACCGTGGGCAAGGCCCGGAAAAACTTCGATCTCGGCAGGGGGTGCCCTGAGAGCGGATGGTTTCAATGCGCCAGCGCATCACGCGTTCGTCTGCGATGTAGTCCCGGTCACCCACACAGGCATAAGTGGGCGGCTCGTTGCCGTAGACTTCCCCAGCCCGGTGTACTGCATGATGACGGCTCCCGGCTGCGGATACGCCTGTTCACCGAAGGATGCCGTGCCGTAGCTGCTCAGCCACGCCGCCATCCGTGCCCCGGCAGAACCGCCCCAGAGGAGTAGCCGCTGGTGTCTACTTCCAGTTCCTCCGCATGGGTAAAGACAAAGGCAATGGCCCGTGCCAGATCTTCGCAGGCGGTCTGTGCGCCGGGGCGGTAGATAAGCGCAAAAGCGTTGTACTCCTTGCGGGAAAGTTCCAGTGCATGAGGAAAGCTGTCCTGCATGGCCCCCACATACGCAAACGCACCGCCTGCGTTGCAGATGGAAAATTTTGCGCCGGGATTACCCTTTGAAGTAGAATAAGCCGGTGTCAGCTTTGTCCGGGTCAGCGGCTTTTTCGTCCTCGGTGTAAATATCGTAAAGATGGTCTGCCCGTCCGCTGCACGCTGGCGCAGGGTGTTGCAGATGTCCACTGTTTCGTCCGGGTCGATGTTGTTATAGTAGGTAAGATGCAGCTGCTCCAGCGTGTCGCCGCTGTAATAAGAGCGTTCCACTGGGAAGATCAGCCGCCCATAATCACCGAAAACCGGGTCATTCCGTACGGTTTCGATGGGCGTGGTGCGGGTATAAGTTTGGGTGGTCGTTTGCATGGAATCCTTTCTTTCCGGGGTGGCGGAACTGGGTGCAGCACCTGCCCGGCAGCCTACCAGAAGCAGCCCCTACACCCGCCAGAAGTTTTGTGAATTGCCGTCGGTTCAAAAATTTCTCTCCTATCACTTGTGTTTGGAAACGATCCAGTTCAGAATATCGGCATCATCAAAGACAACATTTGCGGCAGCATGGTAGACGTGAAGCCCCTGCGCATCGAAAAAGGCGTTGTCCGGGGTCTGCATTTGCAGCACGGTGTCGATTTGTTCATCCGTCCAGCCTGCGGCGGCGTAAGCATCGTGCAGACCGTTGTAGGCATCCCGTGCTTTCTGCACACCGTAGTATTCATCGCCCTGCGCCATGTAGATGTAGACCGCCACGCCGTTTTCTGCAATGGGCGCAAAACCGCCGTCCCACTGGGATGCTCCATGCAGATAAGCTGCATACAGGTCAGGCCGCATGGCAACTGCCCGCGACATGGTTTCGCCGCCAGCCGAGTAGCCTGCGGCGTAAATGCGGGCGGTATCTACGGCAAAGTGATTGATGAAATACTCCGTCAGAGCGATGGCCTGCCGCGCCGAAGTGTCGCCCCAGTCGGTGAGCTGGGCAGACACTACGATCATATCCTGTCCAAGGTTCGTCCAGCTGGTAAACCCCGTCCAGTCCAGATTGCTGCCGGAGGAAGATTCCCCGAACCACATCATGTTATAGCCGGGCATGACCACCATCATGGGGTACTTCCGGGTGGGGTCGTAATCCTCCGGCAGGTAGTAGCTGTAATGGATGAGCTCCTCAGTGCTGTCCAATGTCTGCTCCCGGACAAGCCCAGTCTGGATGTTTCCGGTTTCCGAAGAAGCACTCTCCGAAACAGCCGAATCCACTTCGGACGAGGTCGTGATGGATGTGCTGGCCGAAACCGAAGAAACCGTATTGACTGGCACAGAGGATGCCGCCCCGGTGCAGGCGGATAATAAAACGGTCAAAGCGGTGGAAACCGCGAAAATCACGCTGCGCATAAAATCACCTCGCAAAAATCAGGAAAATGGGGAAAGCCGGGACGTTTCCGTCCCGGCTTTCCCTGCAACAAAGAAGGAGGAATATGGAACACTTCCTCAATGATGGAAGTTTGTGAAGACAGCAGGTTCTTTTTTTCGGGCAGGCCGATCTGTTGCTTGCCTATCTGGATACTCTTCATCAAAAGGCCATGTTGCGGCCAAGGGTGCGCATGGTCTGCAAGCCCTCGGCATCTTTCTTGACCTCCTCGGCAGAGCCGCCGTAGACCATGTTCCAATACTGGCTGCTGGCCACTGGCATCCCACACATGGTAAAATATTTGTTCAGCACATCGTAGGAAGCTGTGTTGCCGCCGCGCCGACAGGTCACGACCGAAGCACCCACCTTCATGGTCTTGTCGATGTTCAGGGTACTGAAGAACAGGCGGTCCATAAAGGAGATCGCGCCGCCTGCCGGGGAACCAAAAGTACACCGGTGCGCCAATGACAAAGGCATCGGCTTCAGCCAACTTGGGGGCTACTTCGTTGACAATATCATCAAAGACGCACTTGTTGGAGCCGGTGCTGTGGCAGCGGCGGCAGGCGATGCAGCCCCGGATGTCCTTGTTGCCCACATGAACGATCTCGGTTTCAATGCCCTCGGCTTCCAGCGTATTTGCCAGTTCGGTCAGGGCCGTAAAGGTGCAGCCGTTGGGCCGCGGACTGCCGTTGATGAGCAATGCTTTCATACAAACATTCTCCTTTTGATACTCTCTTTTGCGTTTGAATTACTTCAGCTTTGCGCCATCGGCAAACGCATTGCCGACCCGCTGGCCCAGCGGATAGTAGCCGTGATGGATGGGGTCATAGGTGATGGGGACAAATTTGGTGAGGTCAAGTTCGCCATCCTCGCCCAGAATGCTTTCGTCCATGCTGACGTTCTTGATCTCGCCGAGGTACAGGCTTCCTTCGATGACGTCCAGCAGCTCACACTCCAGCGTCAGCGGCAGTTCGTTGATGATGGGCGCATTGACAAAATCACTTTTTGTGGTGGTAAAACCGGCTTCTTCCATTTTATCCGGGGCATTGTGTGAGGAAACCATGCCCACATAATCGCAGGCGGTCGGGTGCTTCACATCGCCCACCGAAACGGTAAAAAGCACGGTTCAGCTGGATGTTATCCGTGGTCTTGTGGCTGCTGAGGTCAATCATGATCTTGTTTGCGCCTGCCATACCACCCCATGCAGCGTTCATGGGCGTTTGCGTTGCCGTTTTCATCGGGAAGTACCGATGATCATGACCGGTTGGGGATACAGATACGGCTTTGCACCGAAATTTTACGCATCGTGATTTACTCCTTTATTTAATACTCGACAATCCGGGGCGAGCAGCTTCAAAAAGCGCTGCATCGTGGTGATAGACCAGCTGAGAGGTGGTGTCCAGCAGCATGGTCGCTCCGCCTTCGCGGGTGTAAGGTTCCCAAGTTGGCAGAGAGTCTGCGCTGGGAACGCCACTTCGTGCAAAAATTGACCCAGATGGAGCTGAACAGGTCGTTCATAGCGGAAACGTCCGAGTGGCTTTGGAAAATATAGGAAATCTCTGCACCGTGGTTCGAGCTGCCGTAGGTCAACAGATAGGCATAGACCGGCGCGCCGTTCTGATCCATCTTTTGTGGCTCATCGTTTTGAGGATGGGCAAGCGAATCAGGGTATCCACATGGTCAGCGGTCAGGTCGGTTTTGTCCGGGTAGGCCGTTTTCAGGGCCGCAGAAAGCGCATCGGTATCCACACCGTCCGTCGAAGTGCGGTAGAAGCCGGTCCACTCGTTCAGGTTGCTGCCAATGAGCAGGGGAATGTCCTGTCCAGCATCGGCAAAGTTTGTTTCGGTGACGGGGCTGGTGGGCAGAAAAATCGCCATCCACCACCCGGCTCCCCATTCCATCTGGTAGCCATCTAAGCGGTGCCGGGATCTGGAATTCCTGCGCCGTTGCGTCCAGCGCCTTGGTGGCGGCGGATTGCAGTTTGCCCACGGCAACGATCTGGAGCTGCTCGATGTTTTCAGGGCAATGTTCAGTTCTGCCAGCAGGTTTTCGGCCAGCCGGGTGCTGGCTTCCTGCGAAGTGAAATTGACGCCCACAGTCTCCGTGACGCCGCTTTCACGATCCCTTGTGGAAGAGGCCGACGGCATAAGGCGTGGACATGAGTCCCAGCACCTTGGCGCCGCCGCCGGACTGGCCGAACACTGTCACGTTGTCGGGTCACCGCCAAAACTTCGATGTTCTGCTGGATCCATTCCATGCGGCGATGATATCCCACATGCCGACATTGGCGGAATCTTGTACTTCTCGTCATAGGCAGAAGGTCGAGGTAACCGACACGTTCAGCCGGTGGTTGACGCTCACCACGACGACGTCTCCATTTTTTGCAAGCGCTTCGCCGTCGTAGCTGGAATCATTCGCCGTGCCGGTGGAGAAACCGCCGCCGTGGAGCCAGACCAGCACCGGGCGCAACCGCCGTCGTTCAGGCCGGGGGTCCAGATGTTCAGGTTCTGGCAGTTGTTGTCCGTGCCGTCCTGATTGCCCGCGCCAAAGCCCAGCATCGAGCCTTGGGGGGGGGGGACATCGGCCCGTAGCTGTCCGCCTTGAGGACACCTTCCCATGGGTGACCGGCCCGGCGGTCACAAAGGGCTGCCTCGGCATAGGGGACACCCAGATAGCGGTAAATGCCATCGTTGATCGTGCCCTGAAGCTGGCCTTCTGCCACGGTGACGATCTCACCGTCCTCGCCGGGGCCGGGGTCGTATCCGGGGTGAAGCGGCTGCGGATGTAGGCCGCGCCGCCGACGCCGCCCGCCACAAGAACGCCGCCGGTCACGCCGAGGATCGTCAGAAACTTACGCCGGGAAATCTTTTTCTTTTTCATGGGAAGATACTCTTTTAGATTTTACAAATTCAGCCCTGCGATCCAGCTTGCAATGTCAGCTTCACTGCTGCCGCGGCTGAACCGCTGGCCCTCCAGCCAGGTGCCGGCGTCCGCTAATTCTGCCAGCAGCTCACCGCTCTGCCCGATGCCGGAGGAAAGGGACGTGCAGAACGGAATGACCATTTTTGCCGGTGAAGTCATTGACGGCAACAAAGCTGCTCACCGGCCAGGCGGCAATGCCCCACCAGATGGGATAGCCAATGAACACGGTGCCGTAATCGTCCCAGCCGTCCACATCGGTGCTTTCCAAAGCCACAGCACGAAGGCCCTCGTCGTTGTGTTCACGGGAAACGCGGCTGTCATTGTTCGTCCAGTTCAAATCATCGGAGGTATAAGGGTCAGACGGAACGACTTCAAACAGGTCAGCACCCACGGTGTCGGCGATGGCCTGCGCCACGACCTTCCGTCGTGCCGGTGGCGGAGAAATACACCACCAGCGTTTTGCCCGTAGTCGTTACCGTGCTGGCAGTTTCCGAAGAAGCAGCCGCGCTGGATGCGGCTTCACTGGAAGCCACAGAAGAACTGCTCACACTGCTAGCGGAATTGCCGGAGCAGGAAGCCAGCAGCAGGGCGGCAGCAGATGCGCCAGCAACCTGCAAAAACTGGCGGCGGGAAATTTTATTCTTCATACGAAACACGCCTCTATCTATGTAAAATGCCGGGAATCTCAGAGAACCGCTCATGCCAGTGCGCGGCTCTCCAGCCACTGATAAATGCGATCAGCGATCTCTTTGTTGTTCAGATCTTGGAACATGAAGTGGTCATTGCCGGTGATGCCGATTTTCGGCAGATCGACCACAGTGCAGTCACCGCCATCGGCATTGTACTGGGCGGCAAAGGCCAGTGCGCCGTCCCGTACCCGCCGCCAGAAGCTGGTGGACATGATAGCTTCCGGGCCGTTGTCGATGTAATCGCCAAAGTAGATAGCGATTGGAATACCTGCGCTCAGCAGTTTCGTGTACTGCCCGAGCCGATGGCAGGGGTTCCGCCCGGCTCAATGGCAACAATGGCGGCAATGTTGTCGGCGGGCACATCCCAGCCGACTGCACCGCCCTGCGAGTGGGTGACGAAAATGGACTTGTGGCCGGTCAGGGTCTGCACGTCCTTCATCACCTCGCCCAGTGCGGCGGCAGCAACTGCCTGATCAAAGTCGCCGGTGTTGGGGGTCATCTGGCGGAAGAACTGATTCTGTGCAGCATCGCCCTCCGGGAACTGGGAGCCTTCGTACCGTTCCGGGGCAACGCGTCCGATGCGGAACTGGGTGTACCATGCCTGATCGCCGGGCTTGTATTCCTTGGAGTTGGCAGACCAAGTATCGAGGAAACCGTCCGTGCTCATCTGGGCGGTACTGCCAGCCTCACCACGGCGGGGCTGGTCTACCAAGAACGCAGAGTAGCCGTTGCGCAGAAACAGATCGGCCCAGCCCTGACGGCCGTCCGGCGTGGTCATCCAGCCCATGCGGGACTGGCCATAGCCGTGCAGATAAACCATCGGCCAACCGTTGCTGTCTGCCGGGATTTGATACAGAACATTAGCGTGATCCACATGAGCGGTGTTGCCTGCACGGGTAGTGTCCAGCCAGTTGGTGGTGGCATCATAAGTGCCTGCCACCGGTGCCGTGACCGTGCCGCCGGAGGAGAACATTCCTTGCTTGGCAATCGTCAGCGGGCCGTCCGGGTTCAGGTTGTTCTTTACCCAGCGGCTTACCTTGCCGTTTGTCTCGTCAATGGAAACAGGAGCCGCTGCACCCGTCAGCGCGGAAGCGGCTGCACCACCCACCATGGTGGCGGCAAGAACTTTCAGAAAATTTTTGCGCGTGATCTTATTCATCTTCATTTACCCTTTCATCTGGTTCATTTTCCGCAAAAAAACTCTCCGCACCCAGCTACAAACTGCTTGAAATTTACTTCTGATCTTCCACGGGAGGAAACATGGTGGCGAATGCCGCCAGCTTATCCTCCGTGACCTCATAATACCGTTTATCCTTGTTCAGCGTGGTGATCTCCTGCATTTCTGCATCGGTCAGCGCAAAATCGAACACATCGAAGTTGTCGTGGATGTGGGCCGGGCTCTTGGAGCCGGGAATCACAATGTTGCCGGCCTGAATGTGCCAGCGCAGAATAATTTGCACGTTGCTCTTGCCGTACTTTGCTGCAAGGCGTGTGAACAACGGCTCTTCCAGCAGGCCCTTGTCAGCGTGGCCCAGCGGATACCATGCCTGAATCACCATGCCATTCTCGGCGAGGAAGGCTTTCAGTTCTTTCTGCTGGGCGTAGGGGTGAACTTCGGTCTGGAGGATGGTGGGCTTGACTTCGCAGATGCTCAGAATTTCTTTGATCTGCTCCTCGTTGAAGTTGGACAGACCGATGGCACGAACCTTGCCAGCCTTGTAAGCCTTTTCCATCAGGCGATAACCGGCAACGTAATCACCGGCAGGCTGATGAATAAGCAGAAGGTCGATATAGTCGGTATCCAGACGCGCCAGCGTCTTTTCCACAGCATCGGCATCGGTGTAGAAGGTCGGCCACAGCTTGGTTTCGAGGAAGATTTTCTCGCGGGGCAGACCGGACTTCTTCATAGCGCGGCCCACGGCTTTTTCGTTGCAGTAGGCGTTGGCGGTGTCGATAAGCCGTGCACCGTCTTTCAGCGCACATTTTTCAGCACGGCAGTTTCAGCTTTGTCCGGGGTCAGCAGGAAGGTGCCGATGCCCTCTGCCGGCATCTTGACGCCATTGTTCAGAGTAATGAATTCCATAATAAATAGCTCCTTTTGTATTTTTCGCCCGCCGCCCTTGATTACTTGCACTCGTTGAGGATGTCCAGCAGTTCTTCGCGGCTCAGCTTCTTGCAGCAGCCGCCGGTCAGCACGGTGGAATCGGCCACAGTGGAGGTCGGCCACAGCCTTTGGGCCACGGCAGGGACGCCCAGTTCTGCAAAGGTGGTGGGCATCCCGATCTCCTTGATGAAGGCCGCCAGAGCCTCCACGCCAGCCTGTGCCAGTTTCAGCTCGGATTTGCCCGCCGGGTCGATGCCCCAGACGTTCTGTGCAAAGCGGGCGAACCGTGCGGTGTTGGCCGGGAGCAGGTGACGGTACAGCACCGGGTGAATGACCGCCAGACCAGCACCGTGGTTGCAGTTGGTGTAGGCACCCAGCTGATGCTCGATCATGTGACACTGGAAGTCGGTGACCTTGCCGATTTTCAGGATGCCGTTTTCGGCCATAGCCGAAGCCCATGCCAGCTCGCTGCGGGCCTCGTAGTTGTCCTTGTCGGTCAACAGGACGCGGATGTTGCGGATGACGCTGCGCATGACGGCTTCGTTGATGTCATCGGAGAGGTTGTTCTCGTCCGGCTTGCCGAAGTAAGTTTCCATCGCGTGGCTCAGGGTGTCGAACGCACCGGAAATGACCTGCTTCATGGGAACGGACAACGTGTAGGTGGGGTCGAGGAAAGCAAAGTCGGCCTGTGCACCCCACAGGGCCCCCCTTAATCTTCTTTTCCTCATGGGTGATGACCGCGCCGTTGTTCATCTCGGAGCCGGTACCGAACACCGTGACGATGGTGCCCAGCGGGATGAACTCAGTGGGACGAGTAAGCTTGGTATTTTCCAGCTCCCACAAATCTTCGTCCATCTTGGCCTGTGCGGACACCACCTTGCAGCAGTCGGACACGGAACCGCCGCCCACGGCAAGGATCAAATCCACATGGTTCTCACGGGCCAGCTTTGCACCCTCCTGCACCTTGGCGTAAGTGGGATTGGGCATGATGCCGGAAAACTCCACGATGCGCTTACCCTCGGCGTTCAGAATACCGACGATTTCATCATAGACACCATTGTGCTTGATAGAACCGCCGCCGTAGGCCAGCATCACGGTATCGCCGTAGTGCTCCAGCAGACAGCCCAGATATTCCTTCACGCCACCCTTGCCGAAATAAACCTTGGTCTTGTTTTCAAATAGAAAATTGTTCATAGCCGTTACATTCCTTTATATAAAACTGGGAAATCAGACGTTTTTGCCCATCTCGTAGGCTTCCTTCATGGCCGGGGAGGACATCACCTCGCCGGGCCGATATACGCCGGTGCCGTAGATGACCCCCTTTTCCTTGGCACCATTCAGGCAGGCGGTAAAGCCCCGGAAACACTCAAGGTACAGGCCATGGCAGCACGGTTATCGTCCGCGCAGGTCATGATGAAATAGAACTCCTTGTTCGGAATGTTCGTCCACCGGGCAAGGCTGCGGTCGATGATGATCTTCATCTGTGCATCAATGGAGTAGAAGTACACCGGGCTTGCCATCACGATAACATCTGCCGCCTGCATTGCGTCCAGAATTTCGCTCATGTCATCGTTCAGGGCACACTTGCCGCCGTGGTCGCGGCAGTAATAGCAGGCATTGCAGGGCACAATCTTCTTGCTGCGCACGAAGATCTTTTGCACTTCGTTGCCGCTCTCCTGCGCACCGCGCATAAACTCACTGCACAGCAGGTCGGAGTTGCCGTCCTTGCGGGGACTGCCGGACAAAATCAAGACTTTCTTCATTGGTCGTTCCTCCTTTGAGGTCATCTCTTTTTTCTGGTTCCAGTATAGCGCAAGTCTGCATTTCCCGGAATCTCCATTTTGTTCACTTGTTTGAACTCAAAGGTTCAAACAACCCGCTTGACACCCTGATTGTAACACTTAGAGTCAGCTTTAGGTCAAGTGCATCTTTTGTAAAAAGAAAAAGCCACTGCATGATTTCTCATGCAGCAGCTTCTCGTTGCAGTGGCGTATCAGCTATACAATTCCTTGCTGGCTATTTTAGCCGCATCCAGAAAACGCTGAACGGCAGGCGTTGGATTCGGGGAGTGCAGGATACCATAGGGGATGCCGTAATCCCAATCTACTGGAATCACTTTCAGCAATGGGTGGACATTGGCCCAGCCCGGAATTGCCAGCAGCACATCGTTGGTGTTCTCACAGCGGTTGAAGATGTCCATGCTGTAAAATTCAAAATCCACGATATTTACTTGTGGATGGTGCTGCCATAAATCATCCCGCAGTTCATCTACATAGTGGCTCCATCCACGGTGCATCAGCAGTAGATTTTCGCCGTACAGGTCTGTGATCTGCAAGCGGTCTTTTTGCCGCAAGTTTATGATGGATGGAAACCGCGCAGTAAAACGGCCCGCGAACCAGTTCCAGACCGGCACATTTGCGCAGATGCAGCATCGTATCATCAAAGATGCCGCCTACTACATCAATGTTCGTGCCGAGGTTCGCCAGAATTTCCGTGCATTTTCCGGGGTGTTTTCAAAAGGCACAATCTGAATTTGATGTCCGGGCAGATGGTCTGCACTTTCGACCACAGTTCCATGAGCAGCTGGGCAGGTGTCATGGGAGAGGAACCAATGGTCAGCAGAGTTTTCAAATTATAGAAAAATCCTTAATCTTTGCAATCTAAACAGATGGCAGCTGCAGGGGGCTCCTGGGTACGCAAATATTCAGATACTCGCGCATAGTAGATCCTTAGAAATTTTGCACTGCCAGCAATCGTGTAGACGTAGTAGTGCTTTCCTTCAGCGCGCTTTTTGTCCATAAAGCAAAAGACGCTGTTATCTTTGTGGGATAAGGTTAGAATAATATTTGCTACAAAGGAATACAGCGCGCCTCAAATGAGGTGAGCCGCGCTTGGAAACGTGGCGTGACTTGGATTCAAAGTTTCCAGATTGGAACGGTGGTGCATCAATGCCGGCAAAGGCAACGAGAGCTTTCTTGTTTTTGAAACGTCTGACATCACCAATCTCAGCCATTAGAGCAGGGCCTGTAATGGGTCCTGTGCCCTCCATCTGCATGACAACTTCATATTCAGGAAGCAGCGAAGCCAATCGGTTCATTTCTTCTTGAGTAGACTGTTTCGCCTCGCATACAGCATTCAGGCTCTTGCAAGCCTGCAATACTAAAGCCTTTGTTCCGTTGTTTTTCGGGAGAGTAGGAACGGCATCCTGTGCCAGAGCATACAACTTGTGCGCTGTATTCGTACGAAATTTATAATTTCTCCGCAAACACCATTTGCGGTAAGATTCTGTGAATTTTTCAATGGAAAGTCTGAGTACACAGTCTCTGTGCCAATAAATTGAAAAAGAAATCGACCCACTTTTTCATGACCATCCGCATTCTTGATTGCATGTCCAAAAGCCTGATCAATCGAAGGGAACGTCTGATCTGCCAATGCAATCAGGCCATTACGAAGGGATGTTGCTGTCGAAGCCAATCTTTCATACATTCGTGACTGCTCTTTCAACACGAGTCTGGTTTCATCCTCATCATTAAATGGCGGGAGTTGATTCCAAAATGTCAGGGCATAGTTGGCGATTTTAAAGAGTCTGCACGGTCTGTTTTCAGCTTCCGGATAGAATTATCGCTAAAATCGTGAATCAGCATAGCGTTTACGACAGAAACATAAAAGCCTGCATTTTTCAGGGTCAATGCAATAGGCTTCCAATAGTTGCTTGTGTGTTCCATTACAACGCGGATATCTCCTCCTGTCGTTTTCAGTATGGAGACCAGTTTCTCAAGATCATGGCTAGAATGAGATATGTCAAATGGACATGCAACAATTACTCCACCTGGCCTGCGAATAGCAACTGTGCTTTTGCGCTTAGAAACATCAATACCTACGGCTGTGATTTCCATTGACTTCATTTTTCCGGCCTCCTTTTTGTGCCTGTTCCGCCTGATGCCCATCACCGATTCAGCTTGCTTTGTGACACGAATGTACAGTGACAAGAGCCACCGATAACTCAACCTGCGTCAATCGAACGCTGCAATGGAGATGGCGGAGAACAGTTTGCGATTCCGAGCGTGGTAGCTCAAGCAGGGCAGCGTTCTCTCTGCACATCTCAATTGTAGCTTAGGTTTGGGCGTCTGTACAGCTCACTGGCTGTGAACCTTTCAGAACCAACACAATTGTAGCAAGCAGGGCTTTTGTCTATACAAATGCCATTTTGCTTCGCAAAATGCTTGTTGGGCTGTGCCCAATCCCCTTCATTCTGCACCGTTCCGATGCAGGCTGCGCGTTTTTTCAAAACGCTTCTATTTATATTCGGTATTTTTCTGAGCCTTGCCGCAACGGTTTTTGCTACCGGACAACCTAGGCGGTATAACGAAAACAGCACCGTTAAGGGAACGATTTCTCAAAGCTTTTATCAAGTTAATGCAAAAACAGATGTTGCTGTAAAGAGCATTGCTGTCACTGGAACGCTGTATGAAAAAGGAACATTTGGTACATGGCAGAAGATAAGCAGCTGTTCTAACACAAGTGCATCTTCTTCCTGCTCAGCAAGCAGTAATTATAATACAAAACCCGGAAAATCGTATCGCCTTGAATGTTCAGCAACATTCACTTATTCAAATGGGCAGAGCGAAACTATCACATCAACTGCCAGCCATTAAATGATTTTATAAAAGAGCGATTTTGTTAAAAAGAGGTGATGCTAATACAGCATCTAAAGCGTTATTAAATGAAAGACTATTTTGATTGCCTATTTACCAGAAAGGAAAAACCATGAAAAAATTAATTGCTTTGTTGCTATCTGTACTCTTGGCCTTAACCAGTATGGCTCCTGCTTATGCAGCCAAACCATATTTGGAAAATCAAAATTTCTCTATTGAAGCATCAATTGATGAGTTGGCAGATGGAATTACGTTTGCAATAATCCAAGATGCAGACGGTTCACTTACCGTACAAAAGATAGAGCAGGGTGACATATCTTTACAAGCAAATCAACGAGTAGCCGGAAAGTTTCATTGTGGACTAACCTATCACAAAAATGCTAGTACAGCACACATCCACTGGACCGCTACTAGTTCACAATTAACAGCAGTAAGGGCACGTGTTTACTGCAAACCCACATATATTATCGGCGGCGATTATGGTAAATACTTCTTCTACGGAGATATTGATGAATATCGTGATTTGGGCGGACGATATAATACAGCAAATGGTGCTACAGACGACTTTGACATTGACAGTGGTCTGAAGAAAGTCAACATTGGCTGGACTAGTGCCTCTATCACGACAGTAAGGGGCGGTACACTTGCGCTACCGTCATCGATTGATACGGTTGAATTAAACTGAGTATCTACCAATCAATATGACAAAAGAAAAAATCATTTCCATGCTGTCAATGGAATTAAATAAAGAATGGACAAATGGAATCACCTGTTTAATGGTTGAGGATTCAGATGATTATATTCCAGTGATTGTTCATCATCAAAAAGATGGACTTATTGTTGAAGTGGGAGAACAAGACAAAAGGATCTTCCGAATTGGATGGAGTGAACTAAACAAACGATCTTAGTCCATGTCAAAACATGAAAACAAATAATGATTTGATGCCTAATGTATGAATATAAAATTGTTATGAAGGTGATTCCGATGCAGAATTTAAAATATTAACCAATTCCTTGAATGAGGATACGATGTTTTACAAAAAAAAGGAGATGACCCAACATGACCACAACTAAAAGGTTTATATCATTATTCATGGCAGTGCTTATGACATTTTCACTCTTAGCAGTTAGTGCTTCTGCGGCAACTGCAAGGAGAGGCTTTAACGTGTCTTATCGGATGGATGGTGAAAATATTGTTGAAACCATCGTTTTTCAGGTGCAACTATGATTCGTACGGTTACTCCTGCTGGAACAATGACAATTAAAACCATTGAAAATGGTTCAACATCGACTGCAAAGGTGAATGCAGATTATTCTGTTTACAAAAAAATTTGTGAAGCTCAGTATGGTGTTGCCACAATTGGATCTGATGTTACCGGGTCACAGTATAAACATCGTTATGTAGGAACTCCGGGTCCTGTTACAATAACAAAACAGGAAGTAGTTCAATGTCGTACTGCCGCAGCTCTTGCTAGAAAGATTCTCGGAAAAAGTAGTATACCGGCACTTGTTGCATTTTCAGTAGCCGAGTATATGTTGGGCAAAGCCGTTGATACTACAACATATGAAAAAGTTGTTGTTAATAGCCTTACCTATGAGGTGCTGTTTGTTCACGATAATTCGTATTATACGCATTGCTATCATCAAACTATGTCGTATTATAACAGTGGAGCATCCACGCCTTTCCGGACGGATACTGATTATTACCAAGCCGTTGGTGGCTAACGCATACGGTTTTACAGGTATAGACAATGAAGAAAACTTTATATACATTTTTGGGCTGGAATTTTCTGCTATTTGTAGCCGGTTTAAGTGATATTGTTTTTTACAGAGATCTTACATCGGCGGAAGCTATGGCAATAAGTTGGACCCAACCAGCTCTTGTAAGCATTACTTCATTTTTGATATTGCTTTCAATATATTATGGGATGCATCGGCTCCTCTTTGGGGAAAAAATTTATTTGAAGCTGGAAGTCAATCAGGAAGACGTTGATAAAATGCGAGATTCAATTTTCGCTTTTTTGAAAAAGGGAGAAATCAGCCCTAAAAAACTTGCAGCAACACTTGAAATATTTGATAATTGCTGAAGTTGTTTTGTGGCTTGCGTTTATTGTATACCTTTTTATATCAACCTCTACTGTTCTTTGATTTCATAATATTCTGTGATCTTCCCCCATCGTTGTGTATTTGTGAGCAATTCATAGAAATCGATTTTCAAAAGCAAAAATCCGCCGAGGACTCCTCCCTACAAAAAACGGGAAGAATCCTCGGCGGATTTCGTTTATCGTATTTGTTCTTTTTCGGTTGTACTCTTTTTCTCTGCAAAGAATATCTCTACATTTTTCTGAGCCTTCATCAACTCCTGCATCTCATCTCGTGCCTTACGGTAATCTGGGTATGCTTCTTTCTTCTTTTTCAAAAGTTCAGCGTATTCGATGCTCAAGTCCTTGGCTTTTGGCAGCTTTTTTCAATCCAGCTTCATCAAAAGCGGCTTTTTGCAGCCTTGTGCAGCGTGATTTCTTCACGGTGGGCTCCGAGAAATTTCTTACTATACCCAGCCTTGCGGTAGGCATCATAAACCGG
>VOFC01000424.1_pt1 | contig 18619 bp, 29 predicted proteins | sample 5384161 | NCBI WGS metagenome assembly VOFC01 (sample SAMN12384722, study PRJNA508395) | human gut metagenome | isolation source: healthy gut B | host: Homo sapiens
TCAAAAGAATGCCAAGAGCAGCAAAAATAACAGTATGCCAGATGACCATCTTTCATATGAAGGACAATGATTTTAGTTTTTGATCAAGAGTATCCCCTTTATACAATTTGAATTTAGAGCAAATATGTATGGACAAATATTCACACATGCGGTAAAATAAAGATTGCTGTTTGCAAGAGGAAGTTATATGACAACAAGCTTCCAAAGTTGCTTACAGTGAAGAAGAGGATGGAGAGATTTAGAAAGGAAGAAGAAGGATCCTGAGAAGGAACTGATCGTGATTTATGATGATATCAGTCTGGGGTAGGACATTAAGAATTCGTGCAAAGGCGGTGCAGGTGGGCATAATGGAATAAAAAAATATTATTGCACATCTTGGCGGACAGGTTTTTCCTAGAATAAAAGTAGGAGTTGGAGAAAACCACCGAAGTATGATCTTGCAGATTATGTTTTAGGACATTTTTCTAAAAAACGGAACAGGAACTGATGAGCGAAGGTTATGATAATGCGGTAAAAAAGCGGTGGAACTGATCGTGAGTGACCAGATGAGCGAAGCGATGAAACGAATATAATCGTAAAAGAAGGACGAGTAGAGATGCAGGCTTTTTTAGAACCATTAAAGAACTGGCTGATTATCAGGAGATTGTCAGTTCGAGAAGAAAGAAAACGGCTTCCTGGCAAATCGCAGATGTGAATTCACAGGAAGATACATCTCGCGTAGCACTTCGGAGCGATGGCTTTGAGTACAGAGTCGTGTTTTTTCCAGTGAAGAAAAAGCAAAACAGGCTTATGAAGAATGGCGTGTACTGAGGAAAATGTATGGTTTTATCCGTCCACTGACAGAGGAGATCGGTACGTCTTCAAGAATCTGCAGAAATCGTAGAAAAGAGTACTTTCACAGCTTGGAGAGCAGAGAAGAAGCAGGTATCGAGGGCAGATGAGATTCCGATTCAGGTAGAACAGACAGATCATACGATTGGAAAGATGAACAAGTATTATGGAATTGCATTTACCATGTTGGAATCAAAATGTGGAATGTTTAAAAGTAAGGTCTGTCTACAGTCTGCAGGTTAAAACTGTCAATCCGTATAATAGCAGCTTTGAGCTCCTGACACGAGATCTGAAGAAACTGAAAAGAACAGGGTATCGCGTGATTCTTGTTTCGGGCTCAAGAACAAGAGCAAAACGTCTTGCAGAAGATCTGAGAGATTATGATCTGAGCAGTTTTTACAGTGAAGAGATGGAACGGCAGGTGAATCCGGGAGAGATTATGGTAACCTGTGGTTATATTTCAGAGGGATACGAGTATCCAATGTTAAAGTTTACGGTCATCTCGGAATCTGATATTTTTGGTAAGAAAAAGAAAAAAAAGAAAAGAAAAAACTTATGAAGGAAAAAAAAAATCCAGGAATTTGCCGGAACTTAAACCGGGAGAATGGTACACGAGAATCACGGACTTGGAATTTATAAGGGGATTGAGAAAGTCGAAGTAGATACTGTTACTCGGGATTATATGAAAATTTCCTATGCGGACGGAGGAATTCTATATACCGGCAACACAGATGGATCTGATCCAGAAATACGCAGGAGCAGATGCAAAGCCACCAAAATTGAATAAGCTTGGTACACCTCAGTGGAAAAAAAACAAAAGGACAGGTAAAAAAAGCGGTTCAGTTAATCGCAAAAGATCTTGTAAAACTCTACGCAACGCGCCAGCAGACAGAAGGTTATGTTTATGGACCGGATACGGTCTTTTGAAGAGACAGAGGATCAGCTTCGTGCAATTGAAGATACAAAGAAAGATATGGAAAGTACGAAGATTATGGATCGTCTGATCTGCGGAGATGTAGGGTATGGTAAGACTGAAATTGCGATAAGAGCAGCTTTTAAGGCAGTGCAGGAAGGGAAACAGGTTGTTTATCTTGTACCTACAACGATTCTTGCGCAGCAACACTATAATACATTTATTCAAAGGTTTAAAGATTTTCCGGTGCGTGTTGACTTGATGAGCCGTTTTCGGACGCAGGCGCAGCAGAAAAAACAGTAGAGGATTTGAAAAAGGTCTGGTTGATATCGTGATCGGAACACACAGAGTGCTTTCAAAGGATGTTGGATATAAAGATTTAGGACTTCTGATCATAGATGAAGAACAACGTTTTGGTGTGACGCATAAGGAAAAAAAATTAAAAAATTAAGAGAAAATATAGATGTGTTGACGCTGACAGCAACGCCAATCCCAAGAACACTTCATATGAGTTTAATCGGAATTCGCGATATGAGTGTGCTTGAGGAAGCACCGATGGATCGTATGCCAATACAGACGTATGTAATGGAATACAATGATGAGATGGTTCGTGAGGCTATTGAGCGTGAACTTGCCAGAGGTGGACAGGTTTATTATGTTTATAACAGAGTAGAAAATATTGCAGATCTAGCACTTCGTGTGCAGAAACTGGTGCCGGATGCAAGGGTATCTTACGCACATGGACAGATGAATGAACATCAGTTGGAAGATATTATGTATGATTTTATCAATGGTGATATTGATGTGCTTGTATCGACTACAATTATAGAAACAGGATTAGACATTTCTAATGTTAATACGATAATTATACAGGATGCAGATCGATTTGGACTGTCACAGTTATATCAGTTGCGAGGAAGAGTTGGGAGATCAATCGAATGGCATATGCATTTCTGCTGTATCAGAGGGATAAGATGCTTAAAGAAGTTGCAGAGAAGAGGCTGGCTGCAATTCGTGAATTTACAGATCTTGGATCGGGGATTCAAGATCGCAATGCGTGATCTTGAGATCCGAGGTGCGGGAAATCTTCTAGGAGAGTCATAAAGTGGTCATATGGCAGCAGTTGGATATGACTTGTACTGCAAGATGCTTAATGAGGCTGTCAGTCAGTTGAAAGGTGAAAAAAGAAGAAGCAGACTACGCTACAACGATTGATCTTGATATAGATGCATTTATTCCGGAATCTTACATTAAAAACGAGTATCAAAAATTGGATATTTATAAGAGAATTGCTACAATTGAAACAGAAGAAGAGATGGATGATATGACAGAAGAACTGATTGATCGTTTTGGAGATCTTCCGAAAAAAGTACAGCAGCTTCTTCATATAGCAGCACTTAAGAGTCTTGCGCATTCTGCATATATTACAGCGATAGAACAAAAGGGGAAAAGACTACAAATTTATCTTATATGAAAAAGCAAATCGATCCGGCAAAAATTCCGGCACTTTTAAAGAAATATGGAAATAATATGACTTTCAAAGCAGAAGCAGTCCGTATTTCCTTTATCAAAAGAAAGGGAGAAGCGGAAAAGAGAAAGGGGAAAAATGTTCTGCAAATGCTAAGAGAAATTATAGAGAGTATTCGCGAACTTCGATTAGATCAGGGAAGTTGAGGAGATTCTGTGTTTGGGGTTGTGATAGAACAAAAAACACGATATAATGAGCGGTAGTATGGCTGCGTAAGTAAATACGTAAAAAGAGGAGGATTTACTAGATGGTACGTTTGGCAAAAAGGCTGGCAGTGCTTGCAGTGGCAGGCACATTGACAGCAACATCTTTGACAGGATGCGGAACAATAAATACAGATGAGACAGTTGCAACAGTCGGTGATAAGAAGATTACACTTGGAGTCGCGAACTTTTACGCAAGATTGCAGCAGGCTCAGTATGAAACCTACTATGCGAGTATGATGGGAACAACAGCAGAAGAGATGTGGGCAAAGGAAGTATCAGACGATCAGACATATGAGGAGCAGACAAAGAAGAGTATTCTTGAGAATCTGGAGAATATGTATCTTGTTTCACAGCATGTATCTGACTATGATGTTGCACTGACAGAGGAAGAGCAACAGGCGATTAAAGATGCAGCAGCAAAATTCGGTGAAGATAATTCGGATGATGTGAAGAAAGTGGTATCAGGAGATGAGGAGGAAGTGGCTAAAGTTCTCGAACTGATGACAATTTCGAATAAGATGGAAGCGGCAATGGAAGCTGGTGTGGATGAGAATGTATCAGATGAAGATGCAGCACAGAAGAGTATGCAATATCTCTTATTCTCATATACAACAACAGATGATTCGGGAGAATCCCAGACATTATCAGATGATGAGAAAGAAGCTTTGAAGACGACCGCACAGGCATTTGATGATCGGTTAAAGGGTGGAGAAGATATGGAGACTGTTGCATCAGCAGCAGGACTTACACAGACAGCTACATTTGATTCTGAAAGTACAAGCCCGGATAAGGATCTGATTGCAGCAGCAGATGCATTGACAAATGAAGGCGATGTTACAGATATTATAGAGACAGAGAATGGAATTTATATTGCAAAGCTTACAAGTCTTTTGGACAGAGAGGCAACAGACAGTAAAAAAGAAAGTATTGTAAGTGAGAGAAAACAGGAACAGTATGATTCACTTCTGAAGCAGTGGAAAAAGGATACAAAAATCAAAGAAGAGAAAAAAGTATGGAAGAAGATCAGTTTTGAAAAACAGGGTGTAACAATTAAAACGTCAGATACATCAGATACTTCAGACAGCCAGAATTAAAAAACAGGGACAAAAACTTTGTGAAGACCAACAAGTTTTTTGTTATATTTATATATTACGCGAGCAACGAGCCAAAGTTCGTGCTTTAGACGAAAAAAAATTAAATGTATTCCAGTTTTTCGAAATAATGCATTAAGATATCAGCACAGTTTTCAACACCAAGTTCGGAAGTGTCAAGAATCATGTGATAATCATTCACATCTCCCCAGGTCTTGCCGGTGTGTTCATAATAATAAGCAGCACGCTCTTCATCCGTATGCTCCACCTTTTCTTTTGCGGCATCATGATCAAGATTTTCTTTTTCATGATTCTCTGAATGCGGTCCTCTTTGGCAGCACTCACATAGATGTTTAATACATTCATCCGGTCTTTCAGAATATCTGAGGCGCATCGTCCGAGAATAATGCAAGGGTTTTCAGCCAGTTTCCGGATTGCTTCAGCTTCACTTTCATATTTGTGATCAGAGAGCTTTTTTCTTCTATATAGGCCTTGTCATAGACCGGAATATCAAGTCGTTTCGAAAGCTCTTCAGCAATAATGCTGGCTCCGGTACCGAAACGACGACTCATAGTAATTACTAATTTCATAATGAAGTCCTCCTTTGTAGAAATAACATTCAGATGAATTTTATTATAGCACGTTCTGTTTGATTTGTCTCGGTTTTACTTACTTGTATCCAATGATGGGAAGCTACTGATAAAAATGTATCCATTTTTTCAAAAGAAATAAAGGAGGAATTTCAATGAAAAATGGATGTAAAACTTTTTATACAATCACCCATTGCAAGATCATGTATACTAATGATATAATTTATAGTAGCGTTTTTGGCAGTTGCCAGAAGCAAACTTATGGATGATTAAAAATTTGAGTAGGTGACGGATTTGAAGAATAAGATCAAACGTTTTGCAAAGGGGGATTTTCACATCCCGCAGCCGGAAATTATTTTTCCTGAGACTCACATTACGATGCGTGTCGGAGAAGGAGAAAAATATGAGGGAAGCTTTTCTCTGCAGAATGAAGGGAAGGGACAATACGTGGACTTGTATATCCTTCTTCCTATCGTGTACAGTGCGTAGAGCAGGGTTTTGATGGAAATCCGGTAAATATTTATTATACATACGATGGAAGAGGACTTGTGCCGGGACATGTCGAGCATGGTAAGTTCACGATCGTCTGCAATGGTGGTGAGTACGATATTGCATTTACTGCAATTATTGAAAAACCATTTGTCATGACCAGATATGGAAAGATCCAGAGTCTGGAAGATTTTAAGAAGCTTACATATCGTGATGCAGCTGAGGCAGTGAAGTTATTCCGGTCCAGAGATTTCTTTGAGATTCTCAAATATGAAGATACGAGGATCAAGGCGCTTTATAATAATATGCGTAAATGGGAACTGGATCAGCACGCCCTTGAAGAATTCCTGGTAGGGTGCAAGCAGAAAAGAAGATTTTTCTTACATTGGAAGAAGAAAGCCGTGCTTTTATTTCTCTTGTAGAAGACAGAAAAGAGACTTTTACTGTGAAGAATGAAAAATTTTTGAATCTTTATAAACATCTGTAAAGGATGTTAATTGTTCCCTATTACCTTTATTGACGACAAAACTGAAGATTCGTTAGGGTGAGATGTATGATGAAGCTGGCGGATTCTTTGTATGCTGATTGAGGTTGATTCAGAATATAAAATCTACAGTACATTGCTTATAAGTCTCAAGCTTATGGTTCTATCTTCAGGCATTCCGTTGTTTTAAAGAAGAAGAGCTCATCTCTTAAAAAACGGACAGTTTAGTACAGGTTCCATTGGTATGAGAAAGCGGTAGACGCAGAGCTGAAGATTGCGCAGCTTTACGAATATTATATGGCGGCTGAACACATCTATTTCCGAGACCGGAAGAATTTCATAAGCAGCTTCCTCGTTCGGTATATTTGTATTTTATGCATGGAAATTCTCTGGATTGCGCACTACAGGGATGAGATGGAAGAATTCACATGGAATCAGCTGGAGAAGAGAAATATAGATGAAGATCTGCGAATCATTTATAAGCGATTCCTTGTAGAGACAGATATGAGTCAGGACAGAATCCGCGCTCTTTATGATGTGTGTCACGCATATTGGATTACAACAAAGGTTCCGAATATGAAATTTATTCATGTAATCGCAGCTGATGGAACAATTACACAGAAGGCAGCATATACAGAGAATGGAGCCAGAGTATTTCTGTATGCAAAGACGGATCGCATTGTATGGGAAGCAAAAGATGGAAGACATTATACAGATTCTATCCCATATGAGAGTAAACGTCTGTTTTATGAACTTAGATATATGGATATCTGCAGAAAATATGCAAATAGCCTGAACCGAAGCAAAGCGTTTGAAGAAGAGGAAGAGCTGACACTGGAAATCGTAAAGGAAAAGGGTCTGGAAAATTTCCCGGAGGATGAGATCCAGGCACTGTGCAGCAAGATGATTCGTGAGACAAATTATGAGAATGATGATTTCCTGACCTATGTTTGTTATGATTTATTTAAAAAAAAACAGTATGATAAAGTGATTCTTACGTATTTGGCAAACTTCTACTGTGGAGCAACACAGGAGATGAAGGAATTGTGGAAAGTTGCCAGAGAGTATGAAGTCCATACGCATAAACTGGCAGAACGGATCATTACACAGATGCTCTTCTCTGAGGAATTATTTCAGGAGACAAAAGTATTTGAAGCTTATTATGATGAAGGTGCATACTTCCGGCTCCAGCAGGCTTATCTGGCATATGTCTCCAGAGAATATGTTGTAGAAGCACGTAAGATAGAGAAATCTATAATTGATATTATCTGCAGGGAAGCAGAGAAGGGTGAGGCAACAATCGATATTTGTATGATTGCTGTTTTGAAATATTATTCGGATCAAGAGTATGAAACAAGCCTTAAGAAGACGCTGAAAAAGTTTATGCAGGAACTTTGTGGCAAACAGATTTATTTCCCATTTTTCCTTAAGTATGATAAGGAGTGGCTGATTGAATTTCAGTTGTGGGATAAGACACTGGTAGAATACAAGGGCCAGAAGGATAGCCGTGTTATGTTGTATTATCAGTTGCAGAAAGGTGGAAACGGAGATTCTGATTATGCAACAGAACTTCTGACACCAATGTATGAGAATTTGTATGTGAAGAAGTTTTGTGTTGTTCTCGCATGAACGACTGATCTATTATTTTAAAGAAACAATTGACGGAAATTCTTACAGAAGTGAGAAAAAGATCTGCCAGCATACGGTTGAAAAAAGGTGAACCGGGCAGATATGGAAGGCTCAATGACATTATTCTGGAAGAAGATCCGGAAGAACGAGAGAAGAAGATGAAGCAGTATGCACTGGAAGATGCGGTTGCATCACATATGTTCATACAGTATTAAGGAGGAAATCTTTTCATGGGACAGGGAAGTATAATTGGATATGAGATAAATGAAAAGACATGCCAGATCAGTTTTTATAATGATAAAGAGATGGAACCTCAGACACTGGAAGTTGACTCAGATAATTTTCAGATTCCTTTGATTATTGGAAAACTAAGAGACACATGGGCATATGGAAAAGAGGCAAAACGTCTTGCAACACTGAAAGAAGGATTTACCGTTGCCCGTCTGCTTTCGAGAAGTCTTGCAAATGAGAAAATTGAATTTGGTGATGAGACATATGATGCAGTATGGCTGCTTTCACAGTTTATCCAGATGTCTTTACAGTCATTTCCTAAAATTGATGGAATTGTGTTCAGTGTACCGGTTCTTACAGAAGAACTGGCACAGATGCTTCGAAGGATCGCAGTTCGCATGAATATTGATAAAAGACATATCTTTATTCAGGATTATAAAGAGAGTTTTTTGTAATTATCTCTTCTATCAGCCGAAAGAACTGTGGCAGTATGATGCAGCATTGTTCTGCTGTGACCGTAATGAGATCAAAGCATATATGCTGCGCAGACTGAAGCCAGGACTTGGTGGTGGAAAGACTACATTTGTTACGGTTGATGAAGTTGCAAATGCACATATGAAAGAACTGGCGCTTGTTTATCCGGTTTTGAATGAGGACAAAGCAAAAGAAGCCGATGCGATGTTCTGTAAATTTATACAGAGCGTGTTTGATAAGAGGATTGTTTCTTCTGTATTCCTGACAGGAGAAGGGTTCGAAAATAACTGGTATCCGAAGTCATTGCGGGTGCTTTGCAATGGAAGAAGAGCATTTATCGGAAATAATCTGTACAGCAAAGGAGCTTGCTATACTGCATACAGAAAATTGTATATGCATATAGAGAATCCGGTTTATCTATCGGAGACTAAGCTGACAGATCAGATTACAGTCAATATGCGTGTGGATGGTCAGGAAATGTGGTATCCGCTTGTTTCCTGGGGTGCACACTGGTATGAGTCGAATAATCAGTGGGAAGTGATCCTTGAAGAGGGTGATGATATAGAATTCCATATCGAATCACTGGTTCAGGGAACAGTTAAGACCGAAAAAAAATCTCTTTGGAGAGACTTCCAAAAGAGAGCAGAGTATTCGATAAGACTTCAGATAGAAACGATGTTTCAGGATGAAAAAAACCTGCAAGATTACAGTACGTGATGTCGGATTTGGAGATTTCTTCCTACCGACGGATTTCCGTGAGGAAAAGGTGATACATTTAGGAGGTAATGATGGGAAATTTAATTCTTTGTCATGACAGACACGCGGCACATCCTTATGAGATTTCAGGATCCATTGCAGGATCTTTACGATAGAAGAATTGTGTTACTATCTGTGTAATAATTTATATTTGATCGATTATACGATCATGAATGAACCGCTTTGCACCTGGCTGGAAGAAGAGATTGGGATGAAAGAACTGGCGGAGCAGCTTCGGGATTTGATGCGTATGCGTGGATCTGTCGAGAAATTTTGTTCTTACAATCCTGAAAGCTTCAAAGATCTATAAAGAATCGGAAATGATCCGTATCCAGAATGTTTTGGAACATCTGAAAAATCAGAAGGATGTAGAGCGTAAGAAGTATAAAGGCGATAATCTTCTCGAAAGCGGTGAGATTGAAGAAGCGATCATCGTTTATCAGGAAATCCTGAATCAGGAAAAAGATGAGAGTGTAGATGAAAAATTCTATGGAAAGATCTATGCATGTCTTGGAGCAGCATATGGACGATTGTTCCTTTATCAGGAAGCGGCCAAAATGTATGACAGAGCCTATCAGATCTGCGAAGATAAGGAATTACTAAAACCATATCTGTATGCGTCTTATAAGTATATGTCGCTGGAAGAATTTCACATTTTGCTTACAAAGCACAGTGAATATCAGGAAGTGAATGCACAGATGAGAAGCGAAATGGACGAAGTGAAGCAGAATCTTCAGATTGAGCCAAATGAAGTACTTTTGGAGAAGTGGAAGAGGAAACATAGAAGAAATCATACATAATACAGACTTTTTATGCAGCTGTTCACAGAATCTATGAGCAGCTGCATTGTTTACTGTTCACACGATGTGCGACCGACCATCTCGCCATTTTAAATCGCCAATGCATTCTTTCCTCCGTGTCAATCATTGTTTTGCATTGGTACCTTTTGACATATATTGTATGCTATGTTAGAATACAACAGTGACTTTACCATGGTGCAGTGACTCATTGGTAGAGAATAAAAGCCAAACTCGATGATGGAGGGTGTTATTATGAAAAGAAAAGTATTAAGTGTGTTATTATGTGCAGGACTTGCAGTTTCTATGTTAGCAGGATGTGGTTCAGACTCTTCTAATGCGAATAAGAAAGCGGAATCAACAGGGAGTGATCTTGAGTATGTAAAAGACAAGGGAACTCTTGTTGTCGGCATTACTGATTTTGAGCCAATGGATTACAAAAATGATAAGGATGAATGGATTGGTTTTGATGCCGACATGGCAAAAGCATTTGCAAAAAGCCTTGGCGTAGATGCCGAATTTGTAGAGATTGACTGGGACAATAAAGTCATGGAACTTGACGGAAAGACAATCGACTGTGTATGGAATGGTATGACACTGATAGATGAAGTGAAGAGTTCTATGGAATGCACAGATTCTTATATGAATAACGCGCAGGTTGTAGTTGTACCGGCTGACAAAGCAGATAAGTATCAGGATGAGGAAAGTGTGAAAGATTTAACTTTTTGCAGTAGAAGCAGGAAGTGCAGGGGAAGATCAGGTTGAAAGAATTGGTGCACAGTATACAGCCGTTTCATCACAGGCAGATGCTCTGATGGAGGTTGCTTCCAGGAAATTCAGATGCAGCTGCAATTGATGCTTTGATGGCAGGTGCTATGATCGGTGAGGGAACCGGATATGCAGATCTGACTTACACCATCGGCCTGAACAGCGAGGAGTATGGCGTAGGATTCCGTAAAGGATCTGATCTTGCAGCAACTCTGAATGATTATTTTAAGAAGAGTATGGAAGATGGATCAATGAAGAAATGTGCTGAGAGACTTATAAGGTACAGGCTGCATTGATTGAAAAATAAATTTAGGATGGAGCTTTAATAAAATGGAACTTATTATGGAACAATTTCCAATCGTTATTCACTCACTGAATGTGGGATTTTTACAGACGCTGAAGCTGTTTTTTGCAACGCTTCTTGGAGCTATTCCGTTGGGACTGGTTATTGCATTTGGATCAATGTCACATTTTAAACCGTTGAGTTATATCACGAATATCATTGTTTGGATCGTGCGAGGCACACCGCTTATGATCCAGATGCTGATCATTTATTATTTCCCAGGACTGGTCTTAGGAAACCCAATTTGGGGTGGCGGTGAAAGCGGAAGATTTCTTGCAGCTTCGGTTGCATTTATCTTTAACTATGCATGCTATTTCTCGGTAATTTACCGCGGAGGAATCCAGGGTATCCCACAGGGACAGACGGAGGCCGGACTTGTTCTTGGAATGACAAAGCATCAGATCTTCTTTAAGGTTAAGCTGCTTCAGATGGTGAAGAGAATTGTTCCACCGATGTCAAATGAGATCATCACACTTGTAAAAGATACTTCTCTTGCACGAATCATTGCACTGCAGGAGATTATCTGGGCAGGACAGGCGTTCCTGAAAGGTTCTCAGGGAATCTCAGGTGCGATCTGGCCGATGTTCTTTACAGCTTTTTATTATCTGATCTTCAATGGTATTCTGACAGTCCTTCTTGGAAAGCTTGAGAAGAAGCTGGAATATTTTAATTAAATGGGGAGGAAGAGATAAATGGCAATACTTGAAGTAGAACATATTAATAAAACATTTGGACGGACAGAAGTATTGAAAGATATCAGCTTTTCGTTGGAACGTGGACAGGTACTTTCCTTGATCGGTTCCTCGGGAAGTGGAAAGACGACACTTCTGCGCTGTCTGAATTTTTTGGAGACACCGGATAAAGGTGTGATCCGTGTAAATGATGAATTATTGTTTGATGCTGCAAATCCTGTAACAAAACAGGAAAGTGAGATCCGTAAGAAAAGATTACATTTTGGACTTGTATTCCAGTCTTTTAATCTGTTCCCGCAGTATACAGCACTTGGGAATGTAATGCTGGCGAAGGAACTACTTGCAAAAAAGTCAGCCTGATTATAAGGCGCGCAAGAAAGAGAGATACACGCAGAGATTGAAGCAGAAGCAAAGCGCCTCTTAGATCAGATGGGACTTTCAGAGCGTATGAATAACTATCCGCATCAACTTTCCGGAGGACAGTGTCAGCGTGTGGCGATTGCCCGTGCACTTGCACTCAGTCCGGATATTCTATGCTTTGACGAGCCGACTTCGGCGCTTGATCCGGAGCTTACAGGTGAAGTACTGAAAGTTATCAAAGGACTTGCAGATCAGAATACTACGATGATCATCGTGACACATGAAATGGCATTTGCGAGAGATGTATCGGACAAAGTTCTGTTTATGGATGACGGTAAGATACTTGAGCAGGGAACTCCTGAGGACGTGTTTGAGAATCCAAAAGAAGAAAGCGTACCCGTCAATTTTTGTCTCGTTATACAAATGGATAGTGATTTTGTAAATACTGGACAAAAAATGAAGGCGGTAATAAGATACGAAGAATAAAAACGACGAATATATTAGAAATACTAATATATTGGATGTAAATAAAATAATGAGCAGGAAGAAATACAAGGCGGAGGGAATGTTGATTTTCACTCCGCCTTATATTATAATCGGTTTTGTATGATACAGAAATCATGATAAAAACTAGCAGGAACTAGGTAAGGAGCATAAACTGACATGAGTGAATTTGAAAAAGCAGTGACGGGACTTGGGGAAGAATGCGGTGTTTTTGGTGCTTATGATGTGGATGGGCATGATGTGGCTGCATCAGTCTATTATGGCTTGTTTGCTCTGCAGCATAGAGGTCAGGAGAGCTGCGGTATTGCAGTGACAGACACTTATGGGAAGAGAAACGTCCTTTCAAAAAAAGGACTTGGCCATGTGGATGATGTGTTTGATGAAGAGGGCCTTTCAGAGCTGAAAGGAAATCTTGGTGTGGGCCATGTAAGATATTCAACAGCAGGCGCAACACGTGTAGAGAATGCAATGCCACTTGTTATAAACTATGTAAAGGGAACACTTGCGATTGCACATAACGGAAATTTAGTAAATGCAATCGAGCTGAGAGAAGAACTCAGCCAGACAGGTGCTATTTTCCAGACAACAATAGATTCTGAAGTAATCGCATATCTTATTGCGAGAGAGCGTCTTCATACACCGACAGCAGAAGAAGCAGTGAAGCGTGCGATGCAGAAGATCAAGGGTGCATACGCACTTGTTGTTAGCAGCCCGAGAAAAATGATTGGTGCAAGAGATCCATTTGGACTCAAGCCACTGTGCATCGGAAAACGTGACAATACATATTTCCTTGCTTCTGAGAGCTGTGCAATCGCAGCTGTAGACGGTGAGTTTGTAAGAGATGTTCTTCCGGGAGAAATCGTAACAATTACAAGAAAACATGGAATCCAGTCAGATACGAGTATGGTGATCGATTCGGAAAAACAGGCAAGATGTATTTTTGAGTATATTTATTTTGCAAGAACAGACAGTACAATCGATGGTGTAGGTGTATACCATTCCAGAATTCTGGCAGGAAAAGCACTTGCGGAATCTTATCCGGTAGACGCTGATCTTGTTGTAGGAGTTCCGGACTCCGGTCTGGTAGCAGCGAAAGGATATTCTGAGCAGTCAGGAATTCCGTATGGAATGGCATTTCACAAGAATAGCTATGTAGGGAAGAACATTTATCAAACCGAAACAAAGCGAACGTGTTTCCAGTGTAAAAATCAAACTGAATGTGATTCCGGAAGTTGTAAAGGGAAAACGAATCGTAATGGTAGATGATTCCATCGTGCGTGGAACAACTTGTGCAAATATCATTAAGATGCTGAAAAAAGCCGGAGCAAAAAGAGGTACATGTACGTATCAGTTCTCCACCGTTCTTACATCCATGCTTCTTTGGAACGGATGTTCCGTCAAATGAGCAGCTGATCGCACATACTCACACACAGGAGGAGATCCGTCAGCTGATTGGAGCAGACTCTCTTGGATACATGGAGATTGAGAAACTGAAAGACATGGTTGGAGATCTTAAGTATTGCGATGCCTGCTTTACAGGAAAGTATCCGATGGAAGTTCCGAAAGAGGATATCAGTCAGGCATTTGAACAAAATTGATTTTGAAGACTCAGTTTATGTGTTATAATAGATGAACAGTTACGATAAAGATATGAAACAAGGAGAAAAGAATTATGAGTAATGATCGTTATGTAAGCCCGCTTTCAGAGCGTTATGCAAGCCGCGAGATGCAGTATATCTTCTCACCGGACAAAAAGTTCAGAACATGGAGAAGACTTTGGATCGCACTGGCAGAGACTGAGAAGGAGCTTGGACTCAACATCACGGATGAGCAGATTGAAGAGATGAAGAGCCATGCAGATGATATTAACTTTGAGGTGGCAAAGGAACGTGAGAAGGTTGTACGTCATGATGTAATGTCTCACGTGTATGCGTTTGGTGTACAGTGCCCGAAGGCAAAAGGTATCATCCATCTGGGAGCGACCTCCTGTTATGTAGGAGATAATACGGATATTATTATTATGTCAGAAGCACTGAAACTGGTTCGCACAAAGCTTGTGAATGTAATTGCAGAGCTTGCGAAGTTTGCAGAGGAGCAGAAGAACCAGCCTACACTTGCTTTTTTACACATTTCCAGCCGGCACAGCCGACAACTGTTGGAAAGAGAGCAACTCTCTGGATGCAGGAGTTTGAAATGGATCTTGAGGATCTGGAATATGTACTTGGAAGTCTGAAACTGCTTGGATCTAAAGGAACAACAGGAACACAGGCAAGTTTCCTTGAACTTTTTAACGGGGATCAGGAGACCATCGACAAGATCGATCCGATGATCGCTAAGAAGATGGGCTTCGAGAAATGCGTACCGGTATCCGGTCAGACTTACTCCAGAAAAGTGGACACCAGAGTACTGAATGTACTGGCAGGTATCGCTGCAAGTGCTCACAAATTCTCTAATGATATCCGTCTGCTTCAGCATTTGAAAGAAATTGAAGAACCATTTGAGAAGAACCAGATCGGATCTTCCGCAATGGCATATAAGAGAAACCCAATGAGAAGTGAAAGAATTGCTTCCCTTTCAAGATATGTGATGATCGATGCACTTAATCCGGCTATCACATCTGCAACCCAGTGGTTTGAGAGAACGCTGGATGATTCAGCAAACAAGCGTCTGACTATTCCGGAAGGATTTCTGGCAACTGACGGAATACTTGATCTTTGTCTGAACGTTGTAGACGGATTAGTTGTATACCCGAAAGTAATAGAGAAGCGTCTGATGTCGAACTTCCATTTATGGCTACGGAAAATATTATGATGGATGCCGTTAAAGCCGGTGGAGACCGTCAGGAACTACATGAAAAAATCCGTCAGCTTTCTATGGAAGCAGGAAGAAATGTAAAAGAGAAGGGACTTGACAATAACCTGCTTGAACTGATCGCAGCTGATCCTGCATTCAACCTGACTTTAGAGGATCTTCAGAAGACAATGAAACCGGAGAAATATGTTGGACGTGCAAGTGAGCAGGTAGATGCATATCTTAAGAATGTGATCCGTCCACTGCTTGAAAAGAATAAAGAGATCCTTGGCGTAAAGGCTGAAATTAACGTATAGAATCCTTGGAATCTATCAGGACAAAACGGAAAAATCAAAGGGATGTTGCATTTGGTTGCAGCATCCCTTTTTCTTTTGATAAACTAAAATTATTTCGTGTATTAAAATGTGGGGAAAGAGAAAGGAATAAGAGAACATGGATATAGGACTGAATTGGAATGAATGGCATCAGGAAGCGGCGAGAAAACCATATGTCAGAGTGGGAGTGACTTTATTAAGTGGTGCGCTGATTCTGATGTCTGCACAGGAAATTGTTTCATTATATTTGGAAAAGAATCTGATTTCTGAAATAGAGGTCTGTGCGACAACAGAGGATATAAATGTGTCAGGAAATGATCTGCCGGAAAAAGTAACAATAACAAAACAGATAAAAGAACCGGAAAAAATGGATAAGCATTCTTTCTTATCAGCAGAAACTATCCGGACAGATGTTAATCAAGCAGATGTTATCCAGGTAGCAGCTGTTCCGGCAGAAATTTTAGTGGAAGAACCTATGGTAGAAGAAATTGCGGTGGAAAAACCAGTAGTAGAAGAGATTGTGGCAGAAAAACCAGGCGTGAAAAAGAGATACAACTATAAATGTTGCAAGTGAACCGGTAATTACAAATCCTGATTCAATGGAAAATGTAAAAAATGAAAATGAGGATGAAGAAGGGTCGATAGCAGTGGGAAATACAGATACCGGATATCTTATTAATGCGGAAGGTATGATCTGTGGACTTTCAGGAGACAAAGAAGTGATAAAGGATGGAGTATTGTACTTTCCTGAAGAAGGATGTTCCGGAATTGCGAGAGGAGCACTGTCGGGTCTTGGTTCTGCTGTAGAAGAGATTGAAATTCCTGCTAATATAACAAATATTCAGTCAGGAGCGTTTGTGGGGCTGAGTAATCTGGGATGGATAGAAGCAGATGCAGCAAATCCAGCCTATGTTACGGTAGATGGTGTACTTTACACGGCAGATGGCACAGTTCTTCTTGCATTTCCGGCAGCGTGGACAGGAACCTTTCAGGTGCCGGAAAGTGTGAAAAGTTTTGCGGAAAGTGCATTTGATGGAACAAATCTGGAATGTATTGATGCAAGATCCTGTACACTTGAACAGGCGGGAAGTATTCCTGAAACGGTGAAACTTTTGGAGTAAAAGAAAAACATTGATTTTGTTTGTTGAAGAATCTGGGGACTTGCGCTATAATATGACGAGATTGAACAATAACAAACAAGAATTGGAGAAGATAGAATGAGTAAGAAAGTAAGAACAAGATTTGCACCAAGCCCGACAGGAAGAATGCATGTGGGTAACTTAAGAACAGCACTATACGCGTATCTGATCGCAAAGCATGAAGGGGGAGATTTCCTCCTTCGTGTAGAGGATACAGACCAGGAACGTTTTGTGGAAGGTGCACTTGATATCATTTACAGAACAATGGAAAACAGGTCTCATCCATGATGAGGGACCGGATAAAGATGGCGGATATGGACCGTATGTACAGAGTGAGCGTAATGCATCAGGACTTTATCTTAAATATGCAAAGCAGCTTGTAGAGCAGGGAGATGCTTATTACTGTTTCTGTGACAAAGAGCGTCTGGAGTCTTTAAAGACACAGGTTTCGAAGGTGGAGTAGAGATTTCTGTTTATGATAAGCACTGCTTAAGTCTGAGCAAGGAAGAAGTAGAGGCGAATCTGGCAGCAGGTAAGCCATGGGTTATCCGTCTGAATGTGCCGAATGAAGGTACGACAACCTTCCATGATGAGATCTATGGAGATATCACTGTACCGAATGCAGAACTGGATGATATGATCCTGATCAAGTCAGATGGGTATCCGACGTACAATTTTGCAAATGTAATTGACGATCATCTGATGGAGATCACGCATGTTGTCAGAGGGAATGAGTACCTTTCTTCAGCACCGAAATATAACCGCCTTTATGAGGCGTTTGGCTGGGAAGTACCGGTTTATGTACACTGTCCACTGATCACAGATGAGAATCATAAGAAATTGAGCAAGAGATGTGGACATTCTTCTTATGAAGATCTGATCGAGCAGGGATATGTTTCAGAGGCAGTTGTGAATTATGTTGCACTGCTCGGATGGTGCCCGACAGACAACAGAGAGATCTTCTCATTGGAAGAGCTTGTTGATGCATTTGATTATCATCATATGAGTAAATCTCCGGCTGTATTTGATACAGTGAAATTGAAATGGATGAACGGAGAATATCTCAAGGCAATGGATTTTGATAAGTTCTATGCACTTGCAGAGCCTTATCTGAAAGAGGCAGTAACAAAGGATTATGATCTGAAAAAGATTGCAACACTTGTGAAGACGAGAATCGAGATCCTTCCGGATATTAAGGAGCAGATTGATTTCTTTGAAGAACTTCCGGATTATGATATTGCACTTTATACGCACAAAAAGATGAAAACGGATGCAGAGAAGTCACTCGCACTTCTGAACGAGGTTCTTCCGGTTCTCGAGGCGCAGGAGGACTTTAGTAATGATGCATTGTTTGAGACATTGAAAGCATTTGCAACAGAAAAAGGATACAAAGTAGGTTATGTAATGTGGCCGCTTCGTACAGCAGTTTCCGGAAAGCAGAATACTCCGGGCGGAGCAACAGAACTGATGGAAGTACTCGGAAAAGATGAGTCTCTTAGAAGAATCCGTCTTGGAATCGAGAAACTTCAGTAAGGACAGCGAAAAAGAGGTACAATGGGATTTAATGAAGCACAGGCGCAGGCAATCCAGCACACAGACGGCCCATGTCTTGTACTGGCAGGCCCGGGATCGGGGAAGACGCTTACGATTGTAAACAGAGTAAAATACC
>VOFC01004155.1_pt1 | contig 18598 bp, 30 predicted proteins | sample 5384161 | NCBI WGS metagenome assembly VOFC01 (sample SAMN12384722, study PRJNA508395) | human gut metagenome | isolation source: healthy gut B | host: Homo sapiens
CATTTCATCCACAGGAAGACCGATATAAGGCCGGCCGGTGGAGATAATAACGGTAATCCCGTTTTCTACGGCTTTTCGAATCATTTCTTTATTGTAAGAGGTAATGACACCGTTTATCGCAAATCCACCGTCGTCAGGCACTCTGCGGAAGAACATATCAAAGTAAGCTATCGTGTCTTTGTGGCCCTTCAAGATAGCGCCGTTTGCCATGGTTGACTCATAAAAGTCCGACAGCATAGCCACATCATACATTTTATTCATAATTTTTCTTCCCTTTCGGTCTCCTTAAGATCATTTTCCTTTATAACTCTGCCATGTTTTATTATTTCACAAAGCGTTTCATTATCGCCGCTTTCAATGGCGTTTTTATATTCCTTCAGTTTTTCGATCATACAGTCTATCTCAGGCAGCAGCATTTCTTTGTTTTTCATAAACAGCTCAGTCCAAAGGTGTTCATCTACCGTAGCAACCCTTGAAACGTCTTTAAAGCTGCCTGCCGAAAAAGCCGTGCCGCATCTGACAGGTCTCTGAACCTACATATGCACCGGCAATAATGTGCGGCAGCTGCGAGGTAAACGCAATAATCCGGTCGTGATGCTCCGGCGTAGTTACGGTTATTTTTGCAACATTGAGTGCCAAAGCCAGTTTCTTTGCAGCATCGAGCGCGGCCTCGTCGGTCGTATTGACAGGAGTCAGAATATAGCTTGCGCGGTTAAAGAGGTTTTCATCGGAATTTTTAAAACCGCTGCGTTCCTTTTCCTGCCATCGGATGACCGCCTATGAATTTAAGTCCGCTTTCGCGGCATATTCGGTCACACTGTTCGACTACCCAGCGTTTAATCCCGCAGACATCGGTAACAACCGAGCCGGGTTTTAAAAACCTAACATTATTCTTTTTTAAAAATGAAACTGCGGCAGAAGGAGGCAGGCAAATGACCGTTATATCTGCGTCAGACTCTGTCCCCTCGTTCCACAAACCGTCCAGTGCACCGGAGTGTTCAGCCTCATGTAAGACCGATAAGTCTTTATCATATCCAGACACGCGCCAATCAGAATTCTTTTTAAGGATCTTGCCACCGATCCTCCGATAAGACCGAGGCCAATTATAAGGGCAGTCATTTTACAGCTCCGTTCACTTTAAGTTTCTAATATAATACATCAATTAGTGGTAACTGTCAATAAACCGTGTATAAAAAAAGTTGCCGGCAGGGATAAAGCCTGCCGGCAACAGTGCCTTGCTATTAATACATTCCGCCTGCTGCGCCTGCGGTTGCTGCTGCAGCTGCCGCATCAGCCTTCGGATCCTTCTTTTCGGCAACGACCGACTCGGTGGTAAGAACCATGGAGGCAACCGAAGCTGCGTTCTGAAGTGCCGAACGGGTGACCTTGGTAGGATCAACGATACCTGCTTCGATCATATCGGTGTACTTCTCGTTATATGCATCAAAGCCGTAATTTGCCTTGCCTGAGGTAACGATCTTGTCAACAATAACCGATCCCTCAAGTCCTGGATTGTAAGCGATCTGACGGATAGGAGCCTCAAGAGCCTTGAGAACTATCGAAACACCGGTCTTGACATCGCCGTCAACGGTGCCAAGCAGCTCCTTGATTGAGCCGATGGCATTGACAAGAGCAAACACCACCGCCGGCAGCGATGCCTTCCTCAACGGCTGCCTTTGTTGCCGACAGAGCGTCTTCGATGCGGAGCTTCTTATCCTTCATCTCGACCTCGGTAGCAGCACCAACCTTGATAACGGCTACGCCGCCCGACAGCTTTGCAAGTCTCTCCTGCAGCTTCTCGCGGTCAAAATCGGAGGTTGTTGTCTCAATCTGCTTTCTGATCTGGCTTACCCTGTTCTTGATCTCATCGGAATTGCCTGCGCCGCCGACAATGATGGTGTTTTCCTTGCTTATCTTGATCTGACGTGCGTCCGAGCATGTCAACGGTAGTATCCTTTAAGCTCAAGACCAAGCTCTGAGGAAATTACCTGACCACCGGTAAGAATTGCGATATCCTGAAGCATTTCTTTACGTCTGTCGCCAAAGCCCGGAGCCTTGACAGCAACGCAGGTAAAGGTTCCGCGCAGCTTATTGACGATAAGGGTCGAAAGAGCCTCGCCCTCAACATCCTCGGCAATTATAACAAGCTTGCCGCCCGACTGGACCATCTGCTCAAGCAGCGGCAGGATCTCCTGAATATTGGATATCTTCTTATCGGTGATGAGTACAAACGGATCGTCGATAACGGCTTCCATTTTGTCAGTATCAGTTGCCATGTAAGGGGTGATATAGCCTCTGTCAAACTGCATACCTTCAACAACTTCTGAATAGGTTTCAGCGGTCTTTGACTCCTCAACGGTGATAACGCCGTCTGCGGTAACCTTTTCCATAGCCTCGGCGATAATCTTGCCGATTTCCTCATCTGCGGCTGAAACCGTAGCAACACGGGCGATATCGTCGCTGCCGCTTACCTTCTTTGAGTTGCCGACAACCGTCTTTACTGCGGTGTCAACAGCCATCTGTATACCCTTTTTAAGAACCATCGGGTTTGCGCCTGCGGCAACGTTCTTCATGCCCTCTCTGATAAGAGCCTGTGCCAGTACGGTTGCGGTAGTCGTACCGTCGCCTGCACAGTCATTTGTCTTTGTTGCAACTTCCTTTACAAGCTGTGCGCCCATATTTTCAAACGGATCTTCAAGCTCAACATCCTTGGCTATTGTAACGCCGTCGTTTGTGATGAGCGGAGCGCCGAATTTTTTATCAAGGACAACGTTTCTGCCCTTAGGTCCGAGTGTGACCTTTACTGCGTCTGCAAGCTTATCAACGCCTGCCTGCAGTGCTTTTCTTTGCGTCTTCTCCGAAAAGAATTTCCTTTGCCATAATTATCTACCTCCTATTATTCGACAATGGCGAGAATATCTGACTGGCGGACTATGCTGAGCTCCACTCCGTCAACCTTAACGGGGTTGCCTGCATACTGGCTTGTTATAACGCGGTCACCGACCTTAACGTTCATAACAACCTCGTTTCCGTCCACCATACCGCCAGGGCCTACTGCAACAACCTCAGCCACCTGCGGTTTTTCCTTAGCAGCTCCGGCAAGGATAATGCCGCTCTTGGTCGTCTCCTCAGCTTCAACTGCCTTGATGACCACTCTGTCTGCCAACGGTTTTATAGTCATAATATTACCTCCTGATATTTATTATCAATGTTTTAGCACTCATTACTCTTGAGTGCTAATATATATTTTAGCAAGTTTTCAGAAAAAATCAAGTACTTTTGCTATATTTTTCAAAAAAAATTTTTATGAGTTCAAAATAATGAACCCGAAATTAAGGTAGAAGGCAAAAAATAAGCCACAAAATATAAGGTATCAGAAGCCTGCCTGCCGTTTTTGAGATACTACCGAATTCGCGGTAAAGCGCTATCACTACAATAATTATCAGAACAAGCCAGAACAGTGCGAACTTTATTGCTTTAAATCTGAAAAATATGACCGGCCAAAGAACGTTCAGCGCAAGCTGCAAAAAATAAAGCTTTAGTCCAAGAGTCCTGTCAAGATCGTGCGAGTCTGCAACAATACCTGCGGAAATACCCATAAGTATATAAAGAACGGTCCACATTATCGGAAACACTATCGCAGGGGGTGCTAACGGCGGCTGTTTCATGGTAGAGTAAATATCAAAGCTGCCTGACAGCAGCGCCGACAAACCTCCTGCAAGCAAGGTTATAACGGTATAAATGATCTGCATTTTATACTTTTTGATAAAGCTCATATAAATTCCTCCTTCAAAGATTTATATGAGTATTATTGCCGGTATAAAAAAAAAGTGACCCCAAAACAGGGTCACTTCATACTTATTTGAAATACATATTGAGATTACATTTTATCATGCCGTTATAAAGCTTGCGCTTTTTATCGGCAGGTCTTCCGAAAAGCATTTCGAAATCATCTGACGGGCTGATGATATAAAATTTCCTGCCCTGTTTCTTTACAAATACGTTACCCATGACCCTGTAAAGCTCCTCGGATGCCTTGATATCAAGCAACCTTTCGCCGTAAGGCGGATTCGTTATAACGAGTGCACGTCCCTCTTCGGGCAGTTTGAAGTCCTTTACATCAGCCACAGCAGCAGAAACATATTTTGATACGCCGGCTTTTTTTTTGCGTTTTCCAAGGTCAGCTTCACAGACTGAGGGTCAATATCAGAACCGAAGGCTCTGAACTCAACATTAGGAACTATACGATCAACTGCAATACTGCGCTGCTCACGCCATACCGACTGGTCGATAAATCCGAACCGTTCGGCTGCAAACGAGCGCATAAGTCCCGGTGCCTTTTTCTGAGCCATCATGGCAGCCTCTATCAATATCGTTCCGCTGCCGCAGAACGGATCATATATCTGAGTATCTGGATATATCCTCGCAAGGTCGCACATCGCGGCGGCAAGCGTCTCTTTGAGCGGCGCGGCATTTGAATTGGCGCGGTATCCCCTTTTATGCAGTCCTGCGCCGGAGGTGTCGAGCATAAAGGTGACATTATCCTTTAAGATCGAGAACTGCAGCTGATGAACAGGACCTGTTTCCTCAAACCAATCGGTCTTATAAACCGATTTAAGTCTTTCCACGCACGCCTTTTTTTTATTATCGACTGGCAGTCGGGAATACTGTGGAGTGCGGAATCAAGGCTCCATCCCTTAACCGGAAAAGAGTCACTTGAACCTATAAATTCCTCAAGCGGAAGTTTTTTATCCCGTCAAAAAGCTCTGTAAATGTGGTGGCTTTGAATGAGCCGAGGACTACGGTTATCCTTTCGGCAAAACGGAATTTATATTGGCAGCAGCTATGTCGGAAGCGGTTCCGGAAAACAGAACGCGCCCGTTTTCAGCCCTTACGTTATCAAAGCTTAGCCTGCGGAGCTCATCGGCAAGTATACCCTCTACGCCGAACAGGCACGGTGCGGCAAGTTCATAAACAGTCATTAAAACACCTTTATTTCAAACAAAATAAAAGGGCAGACACATGTCCGCCCTATAAGATATCACTTTACAGCAGAACGTTTAGTACGTCTTGAATCGGGATTTTTACGTTTCAGATCGGAAAACTTTTCGTCGCTCGTCTGCTTGAATTTAGCCATCATATCCTCAAACGAAGTCGACTCGCTCTTTTTAGGAGTCCATACGGCGGCAGGAGACGCAAATGACTGCTGGGGACGCTCCTCGGTGCGCGCGGAGTACGCGGACCGTCGAAGCGGCGCTTTTGCTGCGGCTGCTGGTTTTCAATGGCGCGTTTGATGCTGAGGCTTATCTTTCCGTCATCGGAAATATTAAGCACCTTCATTTTAACGATGTCGCCTTCCTTAACGAACTCTCTGACATCGCTTACATAGGTCTGGGCGATCTCTGAAATGTGGACAAGTCCCGACTTACCCTCACCCAAATCGACAAAAACGCCGAAATTGGTTATACCGGTGACCTTACCCTCAACAATTTGTCCAACCTCGATCTGCATAAATAGAACAATCCTCCAAAAGAAAAATCAAAATGCCACGGCGACATCAGTCACCGGATATATCAATATAAACATGCTCGTTTGAGTAAACAAATCCCAACTTTTCACGCGCCGCACGCTCGACAAAATCGGCATCGTTGCCGTTTTCAAGCAGCCTGGACTTTTCGGATACCTCAAGAGACAGCTCGTCACGCTTTGCAGTCGCCGCCGCAAGCTCACCCTGCAGAGATGTATAACTTTTTGATAAGCGAGCCTAAATAGAAGATCATCCAGACAGCAAAAATCGCAAGCACGACCCTTAGTATTATACTACCGCGTCTTTTAGTCTCGACCGCCAAGTCAACATCCCCTTTCGAAAAAAGTCAACGAATCATTTCACAAACAAACTGCTAAAACAATTATACAACAGACCTGCTTTATCTTGCAAGAACTTTTTTACTTTAAAAGACAATTTTTTTTAAAAAACGTATGATCGGCGAAAAAATAAGAAGTGCCGTTTTCCTTATAAAGCCCGAAACTGCAGAAAGCGCATTAAAAACAAACCTCATTATCTTCATAAAAACGCTTGAAACGGTAAAATGAACTGCCAAAAAACCGACAAATATTCCGAACAGAACATAAAACCTTATTTGTCCCAGGCATCTGATTAGCAAAAAGCAGTATGTTGCCATTGCGGCGACAAGCCAGAAGATAAGGTCTGAAACAATGACTTCGGCGAAGCCGTTTACCGAAGTCATATGCAGCACCCTTAAAATATCATAAAAAAGACACAGCACCGCCCCGAGTGCCAGTGACAGCAGGAATGTCACTATCTGCGCTGATACATCTATGCCCTGCATTATCCGAACAGCCTGCCCATAACGCTTTTCTTTTTGAGGATGTATAGGCAAGGGCAAACAGCTTACCTTCCAGTGTAAGGTCACCGGTTTCGACCGTAAAGCTATTGACCTTTATCCCTCGCCCTTCACTGTCAGCTCGCCCATTGAGGTGTTAAGCACCACCGTCTGATCATCGAAGCTAACAACGTCCTGTACGCCGGAAACGCTCATTTTCTCCCTGTTTTCAATTATGATCCCGTGCGGAGCGGATGTCAGCTGTTCATTCATATTGATCTCCATTCTGCCGCTGAAGGTTTGTTCAAAGAAATTACTAATCTCCTTCAGCGTACATTGAAAATAAACCTATAAGCGGTTACAAGGAAATAATATGAATCTTATGACAATTAAATTACAGATTGCTTCTTCTATTGTATTATTTTATACATCATTGCAGCATCGTCCTTTCGTATCACCTCATTGACGCTAAGGTCCTCGGCTTTTACAGTGCGTGTACCGAACGATATTTCGAGTATATCGCCCAATTTCACATCATATGACGCACGAACCGGTCTGCCGTTCACCGAAACTCTGCCGGCATCGCAGGCTTCGTTTGCAATGGTACGCCGCTTGATTATTCTTGATACTTTAAGGTACTTATCGAGTCTCATAAATTTTCTCCAAAGAAAAAGCCGCTTTAAAAGCGACTTTTAAGTGATTACTTAGAAATTGCTGCTTTGAAGCCCTGGCCAGCCTTGAAAGCCGGAACCTTGGTTGCAGGAATGGTGATGGTCTCTTTTTGTACGCGGATTTCTTCCGGTTCTCTCCGGACGCTCACGGACCTCAAAGGTTCCAAATCCAACGAGCTGGATCTTGTCGCCGTTCTTGAGAGCGTCGGTAACGGTCTCTATAAGAGCGGAAACTGCCTTGTCTGCATCCTTCTTGCTAAGTCCTGCCTTCTCGGCGATAGCTGCTACAAATTCAGTCTTGTTCATGTTTTTTTGTCCTCTAATTTTTATGTTTTTATATTCAAATGTGCAAAATCACATCTGAAAAATCATTTAACAGTGTGCTTGACGTCGTTCCAGATACCGTCAAGCTCCGAAAGAGAAAGCTCCTTCATATCATGTCCCGTTTTTTAACGGTTTCTTCTACCGCCGCAAACCTCTTTTATAAATTTATCGGTAGCGGTATTCAAAGCCTGTTCCGGATCGACCTTTAAAAACCTCGATACGTTGACTGCCGCAAACAGAAGATCGCCAAATTCCTCGGCGATATCCGCGCTGTTACCGGTTTTTACGGCACGGGACAGCTCATCGGTCTCCTCCGGCAGCTTTGAAAAAAAGCACCGCTCGCATCATCCCAGTCAAAGCCTGCCTTTGCAGCTCTTTTTTTCTGAACCTTGGCAGCTCTCATCAGAGCCGGGAAAGACATGGGTACGCTGCAGAGCGTATCAGTATAGCTGGTCTGATGCTTTTCAACGCGCTTTATAGCCTCCCAGTTATCGAGCACCTTATCGACATTATCTGCCGAAACGTCACCGAAAACATGCGGATGTCTAAGTATCAGTTTTTTTACATATGCCGTCGACAACCGATGAAAAATCAAAACCGCCGCCGTCTTTCGATATTTGCGAATGAAAGGCAACCTGGAGCAGTATGTCGCCAAGCTCCTCACAAAGCGCCGTGTCATCACTTCTGTCGATAGCATCGACAACCTCATAAGCCTCTTCTATCATATTGTTTCTGATAGAAGCATGCGTCTGCTCGATATCCCACGGGCAGCCGCCCGGAGCGCGCAGGATCGACATGATGCTCAAGAGGTCTGACATGTCATACATGTCTTTTAAAAGACGATTTAGTTATCATTTAAACACCCGTTATTTCAAGCACTGCATATATACTACCTTATTATTCTGAATTTTGCAAGTACTTTTTGCAATTTTTTTTTGCCGTTTGGCAGCGAATAAATGTCCTCACGCTCGACAACACGCAAAAGTGACAGCATAATTACATAAACCAAAGCCGCCAAAAGTATCGAAACTACAGTAACTATATTTCCGGAAAAAATCAGTTTCGGCAGCATCCTTGCCGCAAAAATGCGGCGGCGGCGCATACTGCACCCGAAAAAAAGCGGTTTTATAAGCACCGACATCATATTCGGCATTACGCCCGAATGTTTTACAAGGCATATAAAGTTTGCAATGCAGATATAAGCGTAGCAAACAGTTGTACCTATAGGTACACCGACGATATTTATAGACGGTGTGCCTACCAGCACAAAGTTTATTATTATTTTAAGCACTGCGCCGACCGCAATATTTTTTCAGCGGAACGCTTTGCTTGCCTATTGCCTGCAGCATGCTCACTATCGGAGCGTTGAGCCCCGAAAAAAAACGGCACATATGCCCAAAATACGGAGATTTGGCGCCGCAATGCTTATGGCGTTTTCATCGCTGTACAGAAGCGACAGTATATTATGCGATAATGCGGCTATACCAAGTCCGGCTGGTATGGCTATAATAGCCGTCGTCCTGAGCATGGTCTGAATGTTTGATTTAACCTCAGCCTTATCGTGCCTTGTCCATGCCGTAGCAAAGCACCGGTATCGCGCTGACGCCGAGCACCGAGGTCAGCACGGGAACAAGGTTATAGATCGAAAACGCGTATCCGCGGTGGCATCCGTAAAGCGAATTCGGAAGATCTTTCATAACATCAAACGCCGGATTCTGTTCTATTTCCGAGGAAATAAGACCGGCATATACCGTTTCAAAATATCCCGGTGCCTTAGCAAGTGCACTTGCAAGCTGACCCTGGACCATCGCCACGTCAATAAGGCTTGTGACATTATTTACAAGCGAGCCGAGAACTATGGGTATAGCTATCAGAACAAGTCGCTTTAAAGTATCGCGCGACGAAGCAGCCGGTGAAGCAGACATCATCTGTTCGGCTGAAAACTCATGCTTATTGCTTACCCTGTACTTAATTACAAGATAAAACGAGCTTAAAGCAGTACCTATCGAAATGCCGAGCAGCGCACCTGCTGCCGCATACGAATAATTATTTGTAGCCATTAAGACCGCAAAAGCCATAAGATACCCGAAAACAAGCTTGCCGAACGCTTCAAGCACCTCGCTGACTGCGGTCGGGGTCATATTTCTGAGTCCCTCATAATATCCGCGGTAAGCCGACATAACGCAGCAGAAAATAAGGCACGGTGCAATGCACAGTATGCCGGGCAGCGATCCTGCATTGAATATCTTCATAGGACCGGTCAGCAAAAACGCAGCGGCTATCATAAGCACAAAGCCTGTACCGCCGGTTATCACGAATGCCAGCTTCGCAACTCTCAGCGTTTTTTCCTACATCCTTATATCTCCCTGTAGCAACATGCTCCGCAACTATCCTTGATATAGCTATAGGCAGACCTGCCATGGCAATGGAATACATAGGTACATACAGGTCGTACGCAGTCGAGTAGAAGCCCATTCCCGTAGGTCCCAAAAGGTTTGCAAGGGGTATTCTGTAAATAGCACCGATCAACTTTACAAGCGCAGTGGCTATAAAAAGTATCAGAGATCCGTGCAAAAAGCTCTGACCCTTTGAGTTTGTTTTAGAAATCGGATTGTCTTTCATTTAGTATACCTCAAAGAGTTTTAAGCCAGCCGATCACAAGCGCAAGCCATGAACCGGCACGGTCACAATGCAGCGTGTCGGAATAGTTTTCGGTGGAGTCATCGTTTGCACCGTCGGAAATAAGTCTTACCGAAACATAAGGCTTTGAAAACATTGCAGCAACATGTGCAACGGCAGCCGACTCCATATCGCATGCGATCGGATCAAACAGCTTTGCAAGCTGGTCATGCTTTTCTTTTTGTACATATAAAGCTGTCGCCAGTTACAAACGTACCGGATCTTACAAAGGGAAATTTCGACAGAATGTCGCTGCAAAGTGCCGCATCTGCCAAAAGTTCGCCTTCATCACCCGGTTTCACCGACGGAGCATAGCCTATCGCTGTAAGGTCAAAGTCATGCTCTATAAATCTTGTGCCGAGCACAAGATCATATTTTTCAGTATCGGAGAATCCGCCGGAAAGACCAGCGTTTATGAGTATATCGGAGTCTCCCGCCACAAGAGCCGCGGCAGAAGCGGCGTTAACCTTGCCGATACCGGAACATACGGTTGTCAGCACGATATGAGAATTCTCGCCCTCAAAGTCAACTGTATGCGCCGTAAGACCGGCGACCTTCAACGGGCGCAGTTCGCCATTGAAGCAGTTTTCAACCTGCACATACTCGTCAATATCTGCGATAACAAGAGAAACTTTAATTGTTTTTTCGGTCAAGGCATTCACCGTTATTCGGCATCGCCTTCAGACTTGGCGTCAGCTTCCCCATTTACCGGTTCACCGTTTTCAAAAACGGCGCTGTCGCACGACTCATCGCTCCTGCCGCTTCTCAGGCACTCAAGCTCATCCTTTAAAGCCTCGATAATGTTGACAGCAGAGTCAAACTCGTTATCGTCAACTATCATGCCCTTTGACCTTGCGGTAGGAAAGTCTTCCGAGCTTTTCATATGCCCTTTTGAGTTCCGAGCAGACCTTGGCTATTCTGAGGTTGTTTTTCTGGTCGCAGATAAACTCCCCTGCCTTTGTGCTCACATTATCTATAATATCCTTTGCATTTTTTACGATATCCATAAATTCAGATCCTTTCACTGTATTTTAAATCAGTATATCACAAAAGGAATGTTATTGCAATCCTTGTTATGTGACAAATCGGCGGGTATTTTTCATAAAACGACAAAATGCCCTCCTTGCGGCGCAGCACCTCTTCAAAGCGTGATATATATTCATACGGATACTTATAGTTAAATATACGTTCAATATAATTGCCGCCCGGTTCTCTCAACTTTTGACAGCAGAGGCGCCGCACGCCAATATCGAGTGGGTCTCATCCATGATATATATGTTGTAAAGCCCCTCAAAGCCCTGCCTTGCATAGCCGACATTTTCAAGATTACCAACGGTTTTGCTCTGGCGGTACATATAATACGGTTTGATGCCGGCATCGCAAAGTGCCGATCTTGCGTATTCCACCATGTCACCTACCGATGCCGAAGCAGCGCTGTCAAAAACGCCCTCTAATGCTGCAAGGTTTGATGCGCGCTTCATTGAAAGCGAATGAACTGTCACATTTTCGGGCGACAGATCGATGATTTGGTCAACAGTACTTTTAAAACTTTCCAAAGTGTCGCCTGTAAGTCCTGCTATAAGGTCGGTGTTTATATTGTCAAAGCCCTGCTCTCTTGCAAGATAAAAGGCATCAAGCATCTGCTGCACCGTGTGCCTTCTGCCTATCTTCTGCAGCACGCTGTCGTTCATGGTCTGCGGATTAATGCTGATCCTCGTAGCACCGCCCGATTTTATGGCGGCAAGCTTTTCCGCCGTCACGGTATCCGGTCTGCCGGCTTCAACGGTGTATTCCAGCAGCCCCTCAAGCGAAAAGCTATCCTTTACAGTGTCCATTACCATTGTCAGCTGTTCCGGTGAAAGCGTTGTCGGCGTTCCGCCGCCGATATAAACAGTTCGGAGAGAAAGTCCTGATCTTTTTTGCATACTCAGCGGTCACACGAAGCTCTTCGCAAAGCAGCTTAACATATTGCGGTATCAGTTTTTAGCCTGCTCCACAGAATGTGAAACAAACGAGCAATAGCTGCAGCGGCTCGGGCAAAACGGTACCGATATGTAAAGACTGAAATCATCCGGACGCGAAAGCGAAACGGCGTGATCCTCACCGATGCGGCAAGAGAGGCAGAGCTCTGTTTTACTGTCGCTTACAAGCAGTGTATCTTTAAAATACTTTACCGCTCTCTCCTGCCCCATTTCACTTATCAGTCTGCCCATAAGCTTGGCAGGTCTGACACCGGTCAGTATGCCCCACGGTGAAGTATAACCGGTAGCAGCGGTAAAGCAGTCAAAAAGCAGCAGTGCAGCCGTAAGTTCGGCTGTGTCACTGTCAGCCGAAAGCGGCAGATCCTTACAGCGCTTTTGCAGTCTGCCGTCAAGCTTCAAAGTACAGTTGAACCGTTTTCTGCCGTCAGCAGACTCGATTACCGCATAATTGTCTCCGGAAATACAGTCAACAGGATGCTCAAACGTTATTTTTTTCAAACGGCAGAAAAATGCGGCAGAGCTTTTCAAGCTCATATTTAAAATCTTTTTCATTTGTATATATGATCATTTTATTCCTCTTAAGAAGGGATTGGACAAAAGCTCTTCGCCAATGGTCGTCGGTTTTCCGTGACCCGGAAAGACAACAGTGTCCGGTGGCAGCAGCGAAAGCTTTTTCAGTGACGACATAAGCTCGTCAAGGCTGCCGCCGGGCAGATCGGTCCTGCCTGTCGTTCCGGCAAACAGCGTATCACCGGAAAAGAGGTGACTGCCGCACAAAAAGCACAGTCCGCCCTTTGAATGACCGGGAGTTTCTAAAACGTTAAACTTCATATCACCCAAAACTACAGAGTCACCGTCTGAGAGTATAACATCGGCTCTTTCATCGCTTTTTACATGTCCATATGCACCGCAGCAAATGTCGGTAAGGTTTGCGTCGTCGCTGTAAAGTCCGCATTCGTCAGCTGCCGAGACAGCTATCTTTGCACCGGTCAAATGCTTGAGCTCGGACGCGGCGCAAATATGGTCAAAATGCCTGTGGGTCAAAAGTATATACCCGATTTTTCGTTTGCCGGAGGCTGCAAAGTCTTTCAGTTCCTTTTCCATATATCCGGGATCAATAACAACGGCGTTTTCACCACTTGTGATAATATAGCAGTTTGATCTGACAACACCGCATGAAACGGTTTTGATTTCCATCGCGGTTCACCTGTTTTCTGCCGGCTTGCGCCAGGTATCGGTATCGAGAATGATTGTGACCGGTCCATTGAGCACCGAGTCTATCTGCATATCGGCGCCAAACTCGCCGTGCTCGGCGTTCTTTACACCGCACTTTTTAAGGCAGTCGATAAAATACATATAAAGTCTCTCAGCCTCTGCCGGTGCCATTGCATGAGTATAAGACGGGCGGTTGCCCTTTTTGGTATCGGCACAAAGCGTGAAATTGGAAACGGTAAGCACCGAACCGCCGATATCAAGAACAGAACGGTTCATTTTATCGTTCTCATCACAGAAAACGCGCAAAAGCGCCACCTTGGAAGCCAGCAGCTCGGCATTACTGTCATCGTCACCTTCATATACGCCGAGCAGGACCAAAAGCCCGGCACCGGCAGTGCCGGACGGCTGCCCGTCGGCAGTAACGGCAGCGCGTTTTATTCTTTGAACAACAGCCTTCATAGGTCATTTGCCAGTCCTTTCAACGCTGTAAACTCCGTTTACTTTTGATAATCTCTGAATAACATTATCAAGATGTTCTTTACCCTCAACGCTTATTGTCAGCAGTATTTCACAGTTTGCCGTCCTTTGTCTCCCTTGCCGACATGGCATGGAGCGACACATGAAGATTTGAAAGAAGTACCGACAGGTCTGCAAGCACGCCGTCACGGTTGATACTCATTATGCTGACTGTTGAGTCAAATCTTTCGGATCGGCCGACCTCCCAATGTGCCGGTATCCATCTCTCAGGCTCGGCACATGTGCTTATATCGCGCGGAACGTTGTTGCAGTCGCGCTTATGCACCGAAACTCCGTGTCCCCTTGTAATAAAACCGATAATATCGTCACCAGGCAGCGGCGCGCAGCAGCGCGACAACTTGATAAGGCAGTTGTCGATACCCTCGACCACAACGCCGTCCGAGGATTTTGAAAACTTCCTCGGTGTCACCATTTCGCTGATATCAGAGGTCTTTTCGGTCTTGCAGAATTTTATATATTCTTCCTTGATATGCGGCATGAGCTTGGAAAGCAAAATACCGCCGTAGCCTATAGCCGCGTACAGCTCCTCGACATTAGCGCATCTCTGACGGGTCGCTATCTCTCCTAAGAATTTCTGCATATCCTCATCGGACAGTCTGATATTGTTTCTCTGGAACTCGCGCTCGATCTCCGCCTTACCCGTTGCGATGTTTTCGGGTCGACGTTCCTTTTTGAACCACGCGCGTATCTTTGTTTTTGCCTGATTGGTCTTTACGATATTCAGCCAATCCCTGCTCGGTCCGTGACCGGCTTGATTTGAGGTTATTATTTCAATTACCTCGCCGGTTTTAATGACATGCGTTATCGGAACTATCCTGCCGTCAACCTTTGCACCTATCATCTTAACGCCTACTTTGAGTGTATGGCAAATGCAAAGTCGATAACGGTCGAACCGACCGGGAGGTTGATAACATCGCCCCTCGGCGTAACGGCAAAAAACATCCTCCTGCGACAGATCGGTCTTGATGGTCTGGATTATATCCTCCGCATCATCCGATTCGCGCTGGTTGTCCAATATCTGGCGTATCCACGCAAGCCGTTCTTCAAATTTAGAGTCGTTGCGGCTGATACCGTCCTTGTATTTCCAGTGCGCGGCAATACCGTATTCCGCTGTGCGGTGCATTTCCATAGTTCTTATCTGCACCTCAAACGGTATGCCCTCTCTGCCTATGACCGTTGTATGAAGCGACTGATAAAGGTTAGGCTTCGGAGTGGAGATATAGTCCTTGAACCTGCCCGGTATCGGACGGAACATGTCATGTATCACGCCAAGAATATTGTAACAGTTCACAACCGTGTCGGTAATTATCCTCACGGCGTAAATGTCATATATCTCATCAAACGATTTTCCCTGCATATACATTTTGCGGTATATGCCGTGTATTGATTTCACCCTGCCCTCTATTGTGATGCCGGGCACAAATTCCTCGACACGTTCCTTTATGCGCGCCTTGATGTCGTCAAGAAATTTTTACGGTTTTTTCTTTCTTACGGTCAGCAGATTTTCTATTTCATGATAAGCCACCGGATCAAGATGCATGATAGCAAGATCCTCAAGCTCCTCTTTTTACAGCTCTGATACCGAGGCGGTGAGCTATCGGCGCATAGACTTCCAGCGTCTCAAGCGATTTGTCGCGCTGGCTCTGGGGCGGCTTTGCGTCAATGGTACGCATGTTGTGCAGGCGGTCGGCAAGTTTTATTATGATGACCCTTATATCGTGCGACATTGCGATAAGCATTTTACGGATATTTTCCGCCTGTGCACTTTCTCTCGACTCAAGCGGTATCTTACCGAGCTTTGTGACGCCGTCCACAAGATCGGCAACGCTTTGCCGAACTCCGACTTTACATAATCGTATCCGTATTCGGTGTCTTCTATAACATCGTGCAAAAAAAGTGCCGCAGCTATGGACTCACTGTCCATACCAAGCGAAATTATGATCTCGGCGACCGCTATCGGGTGCATATAATAAGGCTCGCCCGATGCACGCCGCTGATCGCTGTGCGCGATAACGCAGCGATTGAAGGCTTTGAGTATCAGCTGACGGTCATAACTGTCACTTCCGGGCTGCATGTCGAGCTGATTCATAAGCGCCCTTAAGCTGCTGTCATACAGAGCCATTATATCCACCTCCCATAGCGTTTTTAAGTGTTATAAGTATCTCAGCGCTGTCAAGATCGGCCTTGCCGTCAAAATCGGTAAGCGAGACCGCAGCCTCGTCAAGCGACACTATTCCAAGCTGACAAAGCGCCTTCACGGCAATGTTTATTTTACCTACCGGCAGATAGCGGCAGAGCATATTCTCCAGCCGGTCGTAAGACACCGTGCCATATTTTTTTTAGCGTTATGAAAACACCGGCAACATCGGCACGCGACGGACAGACAGAGCCTGCGTCCGTTGCAGACACCTCACCGCGTCCGATAAGGTCAAGAGCGGAAAGCTGCCGCTCTGTTTCCTCACAGTCGATGCCGCCCGGTCTTATTTCGCGTATGAGTATCGATGCCGACTCGGTATTATTATATACGTTGACATCAAGATTTACCGCGACATCTATCACATCGCCGACCGAAAACGGAAAGTTATCCGGCGACATTCCGAATTTCAACGCCCAGAAGTCCCTGCCGTCCTTTGAAAGCTTCAGCTTGATGTGCTTGCCGCCCGAAAGAGGCAAAACGGCTGCTATTTTGCAGTCTGTAACTGCAAAAAGCGGTGTTGGATTGGCTTCACCGTATGGCTCAAGTATTTTAAGTGATTTTGCAACATCAACATTAAGTACGGTGGGCTTTACCCGGCAGTCTATCTTAACTGTCGGGAAATTCAGCGGCTTTGCTGCTGCATATGCATTTATCTCACGTCTTAAGGCATCTATATCTTCCTCTCTGACCGTAAGACCGGCGGCAAGCTCATGTCCGCCGAATTTTTTAAGCAGATGGCTGCATGATGACAGCGCTTCATAAATTGAGAACCCGGGAATACTGCGGCATGATCCGACCGATACCTCTCCGCCGTCGTTGATAACTATAGCCGGACGCGCATATTTCTGAACTATTTTTGCCGCGACTATTCCTAAAACACCGGGATGCCAGCCTGCTCCGTCGACCACTATAACACGGTCGGAGGATAGCCCATTTGACTCGATCGCCGAAACAGCCGACTCAAATATCTGCTGCTCTTTTGCCTGCCTGTCGGTATTAAACCGGTCAAGACATTCGGCAAAGTATCCTGCTTCGCCTGAATCGGTAGACAGCAGCAGCTTTACCGCCGTATCGGCTAAAGCCATCCTGCCTGCGGCGTTTATCCTCGGACAGAGCGAAAAAGCCACACCGCCTGAGGTAGCAAATCTGCATGATGCCGCTTCCATAAGTGCCCTGACGCCTACTCGCGGCGTCCTGTTCATGACTTTAAGTCCGATGCTTACCATCATTCTGTTTTCGCCGTGGAGCGGCACCACATCGGCAATGGTTCCAAGTGTCACAAGGTCGGCATATTCATATATCATTTCTTCGCACGGACGCCCGTCAAGGGCGCAGATGAGCTTGAAAGCGACGCCAACGCCGCAAAGATCGCTGAAAGGTCCCCCTTCATCAAGGTGCGGATCTATCACCGCCGCGGCATTCGGCAGTGTGTCAGAGGGTATGTGATGATCGGTAATGACCATGTCTACACTAAGAGCAGCGGCTCTTTCCGCTTCAGCTTATGGCGCTGATACCGTTATCGACCGTTACAATAAGGGTGTAACCGTCAGCCGCTGCCTTTTCAACGGCAGACACCGAAATACCGTAGCCGTCCTTTTCACGGTCAGGCACATAATAATCAACATTAGCATTTCTTGATCTCAAATATCCGGTCAGAAGTGCTGTCGAGGTCACGCCGTCGCAGTCATAGTCACCAAAAACAAGTATTTTTTCTTCCGACTCAAGCGCAACATTTATTCTGTCAACGGCGTCAGCCATTCCGCTGTATTCGTAAGGGTCGCAAAAAATCAGGCTCTTCGCTTATGAATTGCTCTATTTCATATGGGTCGCTAAGTCCTCGCGCAAAGGCTATAAATGTGACTATGGGATCAAGATCACATTCTTCCGACACCAAGGACACTTCCTGCTTGTCAACATCGGGAAATATCCACCTTTTTATAATTCACGACCCACACCACCGTCTTATATGTAAATATAAAAATATTTTAACACCGCAGCGCTCATTTTTCAAGACTAAACGGGAATAAATATTGGAAACACAACTCAAAAGGAGCAAACCTGATGACTAAGAAAAAAGGTGTACTGTATTATTTTATACTTTTTTCGGTATGGGTGCTTTCGGCTATGGGCTTATAGAAATAATGTGGCGCGGATAACATCTGAGCATGGCTTTAGCCGGTGGGATCGGTATGCCGATACTGTCGGTAATAGAGCAGAAATTCAAGAATCTTAAGTTTTGTTTACCGCTGTATTTCCGGCGGACTGACCATACTTTCAATAGAGTTCGTGTTCGGTTTTATCTTCAACGTCTGGCTTGGATATGTATGGGATTACAGCACTGTGCCGCTCAACTTCAAAGGGGTCAGATATGCTTTTTATACTTCACACTTTGGTGCTTTATGTGCCGCGCGCCGCTGTTTATTCTGTGCTGATCTTGCATACACAAGATTTTTCGGTAAAGACAAGCACAGGCGCGGGCCAGGCCGCTCATCACGAAACCATGACCGGAAAGCGCCACAGGTATAATAACCTCAAGCAGAGGTGAAAAACGCTGTCCGAAAAACACCGAAGCAGTAGCCACTAACAAAAGGCATTTCATGACTACTTTGTCGATAAAGCATTGAATGTGGGATCGAGCTTTGCGGTACC
>VOFC01003210.1_pt1 | contig 18597 bp, 27 predicted proteins | sample 5384161 | NCBI WGS metagenome assembly VOFC01 (sample SAMN12384722, study PRJNA508395) | human gut metagenome | isolation source: healthy gut B | host: Homo sapiens
TCGCGGCGCAGTGTGCGCAGCCGAGGTTTTCGAGCGTGTAGCAACGCGCTGATCGTCCTTGCCGTAGTGCTTGGACTTGGGTGCAATGACCTTGGCTTCACTCTCAATGCTGGAGCAGATTTTGCGGATTTCAGGCAGGAGCGCATCCGGATTTTCGCCGGTTACGCGCAGCTGTTTGGTCTCAAATACGAACGCAGTCCTCCACGCCCCTCGAGTTCGCTGATGCGCTGCTCCATTTTTGCCGCGCAGTGTGCACAGCCGACATTCTGCAGCGTGTAAACGCCTTGACGCTGTGCGCCTGCAGAATGTTCGTGGTGGTGGTGCTCGTGCTCCCTCGTCCTCATCGTGGTGGTGATGATGTCCGCAGCCGCAATCGCAGTCATCGTCATGATGATGGTGGTGGTGCTCGTGCTCCTTCGTCCTCATCGTGGTGATGATGATGTTCGCAGCCGCAATCGCAGTCATCGTCATGATGATGGTGGTGGTGCTCGTGCTCCTCGTCCTGTGGTGGTGATGGTGTCTGCAGCCGCAGTCGCAGTCATCGTCATGATGGTGGTGGTGCTCGTGTCATCGTCATCATGGTGGTGATGGTGTCCAAGTCGCAGTCATCGTCATGATGATGGTGGTGCTCCTCATCCTCATCGTGGTGGTGATGGTGTCCAGCCGCAGCCGCAATCGCATTATCGTCGTCATGATGGTGGTGCTCGCATTCATCTTCATCGTGTTCGATGATGATGTTCGTGCTCATGCACTTCTTCATTTAATAAGGTATCCTCATGCTTGTGTTCGTCTGCCATTTCGGATCGCCTCCTGTCGGTGATGGTTGATAATATATGAACAATTGCTCATATGTTCATGTATTCATATTATAACCGAAGAAAGGAAAGTCAATAGCAGTATACGAAAAATGTGCACAAAAGGCAGAGGGCAAAACTTCGCATTTTGCGCGCAGTTCAGCCGGTTTTGCGAAAATGCAAGCCGGAAAGGGAATACCTGCATCCGTTTAAACTGACTGAACCCGAGCGTTATTCACAAAGAAAAAGCGGATAAAAAATGATAGACTTAACAAGATGTACAAAGTTTATCTGTATTTTATTCGATTTTTTTTTGCTTTTGGTCTTGCCAATACTGTACAAAAAACAGTATAATCTATACTGTAAGGCTATGCTCCACGCGTAGCCAGCCAATTTCTGAAGAAGAGGAAGCCGGGCGCGCGTCCGGTTCTTCTTGCGCAAAATATTAGAGAGGTGAAAGAAATGGCGTATTCGTTCCGTGGCGGCATACACCCGGGTACTCACGCAGACCCGGGCTATAAATCCGCGACAAACACCAAGCCGATCGAGAAGCTGGCATTGCCTGATGAGGTAATCCTGCCGGTTTCCATGCACATCGGCGCACCGGCAAAGCCGATCGTTTCGGCTGGCGATACCGTGGACCTGGGACAGCCTATCGCGGAAGCCGGCGGCTTTGTCAGCGCTCCTGTCCATGCTACCGTTTCCGGCAAGGTAAAGGCAATCGAGCCTCGCCTGCATCCGAACGGCAGCAAGGTTCTGTCCATCGTAATTGAAAATGATGGCGAGGACCGCAAGCACGAGTCCGTGCATCCCTACGACTTCGCTTCCATGAGCAATGAGGAGCGTATCGAGTGCATCCGTTCTGCCGGCATCGTCGGTCATGGCGGTGCAACCTTCCCGACCCATGTCAAGATCCAGTCCGGTATCGGCAAGTGCGACACGGTCATCATCAACGCTGCAGAGTGTGAGCCGTACATCACGTCCGACCATCGCCTGCTGCTCGAGCGTCCGGAAGAGACCATCGGCGGCCTGAAGATGCTGGCCGACATCATGGGCGTACAGACCGCGATCATTGCGATCGAGGAAAACAAGAAGGATACCTTCGCCAAGATCGAAGAGCTGATCGCGGATGATCCGCGCCCAAGCTGTATCCGCTGACCTGCAAGTACCCGCAGGGTGCTGAGAGAAGCAACTGATCAATGCCTGCACCGGCCGTGAAGTTCCGTCCGGCAAGCTGCCGGCAGACGCCGGCTGCGCGGTATTCAACGTAGATACCGCAGGTGCGGCTTACCGCCGCTTCACCACCGGCATGCCGGTCATCCGCCGTATCGTTACCATCTCCGGTTCCGCTGTTGCCTGAGCCGAAGAACCTCGAAGCACGCATCGGCACCCCGATCGAAAAGCTGATCGATGCCTGCGGCGGCTTCAAGGAAGCTCCGAACAAGCTCTCCTTGCCGGCGGCCTGATGATGGGCAACGCCCAGTTCTCTCTGGATGCCCCGGTTGTCAAGGGCACCAACGCATTCCTCGCCTTTGCAGGCAATGAGGATAAGCGCGTTAAGGATCCCCAGTGTATCCGCTGCGGCCAGTGCATCAACGCCTGCCCGATGCATCTCCTGCCGATCTACATGAATGTATACGGCAAGCAGGAGGATCTGGACAACGCCGTTGACTGCGGCATGATGGACTGCATCGAGTGCGGCTCCTGCGCTTATGTCTGCCCGGCTCGTATCCCGCTGGTTGCACAGTTCCGTCTGACCAAGGGCAAGATCCAGGCTAAGCGTGCTGCAGAGCGCGCCAAGGCTGAGGCTGAGAAGAAAAGGCCGAGGCGGAGGCTGCTGCAAAGGCAGAGGCTGAAAAAGCCCGCAGAGAACAAGTAAGGAGGAAAACGAAAATGGCTTATGATCTTAGCAAAGTAGTCGTAACCTCCTCGCCGCATATCAAGGCGGATGATGACACCCGGAGCCTTATGCTCGATGTGCTCATCGCACTTGTTCCGGCACTGGCGGTTGCAGTTTACACCTTCGGCGCTCGTGCGCTGATCCATGTTGTTATTGCAATGGTGGCAAGCCTTGTGTTTGAGACCATTTACAACAAAATCGTTCATCACCCGAACACCGTAGGCGACCTGTCCTGCCTGGTTACGGGCGTACTTATCGCATTCAACATTCCGGTTGCAGCTCCGCTGTGGCTGAGCGCTTTCGGTGCTCTGTTCGGCATCATCGTTGTTAAGATGCTGTTCGGCGGCATCGGCAAGAACTTTATGAACCCGGCACTCGGTGCCCGTGCGTTCATGATGGCATCCTGGGCCGGTTTCATGACCACCTGGACTGCTCCGCATGCAAACCTGCCGCTGTTCGGCAACGTAACCGTTACCGACGCGATCTCCACCGCAACTCCGCTGGCTACCCTTAAGACCGGTGCTGTACCGGCTGATACCGGCCTGCTGGAGATGCTGCTCGGTCAGACCGGCGGCGTTATCGGTGAGACCTCCGCGCTGGCTCTGCTGGCAGGCGGCGTTTACCTGCTGGCGCAAGGTTATCACCATCAACATTCCGGCAGCTTACATCCTTACTGTTGCTGTCATCACCTTCCTGTTCCCGCTGTCCGGCGATGTTTCCCGCGTACAGTGGATGCTCAGCCAGGTACTGTCCGGCGGCCTGATGCTCGGCGCGATCTTTCATGGCTACCGACTACGTTACCAGCCGGTTACCCCGAAGGGCCAGATCATCTTCGGCGTTGGCTGCGGTCTGCTGACGGTATTCATCCGCTACTTCGGCGGTCTGCCGGAGGGCGTATCCTACTCCATTCTGATCATGAACCCGCTGGTTTGGGCAATCGACAAGAAGACCCATCCGCGCAAGTTCGGCTATCAGCTTGACAAGGCTAAGAAGGAGGCGCAGTAAATCATGGATAACAGCAAAAAGGAAGGCGGCATCGTACAGCTTGTCGTCGTACTGGGCCTCATCACGTTCATCTGTGCACTGCTGCTGGGCGTTATCAACGGTGTAACCGCGGATAAGATCACCCAGAACGGTATCGAAACCCGCAACGCAGCAATGGCAGAGATCATCCCGGACGCTGATTTCGAGGATCTCGACACCGCACTGTCCGCTGAGGACGTTGCAGCCGCTGGCGTAACCCTGCCGGCAGGCCGTACCGCTGCTCAGATCGACGGCGTTTACAAGGCAAACAAAGGACGGCGAAACCGATCGGCTACTGCGTACAGGTAGAGCCGAAGGGCTTCGGCGGCAACCTGACGATGATCGTCGGCATCAATGCGGACGGCACCGTTGCAGGCGCAAAGGTAACCTCTCACGCTGAGACCCGGGCCTCGGTGCGAAGAGCCAGGCAGACCCGAACTGGATCACCCAGTTTGCAGGTCAGACTGCTGACGGTCAGCTCAAGGTGGCCAAGGACGGCGGCACGATCAATGCGATCACCGGCGCTACCATCACCTCCCGTGCTGTAACCGACGGCGTTAATACTGCGGCAGCATATGTCGCTACTCTGGGTTAAGGAGGAAAAGCCAAATGAAATTTTCTGAACAGCTGAAATCGGGCGTTATCCTCGATAACCCGGTTTTCATGCAGACGATCGGTCTTTGCCCGACGTTGGCAACAACCACTTCTCTGCAGAATGCGATCGGCATGGGCGCGGCGGCGGCTACCGTCGGTCTCATCTGCTCCAATATCGTTATTTCCCGCGATGCGCAGAATTATCCCGGATAAGATCCGTATCGCAGCATTCATCACGATCATCGCAACCTTCGTAACCATGATCGACCTGTCCATGCAGGCATTCTTCCTGCCGTCGCTGGCATCGTCGTCCTTGGTCTGTTCCTGCCGCTGATCGTAGTAAACTGCATCATCCTCGGCCGTGCCGAGGCGTATGCTTCCAAGAACAAAGGTTCTGCCGTCCGCACTCGACGGTGTTGTAATGGGTCTGGGCTTCACCTTCGCTCTGGTACTCATGGGCTTCTTCCGTGAGCTGCTCGGCGCAGGCACCATCCTGTCCGGTTACGTTAACGGCGTAAACGGCATCGCAGTTCCGTTCTTCCACTCCAACCCGATGGTCATGATGATAAACCGGCCGGCGGCTTCCTCATGATGGGCTTCATCCTGGCTGCGATCCAGAAGATCATGGCTCGAAAGGAGGACAAGTAAGTGTTTAATTTACCTGCCTCTATGGGTTTGACCGATATCCTGTCGCTCGCAATCGCGGCAATCCTGGTCAACAACTACATTCTCGTTCAGTTCCTCGGCTGCTGCTCGTTCTTCGGCGTATCCAAGAAGACCGACACCGCGCTCGGCATGGGCATGGCGGTTATCTTCGTTATGGCGATCGCTTCCGCAGCATCCTGGGCTGTACAGTACTTCATTCTCGAACCCCTGAACCTGGGCTACATGCAGACCATCGCGTTCATTCTCGTAATTGCAACGCTGGTTCAGTTCGTCGAGATGTTCATGAAGAAGGCTATGCCGTCGCTGTACTCTGCGCTCGGTATCTTCCTGCCTCTGATTACTACCAACTGTGCCGTGCTGGGTGCTGCTAAGACCAACATTTCCAACAGCTATTCTTTCATCGGCTCTCTGGTATACGGCGTTGCAGCCGGTGTCGGCTACACGCTGGCAATCGTGCTGTTCGCTTCCATCCGTGAGCGTCTGGACGCTACTTCCGTGCCCGAAGTGCTTTGAAGGCTTCCCGATCTCGCTGGTTGCAGCAGCGCTGCTGGCTATGTCCTTCATGGGCTTCTCCGGCCTGTCGATTTGGTAAGGGAGGACACAAGAAATGGATATGCAAAAATGTTATTTACGCGGTAGCGGTACTGTTCATCATGGGTATCGTTTTCGCAATCCTGCTCGGCGTTGCCGCTAAGGTTTTTCGCCGTAGAGGTTGACGAGCGCGTACCGCTGGTACGCGCGAGTGCCTGCCGGGCGCTAACTGCGGCGGCTGCGGCTTCCCGGGCTGTGACGGTCTGGCTGCTGCAATCGTAGAGGGCCGTGCGCCGGTAAACGGCTGCCCGGTCGGCGGTGCTGCTGCGGCTGAGAAGATCGCAAAGGTACTCGGCGTTGAGGTTGCTGCCGGCGACCGTCAGGTTGCACACGTTTACTGCAACGGCGGCTGCAACGCAAAGGACAAGGCAAACTACGAGGGGTCTGCAGGACTGCAACGCTGCAATGCGTGTAGCAAGCGGCCCGAAGGCTTGCTCCTTTGGCTGCATGGGCCTCGGCTCCTGCGTAAAGGCCTGCGCATTCGACGCAATCCACATTGTGGACGGCGTTGCAAAGGTTGACACCGACAAGTGTGTTGCCTGCGGCAAGTGTGTTTCCACCTGCCCGAAGAAGATCATCAACCTGGTATCCGAGGTCAAGAAGGTTCACGTTAACTGCGTGAACAAGGACAAGGGCCCGAAGTAATGAAGGTTTGCTCCAACGGCTGTATCGGCTGTAAGATGTGCGAGAAGACCTGTAAGTTCGATGCAATTCATGTAGTAGACGGCGTTGCCAAGATCGACTACGACAAGTGCAAGAACTGCAAGATGTGCACTAAGGCATGCCCGAAGGGCTGCATCGAGCCGGTTCCGACCGAGGAAGAGAAGGCCAAGTTCAAGGAAATGCAGGCTAAGCAGGCTGCTGCTGCCAAGGCTAAGGCTGAGGCTGCAAAGCAGGCCGCTGAAGCAAAGGCTGCTGAGGACAAGTAATGACCGATCATCTGCACCCCTGTGCTGGATGACGCTGCGATCGCCCGCATGACGAGTCTTGCACTCGCCCATGTGGGCGACGCTGTTTATGAATACTCGTGCGCACGCATCTGGCGTGCGGCGGCACTCAGACCGCGAAAAACCTGCACAGCCGTACGATCCAGCTCGTTCGTGCGTCCGCGCAGGCGGAAGCGGTAAAGCGCATTCAGCCTATGCTCGATGAAGACGAGCAGACCGTTCTGCGTCACGGACGCAACGCAAAGCCGAAATCCGTGCCGAAGTCGGCCTCCGTGGCAGAGTATGCCTACGCGACCGCACTCGAGGCGCTGTTCGGCTGGCTGTACCTCAAGGGACGCTATGAGCGTATCAATGAGCTGTTTGAGGTTATCTGTCAAGGGTTTGACGCGAAATGAGCAAAGAGAACCGCGGAAGCGGTTCTCTTTTTGTTTGCAGCAATTGAGAATGGAAAATGGGAGAATTGACCAGATGGTTTCATTCTCCATTTTTGCATTTTACGGGTGTTTTTTCGTTAGAAAAGGTGCGCCGAGTCGGCGCACCCTACAGTATAACATTTATCATCAGATGAAATTCGCAGGTGCTGTCTGTAGCTATCCAGGGCCAATGAGTTGCGCGACACGGGTATGTCGCGCCGGCGGAGAGTAAACCGCCTGTGTAGCAGTAAGCTATCTGTGAACCGCGAATCTTTCACGAAAGATACGCAAAGAGTAATCCGACTGCCGTTCTCCTTCTCGAAGCGGTCGCCGGTCTCCGGTCTGCGCCGGGCTAAGAAACAAAGGGAAACGGAGTCAAGAGGGTAGAAACCGCAGGTGTCTACCCTTTTGCCCCCACGGCGTGGGTACGCCGTCCCCAGCGGGCAGCGAAATTTGTGATGTTTCTGTGTTTTCGCTTGTGCCTGTTCCGAAATAGTGTTATACTGATAGCGTTCGTAAAATACAGAAAAGGGAGCATAGTAATATGAGCAAGTTAGTGCAGCGCATCGTTGCGCTGGTCGTTATGCTGGCTGTCGTTATGAGCGCAACCGCATACGGCGCATCCACCTTTGTGGTGGATTATCAGGAGCTGAAAAGCGATGCACCGGTCGTTATGACGGTCAACGGCGAGGAAATCCACGCAGATGAGTATGCAAGCTATATGATGAGCCAGATCATCAATTATCAGCAGATGTACGCTATGTACGGTCTCTCTGAGAAGAATATGGCATCTACATTCGGCGATGCCGCAAAGGAGTCCGCAAAAGCAGCAGGTCGCTCTGATCCATATCGTTAAGCAGAAGATGGATGAGCTGGGCCTGTCTCTGTCGTACAGCCAGAAGAAGAACATTGTTACGGCAAACAAGCAGAATGCGGAGCAGCTCGGCGGCGAGGACGCTTATCTGCAGCGCCTGGCTTCGATCGGCTTTGACATGGACCACTACAATAACTACCAGTATGTCAGCGCATGCGCACAGGTGCTGAAGGATTACTACTTCGGCGAGAACGGCGTAAGTGTTCCGAGCGATGACGAGCTGCAGAAGTATTTCGATGACAACTACATCACTGCAAAGCACATCCTCATTCTGACTAAGAATCCGTCCACCGGCGAGACCACCCGCACCGATGAGGAAGCAAAGAAGGAAGCACAGGCTGTTCTGGATCGCCTGAACAACGGCGAGGACTTTGACGCGCTGCTGACCGAGAAGAACGAGGATGCAGGCGAAGCACAGTATGCCAAAGGGCTATACCTTCACCGAGGGTCAGATGGTAGACGAGTTCTACAACGCTGCCAAGGCTCTGCAGGAAGGCGAAGTTTCCGGCCTGGTTAAGAGCCAGTACGGCTACCATATCATCAAGCGCTGTGAGCTGAATCAGGATGAGTTCGAGAACATGCGCGACGCGATCATCGCAGCGGTTGCTTCCGAAAAGGGCACTGCCGGCTCGATCGACGAGATGATGCAGCAGTGGATCGACGAGGCTGACATCCAGACCACCGAGGCTTACGACGAGATCACCTATGATAACACCAAGGACTATCTGCCGGCTGACGTGCAGACTGTTCTGAACAGCGATACATCGGATGATGACGGCAATGCGCAGACTGAGGACGCGCAGAGCGAAGACCAGTCCGCGACCGACAGCCAGTCCTCGACGGACGAGGCCCAGACGGCTGGATACCGAAGCCGCTCAGTAAAACCGCAAAACAGAAAGGACGCTCCTTGAGCGTCCTTTTTTCATGCTTTATATGGGGATTTAGAACCCAAACGCCGCGTAATCCTCCGGCGTAAAGCGGTGATAGACGGCGTCACCGTCATCATCCAGCTTGATGCAGTAGCGGTAGCTGTCCGGTGTGCCGTCCTCGAAGTATACGAGGTAGTCAAACTCCTCGTTGCCCTCGAGCTTCTCGCAGTGCACTTTGTCGGAAAACTGATGGAACACCGCAAGAATATCGTCAAAGCTGACCGTCAGACCGCGCATTACCTGCAGAAATGCACGCAGAAACGCGGGATCCGGCAGCTGTTCATGCACATACTGTGTGCCTTCTGCGGAAATGTGGAAGCAGAAGCGCTTGTCATCGCGGGTGACTTGGATTGCGCCAAGTGTGTCGGCGGTGTGCGCGGAAAGGGAAGCGAGCGCATGCTCGGTGTTGTCCGCATCCTCCTCCGGTGTGCCGAGCAGACGCGCCACGGATTCTGTGGGATAATACAGCGTGATCGGGTGGTGGTCGTAGCCGATTCTTGAGCTGTGCTTCCTGGATGACGTCGGTCAGGCTCTTTTCAACCGTTTATAATTCACAGAGTTCATAGGGAACACCTCGATAGTTTTTAATTCGATACGATTATAGCATACGATAGGAGAACGCGCAATATCGCGTCAAATGCCGAAAAAGTGTCGAATATGCACGAATATGCTTGCATATTTTCGGAAAATTCGATATAATATAGATCTGCGACGCTTATCCGAACAAAAAATGGCGGGTAAGCGCCTTCTCTTGTCCGAAAGAGAAGAAAAGTGAGGAAGGAATCGGATACATGGAAGTAATTTGCTGCGTTAATGAACAAAATCGACAGCTGGATCTGGGGTCTGCCCATGCTGGTGCTGCTGTGCGGTACGCATATTTTTATGACGTTCCGCACGGGCTTCATCCAGCGCAAGACCTTAACCGGCATCCGCCTGTCGGTGACAAAGCGACCCGGATTCACCGGGTGACGTCAGTCAGTTTCAGGCGCTGGCGACCGCACTCGCGTCTACCATCGGCACGGGCAACATCATCGGTGTCGGCACGGCTATCTATCTCGGCGGACCGGGTGCCGTGCTGTGGTGCTGGCTGACCGGCGTGTTCGGCATTGCCACAAAGTACGCGGAGAGCCTGATCGCGGTCAAGTACCGCGTGCAGACCCGCGGACGGCCGCATGATGGGCGGCGCGATGTATGCGCTTGAGCGCGGCCTGAAATGGAAGAAGTTCGGCAAGGTGATGGCGGTTCTGTTCGCGCTGTTTGCCATGCTGGCGTCCTTCGGCATCGGCTGCGGCACGCAGATCAACGCGATTGCCGAGGTCATGGAAACCAACCTGCCCATCAGCCTGCCGCGTATTGCAATCGGCATTATTTTCGGCATTATCACCGCGATTATCATTATTGGCGGCATTGAATCCATCGCAGTTGTGTGCGAAAAACTGGTGCCGCTGATGGCGCTGTTCTATGTGGTCGGCTGCATCGTTATTCTGTGCGCCAACTACGATTTTTCTGCTGCCGGCTCTCAAGGCCATTTTCGTGCTGGCGTTCAAGCCGGGCGCGGTGACCGGCGGACTGGTCGGCGGCGGTATCCGTCTGGCGCTGCAGTACGGCGTGGCACGCGGCCTGTTCTCGAATGAGTCCGGTATGGGCTCGGCGCCGCTGGTTGCCAGCGCGGCGCAGACGCGCAATCCGGTGCGGCAGGCGCTCGTTTCCGCGACCGGCACCTTCTGGACGACGGTTGTCGTGTGCCTGATGACCGGTCTGGTGCTCGTCTCCTCGATGATGAAAAAAATCCGGCGGTCAGCGTGGAAAACATGGCAAACGGCGGTCAGATGACCACGGCGGCATTCGCACAGATTCCGTATATCGGTCCGCTGATTTTGATGGTCAGCATCATTACGTTCGCGTACTCCACCATCCTCGGATGGTCGTACTACGGCGAGCGTGCCGCTGAGTATCTGCTCGGCAAAAGGCAATTCTGCCGTATAAGGTGCTGTTTATCGCGGTCGTTGTGTGCGCACCCGTGCTTGCGCTCGACCTTGTGTGGACTATTGCGGACGTGCTGAATGCACTCATGGCCATCCCGAACCTGATCGCTGTGCTGCTGCTCTCCGGCGTGATCGCGGCAGAGACAAAGCATTATCTGAAGCATCTGGATGAAAAGGATGAGTCTGAGATTCCGGTTGTGGATCGGTAAGTAATTGAAATGGAAAATGGAGAATGAAAATGCGCTTTCTATTCTCCATTTTTCCGTTTTGCGATTCGTTTTCGAAATGGGCCGCGGACTGCGAATATAACGCTGCGGAGATCGTGAAGCAGGCGATGGCAGGCCGCCGCAAAGGGCGCAAAGCTCATCACGTTCCCCGAGCTGTGCCTGACCGGCTACACCTGCGGCGATCTGTTTTTGCAGGAAATGCTGCTCGAGGGCGCTTTCGCGGCGCTCGAAACCGTCCGCCGCGAAAGCGAAGAGATTGCCGCCGTCATCGTCGTCGGCCTGCCGCTGCGCGTCAAGCGGCAAGCTGTACAACGTCGCGGCTGTCGTGAACGCAGGCGATGTACTGGCGTTCGTCCCAAAAACGTACATTCCGAACTACTCGGAGTTCTACGAGCAGCGTCATTTTGTCTCCGCCGACACGCTTAGCGGTATGGAAAACGTGCTGATCAAGGCCGCGGACGGCGAGCCGTGCTGGGTTCCGCTCGTCACCGATACCATTTTTCAGTGCGACGAGCAGCCGCTGTTCACGTTTGGTGTGGAGATCTGCGAGGACCTGTGGGTGCCGAACCCGCCGTCCACCGCGCTGGCGCAGGCTGGCGCGCACATTATCGTCAACCTGTCTGCCTCGGATGAGATCATCGGCAAGGCGGGCTATCGCCGCGACCTTGTTCGTCAGCAGTCCGGCCGACTGCTGTGCGCCTACCTGTATGCGGACGCCGGCTTCGGTGAATCCACGCAGGACCTTGTCTTCGCCGGTCACGACCTCATTGCCGAGAACGGCGCCATGCTCGCGGAGAGCCGCATGTTCGAGCAGGGCATCATCTACGCCGACATTGACCTCCAGCGCCTCGCGCACGAGCGTCAGCGCATGAACACCTTTGAAGCGGTCGAGGGCGGTGTAGTTCTCGTTCTCGCTCGAGCCGGTGGAGAACGACCTTGCTGACCGCACGTTCCCGCGCACCCCGTTCGTTCCGGCAAATAAGGCGCTCCGCGATGAACGCTGCGAGGAGATTCTCACGCTTCAGGCGACCGGCCTTGCCACCCGTCTGCGCCACACGCACGCAAAACGGCGGTCGTCGGCCTGTCCGGCGGACTGGACTCCACCCTCGCCCTCATCGTCCTCGTCCACGCATTCGATATGCTCTCGCTCGACCGCAAAGGGCATCCTCGCGGTCACGATGCCGTGCTTCGGCACGACCGCGCGCACCAAGGGCAACGCCGAGAAACTGGCGGAGGCCTACGGCGTGACGCTCAAGACCGTGGACATCAAGGCGGCTGTCGACCAGCATTTTGAGGACATCGGCCAGTCCAAGGATGACCTGTCCGTCACCTTTGAGAACGGTCAGGCGCGCATGCGCACGCTGGTGCTGATGAACCTCGCCAACAAGAACGGCGGCATGGTGGTCGGTACGGGCGACCTGTCCGAGCTAGCGCTCGGCTGGGCGACCTACAACGGCGACCACATGAGTATGTACGGCGTGAACTGCTCCATCCCCAAGACGCTCGTGCGCTACCTTGTCGCATACGAGGCCGACCGCGTGCAGGGCGAGCTGTCCGATGTGCTGCGCGACGTACTCGACACGCCAGTCTCGCCCGAGCTGCTGCCCCCAAGGACGGCGAGATCAGCCAGAAGACCGAGGATCTGGTCGGGCCGTATGAGCTGCACGACTTTTTCCTGTACTACCTGCTGCGCTTCGGCTATCCGCCGCGCAAGATCTACCGCGCCGCGTGCCGGATAACCTTCGCCGGCGTGTACGGCGTCGCTCACGCTGAGCATCACGGCGGTGGAGGTGCTGCAGGTGTACACCGGAACGGGCTCGTGCGATGTGGATGATCTTATCCTCAATCTCGCGGGTGCGCTGCTCGTTTTTATCGTGTGCAGAGTGACACCGCTTTGGCACCAGATTTGCAGCGTTAATCCAAGACCCAAAAAATAATGGAGAATTGAGAATGGAAAATGGAGAATGAACGCGATGGCTTCATCTCTTTGTGATAAGTTTTTTATCTCAACATTCATTTTCAATTCTCCATCTTCAATTCTCAATTTTATTTGACAAACCCTGTCTGCCGTTATAAACTTTAACTGAATAAAAAACAAAAGACAGGGGGAACCCATTCATGTTTGATACCGTACTCATCGCCGGTCTGGGCCTGATGGGCGGCTCGATGGCGAAAACCATCAAGGCGCGCACACTCAGCCGCGTTTTAGGCTGGAACCGCACGCGCGCGACCGCAGAGCAGGCACTGGCTGACGGCTCGATTGACGCGATCGCGACCGAAGCACTGTTCCGCGAGGCTGACCTTGTTATCATTGGTCTGTACCCCGCAGGCAACCGTGGACTGGCTGCTTGAAAATATGCCGAAAATGAAAAAGGGCTGCGTGATCGTCGATATGGTCGGTGTCAAGCAGTTCATGGTCGATCATCTCGAGCAGGCCGCGCTTCGACGCAGGCGTGCACTACGTCGGCGGTCACCCGATGGCAGGCCGTGAGTTCTCCGGTCTGGATTATTCGCTGCCGACCCTGTTTGACGGTGCGAGCATGATCTTTGTGCCGACCAAAGAGCAGCAGCGAGCGCATGCTGTCTCAGCTCGAGGCGTATTTCATGTCGCTCGGCTTCGGCCAGACCGTGCGCTGCACGGCCCAGCAGCACGATCACATGATCGCGTTCACCTCGCAGCTGGCGCATGTCGTTTCCTCGGCCTACATCAAGAGCCCCGAGGCCGACAAGCACAACGGCTATTCCGCCGGCAGCTACAAGGACCTCACGCGCGTCGCAAAGCTGAACGAAACCATGTGGAGCGAGCTGTTCCTGTGCAACGCAGAGCCGCTCGCGCAGGAGATTGACGAGGTCATCAAGCACCTTGACGAATACCGCAAGGCCATCCGTGCAGGAGACCGCGAGGAACTGACCATTCTGCTGAGAGACGGACGCGAGCGCAAGGAAAGACTGGGTTAATCAGAAATTCGAAACGATACGAAAAGGGACAATGCCTGTGTGCGTTGTTCCTTTCCTTTTGCGCGGATTCGGGAAATTGTTAAGGAAACAGGTCGCAGAACGTAAATTTTTTGCGCATACCTCCAAAATCCTGCGTCTGTCCGCGCAATCCATTTACATAGGAATTTGTTTTTGTTATAATTTATTTGCATGAAATCAGAAAGTGTTTTGCTAAGGGGAATGAATGGCACGGCACTTTACAGGACAACACAAAGGAGTGTGGGTATGCAAGAGAAAATTTCTATGGACGCAGCGCACGATTTTGAGGCAAAAATGCCTTTGTCGCGCAAGATTCCGCTGGGACTGCAGCACGTTTTTTGCGATGTTCGTCGGCAACCTGACGCCGTTGCTCATCATCATGGGTGCGTGCGGCATTGCAGGCGGCGAGTTCGCGGACCTGCAGGTAAGCGTTCTGCAGAACGCGATGTTCGTGGCCGGTGTGGTAACGCTGGTGCAGCTGTTTTCCATCGGCCCGATCGGCGGCAAGGTGCCGATCATCATGGGTACAAGCTCGGGTTTTATCGGCGTGTTCAACAGCGTTGCGGCTACCATGGGCGGCGGTGTGATTGCGTATGGTGCGATTATGGGCGCGTCCATTCTCGGCGGCCTGTTTGAGACGGTACTTGGCTTTTTCCTCAAGCCGCTGCGCAAATTCTTTCCGGCGGTCGTTACCGGCACGGTCGTGCTGAGTATCGGTCTGTCGCTGATCTCGGTCGGCATCAATTCCTTCGGCGGCGGCAACTCCGCGAAGGATTTCGGCTCGATGGAAAATCTGCTGCTGGCGCTGTTCGTGCTGGTGGTTATTCTGGTCGTCAAGCACGGCTGCAAGGGCTTCCTTGGCTCGTCCGCGATCTTTGTCGGCATTATTGCAGGCTACATTGCGGCAATCATCATGGGTTTTGTTCTGCCGACCACCGCAGTTGACGCGGACGGTGTAGAATTTACTAAGGCATGGGTACTCAACTGGGACAAGGTAGCACAGGCCAGCTGGTTTGCCATCCCGAAGCTGATGCCGGTAAAGCCGGTGTTTGATCTGCGCGCCATCCTGCCGGTGCTGGTTATGTTTATTGTTACCGCGGTCGAGACCGTCGGCGATATTTCGGGCGTTATGGAAGGCGGCATGGGCCGTGAGGCAACCGACAAAGAGAGCTGTCCGGCGGCGTAGTCTGCGACGGTCTGGGTTCGTCGTTTGCGGCACTGTTCGGCGTACTGCCGAATACCTCGTTCAGCCAGAACGTAGGCCTTGTTACCATGACCAAGGTTGTCAACCGCGGCGCCCTGTCCGTCGGTGCAATCTTCCTCATTCTGTGCGGTCTGATTCCGAAGCTGGGCGCGATCGTGTCCATTATGCCGCAGTCCGTGCTCGGCGGTGCGGCTGTTATGATGTTCTCGTCCATTGTTATCAGCGGTATCCAGCTGATCACCAAGGAGGAGATGACGCCGCGTAATCTGACCATCGTGTCGGTTGCTCTGGGTGTCGGCTACGGCATGGGTGCCAATATGACCATTCTGGCACAGGCGCCGCAGGCGGTTCAGTTCCAGCTGATTTTGGCGGTTCCGGTATTGTACCGGCAGCATTTGTTGCGATTCTGCTCAATATCGTGCTCCCCGAAGGATAAGAAAACCGAAAAGATTCTTGTAAAGATAAAAACCCCGGAAAGAAGTTCTTTCCGGGTTTTTAATTGCAGGTGGAGAATGGAGAAATGAAAATGGAGAATGGAAAATGATGTAACGGTCAACCATTCGCCATTCCGATGGAGAGAGGCGTAAAATGATACTGTAGGGTGCGACGACCTCGGCGCACCGTGTAAACCGACTGCACAAACGTAACCGTAGGGGCGCACAAGGTGCGCCCACGTAACGCCACATCAAATGGTTGGCATTACCGATAAAATGAATCGTTTTGAAAAATCATTTTTAATTCTGCGAGAACGTCCGGTGTATCCGCGTCCATCAATTCCGCCGGATGTCGAGCAGGAAAACAGCGTTACCTTTTCCGCATGCCGCTTGACGACCACGCCGCCGCCCCTGCCATCGGGAAGAGAACGCAGTTCCTCAAAATAATCCGCGCCGAACAGTACCGGACTGCCCGGCGTACCGCTTTGCGGCTCGCATAGACGGAAAATCTGCGATTTCCGGTCGGGTTCCGCGCAGAATGCCGACACCATACCGCAGAGCGTTTTCCTCGTCAGCAGCGGCTGATCACCCGGCAGAAACACGCAGCCGGACATGGCAGGAAACCGCGGCAGCAGGTACTCCAGTCCAAGCCGCACGGTGTCGCTGCGAAGTGGATGGGCATGGTGCAGGACGGGAATGCCGTATTTTTCACACAATGCCTGCACCTTGGTCGAGCGGGTAACGACTACGCGGTGCAGCCCCTCTGTCACGGCAAACGCACGGCAGAGCAGCGGTTTTCCGTCAAATTCGGCGAGCAACTTGTTGGAGCCAAACCGTTTTGCCAGGCCGGATGCCATGATCACACATCCGATTTCACTTTTCATCGGGGAAAAACTGCGGGATAGAGCTGTTTTTCCTGCCTGTTTGCAGGCGTCACGATACTGCTCATAGCGATAGAGAAACTCCTTTGCCTCGTCGGTGAGTACGCTGCCGCCGCCGCCTTTTCCGCCGATTTTGCGCTCGGTGAGCGCAAAACCGAGCACTTGCTCGGCATGACGGACGAGTCCGAGCGCCTTGGTATATGCCATCTGCATGGACTGCGCGGCGGCGCGAAGCGATCCGGTCTGCTCGATGGCATGCAGCAGACGGCACGGTCCCTCACCGAAAAGCGCTCGCCGTCCTCATCAAACAGCGTCACGCGGATATTTGGCTGCATGGCGGCTCCTTTCCCACAACTTTTTCTTCCGTTGTATTTTGATATTCACAACGGCATTATAGCAGATTTTGTGGTAAAATAAAAGTAGTATACTGAAAAGATAAACACATTCCCTGAAAGAGAGAGGATATAACGTATGTTGACGATACGGGGAATACAAAAAAGCCGAGTCGCTCGAGGAAGCGTATACGCTCAACCAGAAAAAGTCCAACCGCGTGATCGGCGGCATGATCTGGCTCAAGATGGAGACGCTGAATGTCGGCACGGCAATCGACCTGTCCGGTCTGGGATTGGACACCATCGAGGAGACCGACACCGAGTTTCGGATCGGTGATGGCCTCGCTGCGCGCGCGCTGGAGCTGCACGAAGGACTGGCAGCCTTACACGAACGGTGCTATGCGAATCCGTGCGCCCATTGTCGGCGTGCAGCTTCAATCTGGCGACTGTCGGCGGCAGCCTGGCCAGCCGGTTCGGCTTTTCCGATGTGCTGACCATGTTCTGGATGCTGGACGCGCACAGGTCCGGAAAGCTATTACAAAGGGCGGCATTGTTGAAAGTACGCCGGAAAAGGCCAAGGACCGCGATATTCTGGTGCGCATTATCGTGCCCAAGAAAAATGCGAAATTCAACTACCAGTCTGTGTAGACCGACATTCCGTGCTGACCTGCGCGTCCGTTAATGAGAAGGACTATCGGTTTATCGTGTGCCCGTCCGGCGCGCGCGCACAGATTTTGCACAGCCTGTGGATAGAACGGCGGAGCAGATGGCGGAAGCCGTTCGGGCGGAAATCAAGACCGGCAGCAGTGATCTGCGCGGCAGTGCGGAATATCGCAGACACCTCGCCTGGGTGTGCTGGTGCGCCGCGCGGCACACGCGCGCTCGATGCAGAAGTAAAGGGGAACGGATATGCTGATCACAATGACATTGAATGGAAAGAAAGTAGCAGACGATGTGGCGGCGGACACGCTGCTCATCGACTTTGTTCGAAATCATGGCTGCCTGAGCGTCAAGCGCGGCTGCGAGACCGCAAACTGCGGTCTGTGCACCGTATTTATGGACGAAAAGCCGGTGCTGTCCTGCTCGGTGCTGGCAGCGCGTGCAAGCGGACATACGATCACGACGCTCGGAGGGCTTCAGGGCGAAGCTGCCGAATTCGGGCGTTCATCGCGGATCAGGGTGCGGAGCAGTGCGGCTTCTGCAATCCCGGCTTTATGATGAACGCGATCGCGCTGTTCCGCGAAAAGCAGGACCCGACCGATGGGAGAGAGATCAAGGGAATATCTGGCGGGCAATCTGTGCCGCTGCTCGGGTTATGAGGGACAGCTGCGCGGTATCCGCGCCTATCTTGACTGGAAAAAGCAGAGAGAGGAGGACGCACAGTGAAGGTAGTCAATCAACCGCTCCGCAAAAGGATGCGATGCAGCTCGTCACCGGCCAGCCGGTGTATGTGGACGATGTAACGCCGCGCGACTGCCTGTGCGTCAAGCTGCTGCGCTCGCCGCACGCGAACGCCATCGTCAAGTCTATCAACAAGACCGCCGCGATGAAAGTCCCCGGCATGGAGGCCATCTTCACATGGGAGGACGTAGACCAGGACGGCCGCCGCTATACGCAGGCCGGTCAGACCTATCCGGAGGCGAGTCCGTATGACCGCCTTGTTATCGACCGTCATGTGCGCTTTGTCGGCGATGTAGTGGCGATTCGCTTTGGGTGCGGACGAAAATGCGTGGATAAGGCGATGAAACTGGTCAAGGTGGGAAATACGAGGTGCTCGAGCCGGTGCTCGATTTCCACACCGCGAGCGACAATCCGGTGCTCGTGCAT
>VOFC01006241.1_pt1 | contig 18593 bp, 29 predicted proteins | sample 5384161 | NCBI WGS metagenome assembly VOFC01 (sample SAMN12384722, study PRJNA508395) | human gut metagenome | isolation source: healthy gut B | host: Homo sapiens
TATCCTGCGCCTTTCTTATATTTATACGCTGGATTTGTTTGTGCGGAAAAAAGTATATATCTTTGTTTCAGTCACAATAAAAGCGAATACCTATGATGACAACTTCGGAAATAGTTGAGATGCTAGCTAAAAGTATATGATTTGTAAACTCCATATTACAAATAGACTAAGGGTTTTGTTAACGGCATGGAAAAGAATAATTATTACTGAAAAATTTCCTTAATAAGCTGTGTACGATAAAAAAATATTACTTTTGTACCGCGGTTAACAAGGTGGAGTCGCAGCAAGCTCCAAAAGGTCGGAAAGCCTCACCGTATCGAACTAGAGTAGAGAGAAAAGTTATATAAAGTCAATCATTTAAATTAATTTCAAGATGGCTACATTAGATTTAAGCAAGTACGGAATTGTTGATGTGAAAGAAATCGTTCACAATCCGTCTTACGATGTTCTGTTCGCAGAAGAAACAAAACCGGGTTTGGAAGGCTTCGAAAAGGTCAGGTAACTGAACTGGGTGCTGTAAACGTGATGACTGGTGTTTACACAGGTCGTTCTCCTAAAGATAAATTTTTCGTAAAGAATGAAGCCAGCGAAAATTCAGTATGGTGGACTTCTGATGAATATAAAAATGATAACAAGCCTTGTTCTGAGGCCGCTTGGCAGACTTGAAGGCTAAAGCCGTAAAAGAATTGTCTGGCAAACGTTTGTTCGTTGTCGATACATTCTGTGGCGCTAACGAGGCTACTCGTTTGAAAGTACGTTTCATCATGGAGGTTGCTTGGCAAGCTCACTTCGTAACTAATATGTTCATCCGTCCGACAGCTGAGGAATTGGCTAACTACGGCGAACCTGATTTCGTTTCTTTTCAACGCTGCTAAAGGCTAAAGTTGACAACTACAAAGAATTAGGCTTGAACTCTGAGACTGCTACTGTTTTCAACTTGAAGACTAAAGAACAGGTTATCTTTGAATACTTGGTACGGTGGTGAAATGAAGAAGGGTATGTTCTATCATGAACTACATGAACCCGTTGCGTGGTATCGCTTCTATGCACTGCTCCGCTAATACGGATAAAGAGGGCAAGAGCTCAGCTATCTTCTTCGGTTTGTCTGGTACTGGTAAGACTACTTTGTCTACGGACCCGAAACGTTTGTTGATCGGTACCGATGAGCACGGATGGGATAACGAAGGTGTATTCAACTACGAGGGTGGTTGCTACGCTAAAGTTATCAACTTGGATAAAGAGAGCGAGCCGGACATCTGGAATGCTATCAAACGTGACGCTCTTCTTGAGAACGTTACAGTTGCAGCTGACGGTACAATCGACTTCGCTGATAAGAGCGTAACAGAAAACACACGTGTTTCTTACCCGATCTATCACATCGAAAACATCGTTAAGCCGGTTTCTAAAGGCCCGCACGCAAAACAAGTTATCTTCCTGTCTGCCGATGCATTCGGCGTATTGCCTCCAGTATCTATCCTGACTCCGGAGCAGACTCAATACTACTTCTTGTCTGGTTTTACAGCTAAATTGGCTGGTACAGAACGTGGTATCACTGAACCGACTCCGACATTCTCCGCTTGTTTCGGTGCTGCTTTCTTGTCATTGCACCCGACAAAATACGGCGAAGAATTGGTTAAGAAGATGGAAATGACCGGCGCTAAGGCTTACTTGGTGAACACTGGTTGGAACGGTACTGGCAAACGTATCTCTATCAAGGATACAAGAGGTATCATCGACGCTATCCTTGATGGTTCTATCAATGAGGCTCCGACAAAAGAAGATCCCGTATTTCGACTTCGAGGTTCCGACTGCATTACCGGGCGTAGATCCGAAGATCTTAGATCCCGCGATACCTATGCTGATCCTGCTCAATGGGATGAGAAAGCGAAGGATTTGGCTGCTCGCTTCCAGAAGAACTTTGCTAAGTTCACGGGCAACGAAGCTGGTAAGGCATTGGTTGCTGCTGGTCCTCAGTTATAATTGCTTAAAAACCTTGATCAAAAAAAAAGGTCAAGGTTTAAAATATCTTTTATAAAAAGCGTGGAATTACTAATTCTGCGCTTTTTTTATGATAACTACGTTAATTTTATTATAAATGTAAAGTAGTTAAAAAAATATTCCTACCTTTAGACCGGATTATCTGTTATAAGAAGAGCTTAAAAAGGAGTAATGATAAAAAACTGGCACTTATTATTGGCTTTATAATTTGTTTGTCATCTTGTGGCAAGGATTATGTCTATCGGATTGAAGGGGAACTTTCTAATCTGGAAGGTCAAACCGTATATGCTGTATTTGGAGAAGGATAATTATAAAGTGGTTGATACCGTAACTTGTACGAAACAGGGGCAGTTCCAGATCGATCAAAATGAAGCGGGTTTCCATTGTGTGACTATTTTCTTTGCAGATAAAGAGCATTGGGTTACGGCTTATCTGGAACCGGGAGAAACCGTAAAAATCACGGGCGACGCTAATTCTCCATTGCTATTGCAGGTAAAGGGGGGACGGACAAATGATAAGTTGACCGCTTTTAAGAAAAAAAAAAATCGCTCCTTTATTGTCGGAATTGACAAATTTATCAAATTCTTTAAATAGCAAGGAAATTTGAACGATACGATCGAGGAGACGGATATCGCCGCTCGTTTGGCGAATGTTAATATGCAATTGAGCGAGGAAGCGATCCGGTACGTGAAAGAGAACCCGGATGAAGAGGCATCCGTTGTCTTGATTCAATCTTTTTTCTCAGATCCCGATGATACTCGTAAAATTGATGAGTTGTTGGCGTTATTGAATCCAAGGTTGAAAGACTTTTTATCTGGTGAAGGAAGCTGGAGCAATATAGCGCCCGTGCGAAACGTACGGCTTTGGGTGCGGAAGCCCCAGATTTCTCCGTAAAGGAATATTTATGGGAATACGGTAAGTTTGGATTCTTTTCCGAAGAAATATTTACTGCTTGCGTTTACGGCTCCCTGGTGTGATATGTGCCAGACGGAAGACCTCTATCTGGATGAAGTGGCAATGAAATATCCGAAAGATCAGTTGGACATTGCTTTTGGTTAGCTTGGACGATAATCCGGATAATGTCCGGGATGTACTGAAGAAGGATAGTATAGCGTGGAACTTGGTTACCGATTCCGCCGGACAGGCAGCCATGTTGGTTGATCTGTATAACGTAAGCGCCTTGCCCCGCTGTTTCTTGATAGATGAGGATCATAAGATCTTGATGAAAACAGAGAATGGAATCGAGATCAAGCAAACACTGGAAAACTTGTTCGAAGACTGAGCGATTGAAAACAGGAGGTTCCGGTTTTAATTTGTAATTAGTAACTCAAAATTCTTAACTATGTTAGTAAAATCTTATGCCGCTGCCGTGCAGGGGATTTCCGCAACGGTCGTTACCGTAGAAGTGAACTGTTCCAAAAGGTATCCAATTCTTTTTAGTCGGTCTTCCGGACGTGGCCGTTCGTGAGAGCCATGAACGCATTATCTCGGCTCTTCAAGTATGTGGTTATAAATTCCCCGCAATCGTATCGTTATTAATATGGCCCCCGCCAGATATCCGTAAGGAAGGGTCTTCTTATGATCTGCCTTTGGCGATCGGTATTCTGGCGGCGGCAGAGCAGATAGATTCATCCAACTTATCCAAATTCGATTGATGGGCGAGCTTTCTATGGATGGGAGCCTCCAACCGATAAAGGGGCATTGCCTATCGCTATTAAGGCTAGGAAGAAGGCTTTAAGGGCTTTATCTTACCCAAGCAAAATGCTTGTGAGGCTGCGGTGGTGAACGATCTGGAAGTGTATGGAGCTTCGAATATCAAAGAGGTGCTGGAGTTTATGGAGGGAAACCTACATTGCGGCCTACGGTCATTGATACCCGTAAGGAGTTTTACGACCGCCAGCAATTGTTTGATTGCGATTTCTCCGATGTCGGGGACAAGAGAACGTGAAGCGTGCGATGGAGGTGGCCGCAGCCGGCGGACATAATCTGATCATGGTAGGTCCTCCCGGAAGTGGCAAGTCCATGTTGGCGAAACGTCTCCCTACGATCTTGCCTCCCTTTACCTTGCATGAGTCCTGGAAAGAACTAAAATCCATTCCGTAGCCGGTAAGATAGGAGGTGGCACCTCCTTGATGGTACAACGTCCTTTTCGCTCCTCCCCATCATACGATCTCTACTGTCGCTATGGTAGGAGGTGGCACTTTCCCGCAGCCGGGAGAGATCAGCTTGGCTCACAATGGTGTCCTTTTTTTGGATGAGTTGCCGGAATTTAACAGGAGTGTCTTGGAAGTCATGCGGCAGCCATTGGAAGATCAGTGATCAATATCTCCCGTGCCCGTTTCACGGTGGAATATCCAGCTGGCTTTATGCTTGTGGCCTCCATGAATCCTTGTCCCTGCGGCTACTACAACCATCCGGACCGTCCTTGTCTCTGTTCTCCCGGAGCCGTCCAGAAATATATGAACCGCATTTCCGGCCCATTACTCGATCGTATCGATATCCAGATAGAGATTGTCCCTTGTCCCTTTCGAGAAGATTTCCGAGCAACAGCCCTCAGAGCCTAGTATCGCTATCCGTGAGCGGGTCATAAAAGCCCGTGCGATCCAGGAAAGGCGTTTTGCCGCTTATGAGGGTATTTTATTGTAATGCCCAGATGAACCCAAGCTACTCCATCAGTACGCCGTTCCCGACGCTTCCCGGCCTCTCCATCCTCAAAACCGCCATGCAACGTCTCTGCCTCTCCGCCCGTGCCTATGACCGTATCCTGAAAGTCTCCCCGCACGATAGCCGACTTGGATAATTCAGGAACATATCGAAGTCCGGCATTTGGCGGAGGCGATACAGTATAGGAGTTTGGATAGGGAGAATGGGGGGATGTGATTGCACTTAGAATACATCTATTAACCATAATAGTGCAGTTACTAAGCTGAAAAAACTATCTTTTATATTAGTTGGAAATTGCGCTATTTATGGCTGTTGAATGAATAACTGACGGCTTGTCAGTGAACAACTGATGGCTATACCTGGTGGTCAGCTTACGGCTTGGGAAGTGAATAACTAATCACTTGGGAAGCCTTTTGTGAATGATTTAACGTGCTGTATGCCAGTCAAGAAAAGATATCCGAGCAGAAGGTCTTTAAAAGTAAGCTAGCTTACTTTTTTTAGGGTTGTTAGGAATTGCGGTATTCTTGCGGACTCATACCTACATGGCGTTTAAAATACTTTCGAAGAAGGACATATTAGTGAAATTCAGTGTATAGGCGATATCGTGGATGGTAGGTTCGTCGATTTTAGTTGTGCCTTTGCGTCCATGATAACCATCGAGGTGATAATCTCATACAAGTTTTTCCCGTACTTTGTTTGACGATCGTACTTAGGTGTGCTTGCGTGATGCCAAGCCGCTTGGCATACCATGCAACGGATCGTTGCATGGTATAGTTTTGCATTACTAGTTGAGTGAAATTCTTACTGATTAGCTCTGCTTTGGAGAGCATTGACAGGTCTTCCGTCTGGTCTTTATACATGCTGCTGATCCCCATCAGCATACCGGTAAACAAATGGTTGGTAATCCCGCGATTTATTTTCGTGGCGTAAAACTCGTATGTTTTGAGTAATAACTCAAAATAATCTTTCATAAGAGGCTGGGCTTTCTCTTTTTAGCTTATACACCGGATTGTCTTTCACGATATAATGCATGTCTATGACAGCTTTGCTGGAGTTCGCTTGGCTGAGGAAATCAGATGAGAATCCCATGAAATAGATCTGTAGGTCCCCGTCTGCCCTATGGATCTGCAGGATTGATCCGGGCATGATGGTGATGAAGCTTCCGGGTTCTACCTTGAGTTGCGTTAAGTTGATGGATGCCTCGATCTCTCCTCCTAGGCATAGCACGAAAATCCCCGCTTTCAATCGGCATGGGTAATTCGCATACAGATTCAGCAGGCCTATATCTTCGATCGAAAGCTTCCCGATCACCCAATCTTGAGGCAGGTCTATTTTGGGAATGTCATTTTCCATGTTTGTTTAATTATTCACTTATCGGGAACGTTTGACAAAAAGTAGGCATTTTTTAAAGATTTGCCGTGTCTTGTGGAAGGAAAATTATACGAGCGTCTGAAACTTGCGGTATTCCGGAGGCTTTTCGGAGTCGCTTGGGTGTTTGGGCTGGACTGGTATGGTTTCTTGTCGAAGGGAAGTAGTTGCCATTAGAATTATCTTTTCTGTTTCGTTTTGATTGAATTTGGATGTATATTGTGACAGGGGTATTTCCTTGACCTATCAAAATAGCGAAAGAATCAGGAAGATAAGTGGCCTTTTATGTTAAAAGTAACGTTTTCGGTACACGTTAGACGGCGAATATGTATGCAATAGGCAGCATTGGGCAATGCCTATACTGCCGTTGGGCATCGTGAGTAGTCGTGAATAGGGGTGTAAGTAGTCGTGAATAGGCATTCTTATACTGTTATAACCCTATTGTAAGACTGTTTTTTCCTCTCTCACTCCCCCATAATATGAATTACGATGAATTATTTTTGCTAGAACAAAATGTCGTTTTTTGATATATGGCTATCATTCAAATAATTGCTGATTTTCTCTTATGAATTTGGAAGTAAGTAGTACTTTGCCCCGAAATAATCGATACTCAAGAGGTTGAGATTACAAATTGCCATTTTGTCAAATCCTTTTTTTCTTCCATCGAAGCGACTATCTTGTAATCTTGCTTTTCTCTAGGGGCGGCTCTTGTCTGAGCGCATTTTGTTTACGCACGGTTTCTAATAAAAAGGAACAATGGGTTGTAAAAATAGAACATGGCCACTCTTTATAAATGGCTCTGTATGTGTAGGGGTGAGGTATGGAATCTAAAAAAAAGGAATAGGTAATAAGACAAATAGACCTTGTAGGATCTTTGTGAAATATATTCTTTTGCATCCAAATTGGGATCGAATGGATCTATACGAATTGAAGTAATTGAAAAAAGCATTTATATGAGGAAAAAGAATTTTACATCTATGGGAATGGCCTGCTTACTGGGCTGTTGTTTGATGTTGGGTAGCTGTAGCTCTGAAGTGGATAATTTGGATATTCCGAAGGGCAAAGGTTTCGTGAAAATAGATCTGGCACCGGAGGTCGGTTTTCAAACAAAAGCCGTGGATGAGAGTGAGTATAAGGATGTGAACAATTATACTGTGCAAGTGTTTAAATCCGGGCAAGAGGAGAATCTTATTATTAATGATTTGTATAAGAATTTGGAAGAGAAATATTCTTTGAATGTTGGTAACTATGTGTTGAAAGCCTTTACGGGTGAAGATAAAACCGGTTTCTTCCGATGTGTTGTATTTTTTCTGGCGAAGCTGCTTTTTGAAGTGAAGGAGGGAAAGGAGGTGACAGCTCCTGTAATATGTAAGCCCAGCTCAGCTCGAATTAATGTTGTGTTCGATCCGAAGATGGATGAGTATTTCTCCGACTATTCCTTGAAGATTGAGACAGAGGCGCAGAAACCCTCTTCTTTTGTTTGGGCAAAGGCGACAGTCGGTCCGATGTATTTTAAGGTAGGTAATCAGAAAAGGTCCATGGTTACGGTAAGCTTGACTAAGAAAGAGAATGTAAAAGCAGAAGGGACGGTTAAGACCTATACGTTAAGTCCAGCGGATGCTTTGAAACTTACTTTGAAACCAGTAGTCAACAATGGCAATTTAGGAATTTCGATTACAATTGAGGAGACTACGGTTGATCATCCGGTAGATATCGTTATTCCGGGGATTGGGTATAAATATATATAACAGTAATAATAAGAGATTAGAATATGAAAGCGATCAATATATGGATGTTGAGCACGGTTTTGTTTTTCCGGCTTGATGTCGTGTGAGATGAAAGAGAGATTTTCGGGAAAGAGATCCCAAAGGAAACTGGCTATTTGACACTTGACGTGAGCGCAGGTTCCCTCCGTTTCTTTAGCAACGAAAGGAGCAACTGATCAGAAAAGAAGATTTTCCGCTCGTGATCAAGGCGATGGATTTTGATCTTACTAAAAAAACTATGAGTCGTTTGCTAAGTTTAAAGAAGAAAAATGCGAATGGTGTGATTGAGTTGCCGAAAGGAAATTATGAGATAGAGGCGCATTCGCCGGGAGAGTTTGTCCGAAAAGATGTACGATCCTTATTATGGAGGGTGTAGAAAAAGCAGAGATAATGCCTAGTGTGGAAAAACCGCTACGGTGAAATGTAAGATCCAGAATGTCAAAATTGCGATGGATTTTACCTCCCGAGTTTATAAACTATTATAGCAAATGGTCTATTACGGTGGATGACAAGTGCGGTCATTCAGATATTTATACGCAAGAAAATCCAAACCCAACTCCGATTTATTGGAAAATGGCTGCTGAGACAGATAAGATTTATGTGTCGGGAAACAGCTATAGTGAAGGAAACGAGTGAAGAAGTTATTATAAATCAGACATTAACGAAGAAGGAAAGTGCTGATTTTGTAGAAAGCGACAGCCCCTATTTTGTAGGAGGAGATGGTTTGGCGATCTCGTTGGCTCCCGGAAAAGAAGTGGATCTCAATAAAACCGGTATCACCATCACGGTTAACGGTTTTAACCAAGAGACAAATGAGAATATTGATATAGAAGTGGAAGGTGATAGTGGCGAAAGAATCCTGAACCTCCGACACCACCGGTGACGGGTGATGATCCGACAATCACGATACCGCAAGCTCTTTATACGTTGCCCGCTGATGAACAAAAAAAATGCAAATGTTATTATATCAACTCCTGCCGGCTTGAAAAAAATATCACTGTCGCGATAAAGGGAGGAAATGAGCTTTTTGCGTCAATAGTTAAAGATCTATTTGGTGAAGAGTTTAAATTGATAGGAAATGAAGCTTTAGGAGAGACGTTGACGTCAATGGGTGTAACTTTACCTGTTGGTGGAGAAAAGAGCTATGAATTTCCGGTACATGCCTTTTTAGTTTGTTGCTAGATCCAAGTACTGGTGGAGGTGTTACAACAGATCCAGAAGGACACGTATTTAATATTACGGTGGAAGATAATGATGGTAAAGTCGTAAAAGATAAATTAAGTGTAAAAGTGGCTGAATAATATGAAGACAATATATACACTTTTATTTTTTGTGTTGGTATTAGGTTTGGTCGCTTGCCAGGCCGAGGATGATACATCCATGAAAAATACCGGTTATTTAAGTATGGATATAACGACCAATAATTCCACAGCCACCAAAGCGGGAAGTGAGGAGGTTGTTTATAATCCCAAACAGTTGGCGGTACAAATCTTGAATGATCAAAGGAGGTGTTGTTAAGGAAACGGATGACTATACGGCGTGGGATGGAGAGCGATTTTCCTTGCCTACGGGTAAATACGTGGTGAAAGCCTCTTCAAATGGCTTCGATGGTAAAGCTGCCGAGTTTGATAAGCCCTATTATGTGGGATCAGCTGAGGTAGAGGTTATGGCAGGAAAGGATGTGACGGCCGAAGTTATCTGTACATTGGCGAATGTCTTGGTGACTGTTGAATTTGACGAGCTGTTCAAGAAAAGTTTTTAAGTCTGCGACCATTGTTGTGGCTGATTCGGCAGACCAAACTGGAACCCGCCTTACCTTTGAGTTAGGTAAGAACGAGACAGCAAAGGAGTTCCCGAGAAGTCGTTGATTATCTCAACGAGCGTAACGAATCAAAAAGGGTACACTACATTCTAAGAAAGATACCGTTCGTGCGGTAAAAGCTCGAGATAATGTTCGCTTGATGTATAAAGTGGCTGACTCGCCAAATGGTTCTACCAGTATTGATATTACTTTGGACGGAACAATCAAGACCTATAATTTCACCATAGGTGTGCCTCTGACCGCTAAGACAACTCTATCGGCAAGTGCGGCGAACGCTTGGAGTTCATTTGCTTACTTGGAGGGAAGGTGCTTTCAAAGGCAGGTGTCTTGGATCAAAGCAAGTTGGCGATGGAATATAAACTGGCAACAGACGAGGCTTGGACTCCGGTTGCGTATCTGACCGTAGGTGAAAACGATACCTATTCGGTAAGGATTACGGGCTTGACTCCTGCAACAAAATATCAATACCGTTTTATCTATAAGGATACGGAAGAGGTGGCAAGCGAAATCGTAGAGTTTACTACGGAGGCGGCTATCGCATTATATAATGCTAATTTTGATTTATGGTATCAGAATGGAAAGACATGGTATGCTGGGGAATCCGGTAAATAATTCTGGGATACGAGTAACCCGGGTACGACAACGGGGTTGGGAGCCATAGTGAATATCAATCCTACCCAAGGTAGTTCAGCGGTTGTGCATACATCGGGCGGAAAATCTGCGGAGTTGAAATCCCAGTTTAAGGTGAAAAATTCGCAGCGGCGAGCCTGTATACCGGATCTTTTGGTGGGCTGGTTGGTATGAATGGTGCTAAGATCAATTTTGGTCAGCCGTTCGCTTCTCGTCCAACAGCATTAAAGGGCTGGTTCAATACGCTCCGGTAAATGTAACTCATGGGGGATAATCTTCCGGCTGACGCAGTTGTTGAAAAAAGGAGATCCTGATGTTTGTTCTATTTATATAGCGATGTCTAAAAAGCAATATACTATAGATAATACCAAAATGGCAGAAACTGCGATCGATTTTGAGAATGATGCGAACATTATCGCCTATGGTGAGGTGCCTGTGTCGGAATGCGTAAGTACCAACGGACAATGGAAGGAGTTCAATATCCTCTTGAAATATAAGAATCTGACGGAGAAACCGACCCATATCATTGTGGTCTGCTCGTCCAGCAAGTATGGCGACTATTTCACCGGAGGCGATGGCAGCATAATGTATCTCGATGATTTTTCACTCATTTACGATGACGAGCCTACAATGTGGAAATAAACCATAGGCTGAAAGTCTATGTAGGGAACAATAAGTTTTACTATAAATCTATTTGGCAAGTAAGGATATCTTCCTTGCTAAGTAGATTTTAAATATCTTTTTGTGGCAATATAAAGCGATAGAACTAGAAAATGGCAATAACAATAGAGCGAATTATTTGAATGAGTAGAAAACTATTTACCTTATTGCTGTTATTAGCAATAGTGACCGGTACCGTAAATGCACAACGCGTAAACGCACCATCAAGCGCATCGACCGAGAGGTACAGGAGGCTGTGTTCATCCCGAAAGGAACATGGATGGCCGGAGGTGCCGTATCGTATTCCGAGCATGACGAGAGTAACTTGAACTTTCTTGTTATAAAGGATTTGGCAGGGAATGGCTATAATTTTGCGATAAGTCCGTACGTGGGCTATTTCTTCCGGGATAATATTCGGCCGGTGTTCGCTTCGCTTACCGTAGGAACTATTTGGATCTAGGGAATGTGGATGCCAATTTGGGCGACATTACCATCTCGTTCAAGGACCTCTATTATCTGGAGCATAAATATGAGACATCCGGTTTCCTGCGCACCTATATCCCGATAGGGAAGAGCAAGATATTCGGTCTCTTCAACGAGGCTCGTGTGACCTATGGCTACGGTACGGGCAAAATTCCACAGGCTCGGGGGTTAATTATGATGGTACTTTACCAGAAGGTACAGAACCTACAGATTGGTTTTTCGCCCCGGACTGGCTGCCTTTATCACCGATTGGAGCGCCGTGGAGGTGTCGGTCGGTGTGATGGGTTTCGATTTCAAGTGGATCGATCAGACAACCAAACCAAGTGGAGCAGGGTTCGAGCCGTACATCGTCCGGTAATTTCAAGATCAATCTTTTTTCCATTAACATAGGTATGACTTTCTATTTGTAATTGGATATGCGAATAATCAATGATATATATAAAGTGACCTGTCGCTTTTGCCTTTTTTTGTTTTCTTCGTGCTGGTTTCCTGTGCGATAGAGAATGATATACCCTATCCGATCGTCAATGCGGGTATCACGGACATTCGTGTGGAGGGACAGCGTCCGGCTGAAGGCTCTTCGGATGATGCGGCATTAATTGATGCTTCGGCAAAGACCATATTACTGTATGTAAAACGATTCTGCTGATATTTCTAGATTGAAACTTACCTCGTTTGGTGGTGAATCCAAGGAATGCGCAGGTTTTGGTTGATTCGACTCTCTGTGCTAATCCTAATAAATTCCCGTTTGCCGGATTCGCCTCATTGGATAGTATTCCTATGTCATCCAATACGAGGGTCGATTTTACCAAACCGGTCAATTTTACTATAAAAACCTATCAAGATTATGTATGGCAAGTAAAGGTGAAGCAAATCATAGACCGGAAGGTCGAGGCCAAGGGTATGATAGACTATTCTATTGACGAACTGGATAATCGAGTGATTATTTATGTAGGGAAAGGAGAGAATCTGAAGAATATCTCTATAACCTCTTTGGCTTTGGGTGGAGCCTATGGCGAGGTGACGCCAAATCCTACTACCGTGAAAGATTTCACCTCTCCACAGAAGTTTTGGTTCAGTATCCCTGGAGCGAGCCCAATAAGGGGACAATATGGACGGTATATGTCCGCCTGACCGATGAGGAGGGAGGCTCGCAGCCTTCAGCCGGAGATCTTTCCGTGAATACATGGAGCAAGTATGCGTTTGTGGAGGGGAAAGCAACGGAGGCTAATTGTTCGTTTGAGTATGTGAAACAGGGAGAGACTTCTTGGAACATGGTTTCGCGAAGGAGGCAAACGGTTCGAAGGTTTCTGCGAAGATCGAGGGATTGCAGCCCGCCACGGCTTATCAATGCCGACTGGTGGATGCGGGAAGCTTGTGTTGGGCGAGTCTACCTTCACGACAGAGACTGCCACACCATTATATAATGGTAATTTCGATCTGTGGCATCAAGATGGGAAAACATGGTATGCCGGGTGAGGCGGGTCATTCATTTTGGGATACGAGCAATCCGGGTACGACAACTGGATTGGGGGCTGTGGTCAATATCAACCCGACTCAAAGGAAATTCAACGGTTGTGCATACGCCGGGTGGAAAATCTGCCGAGTTGAAATCGCAGTTTAAGGTGAAATTTGCCGCTGCGAGCCTGTATACCGGATCTTTTGGCAGTTTGGTTGGAATGAATGGTGCGAAGATCAAATTCGGAAGGTCGTTCGCTTGGCGCCTGTTCGCATTGCATGGCTTTTTCCAATACGCTCCGGTTGCGGTAACTCATATAGGAGATAATCAGCCTGCGGGGACGCTTTCAAAAGGAGATATGGATGTTTCTATCTATATCGCCTTGGCTAAAAAAGCAATATACGGTAGATAATACCGATACTGATACCTTTATTGATTTCAAGGGGGATAATAATATCATTGTTATGGAGAGGTTCCTGTAAAGGAATGTGTATCTACGAATGGGGCATGGAAGGAGTTTACCATTAATCTAGAGTATAAGACGCAGGAAAGCCCGGCGATAGGCACCTTATCATCGTGGCAAAGTGCCAGCAAGTATGGCGATTATTTTACCGGGGAGACGGTAGTGTGTTATATGTAGATGATTTCGAACTTATATACGACTAAATAATATGATGAAGCAGATTGATAAATTTTGTTGTTGTATATTCTCATTATTTCTCATGATGGCCTGTCAGGAGGAAGAAATAATGGATAAAACCGCCGGCTTTCAGGTATCCTTGCGATATGGGTGTTGCCATTGAGACGAAAAGTACGCCAGCGGAATTGGGAAAGCCACTAGCGGATCAGTTTAAGCTTAAGGTCGTGAAGAACGGGGATTCTCTCCGTTGTTTGATGGTAATTATACCAGCCAGACGATACCTGCTTCGGCCGGTACTTATACGATATCTGCTTCCTATGGAGATAATCCGGTTTTAGCGTTGGATGCGCCCTATTATTTAGGCGACACTACTAATGTGGTGATTAAGGAGGGCGAGCAGAAGAAAATTACCTTGAGTTGCAAGGTGGCCAATGCGTTGGCTTTCTGCCTCTTTTCCCCACTGATACGGAGTTGAAGAAAATCTTCTTCTTATTGGGTGAAAGTAGTTGTTGGGAAGTCCTCTTGTAAATTGACTTCTGATAGTAAGAAAAGTGCCTATTTTCAAGCAGAGAAACAGGTTGCCTTTTTATTTTGAGGGAACAAAGGTGAGCGGTAAGGATTTTTCCGAGGAGTTAAACATAAGGATTTGCCTTTCGGTATTGAAAGCCGGACATCATGTTAAACTGACATTGAAGTTATCGGATGATTTATTGTTGGATGTCGCTAAAGTTGAAATTAAAAAGGAGACAATAACGAGCGATATCCTGATGGATTGGTTGCCTAAGCCGAAAGTTGAGGCGAAGGATTTGAGAATAATATACTTTCCTTTGCTGAGACAGAGACTAAAACGGCAATATTGAATTTAAATACGGCTTCAGCACTGCAAGACTTGAAGCTGAAATTTACTTTTGGTGATCCGCAATTTTCAAGCTTGAATGATATGACTATCTTTTATCTGTTCCGCAGATAAAGCGGAAATGGAAATGTGTTAGGTATTGTATTGCCTGAGATTGGTGTAGATAAAGCCCTTTAGATTTGACTTCCATTGTCGCTAAGTTGCGAACAGATGCGGGTACGACAGTAGAAAATAAGATTGAAGTAGATGTGAGAGCGAATAAATCGCTGGAGGAGGAGATTAAAGGGCAAGAAAACCCAAGCCGGGTTTATACGTTGAGGTGTAATAAGCCGGAAATGGCAGTATCTGTTCAACCCGGAAATATCTGGACGAAAGAGTTTACGATTGATGAACTGACCGTTACTACAGGAGATCCGGAGGTTATCAAGTCTAAGTTGAAATATCAGTATAAAGAAAAGTCCGAGGTGATGATACTTGGAAAGACATTCAAGATATGAAAGTGTTATTCAATGAACATCCCCCAAAATAGATCATATCAAGTGAGAGCGGTTTATCGTGATGTGGTTATGACGGATGCTATTGATGTGAGCTAGAGAACTGCAGCAGCTGTTACCTGGGATGGAGGAGTGGCAAGTAAAGCTGCTTGGTTCATTTGTTGGTATTCCTGACTTCTGGAATAAATTATTATTACGATTATTTGCCTTATAAGGAAGGAGAAACTGATATTTTTGACTATGAATAATGAGCGTTCTAGAGCCTATTCAGTATCTCGTGTTCATGTAACATCTAGCCCTTGTGTTAGTTCTTCGGAAAATATTAGGCATACAGGTTCTTATTCCGCATTAATCTATACATCGGGTCATGGAGGAGAGTATGTTTCCAAATGGTGTACAATTTATTCCAGCAGGGGCTTTTCGCAGGTAGTCTATTTATTGAAAAGATAGTTGAATGATAAGACAGAATCTATTACCCAGGACATGCTTTTTCTCACGTCCATCAGCGTTAAAATTTTATTATAACTATGTGCCAAAAGAATACCGACACATTCAAGGCTTATGGGAGTTGAAAATGGAGAAGAATTTGTCGGTTCCGGAACATTTATTTCTTCTACTTCGAATGAAGGCAGAAGCAACTGTTACTATAGAGTACGTTGATCAGCCGAAGGAGGCAACTTCAATTCTATGTACAATTTTTATCAACGACAAAGACCTCTTTTTCAGAAGGTGATTTTGATAAAAATAAGGGAATAACATTTCCTGTAATGGGTAGTTGAATGCCCATATTGGTAGTATGCTTTATATTGATGATCTCTTTAATCTATGATAAATAATGAGGAGGGTTGTGTTTATTTACTGTATAGAATAAATGGAAAAATGAGACACTTTGTTTATATCTTATCGATTCTCTTTTTTTGCCGTAGAAAGAAGACTTTGCTGTTTTTCTCAAGGAAAGGGAACTTTGATATTGGAAGATCTTCTGTTCAAGTAGGAAATATCAATACGGTTTTTACCGGGCCGTGGAGAATGATCTATATGTGGAGATTTGGCAAAACGGTCAATTAACGTGAGCGGGCAACAATATGAACGGAAAAGTGCCTGCTGGGCTGGATTTAATTGCCGGAAGCTATCTGCTGAAAACCTATAACCTAGCGTATAAAGACATGCCCAATTGGGTAGATACAGAAACTGGTGGAGCAGCCTTTTATGCTGAAAAGAATTTTAAGATAGACGCTGGTAAAATAAACTATCTGAATGTAGGTCCCGATGGTGAATATCGGTGTTTCCTTAAAACTCCCCGGAAGGTTTTAGTGATCGCTTTGGCGATTATCATTTTACCGTACAATTCGGAAACCGATCCGTAGAAATATCCAATGGAGAAACCGCTTATTTCCCCTCGAGTGAAGTAACTTACATTTTAAGTGTCAAAATAACGATGGTGAAAATAAAACGAATTCAAAGACGATCAAATCACCAGTGGCAGGAACTATATATGAAATCTCTATGGCTATGCGACTAAAGGGTTGATTGTTAATGTTAAGTCATGGCTTATGAATGAATAACTAACGGCTTCCCGCCGTTAGCTTACCACTGGGGGTAGCCGCTAGTTATTCACTCACAAGCTATAAACAAGGGGGTGTCGTTCTTACATATAATATAAAACGTACGTGCGTACATTAAAATATACAGTCTCTCTCTTTAAAGGCAACAAAAACATATCCAGTTACTTTTCTCCCCTTTTGGATTAAAAAGTATCTAACTGTATCGTTCAACGAAACTAAGTGTGTTGGCCAAGTATCTTAGTTTCGTTGGCCAATGCACCTAGGTGCAAATATGTATTAAAGCATATGGACAATTTCCACCTCGTGTCCCAAACTGTTATTCGCAAATTATTCCTTACCTTTCTTTGATAAAAGAAGACTTAGCGAACAGGTATAAGAATTGAGATTTTTATCTAAGTTTGTCAGTATACATCAAAAAGAAAGGGAAGATCTATGATACCTCTGATAACCATTCCCTATGCCGTGGCTGATTTCGCTGAAATACGCGAACGTGGCTTTTATTATGTGGATAAAACTCGGTTTATCCCTTATTTGGAGCGGTATAAGGCTCCGGTGTTTCTGCGTCCGCGGCGTTTTGGTAAGAGCTTGTTGGTCTCTATGCTCGCCCATTACTACGATCGCAGTAAGTCTCATCGCTTTGAGGAACTTTTTGGGGGACTTGGATCGGGACCAATCTTACGCCGGGCATAACCAATACATGATTATCCGCTACGACTTCTCGAAGATGGTGATGGATAGCACGATGGACGGGTTAGAGCAGAATTTTAATGATCTGAATTGTTCCCCCGTGGAGATCATGGTAGAGCATAACCGTGATCTTTCGGTGATTTTAAGTTCTCAGTGAGAGGTAATGCCACCAAGATGCTGGAGGAGGCGTTGGCTTATGTCGTATGCTTTTTGACTTGCCCAAGGTTTATATCATATTGATGAGTAACGATAATTTCACCAACCAATTTTCACGGCCTATAAGGACCCGCTTTTACGAGTCTGTCACCACTGGCGAGAGCTTCTTGCGCACCTTCTTCAAGGCTATCCAAGGCGGGTAATCGGCGAGGGAAGTATCCGTACTTGCTTTTGTACGGGTGTGCTGCCTGTTACGATGGATGACTTGACGAGCGGCTATAATATCGCCGAAATTCTTACCTTGAAGCCTGACTTCACGGAGATGTTGGGTTTCAATCATGAGGAGGCTGCCGAACACCGCCATGTTATCGCAATATGGCAGTCAAGGAGGGATCGTTTCTGACGAGCGTGGACGCTTATCGTAAACAACTATGATGGTCGTTTTCTGCCCGCATCCGTTATTTAATTCCACACTATATTGACTTATTTCAAGAACTTCGCCTTGAGCTGTCCGGTGTGTCCCTGGCTTGAGATGGACGAGAACCTTCTTGACGTGAATTGATCCGCCGCCTTACCATCACCTTGAGAATGCGAAAGAGATGCTGGATGCCTTGGTGATCGATGAGTTGATCTACTCTCAACCAGATCTTAGGAAGTAAGTTCAATAAGCAGAAGTTCTTCGATCGATTTTTACCCCGTCAGTCTATATTACTTGGGCATGACAACGTTGAAAGATAATTATGTGATGGTGCTTTCCCAACTTGACCGCTCAGAGCATCACATGAATTATTACAACGAGTTGAATCAGATTAGCGATGACGCTCGCTGTTTTGTTCCCGCTTATCGCCTGTTTATGGATCATCGGAAGCTGGGCCGCTTGTGGAAAATTATTTCAAGGAATATCTCTGGCCAGTTCCCGGCGCAAGTATTCGACAAGATCAACGAGAACTTTATTCGTTGCTCTTTCTACGAGGTACTGAGTCGTTGCCGAGCAACTGCTATACCTTCGCCGTGGGCAGAAGGGGCCAAGCGGCCGTGCGGATCTGGTATTGACGGGCATATCGGGCACCGCCTTCCACAACGGTGGTGGTGGGTTCAAGTATTTCAAGGCGAAAGACGCTACCATGGTAGAGGCCTTGAAGGTCGTTCGTCCCGAAGATGGTCAGGTGAGAAGATATACCGCTGATATCAATCGGCAATTCCCGCTTACCACTGCGAGCGTATGGTGTATGGCAGCAGGAAAAGTTTGTAAGACATGGGAAGTTATTAATCTCTAATGTAAAGGACAAGACATGAGACATTTGTTGATTATTCTATTATGTCTTGATCGGCAATATATACTATG
>VOFC01004202.1_pt1 | contig 18588 bp, 35 predicted proteins | sample 5384161 | NCBI WGS metagenome assembly VOFC01 (sample SAMN12384722, study PRJNA508395) | human gut metagenome | isolation source: healthy gut B | host: Homo sapiens
AATAAGTATCCATATGATTCAATCGATCTTGAATTTTCATGATATCTTTTTCCAGAAGGATCAGCTTTTTCTTTTTCATTTAATTTTGTTGGAGACATTTTTGCTTCCAACAAGAAATCATTAATTTCATTTACATCTGTTCTTAGTGTTTTTAATGATATCCTATATGTTGTGATGAGTTTCTTTACTTCCATACTTTTTGAATTACTTAAAATCAGCTTCTCAAGAATTTCTGTACTTCTCTTTCTCATAAATGTCTCCTATGTATGTCATCCTAACTGTTCCTGCAAATACTGAGGAATTTTCATTTAATTCTTTTGTCATGCAGTTTTCAACGACTTCTTTATTCATAACAGCTTGCATTAATGTCTGTAAAAATTCCAAATGTTGATCGCCATCTTTAATCGCTAAATTAAAAACTGCTGTCGTTTCTATACTTTCCTCGTCTGAATCCATTCTATAAAACGTTACTGGATTTTTTCAATCTTAGAAAGCATACGCAATTATCTTTAATTCCTTCTACTTTACTATGTGGAATCGCAACAGGGACTTCACTTGGAAGTCCTGTTGGATATTCTTTTTCACGTTCAATACACGCATTCATAAAAAGTTTCGTCTGCATATCCGGCATCTGCTATTGCCTGTCCACAAAGCCTGATCGCTTCTTCCCAGTCCTTTGCTTCTCCCTCGATTGCCAGATAATGATTTGTGTGTCCCATAAGTTTAAGCCTCCTATCCAATGATTCTATGGATGAATCCGATCAGGATACAAATTGGGTTCTGTCCAAAAAATCCATCTGTTACCATTCCACTGATATGTACACCTGTTGTCTTCATCATTAATGTTGCTTCTGGTGCAAAGAAGTTTGTTAAGAATGTTACTAAGAATAAACATAAAATTGTTGTTACAATACTACGGAATAAATTTCCTTTACTTGCCATAACACACATTGGTGTTACATAACATACAATTGTTAATAATCCGATTGGGAAATATGTCATGTTTGGAATGATAAATGCCATTAAGATAACACATGGGATTGCAATAACTGTTGATGTGATACAGCAAGGATCTCCTAATCCTAAAGCGATATCCATTCCGATGTAAATTTCTGCATCATCACCCATTTTACTCTTCATATAAGCACTTGCAGCATTTCCTAAAGCTGTAAGACCTTCCATCATAACTGTTACCATTCTTGGGATTAAGATCAATACTGCTGAAACTCCCATACCAATTGATAATGTTGTTCCGATATCCTGTTTTGTAATGATTCCTAGTAATACACCTACAACAACACCGATGACTGCTGGATCTCCAAAAAATCCTAATTTAGATTCAATCTTATCCATATTAACATCGATTTTATTTAATCCTGGGATGCAGTCAATAATCTTATTAAATAATGTTGCTAATGGGAATGTTGTTCCGATATAAGATAATGTAGAACATGTTGTTCCTTCTAGTCCGAAAAATTCTGCCATGGTTTTGCAACAATCTGTCCAATGAATAAAAGCTAAAACAGATGATGCTAATGTTACATGATGACTCCTACTGCAATGCTATCTGTTAATGCATATGCCATTGCTCCTGGAATGATAAAATGGATATAGTTCCAAATATCTACGTTCATAACTTTTGTCCATTTTAATTTCAGTAAGATCAAGTTCACGATAACAATCAACGGCAATACAATTGGTGCAAACGGTACAGACCATGATGCAGCTCCTACTGCTGCGAATCCTAAGTCTGTTGTTGTAAATCCGCTACCCATTGTCTGGATAATATTTAATAACTGGTTGAATACTTGTTGTCAATAAGTTAACAACTAAGCAAAGACCTTGAAATCCGATTCCTACCATCAATCCTGATTTGATTGCCTGTCCAAGTTTCATTCTGAAGAACAGACCAATGATGATCAATACGATTGGCAGCATAACCGCTGCTCCTAAATCTACAATTCCTTTAAAAAAAGCTAAATACAGCATCCATTTTTATTCCTCCTATTTATTTGATCTTATTCTCCAAGAATTTTATGACATTCATCAATGATACTCTGTTTAATCTTGCCTTCATTGATTCCTGAAATCAGACCAAATACACTAATGCAAGGTTTTTTTCTAATGGTTTTCTGTAATTTGTTGTTGTTAAGATTAAATCTACATCATTTTGTTTTAAAGGAATCTCACTCATGCTTCCTTTTAAAATTTTTCCTGGGATGTTAGCATCTGCCAAAATCTTTTTACTGCTTCCTGTGCTACTGTTGATGTTGCTACTCCACTTCCACATGCTACTAAGATTTTTTACTTCATTTGCCATAATTTTTATCCTCCAAATATTTCTCTGTTGGTTGTATTTCGATTCGCTACTAATTCATGAATTAACTTATGCTATTATAATATATCTGACAAAAAAATCATTCAAGCCAAGTTTTCGTTTGTCTATTTTACTCAAAATGTGCTAAGTCAAATTCAGTTCTTGTACAAAATACTCATTTTTTTGCTAATGAAATATCTGGATTTATATAATTTTAGCTAAATGATAAACCTTATATAAATTAATGCTGTAAAACAAAAGAACACGAAACTAGTAGTAATCGTTCCGTGTTCTTTTCGTATTATAACATTTTTTTGTAATCTCAGAGAGATCTTCTAAGATCACAATATCTACATCATCCTGTTTTGACTGAATTTTTTGACATTGTACTTTTTAACGATCTTTACAGGAATTCCTGCTACTTGTTTGTCACCTTCCATGACTGAGATCATATCTTCATTTAAAAGTGCTTTTCTTATACCAGAAGATGTAATATATAACTGGTTTGTCTCACGATCAAGAATTGATAAATTTCCTTCAAGTGTATTATTTCTTTATCTCGTCATTTATGCTGACTCAAATTTTATTATTTTTTAGATTTATTGCTATTTATATTTTTGTAAATATATTATAATATTATAAAATTGTAAAATATTTACTTTTATTTTATAACTCAGTTCTTATAAATCTATACACATTGTCTATTTCTATCATATCTAACACAGGAGGATTATCTATGGCTAAAACTGACGAACTTATGAAAAAATTATTTAAACATAAAGAAATATTCGCTGATCTCTTTAATGCAACTTTATTTAATGGAAAACAAATTATAAAGGCTGAAAAATTAGCCGAACTCAATACTGAAAATATTCATGTTGATGAATCTATTTCTAGCAATGTAAATCCATCAATTCTTAAACGCTATCGTGATCTTTGCATGCGTCAAGATGACAGTGTCTTACAAATCATACTAGGATGTGAAAATCAGAGTGAGATTGATTATTCTATGCCAATTCGCACTATGCTCTATGATGCTTTAAAATACACTGAACAACAAAACAACTTAGAACTCAGGAAGCGAAAAGATGGAACATACTATCATTCTAAATTAAGAAAAGATGATAAAGTTCTTCCTGTATTAACTCTTATTTTTTATTATAGTGATAAAGAATGGACTGCTGGAAAATGTATTCATGATCTTATTAAATGGCCAGAAGAACCTGAAATCAAATCCATTGTTCCAAATTATAAATTGAATTTGTTATGGGCTTATCAAATAAACAATATTGACAAGTACAAAAGCGATTTACAGTATATTCTCTCCATGCTAAAATATAAGGAAGAAGAAAAATCTTTAAAACAATACATTTCTGACAATAATGATAAAATACAAAATATGAATCAAGACAGCCACAATGTTGCTGTTGCACTACTAAATCAAAACTTACCAAAATTAATAGATAATCAGAAAGGAGATTTTCGTATGGGGAAAAAATGCATTGCAAGCAATTTATGATCGTGGTGTTAATCAAGGTGAGGTCTTACATTTGATTATGCAAATCAACAAAAAAATCCTTAACAACAAAAATTTAGATACTATTGCAAATGAATTAGAGGAAAAAAAAAAAAAGAGGATATTCTTCCTATCTATACTATCATCAAAGAACATCCAGATAAATCCAAAGAACAAATATATGCAATTTTAAAAAAAAGAATTTAATATAAAAGCCGATAGAATCATACAAAATAAAAATATGATCCCATCAGCTTTTTTTCATCTCATCTACACCAATCACTATCTATCCCCCGATACCCAAGCTCCTTAGATATCTGCCCAGCAGTCCTATTAAGTTCATCCAGCACAAATTCCTTCTTCTTATCATCCACACGAAATACCGGAATACTTGCACTGACTGCTGCCACGATCTTTCCTGTGTAGTTTCTTACAGGCACTGCCATACAATACATCCCGATCCAGTATTCTTCGTCATTGACCCCATATCCCTGTTTCTTCACTTTCTCTGCCTCATGGATCAGCTCACTGACAGTTAAGATCGTATGTGGTGTATATGCTGGAAGTTCTTCTTTATCTTCGAATAACTTATAAATCTCTTTCCTCGCTCATCTCACTGATCATCACTTTCCAAGTGCTGTTGCATGAATGGATTCATACTCGCCCGGCTTACACTGTTGTTCATCCCATTGCTCGTATATTCCATCTTGGAAATAATGATCGTTTCTTTTCCTTTGATCGTTCCATAATCGATCGTTTCGTTTAATTTCTTTCCAAGTTCTAATAAATGTGTACGGTCAATATTAAATAGTTGGTTCTGTGCTGGAACTGACAGCCCTACTTTATATAATTCCCAGCCAAGACGATATCTGTTTGTTTCTTCACTCTTTTCAATATAACCATAATACTGCAGTGTATCTAATAAACGATGGACTGTACTCTTTCCGATTCCTAATGCATCGCTTAATTCACTGACTCCTGCTCCAAGATTCCCTGTATTCTTTGCAAGATGGTTTAACAATTCCAGTGCTTTCATTACCGTCTGCACTGGATATTTTGGTTCCTGTGCCATGACTTTCCTCCCGTTTATCTGTTTTTATATCCTCTTTTGATCACTATCATTATATCAAACCCCGTCTTCACTATGCAAAATATTTTTCTTCTATCTCGAACTTTTTTCTAAATTTTGAAACACTTCATATATAATCGAAAAAAAAGAGACGGTATTTTGACTAAATCCGTCTCTTGATCTTTTCTCTTTCTTCTATATATAACTCCCGATCTAAAATCTTATGCACGATGTTTCAAGTCTTTGAATGATTCTTCCTGTGGTCCTCTCTGGTCTTTCTTCGCAATATATAAACTTCCTGTTCCTGTTGCGCAAAGAATTGGTGGTTCACATGCTGTTGCAGCTGTATGCTCGATTCCTTCCATATCCGCATCTGTACGATCAAGCATTGTTGCTACCTTCCATGCTTCAAACTTGCATTTGTAAGACTGGTTTCCTACTTCTTCGATCCATCCTACATATTCCATAAAGTCACCTACGTAGACTGGTGCTGTAAATTCGATTTTCTCATATCCTAAGAACAAACTAATATCTCCGTCCGCATATACCATCAGTTCTGTTCCTACATCGCCCCACTGAACAACGATTCTTGCTCCATTAACGAGTCCACCTACATAGTGAGCATCTTTTCACTCATCATCATGTGATGTACAACTTTCTTTCCGATCATAGCTCTTACCTCCGTTTTTCGAGTTCTATTATTCAGAATCATTTTCTAAATGTTACTTTGTACTGTGATGGTAACATTGGATTGTATTTTTGTCAATACATTTTTTGCATTTTTTCTATTATTTATAATATATTTCTATTATATAGAAAATTTAATTGTTATTTTTCTAATGAAGCAAGAAATACTTTCCCCTAACTGGAGAGTTGTTTCTGTCTATTTTTTATAAGTAATGCACAATTTTTCTGCAAGTTATTAAACATATTGTCTAAATATCGTCGTTTTTTTTTGTCAATCTTTTTCCAATTATTGTATTTATAAACAATCTGTTACGTGTAAACTTTTTTCTTTTTTCTTGATATTTTTTTCTCATTTTCAGAAAATAAGCTCTTTACATTCCATCTCATGTATCCCTTTAAAATACAATCATAGTCATTCGTGGAGAAAAATAAAGAAAGGAGTTTCATATGAGTGTAGTTATGGCAAATGCACTTGGCACTGGAATTTTCTGCGGACTCTGGCAAGGTATCGGTTCAGTTCTTGGACTTGCTACCTGGATGGGCTTCGTCGGCTGTACTTCTTATTTCTCAGCCGGATGTGGAAAACCGGTTTTATTAAATCCATGTGCAGTAACTATGTTGGTCTTCTCTGGGGTATGTGTATTATCATGTCAGGAAATATCAACAGTGGCATTTTGTTTGGTGCGATCGTAACTGGAGCTTTCTCCTGGCTGATCTGCTATCAATCAAAGATCGATCTATTATCCTTAGTTCCTAACACTTTCATGGGCGGTTTTTTCTGCTTTTGCCAGTGGCGGAGATTGGAAAATGCTTTGCATCTGCCTTGTCTTAGGAAATATTCTCGGTGTGTGCTGCGATTATTCTGGAAGATTTCTGGCAGCAAAATTTGGTAAAGATAATTAATTAAGAAATAAGAGTGAAACAAATTTTCAAAGGAGCGTGAAATAAAGATGAGTAAAGTAATTAAAAAGCTTACGCAGAAGAAATGAAACAGGGCTACAATTTAAGAACAGCCATGGAAGAAGCATCCAGATGTCTTCTCTGCCATGATGCCCCTTTGCAGCAAAAGCTGCCCAGCAAAAAACGGATCCAGCAAAATTCATCCGTTCCCTGCGTTTTAGAAATATTAAAGGTGCTGCTGAAACAATCCGTGAAAACAATCCATTAGCTGGTTGTTGCGCAGAAGTCTGTCCTTATGGTCAGCTGTGTGAACAGGCTTGCAGCCGTACTGGAATTGATAAACCGATCGAAATCGGAAAGCTTCAGAAATTCTTAGTTGAAATGGAAAAACGCGAGGGTATGGAATTCCTTCATGTAGAAGAAAAACGTGATGGAAAGATCGCCTGTGTTGGAGCTGGTCCTGCTTCTTTAGCTTGCGCAAGAGAGTTAGCATTATTTGGATATGATGTAACAATCTATGAAGCAAATGAAAAAGCTGGTGGTGTTTTTAACATACGGAATCGTTCCTTCCAGATTACCTCAGGAAGTTGTTGATTTCGATATTGCAACAATCGAAAAACTTGGTGTAACATTTAAGTTTAATGAAACGATCGATGCTACACGCTTAGAAGAATTAAAAGCTGAGTATGATGCAGTCTTCGTTGGAACAGGATTATGGAAATCTAAAGTCATTGATATCCCAGGAAAAGATCTTGATGGTGTTGTAAGTGCTATTGATTTCTTAAAAGATGCCCGCTTAAATAAAAGAAAACATGACTCTTGGAGATACTGTTTTAGTGATCGGTGGTGGTGACGTTGCCATGGACTGTGTAACAACAGCAAAACAGCTGGGTGCAAAAGCTACAATCGTATATAGAAGAACAATTGAAGAAGCACCTGCTGATATTGATGAAGTTATGGCTGTACAGAGCATGGGAATTCCTATCATTCAGAATTTGCACCAGGTGAGATCATCGGTAGTAAAGGTCATGTAACTGCAATGAAATTTAATGGACGTGACAATGAATCCGAACTTACCATGAAAGCTGATCAGGTTGTATTTGTTATTGGACAGGCTGCTTGTGACACTACAAAAGATATCAAAGCTGGCGGAAAAGTATTTACTGGTGGAGATATGGTAAATGGTGGAAAGACTGTTGTACAGGCTGTTGCTGAAGGTAAAGATGCTGCTGCTATGATCGCTGCATATCTGAACAAATAGAAAGGAGGCATTGATTATGTCATTAAAGAAAGATTTATCTATTGATTTTTAGGAGTTAAATGTGAAAACCCATTCTTCCTGTCTTCTTCTCCAGTAGGAAGTAACTATGAAATGTGTGCAAAAGCCCTTGAAGCTGGATGGGGTGGAATTTATTATAAAACAATTGGTATCTTTATCCCAGACGAGTGTTCTCCTCGTTTTGATATCACTACAAAAGAAGGAACTCCTTGGGTTGGTTTCAAGAATATGGAGCAGATTTCTGACAAGCCATTAGAAGTGAACTTAGAATATATGCGCCGCTTAAAACAGGATTATCCAAACAAAGTCATCGTTGCAAGTATCATGGGAAGTAATGATGAAGAATGGACAACACTTGCAAAAAAAGCTGTTACAGAAGCTGGTGTTGACATGATCGAGTGTAACTTCTCTTGTCCTCAGATGACATCTCATGCCATGGGATCTGACGTTGGACAGAATCCAGAGTTAGTAAAACATTATTGTGAAGTTGTTACAGCTGCTACACATCTTCCTGTCATCGCTAAAATGACTCCAAACATTGGAAATATGGAAATTCCTGCGATTGCTTCTATGGAAGGTGGTGCTGCTGGTATCGCTGCCATCAATACAGTGAAAGCGATCACAAATATTGATATCGAAAACATCACTGCTATGCCTGTTGTAAACGGTAAATCTTCTATTTCCGGATACTCAGGAGCTGCAGTTAAACCTATTGCTCTTCGTTTCATTACACAGATGAAACAGCATCCAGATCTGGTTAATGTGCCTATCACTGGTGTTGGTGGAATCGAAACTTGGAGAGATGCCTTAGAGTTTATCCTTGTTGGTGCTTCTAACCTTCAGGTAACTACGGCAGTTATGCAGTATGGATACCGCATCGTTGAAGACATGATCAGCGGATTATCTCATTACATGGAAGATAATGGTATTGAAAAAACTTTCTGATCTGGTAGGTCTTGCCCTTCCTAATATTGTTCCTGCCGAAGATCTTGATCGAAGTTTCAAACTGCTTCCTAAATTTGATGAAGATGCTTGTGCTGGATGTGGTAGATGCTACGTATCATGCTTTGATGGTGGACATCAGGCAATTGACTGGGATGAGGAAGCTCGTCGTCCAAGATTAAATACAGATAAATGTGTTGGATGTCATCTATGCCTGAATGTCTGTCCTGTTATGGATTGTATCACTCCTGGTGAGATCGTTATTAAACCTGGACGCGAAGAACACGAAATCAAAATCAAAACTAAGTACGAATAAGAAATATCACATTGATAAGGAGGTCTTAGTAATATGAAAGAATTCGATTTGATCATTAAAAATGGAACCGTCGTAACCTCTACCGAAAGTTTTTTATGCGATGTTGCAGTGAAAGACGGAAAAATCGCTGCCATGGCACAAAATATTGAAGCAGATGCGAAAGAAATTTATGATGCCGCTGGTAAATTAGTTCTTCCTGGTGCTTTAGATGCACATACACATATGGCTATGCCATTTGGTGGAACTGTTTCCGCTGACAGTTACATGGCAGGTACTCGTGCTGCTGCCTGTGGTGGTGTCACAACGATTTTTGACTATCCTGTACAGCACAAAGGAGAAACGATCCGCGGATTAGTTAACTCCAAGAAAGAAGTTTTAGAGAAAGAAGCCTGCGTAGACTATGCAATGCACTGCTGCATCACTGATTTAAATGAAGTGAGATCCTTGAAGAAAATGGAAAAGGCAGTTGCTGAAGGTATCACAAGTTTCAAATGCTTCCTTGTTTACAAAAAAGAAGGAATGGTAGATGACGGAATGCTTGCAAGACTGATGCTTCGTGCAAAGAACTTGGAGCGATGATCAATATCCACGCTGAAAACCCTGATCTGATCGATTATTATACAGAGAAATTCTTAAGTGAAGGTAAAACAAGCGCTTGGTATCATTACATGAGCCGTCCTGAATTCGTAGAAGCTGAGGCCGACAAACGTGCTGTTCACTGGGCTAAGCATTTAGATGCTCCTTTATATCTGGTTCATATGGCAGATAAAGAAGGTCTGGAAGCTTGTATCGAAGCCAAAGAAGAAGGTGCTGACGTATTCGTTGAAACATGTCCACAGTATCTGGAATTTACATGCGACGTATACAAACGCGAAGATGGAAGAAACTTCGTCTGCTCTCCTCCTATGAAAGGACAGGAAAGCCAGGATGCTTTATGGAAAGCAATTAAGAATGGAATGATCGATACAGTTGCTACTGACCACTGCCCATTCCAGAGTTATGAAAAAGACTGGGGGTAAAGATGACTTTACAAAGATCCCTAACGGGTGCCCTGGTGTAGAAAAAAACTTATATCCATATATGCTGGATGCCGCAAATAGCGGAAAGATCACTTTTTGAGAGAGCTGTTGAATTATGCTCTACAAACGTAGCCAAGATCTTTGGATGTGACAACAAAGGATCTATCAGTGTAGGTAAAGATGCTGACATCGTTATCTACGACAAAGACAAAGACTTCACGATCAGCGTTGATAATATGCACTCTGATCTGGATCATACGATCTGGGAAGGAAAACAGTTACACGGTTATCCAATCCGTACTTACCTTCGTGGAAATGTTGTATATGACAATGGAGACTTTGTCGGAACACCTGGACTCGGTGAATATGTAAACGAAGCCCAAGAAAACACTAAACCCTATAATACAAACACTTAACATAATTTTATAAAATCAGAGGATTCTTATGAAGAGAAAAGAAATTACGACTTACGCCGAAACAAGCTGAACACATGCTCTTTAATGTTCTGGAGATTGGCAGCCGAATGCTCGTCTCCGGAGCCGAGGTCCAACGCGTCGAAAATTCGATCTATCGTATGTGTACTGCATATGGATCGGAAACGACCGAAGTCTTCTGCATGACCTACATGATCGTTGTTACAATTTCCTCCAAGCAATTTGGCACGATCACCTTGTCGAGACGGATTCATAACCTTTCCCTGAATCTATATGAATTACTCTATTTAAATGCTTTATCCAGAAGGATGTGTTCCACTCTTCCGGATATGAAAACGGTCGATCAAAAATCAGGCAGATCAAAGCGCTGCCAAAGTATGGTCCAATACCCTCCATGCTCATATATGCTTTGATCTCCTCTTCTTTCACAATATTTTTTGGAGGCAGCCTTCCTGATGCCGCCGTTTCCGGTATGATCGGAATCGGTATACGGTGTGTCGAACTTCTCCTTCAACCACTGCCTCTAAACCGTTTTCTTCTGGTTGTATTATTGTCAACAGTATCGGGCTGTATGGCCGCATCCTGTGTTTATACAAACGCTATGTTTTCTCTGGATAAGATAAGCATAGGAAATATCATGATCTTGATCCCTGGACTGATGTTTACCAATTGTATCAGGGAAATGATCTCAGAAAACATGTTATCCGGCTTAACAAGGCTTTTGGAAGCATTATTTATTTCTTCTTCCATCGCCATTGGTTTTGCCATTGCTTACTATCTGCTGTAAAAAGGAGGCTTGTACCATGAATCCATATATACAGATCATTGCTGCATTTTTGGATCTCTTGGGTTTGCGCTTTTGTTTAATCTGCGCGGACAATGGCTGTTCTTCACAGCCTTAGGCGGAGGCCTCTCCTGGTGTGTATATCTGATCAGCGGATCCTTTATATCTCACTATGAACGGCAATATTTTGCAGCAGCTTTTTCTCGGAATCTATTCCGAACTTATGGCACGTAAAACGAAATCACCTTCCACTCTTTATCTGGTAGTAGGCATGATCCCATTGATTCCAGGAGCCGCACTTTATTATATGATGCGAAATGCCATTCAGACGAATTTTAAAATGTTTGCCGAACGTGGCTTAGAAGCAGTTATTACAGGTGGAGCGATCGCATCTGGTATCATTACCGCCATGGTATGTTGGAACGTGATCAAATTAAATTTATTAAAAAGTAAATCAATCTTTAGGAGGTAACTATTATGTACGAATGCAGTTTAGAACGAATGACAGACAAGATCAAAACAATGAGTCAGTTCGGAGATGCCGGACACGGCGGAATCACTCGTTATTCCCTTTCTCCAGAAGCACTGCAGGCAAGAGGTGAGTTTGTACGCCGCATGGAAGCGATCGGAGCTACAATTAAATTTGATGATATGGCGAACTTATATGCAACACTTCCTGGAAGTGAACCAGATCTTCCTGGAATCGTAATGGCTTCTCACTGTGATTCCGTAAAGAACGGTGGAAAATATGACGGAATCTTAGGTGTTATGGGAGCTATGGAAGTTCTTGAAACAGTTGCTGACCAGAACATCCCTCATAAACATAATTTAACAGCTATGATCTGGACAAATGAAGAAGGATCCTTATATCCACCAGCAATGATGTCTTCCGGTGTTATCTGCTATGACTATCTTCCAGAAGATATCCGTGTAAACTTCAAACATGAAGATATGTTAAAATCTACTTCTGTTCTTGATGCTACAAAGACATTCGGTGCTGCCCTTGATGCATCTGGATACAAAGGTGACAAAGCAAACCGTTTAAATAACAAAGATTACAAAGCAATGTTCGAATTACATATCGAACAGGGACCTATCCTTGAAGCCGCTGGAAATGACATTGGTGTTGTTACTTGCGTTCTTGGAATGGTTAACTACACGATCAAAGTTTATGGACAGTCTGACCATGCAGGAACAACTCCTATGAAGTATCGTCAGGATGCTTTATATGGAGCTTCTAAAGTTCTTCAGTACCTGCATGATGAATTAGACAAATTAGATCCAGAACTTGTTTATACAACAGGTGAGATCTTCTGTCATCCAAACGTACATACAGTAATTCCTGATTATGTAGAATTCTCACTAGATGCACGTCATGAAAAACCAGAAGTGATCGAGCAGGTTGTCAAAGTAATTGAAAATATTCCTAAAGAAGTCGTAAAATGCAAGACTGATTATGAAATTGCATGGACACGTGATACTGTTTACTATGACAAAGAACTTGTTTCTTACGTTCAGGAATCTGTTGATGAACTTGGATATTCTAACCAGAAGATCAACTCCGGTGCTGGACATGATGCTCAGTTCGCAGCTTATATGCTTCCTACAACAATGGTATTCGTACCATCCAAAGACGGACATTCTCACTGTGAACCTGAATATACATCTCCAGAACAGTGCACACAGGGTGCTTCCTGTATTATTAAATGCAGTATTGAAATGTGACGCAAAATAAATACATTTCGCTAACAATATTTTCCTCATATAAGTCAAGAATAAGAGATATATCCTCTAGGATATATCTCTTATTCTTCTGTGTATTTTATACAATTTCTATAAGAATTATCTTTTTTATTTTTTATGCATTTTGAATAAAATCATCTATGATTTATCCATCTTTTATGATATAATGAACAGATAGGTAATATTTATTTTATGATTCGCATTCTTATTGCTTATGAATCGGAGGTAATTTATGTCAGCTAAAAAAAGCGCGCTACTGTATCGGCGAATTATCGACCCTCTGTAATATACCCCAGAAGACTTTACGCTATTACGATGAGATCGGATTATTCACACCAGACTATCGAGACGACAGTACGCACTACCGTTATTATTCAAAAATCACAGATCGTCAATCTGATGATCATTAAAACTTTAAAACAAATGGGCTTTCCATTAAAAGATATCCGACAGATCATATCTGAGAACGATGCTCAGTCCCTTGAGGCGAACATCAATTCACATCTTGAGACGATGCGAGATGATATCATGAAGCGGATCGATCAGTACACCGAATGCAGCTATCTGCTCCAAAAGATTCAAAATGGAATTGATATTCTAGAAGCATCTTCTTCTCTTCCTTCCGAAGACCTTGCAATCTCTATTGAACATATTCCTAAGATCAGTTTAATGTATGACCGTTCTGAGATGGAAGGATATGATTACTCTGAGATGTCCTTAGACCGATGGATTTCCATTCTTCGGAAAGCAGAGCATTCCAAACATAAGATCATGGGACCTGTTTATGTGACATTTTATGAAGATAATATCATGAACAAGTTCCTCTCAGCAAACTCTATGGTCGAATTTGCTGTCCATATCGAGGATACTTCTTCTACCGATGATATTCGTGATTTCGGGGATTTTTGATGCCGTAACCATGATCCATATTGGTAACTATGAGGATATCCCGACTTCTTATATCCAGATGATGAAATGGATCCGCCAGAATGGCTACACTGTTACAGGACCAGCAACAGAAGAATTCATCCTTTCCCTCTGGATGTCAATGATGAAACACGCAGGGTGACCAAGATCATTATCCCTGTCGAGAAAGAGAGTAAATAAATAAATAAATTAATACTTTGTTATACAAAATAAGAATGCCACACCAAAAGGCTGTAAACTTCTTTGCTTACCCCAAAGAATTTACAGCCTTTTTGCTCAGGTTTATTATTTATTAATACTATGAATGAGCCTTTATAAAATCTAATATTCATACCAGAACTGTACAACTGTTGATAATGGTGGATTTTCCAGAACATCGATAGAACTTGGATATGGAGGATCTGCTGGTACTTCAATTATCTTAAAAGAACGGACTTCGATCAGTACTTTATTTCCTTCCTGTTTTCTGATTCCAGCGATATATTCCATATAATCTCCGGCAAAACATGGTGTGTAAAGACGAACTTTTTAACTTCTACACATCTTCCTGTATTTCCAAATGTTTTTGCCATCAAACGTTTTGCTGCATCTTCCATCAGTGTGATACTTCTGGCACCATTTACAACTCCACCACCGTAAAATACGTCACGGTCTGACATTCTATAACGAAAAGTGATTGTATCTTTCATCATTCTTTCTCCTTTCAATCTGTCTTATGTACTTTATTCATCTTCTAGAAAATCATCCAGATGACGCCATGGATCAATAACTGCTCCATCTGGCTGTTCTCCACGTTGTAAGTGTTTCTTAACAACCAGTCTTACATTACCTTCTGTACATAATACAGGCTCATCAAACCATACCATATCTCCTGGTTTGTAGTCTTCTTTCCCAGCTCTGTATGCTGGTGTAGCCAGCTTAAATACTTCGATCCTGCAGTCTCTTGATGTATTTCCGATATGTGTTAAAAGTAGCTTTGTACTCCATCATATCTCCTACATACACATCCTGATAGATCTTTACATCTTCATATCCCAGACAGAGATTCATCTCCATCTACCAAGATCATTTCTTCTGTTTCAACATCTCCGATAAAGTCAAACTGACGTCCAACTGGTACGATTCCATCTGGATTATTTGCATCCGCTGTCGTCATATTGTAACTTAAATAAGATACTTTTTTCTCATGTTGCTCCTCCTTATGAAATAAAAAGTAATTAAATTACGCCTTCTTCTTTTAACTGTGCTTCTTCTTCTTCGGTTAATCCAAAGATCTCTGTTATGCTCTCCTAGAAGTGGGGAAGGCGTTTCTACAACTCCTGGAGTTTCTGACATCTTCGTAACACATCCCTGGAAATAAAGATCTCCTGCCGTAGGATGTTCGCAGTGAACCATCATCTCTCTTGCCTGTGTATGTGGATGTTCGATCGCTTCTTTACATCTAATACCGGTCCACATGGAATTCCTGCTTCATCCATGATATATTCAATCTCTTTCTTTGTATGTTCCATACACCATCCACGGATCAGTTCCTGCAGTTCCGGCAGGTAATTCTTACACCTTAGATCATTGGTTTCGTATCTTGGATCACCAAGCAGCTCTTCATGTCCGATCGTATGACAAAATGTATCAAATAATCTGTCATTTCCTACCCCGAGTGCTGTAAACCGTCCTTACAAGGAAAATATCAAATGGAGCAATGGATGGGTCTATGTTTCCATTTCTCTGCGATATCTCCCCTGCCATTGTATAATTCACTAAGGCATTTTTCAAGAAGACTGAATATTGTATCAAACATAGATACATCAACCTGCTGCCCTTCTCCGGTCATATCACGATGATGAAGGGCTGCCAATACACCAACTGTTAAATAAATCCCTGATACATGGTCTGCGACAGATGGACCAACTTTGACTGGATCTGTATCTTTAAAACCAGTCAGATTCACCATTCCGCCCATTGCCTGCGCCACGATATCATAGCAGGCTCTGTGTGTTAATGGTCCATACTGTCCAAATCCGGAACTCATCATCATTCGTTCTACATGATATTCTTTCATATATCCGTTTCCACCTAACATCTGTACAGCTTCTGTTGTAACATGCATTGCTGCTTCTGTACATAAATATCTTTGCTTTCGCTGCTGGTAGTGAGTATGGTCTTCCTTCCTGTTTATCTGTTGCTGCTTTATATAACATTAATTTCGCCATCTCGATTTCCATCTCAAGTTCTGCCATCTTAAATGCTAAATACTGATTCTTGTATAATGGTTTTCCGAACTGTTCTCTCTGTTTTTAAATAATTTTGGCAATCTCAAATGCTCCTTTGGCAATTCAAGTCCCTGGGCTGCAACACCGATACGTCCACCATCCAGGTCTTTCATTGCAACAGCAAATCCCTTTTCCAGATTCTCCGAGCATGTTTCTTTTGGAACTCTTACATTATCAAAGATGACCTCAGATACCTGTGCACATCTGATTCCGCACTTATCTTCGATCTTACCAATGGATACACCCTCCCATTCACGTTCTACGATGAATGCTGTTAATCCTTTGTCTTTAATTCTGGATTCGTAAGAGCAACTACCATATAGTAATCTGCTAATGGCCCATTTGTAATGAAGCATTTTAATCCATTCAGGATATATTCTTTTCCATTCCAGATCGCAGTTGTTTTACATCCTGCTGCATCAGAACCTGCATCTGGTTCTGTTAAACAAAAATGATCCCATTTTCTTTCCAGACAGAACTTCTCTGGCAGATATTTTTTCTTCTGTTCTTCATTTCCATCATTGATCAGAGCACCAGAGTATAATGAAGTACATACAGAATAAGCAATTCCTACAGATGAATTGATCTTGGAGATTTCTTCTAATGCTAATACATAGGATAAATAATCTCCTCCCTGACCACCATATTCTTTTGGAAATGGAAGCCCGACAAATCCCATTTCTCCCATTTTCTTATATGCTTCTTCTGGGAAACGTCCTGCTGCATCATCTTCAAGAACTGTTTCCTGTAATACAGTCTGAGCAAACTGTCTTGCACTCTGCTGAACTGCCTTCTGCTGTGGAGTTAATTCAAAATTCATAGTTTCATCCTTTCTGCATATTGCACATTTTATTTTCTACCTCGTATATTTGTAGTGTAGTCTATCCTTTCAGTGCAGAGTCAAGCAGTATTCTTGATATTTTTATGCAGATTGTACAAAAAAAGACCAACTTTCCACTTACTGGATAGTTGATCTTTTTTTTCTCATTTAGCTATATTTGTCTTCTCAGACTCTATTTTTTCACATATTTTGATGTAACTTTCAGTCGTGCCATAGCACGTGACAATGCTGCCTGTGTATGATAGTACTGCAAACGGCTTTGTTTCTGTTTGAGTCGTTCTTCTGCTCTTGTTTTTGGCCTCTCTTGCACGGATGATGTCGATGTCTTCTGGGCGTTCCACCGTATCTACCACGATGACTACGAAATCTCTGGTGACATCTGCGAATCCTTCACCAACAATACAAACTTTCCATTCCCCATCAACTTTAAAACGAAGCTCTCCTGCAACAACGGCTGTTACTGTATCTTCATGGTTTGCTAATACACCGTAAAAGTCCGTCCACTGCTGGGAAAATGACGTGTTCACAAGCTCCGCTGTAGAACTTTTTGTCACTGGCAATGATCTCAAAATAAAAAGGTTTCTGCCATTTACATCACCTCTTTTGCCTTTTCCTTTACATCATCAATTGTTCCGACCATCAAGAAGGCCTGTTCTGGATATTCATCCATTTCTCCATCTAAGATCGCTTTGAATCCTCGGATCGTTTCTTTGACAGGAACGTATTTACCAGGGATTCCTGTAAATGTTTCTGCTACGTTAAATGGCTGAGATAAGAATTTCTGAATCTTTTCTTGCACGGTATACTGTGATCTTATCTTCTTCGTCTAATTCTTCCATACCAAGGATTGCGATGATATCCTGTAATTCTTTTGTATCTCTGAAGTGCTTCTTCTACACGTCTTGCTACTTCGTAATGTTCTTCTCCAACAACATCTGGCTCTAGAATACGTGAGCTTGATTCCAGTGGATCTACAGCTGGATAGATACCCTGTTCAGAAATTGATCTTGATAATACAGTTGTTGCATCCAGATGGGCAAATGTTGTTGCTGGCGCTGGGTCAGTTAAGGTCATCGGCTGGCACATAAACTGCCTGTACAGATGTGATAGACCCGTTCTTTGTAGATGTAATACGTTCCTGTAGAGCACCAACTTCATTTGCCAGTGTTGGCTGATAACCTACGGCTGATGGCATACGTCCTAACAGCGCTGATACCTCTGATCCTGCCTGTACATAACGGAAAATGTTATCGATGAATAATAAAACGTTCTGTTTTTCCTGATCACGGAAATATTCTGCCATTGTAAGTCCTGTCTGGGCAACTCTCATACGAGATCCAGGTGGCTCATTCATCTGTCCAAACACTAAGGCTGTATTTTTTGATAACTCCAGATTCTGTCATTTCATTCCAGAGGTCATTTCCTTCTCTTGAACGTTCTCCTACACCTGTGAAGATGGAATATCCACCATGTTCTGTTGCGATATTATGAATCAGTTCCTGAATTAAGACTGTCTTACCAACTCCGGCACCTCCGAACAGACC